>Ga0187893_10008058_pt1 | contig 16859 bp, 11 predicted proteins | sample MA1701074metaG_FD_139574 | JGI IMG/M metagenome (GOLD analysis project Ga0187893, IMG submission 139574) | White microbial mat communities from a basaltic lava cave in the Kipuka Kanohina Cave System on the Island of Hawaii, USA - MA170107-4 metaG ...
AGGATGCCTTTGGCGATATATGACACCAGGATCGGATTGCGGATGATCGAATTGCCGGTGCGAATCTTGGCGACGGTCAGGTTGTTGGGCAGATGGCCGGGGCTGATGATCTCAATGCGGTTGTCGAAGATGAACAGCCGGATCGGTCCTTGAATAGTGTAGTCGCGGTGGGCGACCGCGTTGACGATTGCCTCGCGCAGCACCTCCTCGGGCATCTCGGGCTTCGGCTCCGGCTCGAAGCCATGGATCTCGTGGGGGAGCTTGAGATGTAACCGCAAGAAGCGCTGAGTGTCGTCGATCATCTCTAGGAGCCGGCCGCCGATGTCCTTACGATCCGACGGGGCCGCCGCGATGTCCGTGCCGGGGAACCTCGCCGCGTTGATCTGCGCGTACGGCAGGTGCTTCTGCGGGTCGCGTCCCAAGAGCAAGAGGCCACCCACCGTAGGATGGGCACCGGACAGGAGCCCCCACGCCTTGAGAAGCCGCCGCGGCTCACCGGCCAGCTCCTTCTGTGCTGTCTTCTCGAGAAAGTGGTCGAAGGCGTCGAGGTCCAGATCACCCACTGCCAGGCGAGGCAGCGGAGTCTCGTCGTAGTAGAGGCTCTCGACCGCCTGGAACAGCCGCAACAGCTCCTCGCGCGAGGCGTCGCGGCATCCCGATGTCGTCCGGACGTAGTAGCGACCCCGGTTGGTCCGATAGGGCCGCTGGCTGCCTTTCGGGACGTGGATCACGATGACGGTCGTGCCGTCGATCTCGACGGTCTCTTGCACGACCGTGACCGGTGGCTCGCAATTATTAAAGGCGATGTTGTCGACCTTGCGATGCACCTGATCCGGGTCGGCCACCCCGACGATGGTGCGGTCGTCGGCCACCCCGACGACGATCTGACCGCCGTCGGTGTTGGCAAAGCACACGATGTCCTTCGCGAGTTCGTCAGTGCTGCCAACCGATTCCTTGAAGTCTGTGTGGAGGTTCTCCCAACGGGAAATGCGCTCGCGGAGCTCGATGACGTCCATCTCAGGGCTCTCCGTACTTCTCGGCGCGCCGCCGGAATGCTTCCTCGCCGCCTTCCATGACGCTCTTGATGAGGCGTCTCGTTTCCAGGTCGTCGATCGAGGCTCTCGAAAGCACGTGCGCCTTGCCGTCGCGCGCCTCCAATGCGAGGACTTGCTCTGCATCGCCAAGCACGGGAATGTTCGCGTTGTGGGTCGCCGTGATGATCTGGCGCCGGTCCCTTCCATCGCGGAGCCCCTTTTGGTCTCTGAGCAAAGTGACGACGTCCTCGTACACGAATCGGTTATCGAGATCGTCTTCGGGCTGGTCCAGCACAAGGATCCGGCCGCGCAGCGCGAAGAGAAGCAGCAGGATCGCGGTTGCCCGCTGTCCCACCGAAAGCCGATTGAGGGCACGGTACTCCTCTTCGACCTTCAGTTCGACGTGGACGGCATCGAGCGGGACTAAGGCTTCCAGCTCAAAGAGGCGCTCCTCCTCGGCCGTGAGCCATTGGCAGAGCCGCTGTGCCATGGCCGAGGTCAGACTGAACTGCTTTTCGACCCCGGCTGCGCCGATGCGAACCGTCCCTGCGAGCTCGACGCCATCGGTTGCCTCCGGCGAGCACAGCCTCTTGATCGCGTCCTCCGTGACGCCGGAGCCCTTTAGAAGGGCGGCAAGGCGGCGGCGGTACTCATCCTTCTGACCCTTGAACTCGACACGAATCTTGAGCCGGCCGCCAAGCTCGGTACCGATCGCGTCGGCACGCTCGCGGCGGAGCTGATGCTCCTCGAGCCGGCGCTGCTTGAGCGCGTCGACGATTGTGCGCCGCTGCTTGAGGAACTCGTCACGGTCAGCGGAAAGACGCTCGAACTCGGAAAGCAATGGGCCGAGGGCCGCTCGCTCCTCCGTCAGCTCGAGCAGTCGATCGGGATCGAGGATCTCGTTGTGGAGCTGCTGCTTGACGCGATTGAGCTCCGCCTCGAGCGGCTGGAGCGCCTCTCGCCAACGCGCATCAATGCCGCGGAAGCCGTCGGTGGCCACGATGAAGAGCTCAGTGGAATGCGTGCGCAGGCTGGCGAGTCTCGAGGCAACGCGATCAACGAGCGCGGCGGCCTCCTCCAGGATCTTCTTCTCGCTGCTCTTGGCCTTTCCGAGGCCTTCTCGTGTGCGACCGATTGACGCCTCGATCGTGGCGAACGTCTCAGTAAGGCCAAGTCTTGCCCGGATCACTGCTTCCGATGCCGCCTTGAGGTGCTGCCCATCCGACTTGAGATCCGTGGCCACGCGAAGCTTGTCAGCAACGCCCTCCCGCTCGTAAACGCTGACCTCGTGATCGATGGTCTTCTGCCGCTGCATGATTTCGTCGCGCTTACCGAGCTTACGCGCGATGTCGAGGACTTTCCGCGCGTTGTCGCGGAGGGATTCGGCCGACTCTCGAACCGCCGCAGCCTTGCGCTCCGCTTCTTCGCCGATGAGATCATCGAGCAGGCGAAGGCGGTACTCCTCGTTGCCCGAGACGGCGTAGATCTCTCGCTGTCCGAAGATTGCGGGCGGTCCACCGGGACCGAACAGATCGGTGGGGGGGACGTCGATACGCTGGTGAGACTCGTCGTCATACACGCGTGGCTGCTCGCCCAAGACGCGTTCAACGCGGTATCGACGAGACCCTTCGCCCGATGGCCGTTCGAGCAATACCGAGGCCTTTCCGCCGCTGCCGAGAGCGTGGCGGACGAGATCCTCGCGGTAGGCCGCCTCCGAGTAGGCCGAGGAGTCCAGAACATAACGTAGCGTCTCTATAACTGCCGACTTGCCGGCGCCGCGCCCACCAATGATGGCATTGAGGTCAGCGTTCCAGCCGATGGTCAGCTTCCCCAAGAACCCGGAACCTTCGACCTCTATGCGGTGCAGTCGAGCGTGGTGAGGCTCCGGGACCCCGTCGACCGTGACACGTGTAGCGGGATCATGGAGCGCGAGCCGGATCGCCGAGAGATCAAGGACCGACAGCTTGAGCCACGTTGCCCGGGTCGAGTCATTCTCACCCTTCTTGGTGCCGATTTCGGCGAGTGTGTGAGCGTCTGAGAACTCGACCTGTGCAAGACGCTCGAGGAAGGTCAAGTCCAACTCACCCGTCGTGCGGAGCCGTTCTACATCTGCAATCGGGCAGTGCTCCAGCGCATCTGGGCGCATCTTCTGGAGCGTTTGGGCCGCGTCTTTGGGCTGAAGGCTGCGGCAGATGCCGTTCTTCTCGCTCGGGTGCGGCGGGATGACCAGACAGGGGAACTGTCTGCGAAGCTCTGCAACGGCGTCGATCAGGTTCGTGCGGAGATCGATATCCGTGTGCTTGCGATCTTGGAGGAGAAGCGGCTGGCTCGGACTCCGCTGCAGCCCCTGGATCGCCATGTTGATGCGCTTTGGCTCCGCATCCTCACCGAAAATGAAAAGGATGTGCAGTCCCGACTTACCGTAGTTGAAGGAGAGCTCCGCGCCGGGCAGCACCTTGATATCGCATGCTTTCGCCAGGTCGCGGATGGGAACGAACCACTCTTCGCGTACGCCGTTGTAGTCGGTGATAGCGCATAGCGTAATGCCGGCCTTCTCGAGACGCTCGACGTACTGTTGCGCGAGTTTCAGGCGCCCGGCGTCCGTGCGGAGCTCAGCGCCGTCGGGGCAAGTGAAGCTCACTACACCGGGGCTGTGGAGGTGGAAGTCCACGCGGTGCCAACGTGTACCGGCCTCGGCTCTTGCAACCTGAACTGAGTCAACAGAATTCATGTGCGTGAAAATGGTGCATGAGGACCGCTAACCGATCGACCCCGTACACTGTTTTACTCACAGTCGCCATCCGCAGAGGACCCTTGTCGGAAGTCATCGGGGAGCTGTTCAAGGATCAGTTCCATCAGCGCCATCACGCGTTCCTTCAAGAAGCTGTCGAAGCACTCGACGGAAAACTGGCGTACGAATTCCCTGTCCTCAGGATTACTCGGCAGTGCTGCACATTTTAACAACTCGGCAAACCTTCGGATGGTCCCGTTGTCAAGAGCGGACTTGCGAAGCTCCTCCATATACTCGTGAGGCGATCGGTCGCTTAGGTGTCGGTTTGTCTCGCATGATACGAGGATCTTGTTTGCAATGGAATCAAGCTGTTTGAGATTCAAACCCATCCGCTTGCCCATAGATTTCGGAAAAATGTGATGATCTTCCAGGTTCTCTGCACGCAATATATCGCCAGTGCGGAGATCCTGGCGTGCCTTGGCGCGAAGGAGACAGTGCAACGCACGGTATCGATTGTCCGATTTTCGCAGGCGCAAGATCTGTTGCTCGCTGAGTTCAACTGAAGGACAACTAGGCAACTGCTCTGTATCACACCAGACTTTTAGATCCGTAAATCTTTGACCAATGTTGTAGTTCGTGGCTCTGGCGCCGGCCTGAAAAGCATTGGCAAAATACCATCGTTCCAGGAATGAGTTGAATCTCGGGGTTCTTTGCTTCCATTGATTCTTAGCGAAGTGGAAGAAACCAGCCATCGCGACAATCAGCACTTCGTTGGGGATCGTCTTGGGTGTGGCGCCATGATCTTCGGCCCATTTGTATGCGTCAGCCAGGTGGGCCGACGCGGTAGCCCAATTCTGTTCAATAAAATCGCCAGGGAGCTGCAAGAGCACTCCACGGCTTACCTCAGGATACGATCCGGTTTCACCGGATCGTATCAGCGAGATTACCTGGAGCACGCGCTCTCCGCTGACATCGTAACGCCGAAGAATATCATGCCTTGCAAGGCTGGCATGCCAGAGAGCGCTCAGGTCGGGCAGCGGAAAGAACCGAGCGACAGCGAGATCGAATGTGGTGAGGCGTGTGCCGGTCGAGTTGATTGTTTCGAAAATACGACAAATCGCCTCGAGTGGTTCCTCGCGATCGATCACCACGAGAGGAATCTGGTAGTTGCGAATGGTCTCTAATACCTTGTTTACTCGTGCCGTCGCCTTTCTTTGTGCATCCCTGTCACCCTCCAAATCTTCCGCATCGGTTTCAAAGTACTCTGCCACGTGTAACTGTGATCGTTCTGGTTCAAGCGCAGTATCGGCTCTCAAATACTGCCGAGGCAGTTTGTCTCTTCGTCCCCGCTTGATCACCCAAGCTGTCTCGTCGTCCTGCTCTCCGCTTCCGATCTGTCTCAGCCTATTGAGGTCGAAATAGTAGATCTTATCCTCCTCAGCTTGCAAGAAAACGCGTACGATCGACGTTAGACGCTGTTGTCCATCAAGGACATAGAACGTTGTGCCTGCAGGTTCGGTGCCGCTGCGAGGGAGGTCATCCGGCTGTTCGTCCGTGGAAGTATCCTCTCGGATCGCTGCTTGGATTGGTCTTGCGTTGAGGACGGGCGTATTCGTTCCCCCTTCAGCAAGCAACAGAAGTGATCCAATCGGATAATTTCGTGAGATCGAATCAATGAGAAGTTTGACCTGCCCGGTATTCCACACAAAATCCCGCTGGAACCGAGGGATCTTGAACGCTTGTCGCGATGCCTCGGCGAGCAATGATCGGAGATCGTAGGTGATGGTTCGCATCAGGGCCTGCACCGCTGCGACGGAATCCGATCCGGTCGCGGCGACAAAGTATCATGTCTTTTCGATGACCATGGTTGCTCACCGCTTGCTCACCGGAGCTTGCGTGGGCGCCCGTCGGAGCGCCCTGTCCAGGACGCGAAGTCCGTTGATTATCAGGGACTTCCCTTGAGCTGCTTCGCGGACTCGAACCGCGGACCTGCTGATTACGAATCAGCTGCTCTACCAACTGAGCTAAAGCAGCGTGGTCTGCCGAGGCTGGGGCCCGTGTTCTACGTCGGTGCAGGGGTCGCGTCAACGACTATGGCTATGGGGATGGGTGCGTGCGGCTGTGCCACGCGCCACACTCGTCACGGCAGGAGGGTGAGTCCGCGCGCTTTTGGATCGATGTCGGGACTGCCGTTGGGATTGCCGGCAAGGCGCACGATGAGCTCGCCCCGCAGGTGAGATACGGGCACGAAACCTACGGCTCGTGAGTCGCAGCAGGCTCCTTCGTCGCGATTGTCTGCCAAGATCAGATAGCCGGTTGCGACGATCTCGACGGGACCCTCGCTCGCGGACGGAAGTGCAATGTTTTGCCACGTCACGGGCGCGGGTTCGGGCTCGACGAGGATCGGATAGCGACGATCGCGAACGCTCTCGTACGCCAACGTTCGAAGCACGGGCTCGCTGGGATCCGATTCGTTCAAATATACGCGCACGGGATCGCCGTTTTTTCGTTCGAGCGGTCGATCGTTGACCGCGATACCGAGCGGGACTTTGGCGAGATTGAACGTGATGCGATCGCCCGGTTCTGCGATGACGCGACCCACGCGAAAGCTCTTGGCGGCGCGCTTGGGGACGCCGTTTTCTTGCATGCGGTTCCAGTTGCGTTCGATGTCGTCGAGCTCGACGACGGCGGTATTGCGAAGCGGTCCACCACCGAGCCGCCGAGCATCGGGAAATCCGCTGGCCTTGTCTCCGCCTTTGGGCGCTTGAGAGCGGTCGATCGTCGGGCGCATGTCGACGTTGGCAAGCTCGGGTGTCGGGTCGTAGACAACGATGTCGCCGGGCTCGACCTTCCACGTACCGCGCACCAGGACCACGTGATCGCCGTCGAGAATGGTGGGGGCCATGCCATCCCCGTGGATCTGCACGACGGTGCCGAGGCTTGCACGTGCGACGATCAGTGCAGCTCCCCCGAACAGCACCGTCCAAGCGATCCTGGTCGGCCATGAGCGGTCGGGTCGTCGCTCGGGGAGCTCGTCGTCGTCGTCTTTATGCACCATCGTGCCTGCCGTGTGCCCGGAGAACCGTGCACAACGCAGTCACATCTTCCAACACGCGCTCGTGCGCGCCAAAGAACACGCCGATCCCGGCAAGCCCGTGGGCGCCTGCCGTGAGACAGGCGGCCGCACTACGGGGGTCGATGCCGCCCAAGGCGATGACCCGTGCGGCTGGGGACGCTGCCCAATCGCGAAGCGCAGCGGTTCCGACGGGTGTCTTGCCGACACCGCCGGTACTGGGGGAGAAGATCGGCGCCAACACGGTGAAGTCCACGTAGGCGTCGCCGGGCTGCGGTGCGCCATGACAGGAGCGTCCCAGCCACGAACGGCCCAGCAGAGCTCGCGCCTGGGCGAGGTGGTGCGGCGCGGGGTCGCCTCGGAGCTGGATGCCGGCGATGCCAGTGGTCGCGAGGCTCGCAACGGTTTCCGACAGGAGCGGCACATCACACGAGACGAGCAGAGGGATACCTGCGTTTTGGCACTTCAATCGTATCGCCGCCAAACGACCGTCGGCGTCTAGCAACGCAGCGGGGGAGCGGCCGGGCTCTCGTAGAACCACGGCAAGTCCAGGGTGCAAAACCCCGGCAGCGAGCCACACGGAAACGAGCTCGGGATCCACGGGGCCAGACGGCGGCGTGATCGCGAGCAATCGCGGCAACGAGCCAACCGCCATCCCGCGCTACTCGATGAGTCCGTGGCTCGGGCTGGAAGCCTGGGCGTACATGCGTGTCGGCATGCGGCCGGCGAGAAATGCTTTGCGTCCGGCAACGATGCCGAGGCGCATGGCCTCGGCCATGTGGACCGGGTGTTTTGCGTGGGCGATGGCGGTATTCATGAGGACCGCGTGGCAGCCGAGCTCCATGGCAACGGTGGCATCGCTCGCCGTTCCCACGCCGGCGTCGACGATCACGGGAACCTTGGCCTGCTCGACGATGAGGCGGATGTTGTGGGGATTGCGAATGCCGAGTCCGCTTCCGATGGGTGCTGCGAGTGGCATCACGGCCGCGCAGCCCATGGCTTCGAGCTTACGGCAAACGATGGGGTCGTCCGTGCAGTACGGCAACACGACGAAGCCCTCGTCGAGGAGGATCCTGGCGGCTTCGAGAGTCTGCTCGTTGTCCGGAAGCAGAGTTTTGGGGTCGCCGATGACCTCGAGCTTGACCATCTGGGCGATGCCGAGCTCTCGCGCGAGCCGCAACGTGCGTATGGCCTCGTCGGCAGTATAGCAGCCGGCAGTATTCGGAAGCAGCGTGTAACGATCGCGATCGATCCAATCGAGAAGGTTGTCCTTGGCCTGGAGGTCGACTCGTCGAAGTGCCACAGTGACGATCTCGGCTCCACTTGCTTGCAAGCAGGCTTTGGTCTCGGCGGCGTCACGATATTTTCCGGTGCCCACGATCAACCGGGAATGCAGCGGGCGGCCTGCGAGCACCCATGGATCGGCGGGGTCGTTCTCGTTCATCTTGGAAACGTATCGTGCCACGAACCTGTCGAGTCGGACGCGGATGTGGCGCAGATGGCCGGAAAACAGGATTAGCCGCCGCCCACGAAGGTGACGATCTCGATGGCGTCAGCACGTTCCAAGCGCGTTTCGCCGTAGTGCGCTCGCGGTACGATTTCGCGATTGCGTTCCACCGCCACCTGCCGGGGATCGAGCGCGAGCTTCTGGAGGAGTGACGCGATCGTCTCTCCTGGGTCGATGGTCAGGGCTGCGCCGTTGAGCTGGATCGTGTGACTCGAATCCATCACCGTATGTTTTCCACAACACTGGTTGCCTCAGCAAGTCATGGGCCTATTGTCCGCGGATCGTTGAAAAACCTTCAGCTACGCCACATGCGGCGATGGTCACCGGCATGGCACGGCCCGTGCCTATCGAGCCGTCATGCCAACCCGTGTCGACATCGGCAACTCGGAAATTCCCCTGGAGCGCATGGAGGTTTGCGACGTGCTCGCTCGGATCGAGCCGTTTGCGCATACGCGCTCTGAAGATCTCGACGACCTGGTCCAGGTGACAGCGCGGATCCGGCGGCCACCGGGCTCGGTGATCGTCCAAGAGGGTGGGCCACCCGATGGGTTGTATGTGCTCCTTCGAGGGCGAGTGAACCTTGTTCGTCTTGCCGACGCGGGCCGCGATCTGATCCTCGGCGTGCTGGGAGCCGGAGACGTATTCGGAGAATCCTGCGCATGCGACGGAGCCTCAGCCTCGACCTCGGCGGTCAGCGCGGTTCCATGCGAGCTGCTGCGGATCCCGGCCGATGCGATTGCCGGATTCATGAAAAGTCATTCAGAAACATGTGTGCGCCTGCTTCGGCTGATGCATGACAAGCTTCGCGAGGCCGAGAACGTCGCAAGCGGGCTTGCGCTTTGCGACGTCGAAGAACGGTTACGTAGGACGCTGGCGAGACTTGCCATGCGTCAAGGTCGGAAAGCACCTTCGGCCACAGGCGCAGTAGGATGGATCCTCGCTCCGGTTCCGACGCAATCGGAGCTGGCAAACATGGTCGGATCGTGTCGCGAGACGGTATCGCGTACATTGAGCGCGATGGCACGCAGCGGACTCGTCACACCGTCGGGCCGTAGGCTCATTGTCGACGAACGCCTGTTGGCAAGCGCCTGATCGCCCCGATGCCGACAAAAGTTACGGCCGTGCCACCGCAAGCTCGAACGCAAAATCGGCAAGCGGGCGGTGATCTGCGGCCTGCATGTGCCAGACGAGCTTGGCGCGATTGGCCGTGTCCGTGATTTTTTGAAAGTACAGGAAGCCCCGCATCTGGGTACCTGGGTAAAGGACGCCCCAAGGCAGGGCGGCTCGCGCTACGTCGGCGTTTTCAGCTCGAATCACGCCGAAATCGTCACTTCGTCCGGGATCGTAACCGCGCAATCCGGCATTGGGATCGTCGGCGAGACGGAAGCTTGCGCCTGGGTCGAGCAGCTCGTAGCGAAACCCACGGTCGTCGTGGAGCTCGAGATCACCCGGCGCCAGCAAAACCGGAGTCGAGCCCATGTTCGCGACCAGGGCATGAACAATGGTCAGATCTTGGGGGAGCAGCTCTGGATGGCCGTCCCAGGACTCTGTCGTGAGCACGACGCTCACCCCGGTGGGTCGATCGATCGCGACGAGGCGATGTGAACCGTCGGGAGCAACAACTACGCCAGGCCGAGCGCACGAAGCAACCAACACGAGCGCGCCTACAAACGAGTGCAGATGCCGGAGCACGACGGAATGATAGCGCGGCACGCCCCGTTCGGCCATGCATCACGGGGCGCTCGCATCCAGGATCTCCTGTGCGGTCGGCTGTTCCAGATAGCCGGCCCGCAGCTCTGGATCGCGTAGCTCGGCGAGTCGGCTGCGAAGCATGTTTCGTGCTTCCTCGAGCAGTTCTCGACCCTCGGACTCGTGGTGCTCGGTCACGAGTAGTCGACCGAGATGATAGATAGAAAGCACACCGTCGAGCGGCGCTGCACCAGCACGTACGAGCGTCAAGGCGTCACGCTCACGCATGATGGCACGATCTTTGTGGCCATCGCGTGCGTCCAGGAGCGCGAGCACGTGCAAGACACGTGTGGCAGAGGTACGAAAACCATGGGCTTTTGCCATCGCGAGTACTTCCTCGGCCATCGAGCGTGCCTCTTCGTGATCTGTCGGTGAGCCATGGTGAACCAGGGCTGAGGCAAGTCTAGCGCGAGCGCGCAGCTCGGTACGGACGTCGTTTCGAGCCACGGCTTCTCGGATCGCTTGTTGGAGGAACGTGCGTGCGGCAGCGAGATCGCCGAGCTCGGCAACGACCATGCCCATATGCACGATGGCATCGGTCAACAAGGTCGGTTGGACGATCGCCTCGTGCAGCTCGAGCGCTTTACGCAAGTAGCGTTCCGCCCGTCGGTGCAAACCGATGGCGGCGTACGTGATGCCCAAGTTGGCGAGCTTGGTGCCGGTCGCGAAGCGGTCTCCTGAATCACGATCGATTTGCAGTGCTGCCTGAAAGTGATCGACGGCCTCTTGGTATCGCGCACTGCGTCCGGCTACCTCCCCGAGGTCGTTCAATGCTTCTGCCTCGAGCCTGCGATTGCCGATGCCACGTGCAAGCTCCAGCGTTTGAGTGAACGTTTCACTGGCGCGCCGGTGGTGGCCTTCCGTGAGCTGCACTCGGCCCACGCACATCATGAGGCGGCAGCGCTGTCGCACTCCGCTAGTGTCGATCGAACAATACCGCAGTGCGTCGACGGCAGTTCGTTCCGCTGCCTGAAAATGTCCGCGCGTAAACAGGAGGTTGCTCTCGAGCTCTGCGAACGGGGCGAGATGCGGCTCGGGATGCCGCAGCTCGTGGATCCGTCGCGACAATCTCGGAATCAAGCGCTCTGCGCGTTGCGTTCGACCGACTTCCAGGTAAAAGCGGAGCAGTCGCGTAGACGCCACGACTTCTCCCTCCGAGTCCGAACGATCCTCGGCAAAGCGGATCAGCGCCCGAATGTCGGCTCCCTGCGCGCGTCGCCGACCCCAGACCCGAAGGATCGATTCGCGTTCGAGCAAGACCTCGAAGCGCCGGGGATCGTCGGGGGCCATGGCCCGAAGCGCCAAGTTGTAGTAGTAAAACGACTCGACACTGCCGGCCACGTCCTTGGCATACGCTCCGGCCGCAATGGCGGGCATGATGGCCTCGTCGGGTCGTCCGGCCTGGATTAGGTGATCGGCGATCGGCCCATCGTCTCTGCCCAGCGTGTAGTCGACTCGTCTTCGCTTGATGTCGGCAGCGCGCGCGTGAAGTTGTTCGCCAGCGGTCGAGGACATCACATCTTTGCACACATCGTGCAAACTCATGGTCACGAAACGAAGCATCTCGCTTCCAGGTGCGGGCGCTGTTTCACGCTCGAGCATGCCATGATCGATCAAATTCTCGAGGGTCTTGGCCACGTCTCCCTGCAATTGTGCGAGCTCGCTAGGAACGAAGCTGCGTCCCAACACCGCCGCGCTGTAAAGGATCTCGCGGTCTCGCAGAGACAACGCGTCGATGCGTGTCTGGAGCACTTCCTCGATGCTTGGAGGCAACTCGACCTTCGCACCTCGTTGTCGCACGATGAGATAGCGGCCCTGCGCGTTCCAACCGATCACGCCCTGGTTGAGTAAAAACGCCAGGGTTTCTTCGATGAACAGCGGATTGCCACCGGTTCGGGCCAAGACCGCGTCCGCGAGCTCGTTGGCTTGGTCGGCATCTTCGAAGCGCCGTACGATGAGTTCGCGGCGGGCTTGTTCGTCGAGCTCTCGCAGCTCAATGACGCCCAGGTTGGCGTGGGCCCGAAACTCTTCGGCGCGTGGCCCAGGCCGCGCCGTGGTGACTCCGAGGATCGGTAGCGGGCTACGTTCCTGAATCCATTCGCGCAGCACCGAGAGGCTTTGTTCGTCGACGAAGTGGAGATTTTCGATCACGACCAGCACAGGGCGCCGCGTAGCCAACGCACGAATGAGTCGACGTACCAGTCGCCAGATGCGGTCGCGGCGTTCGAGCGGATCGAGCTCGAGCTCCGCCGCACCGGGCAAACCCATGGCCGAGGCGAGTGCCTCCCCGAGCTTGTCGGCCTCGACGACACCATATTGCTCGAGCTTCGTGATCACCTGCGCGGGATCGCTATCTTGTTTGACATGCAAAAAGCGCTGCAACATCTCGACGAACACACCGAGTGGCACGTTGCGGCGCGACCATTGCCCAACGCCACGCAGCACGGCACATGCGCTGCGTGGCAGCGCGCCTACGAAGCGATCGAGCAATGCTCGCTTGCCCAGTCCACGATCGCCCAGAATCATCAGCGTTCGAGTTTCGCGTGCGCGGATCGCTTCGCTGAAGGTATCGCGTAACGTTTTCAACTCCAACTCACGTCCGTAGATGACAGCGCGACGGCCGGGTGCGTGGTGGACCCGTTGTTCGGCCTCGCTCAGGGGACCGAGTAGTGGGGATGCATACTCGAGCTCCGCAGAAACCGACGCGGACGCTTCCTGACTGGTTTGCAGCCCCACGAATGTTGCGTCACCGAAGCGCCACGCGCGGGCCAATCGCTCGACCAACTCGCCGGCGATGAGCACAGGACCATCGATGGAGTGGCAAGCCACTCGCTCGACTTGCTCGAGCACCGCTTTGGGAACGTCGACTGCGGCAGCATTGCCAGGGGGATGACGAATCGTGGCCATCACGAACGCCAGCGCCACACCCAAGCCCAGCCCCGGGGCTGCTTCGCTGATCTCTTCGCGAAGCGCGAGCGCGACTCGAAGCGCGCGTTCGGCATCGTCGCCAGTGTTGAGCAAGGCACCGAACGCCAGTACCACGGCGTTGTCTTCGATGCGGAGCGTGTGTGCCTCGCGCTTGAACGCGATATCCGCAGCAATACGCAAAAACGCGCTCGAATCGGCCGCTGGCTCACCGGGAAGCGCTCGCCTGGGTTCGAGAGCCGCGTGCACTACCACCACCTTTTGTGTCTCCCGCGATGCGGCGTTGGGAAATTGGCTGCGTTGGGTATCGGCGTGCGTGGTCCCGCTCTCGTGTGTCGTTGTGCGTCCAGGTGAGCGCGCCAGTTTCCCGCAATACCGCGTCACGAATCTGCTCAAAACCTCGTCGTCGACCACTGGATCCGCGCGATGGAGATACGTCGCGAGATCGCTTTGCATCGATCGTGCGCTGTCATAGCGTCGCTCGGGGTCGCGCGACAGTGCCTGATCGACGATGCGTGCGAGCTCAGGTGGAACGTCGGGAGCAACTTCGAGCAACGAGGAAAGCACATGAGTCCTCACGGACTCGAGTGCGGCCAAGCGATCCTTTTGACGGAACAACAGTTGGCCCGAAAGCAGCTCGTAGAGTACGACGCCCAGCGAATACAGATCCGAGCGCGCATCGACGGTTTTCCCGAGCGCCTGCTCGGGAGACATGTAGGCGACTTTGCCCTTGATGGTCTCGGCGCCAATCTCGTCGCCTCCGGTTGTACCGGCACTCGCAAGCGGTGCTTCGAGGCGTTCGAGTGCACGTGCCTTGGTGCGCGCGATCCCGAAATCGAGAATCTTCACTTGGCCCTCGTAGCTGACCATGATGTTGTGAGGGCTCACGTCACGATGCACGATGCCGAGCAGTGTGCCGTAGTCGTCGCGTTTGCGATGCGCATAGGCCAATCCAGCCGCAACCTGGTGCCCGAGGTAGCCGGCGATCACGGGAGCAAATCTTTGGCCGTGTGCTCGCACGGCATGAAACATCTTCATGAGGTCGGTGCCGTCGACCAATTCCATCGCCAAGTAGAACGTTCCGCGGACCTGGCCGAAATCGAATACTTGCACGATGTTGGCGTGGTTCAGCGATAGCGCGATTTTGGCCTCTTCCACGAACATGCGCGTGAACTCGTGCTGGTCTGCGAAATCCTTGCGGATCTTCTTGATCACCATGCGCTTGGTGAGACCCTGTGCAACGCGCACGTCCGCGAGATAGACCTCGGCCATTCCGCCCTCGCCGATCAGCTCGGTGAGCACGTAGCGACCGAACGTTTGTGGAAGTCGCGAGGCCATCACAACGCCTTCACAACGCTTGGATCACCAAATTATCGAACCAAGTCTCGGCCTCCCAACCACTGAACGCAAAATGGCGGTTCCGTGGACCAAGAAGCGGCGAAGGGTCTTCGTATGTGAGCAGCTCTGTGCCATCGATATCCCAGCGCAGCTCGTTTTCACGACGTGTGATCACGACGTGGTACCGTGTCCCGGGTTCCACCTTTGGCTCGCTGCGGGTGAGGCGATCGCTTCCGTGCTCGTCCTTGCGGGCAATCACGGTGAGCGAATTGTTCCATCCGCCGAACACCAGGACATAACCCGTGGCCACATAGCTCGTGGTGGCGGCGAAGCTGCGTCCGTCTCCGAATACCTCGACCTTGATGTCTCCCTCGTCCGTGCCAGCCCACGCATCGAACTCGATGCGGACGTTGTCAGGCAGTGGCTCGGTGAGCCAAACGGGGTGGTTTCTCGCGTTTTCGATGCGCAACCGTCCTTCCACGATGGCCACGCCAGGCCCGGTGGGTTTCCATTTCGTATCGAGCGACGAGCGCTCGAAATCGTCACTGAAGATCTCCCGCCCGGACTGTGTGCCGTAGGTGCGAGGCAGCTCTTGGCACGCGAGGACGAGCCAAGTCAAGCATGATAGTAGACCCATGAAGCGCGTCCTGTTGCGAAACGATCTGGATCGCGATCGGAGCCGTACATTCAGCGGTCGATCCATGTGCGTTCCTCCGGCCGAATGGAAAGTAGCGTGCGAAGTTGGTTCGACCAGGCTCCTGGCAAGGTGTCCGGTACGACGGACGCTGCGTCGAAGTCCGGATCCATGCGATCGAACATGTCTGGCAACGGCTTGGGGGTGGTTGCGAGCTCGAGCAGCACGACACCGGCGCTGAAGAGATCCGACGCCGGCGTGGCCAGTCCACCACGACGAAGCTCCGGCGCCATGTACCGTAATGTGCCGGCTTGGGCATTTTGCCCCAGTGATGCTCCATGGATCGCCAAGCCGAAATCCGCGAGTGCGATCGGAGAACCTTCGCGTGGCGCGCGAACCAGCAAGTTGGCCGGCTTGACGTCGCGGTGCACGGCCCCGGCGACGTGCACGGCCGTGAGTGCCTGACGGAGTTGCGATCCCACATCGTCGAGATGAGCACCTCCCAGCAACCCTCGTCTCATCGCCATGCGAAGGTTGCCGCCTCGACACAGCTCGAGCGCAACGAAACGATGTTTAGGCTGAACATCGAGCAACGCGATCACGTACGGGCTGCGCACGCGTGCCAGCGTGCGTGCTTCCGCGAAGAAACGCGCGTCCACGAGCTTGGCGGAGGCTCCTTCGGGAATGGCGCCTTCGCCGAGCAGGCGTTTGATCGCAACCTCGCGGCCAACGCGACGGTCGTATGCGCGGTACACGATGGCGTGCCGTCCACGGCCGAGCGGGCAGATGAGCTCGTACCGATCGAGCCCGATGGCTGCGCCGGACTCGAGCTGCTCGATGCCGTCCACCAGTGCGAGCCCTCGGCTGCGCACGCGGATGGGAGCGCCGCGGTGGTCCAGCTCGCGGACAGCCGCGGCGAAGCCCAGCAGTGCGCGGGCTTGGTCGACATCCGTGGCCAGCACGGCTTCGAAATGACGCAGTGCGCCCTGAGGATCGCCACGTTCCAGCAATGTTTCTCCGAGGAGGAGATTCACTTGGCAAAACGCACCATCGAGCTCGAGCTTACGGGCATCCACGTCGGGGCTAGCGAGGATGGCGCGGGCGAGTTGGATGCCGAGCTCGGGAGCAAGCGCATCGAGTAGCTCCCGGACCAGCAAGATCCCCAGTTCTGGCCAGAGGCTCTTGCGAAGTGCGCTCGCCATCACAACGAGCGCGCCGTGAAGGTGCCCGTCACGGCTGAGCCGGCGCAGTCGGGCTCGAATGTCGACGATCGGTGCTCGCTCACGTAGCGCTGCGGCAAACCCGTCGAGATCGGACAGCTCTCCTCTCGATGGGGCAGCTTCGGCGTAGCTCGCAATCACCTCATCGAGCACCGGCGCGAGCAGCGTTGCGTCTTCCTGTAACGCCGGGCGTTGCAAAGCCGTCATTCAGACACCTCGAACGAGCCGGAAGATGCACCCATCCAACGCACGCGATCACCAACGACGAGCTCGATGCGGGCCCCGGGAGCCAGCGGGAGGTCGTTCAGCAGCGGGGCCACATCGACATCGGCCTGACACACCGCGTGGCCACCGACAAATGCCAGCCGAAACGGTGCGTGATGATCGGCGTCGAGCCACATCGGCCCACCCACCGGAAGGAAACACCACGTGGTGGGCTCGGAGCCAGGCCGAAGCAACAATCCAGCCACGTTGTCGGCGTCACGAAGGGGACGAAGCTCGATCGCCATGGTTCGACCGAGCGTGAGAACGGACATCCCGGATAGCGGGATGGGCTGGCCCGGTACCAGCGCATCGCCGTCGAGCCTCGTGCCAGCACGTGAGCCGCAGTCGACCGCCACGATGTGCGTCTTGCCAGTGTCGTCCACG
>Ga0187893_10008059_pt1 | contig 16857 bp, 19 predicted proteins | sample MA1701074metaG_FD_139574 | JGI IMG/M metagenome (GOLD analysis project Ga0187893, IMG submission 139574) | White microbial mat communities from a basaltic lava cave in the Kipuka Kanohina Cave System on the Island of Hawaii, USA - MA170107-4 metaG ...
TCCGGCCAATTCGGTCTGTACATTTATGAACGCTTGTGACGATCGAAGCTCAGGCCAAGTCTGTTGCAAGCTTAGAAGCCGCCCAATCGTTCCGCCAAAGCTGTTTGCCGCATCAATAATGGCCTGACGTTGTTCAGGCGTGCGATCACCGCCTTCGCCAGCCGGTGCCTGTTGCTGCGCATTGATCAATCGCGAATTGGCTTCAGCGATTTGGCCAAAAACTTCCTGCTCCTGAACGCCGGCAGTTTGCGCCGCTGTCATTAAATTAGGAATAAGATCAGCGCGCCGCTGCAAGGCACTTTCAACATTTGCCCATTTTCCTTTCACATTCTGCTGCTTCGCGGTCAGCTCATTGTAGCTACAGCCGCTGAGACCAAAAGCTGCGAAAAGACCTATTGCCAACAATATTGCTCGTTTCATTATGTTTGTCTCCCCTCAAAGATTGTTGTTTACGACCGTACTGCATCGACTGCGTCGATAACCTTTTCAATCTGCCCCATATATTCTGCAAATAGTTTATTCGAAGTCACTTCGTCAAGGTTTCCGGCATAATTTCCCTCACGAATATTAAATATGCGCTCAAAAACTGAGCCGTCCAATTCAAGACGTTCAACCGTCAAGGCAACGATCTCATGCTTCGTCGTAGGAGCCGTTGTTCCATGCAACAGCAGAACGGCCCGGAAAAGTGCCGAAAAACTTGCAAGGCTTTCGGCCATCAGTGTTTTCAGGCCATCGACCGACGCCGATGCGGGTATATATTGCCGCCGAAGCTGTATCAGCTTGCTCCTTAGTTCATATTCCGTCTGGTGCCGCAAAAATTGATCGGAAATTTTCAAGCCGGCCAAAACGTCGGTTCCGTAAAGGACCTTGTGCGCCAGCGACATCTGATGAAACTCAATAGGAAAAACGTCCGCCGCGTTTTGCAGCTCCGAAATGGTGAAATACACCGGAATGGGATGGCCCATCTTGTGCCATTCGCGGATAGATGCGTGCGCTTCGCGCAGCTCTTTTGGCGTGATTGTTTTCAGCGCTATCAGGATATTGTAATCAGAATGTTTCGGAATGAAATCGCCTGCCGCCGCCGAGCCGTACAATATTACCGCCGCGAGATTTCGCCCGTGCGTCGCCCGCACATCGTCAACAAATGCTGCGAATTGATGCTCCATCTTTTACCAGTCTCCACCGGCCCCGCCGCCGCCAAAATCGCCACCGCCGCCAAAACCGCCCCAACCGCCACCATCGCCGCCGCTCCAACTGCTTCCGCCGCCCCAGTCGCTCGATGACGAACCGCGCGATCCGAGGCTTGAGCCAATAACCGAGCCGATGATCCACGGCAACGCGCCGCCAGCGCCGCCAAAACCGCCGCCCCAACGGTCGCGATCGCGCCGAGATTTTCCGCCGCCGCTGCGATTCGACCAGATTATCAATAGAATAATGCCGACGACTACAATACAGCAAAAGGCTGAGTACAGCGCTTGCGAACCGGTCATTTCGGGTTCGCGTCGGCCGACCGGCGTGGGCGAAGCGGCCGTGCCGCTGCTGCGCTGATCGATTGTGCGAATGTAAGCCTCGAGCGTGTCGGAGATGCCTTTAGCGTAATCACCCTTTCGAAACTCGGGAACCAAATACTGCCGCTGCAAGCTGCCGACAAGGCCGTCCGGCAATTCGTCTTCGAGATCGCGGCTCACTTGCGTGAAATATTTTCGGTCGTCAACGGCGATGAGAAGAAGCAGGCTCGGGTTGTCGTCGTCTTTGGAGCCGATGCCCCATCCGCGTGCGACAGCGAGCGAATAATCGAAAATGTCGCGTTCACCCGTCGTGCGAACCACCGCGACGGCGAGCTCGACGCCGGTTTTTCGCTGATATTCGATAAGCCGTTGATTAAAGCGTTGAATTGTCGCCTGGTCGATTACGCCCGCGTAATCATTGACCGGCGCCGTCGGCGCGGGCAGCGGCGCGGTCGCCGGATTTTGCGAAAACGAAAAAGCGACAAAAGCGACGATAAAAATCATCGCCGTTTTAATCTTACAGATCGAGAATCCGCGTCGTTTCGTCATCAAAATATCGAAAGATTGTGACAACTATACCAGAATTACGAAAAAGCGGTGTGTCGTGTTCCGAACATCTACGAATTGCCGATCTTGCGGGCAGAAATCACTTGAGCGTGCAGGGCTGCGGCAACCCTTTTGATTATCGGATGTGCCTCGGCATACGCTTTTAGCTCGTCATCGGTTGGGTTTTCACCGAGCGTCGGAACAGGTATATCGGGAGCGGGTTCGACTGTGGAAGTTGTCGGCGTATCGAGGACTTTCGAGGGACTTAATCGTTCATTGCTCCCGTTCGAAGCGCCGGCCGAAACTGAAAAAGCTTTTTCTTCACCGAAGGCCGCGATTAAGCCGACAACATTTTCCAGCGGGCGCTGGTCGCCGGACCTGTAAAGAAGCTCTTCGTAGGCGTTGTCGAGGCGTTCGTGGTCGTGGTGTTCGAGACGTTCGGTAGAGATATCGGCGAGGCGGACGGGTAGCTTATCAAGAAAGCTCAGGTCGTAACGCGATTCGGCGGGCAGCGGTTCGCCGTCGGTTTCATCGTAAACGACTTCGGGCGGCGGTTCGGCGAAAAAAGGTTCTTCGGGAACCGTGTTGATAAAAACTTCCGGCGATTCGACCGGCGGCACGGAAATCTCAGAATTCAGAGTTTTTTTTTCCGCTGCGGCGGCGGCTTGCGAGAGCGGCGTTTCGGGAGCGGTGCCGAAGGCTTTTTCCAATGCGGCAAGGCGTTCGATGATCTTGTCTATTGGCGTTAGTCGCCTCATTTCGACGAGGCGGACAAGGCCGAGTTCGAGCGTATAGCGTGGCTGCGTGGCGTCTTTCTGGCTGCTTTCGGTTTGAGCAACGGAGTTGAAAAACCGGAGCAGATCGCTTTCGCTGAAATGTGCGGCAAGCGCTGTCACTTGTTCGGGTTCAAGCATCGCGCCTTCGAGCAGAATGTCGGAGTTTCCGGCGACCTTAAACACCATCAGGTCGCGTATCACCGACAGCAGGTCGCGACAGAAATTTCGCAGGTCGTGCCCCTCACTAATCAATTGCTCGACGACTTCGATCTGCGATCTCGCATCGTGTTCTGCGATTGCTTTGATCGATTTTACCAGCACGTCACGGCCCGCCATGCCGAGCGCACGCGTTACGTCCGCGACCTCGATCCTGGCCGTAGAAAAGCTGATCACCTGGTCGAAATTCGATTGAGCATCGCGCATCGAGCCTTCGCCGGAGCGCGCCAATTCGCGCAGCGCGTTTTCGGAAACGTCGATCCCTTCAGCACCGCCGATCACCTTCAGCCGCTCAAAGATCTTCTGCTGCGGGATTGTGCGGAATATAAATTCCTGGCAGCGGGACGTTATCGTCTCCGGCACCTTGTGGAGCTCCGTCGTCGCCATTATGAAGACGACGCCGGGCGGCGGCTCTTCGACCGTTTTTAGCAAAGCGTTAAATGAGTGGCCTGAAAGCTGATGTACTTCGTCGATGATAAAAATCTTAAAGCGGTCGCGGGCAGGAGCAATCTGAATTCCTTCGAGTATGATTTCTCTGATTTTTTCCACCTGCGTGTTCGACGCCGCATCGAATTCGAGCACGTCGATCGAGCGGCTTTCCGAAATCTCGACGCATGAAGGACACGGATCGGGGTCGGTGGATTTGCACGGATTTATATTCGGTTTCTCCGTCTTGTGGCAGTTCAAAGCCTTCGCCAGCAGCCGCGCGGTCGTCGTTTTCCCCACGCCGCGTGCGCCGGCAAAAAGATAAGCGTGGTGCAGCCGGTCAAATTCGATCGCGTTACGCAAAGTCTGCGTAATATGCTCCTGCCCCGTGACTTCCCCAAAAGCCTGCGGCCGCCATTTTCGCGCTATTACCTGATAGCTCATCTTCGATAAGTGAATTGTAAATGGTAAATGGTGATTAGTAAAAGGTGAGCCAAAAAAGCTCTCCGCGTCACGAAGGCGAGACCAAAAGCTCCCCTCCTTACGAAGGAGTGGTGGCCGCCGTTTCAGCGGACGGGGTGGTTCTCTGCTGCCAACCGAAGGCCGAAACTATTGTCTGAACGACCCACTCCGGCTCGTCGAATACCCACTTGTTTTCAAACCTGATCACCTTGATCCCGAAACGCTCTAAAAACAGTCTGCGTTCCTGATCGTATATGACCGCCAGATCATTGAAATGCCCCTGCCCGTCGAGTTCGACCCCGAGTCTTTCCGAAGGACAGTAGAGATCGAGAATGTAACGCCCGACGCTTTGCTGACGGCGGAACTTGCGGCCATCTACCTTTGAGTTCTTTACGATGTTCCAGAACTGGGTCTCGGCCGGCGTTAGACTTTTCCGCAACTCGGTGCGAAATGTGCGCAGCTCAGGCAGACTGTGAATATCGGTTGTGCTGCGAGCGTAAGCCATCGTTAGGTGAGTATATCGATTATTGACCACGCGAGAGAACCACCCCGTCGGCGAAGCGCCGACACCCCTCCTTCGTAAGGAGGGGAGCCTTTAAAATTGGCGGCTCCAGACTTAACCGCAACACAGGCTGAAATTGCTACCGTTGCTCGATTCCTCGCCTAGCGGAGTTCACAACTCAAACCTTGTGCGGAGCCTGAAGCCGTAACTAAAGGATAAGGGATAAAGGATGAAGGATAAAGCGGGAAAATCGATCTTACGCGGCTCGCGCTTTAACTTTCTTTGCGATCGTTATGAAAATTGCACGGAGTTCGTCAGCCTCGCGATGGATCGGCTGCAGCCTTTCGCGTTCGTAAATTTCCATATCTTCGAGCAATTCGAGCCAATAGATCGTTTCTTCAAGTTCTTGCAGCGCTCCCTGTATTTTACTAACGAAATCGGCGTCAGACTTTGCATACTGGCTTTCTCGATAGTGTGCTCCGACCGAAGTGCCAGAGCGAAGAAGCTGCTTTCCGACCGTTTGAGCAGCGGTTGTTTTCGGAAGGGATACAAAAAGCTTAACGATACGGATCGCAAAGCTTCTCGTTCTAAGTTTCAGATCCTGCTCCACTTTATCCTTTATCCTTTTTTCTTTCTCCTTTCGTCCTGGCGGAAAGGGTGGGATTCGAACCCACGGAACCCTTTTGAGGTTCACAGCATTTCCAGTGCTGCCAGTTCAACCGCTCCTGCACCTTTCCGCAATATTTGTCCGCGAAAGACACGAAAAAACGCGAAAAAATAACATAGTTCGGTTTCGCGTCTAATTGCGTGCGGATAGTAATGTCAAATATCAAAAATTTGTCATCTTCAGACCACAATTATACTTTCAGATTTTATATCTCAAAATCTGAGATTCGAAATCTGAGAATGCAAACCCGGATCGAGAAGCTAATCTTCAACTTCGCCGTTCTCCGCTGTTTCCTCGGAGACGGCAACACCTTCCGCCTCAGTGGTTTCTTCCGCAACCGGCGCTTCGTCACCGGCTAGCCAGGTGAAGAAGAATCCGGCGAGCAGGGCGCCAAGAATAGGCGCGACCCAAAACAGCCACAGCTTTTCGACGGCCCAACTGCTGCCGAAATACGCCAGCAAAATTGCCGGGCCGGTCGAGCGAGCGGGGTTTACCGATGTGTTCGTCACGGGTATCGTGATCAAATGAATCAGCGTCAGGCATAAGCCGATAGCCAGAGGCGCGAAACCTGAAAACTTGGCTCGCTGCGTCGCGCCAAGAATGACGATCAGAAAAAAGAACGTCGTGACGACCTCCGCAACAAACGCAGCGAGCGCCGAATACGAACCGGGCGAGCCTGCGGTGGCGTCGAAACCGTTCGCGGCGAAGCCGGTGTTGGCAAGCTGCGTAACCGACATTCCGGCTTTTCCCATCGCGATCAGGTAAATTATCCCGGCCGCGGCTATTGCGCCGAGAAGCTGCGCGACTATGTACGGCAATAATTCCTTCGCAGGAAAACGCTTTGCAGCCCACAGTCCGATCGAGACCGCGGGGTTGAAATGCGCTCCAGAAATATGGCCAAGCGCGTATGCACCGGTCAAAACCGTCAAGCCGAACGCCAAAGCGATGCCGAAGAATTGAATTCCATAATTCGGGTAATTCAGAGCCAAAACCGCGCTTCCGCATCCGCCGAACACCAGCCAAAACGTGCCCAAAAATTCAGCCGTCAGCCTCTTGCTAATAGGCATAAAGAGATCCTCCGTTTATTTTCAGAACTTTTATCAGGTATGGCGTGATAAATTTTCAACCGCTACGCCGATCCGACTAGCGATAGAACGATTCCGGACAAGTAGATCCAAAAACTAAAATCCCAAATCCGAAATCTGCCTGGCGGAGAGGGTGGGATTCGAACCCACGGTACCCGTTAGGGCACAACGATTTTCGAGACCGTCCGATTCAACCACTCTCGCACCTCTCCGCGAATTGTTAATGATAATGGTTCGGGCCGTGGAATATCAAGCCGCTAATGCAGAAGCCTGACCGTCAGGGAGGGCTATGCGTCCCCTGCGTAGAAAGCCCTCCCTGACGGTCAGGCTTCTGCTTTTCGGCGCCGATCGCGGAAAAAATCCTGCATCAGTGCGCGGCATTCTGCGGCCAGGACGCCGGAAACTATCTCGACGCGGTGATTAAGCTTTTCGCTTGTGCAAAGTTGGAATTGCGTTTCGACCGCACCGAAGCGTTCGTCCGAAGCGCCGTAAACCAGCCGGGCGACGCGTGCATTGACGAGCGCGCCGGCGCACATGGCGCACGGCTCAACGGTCGAGTAAACAGTGGAGCCGACGAGGCGGTAGTTGCCGATTTTCTTCGCGGCTTCACGCAGGGCGATGATCTCGGCGTGCGCGGTCGGGTCGTTGTTTGTGATCGTCAGATTTCCGGCGGTCGCAAGATGTTCGCCGTCCGCATCGATGATCACGGCTCCGACCGGCACCTCTCCGTTTTCGGCGGCAAGCCGGGCGGCTTCAATCGCCATTCGCATCCAGTGCTCGTCGTTCATTGAAGATATTGTAAATGAAAAACCCGGCAGAAGCCTGACCGTGAGGGAGGGCTAAACGCAGAAGCCGGCGCGTGAGCAAGGGGCGATATCCGGAAGCTCGATTCGCTCATGTTCCTTTCGGCAGCCTGACCGCGCGCAAAGCTTGGCAATGAAGTTGAGTGTTTCGCCCTTGCTCACGCGCGGGCTTCTGCATTGCCGTCTGAAAGTGTAAACTAAGACATAGCGACGGCTCTTGCAAGCCGTCTCCCCTTTTCGCGCACCCGCTGTCAGCTTATGAAAGAGGATGTTCGGGCGGCCTCACCGGTGGCCGAAGAAGACATACACATCACATCGGTTCCCGAATCGTTTCGTGCCTTCGCCGAAGAGGTGCGAAAGCGCAATGTCAAACCGCGCACGACCCCGCTGACCATTCCGCAAAAATTGCAGCCCGCCGAATTCAACACGGCGATGGTACATTTTTACCGCGGCGAGATTCAGCGGTCAAACATCTGGCGCAACCGTTTGGACGCGACCACGAACTGGGCGGTGATCACGGCGGGCGCGACGCTGTCGTTCGTTTTCAGCTCGCCGGAAAATCCGCATTTTGCCATTCCCATCAATTCGATCCTCGTCTCTATCTTTCTGTTCATGGAAGCACGCCGCTATCGTTACTACGAGGTCTGGGCTAATCGCGTTCGCGTTTTGGAAACCGGATATTTCGCTCCGATGCTTTCGCACCGCACGATCCCGCCGGACAAGGAATGGGCTGATCATATTTCCGCCGATCTGATCGCTCCGCATTTTACGATCAGCGAATGGGAGGCCGTCGGGCGTCGTCTTCGTGCGAATTATCTGTGGATATTTATTCTGCTCGCGGTTTCATGGACGCTGAAGATATACATTCACCCGACGCCGATTCCAACGACCACTCCGGAGGAACGCGCGGCGTTTTGGGACGTCGCGTTAGCACGGGCACGCGTCGGGTTCGCTCCTGGCTGGCTGGTGGTGACGGTCGGCGCAATATTTAATTTCTTAATTTTCTTTGTGGCCTTCAGCACGCTGAAGCTGCGCGATTCGTCAAGCGAAGTGCTGCCGCTGGAACATTTCGAATGGCATCCTTTTAAGGAGGTTTCGCAATGGGCCGGCGACAACATAAAACGCCGCAACCCGATCCGCCGCTCGAAAAAAGCACGGCAACGCATGCGCTCGGTGCATAAGACGGAAGGGTGATTCGACCGCGAAAAACGCCAAAAGACGCGAAAATGAAAAAAAGGCAAATGAGATTTTGGGGAGCGATCTTTGCGCTTCTGTTCGCGGCGAACGCCGGCCTTGCGCAATCGTACCCGGCGAGAGTCGCGATAAAAGGTGACGGTAATTACGCAAAGCCGACCGAGGCAAAGCTTTCAAGCAAACTAATCGGACGCGAGATGCCGTATCGCGTTATAGTGCCGACCGACTATTCGTCGGCAAAGGAAATGCGGTATCCGGTGATTTATCTTCTTCACGGGTTGACCGGTCATTATGATAATTGGACCGACCGAACCTCATTGGCTGCGAAGGCCGCAGATTTCAAGGTGATAATCGTTACTCCCGAAGGTGACAATGGCTGGTACACCGACAGCGTTTCGAAAGTGACGGATAAATACGAGAGCTATATTGTCAAGGAGCTCATTCCGGAGATCGATGCAAAGTATCGAACTATCGCGGACCGAAAAGGTCGGGCGATCGCGGGGCTTTCGATGGGCGGGTTTGGCGCGTTAAAGTTTGGGTTAAAATATCCTGAGTTATTTTCTCTCGCGGGCAGCTTTAGCGGCGCAATCGGCGCGGCCTCGATTTCAGAAAAAGATTTTCCCGGCCCGATCAGCAAAAGCATCGCTGAAATCTTTGGCCCGGCGGGCAGCGAAACGAGAAAGGCAAATGACGTCTTCGCTATCATCCGCGATGCTTCGCAGGAAAAGATAAAGACGTTTCCGTTTCTTTACGTCGATTGCGGGAATGAGGATTTTCTGATTCAGAATAATCGGGAGTTCGCCACGCTGCTTGCCGAGAAAAAGGTGCCGCACGAATACCGCCAACTGCCCGGGGGACACGATTGGAAATATTGGGACAAGCAGGTTTTGGAATTTTTGCAGATTGCGAGTGATCGGTTGAAATGAAACGCTCTCGCGGCTTGCCGCCCTATTTGCGGAAAAGCTGCGCTTTTCCGCGCGGTCGACCCCACTGGACACGCGGCTGTGCCGCCGACTTCTTTGCTGCAATCGGAAAGCGGCGGCATAGCCGCAAAATTTTGTGCTACGTTACCGGAAAAGCGCAGCTTTTCCGCAAATAGACGGGCAGAGCCCGGAAGAAAGTTCCAAAGCTGGAGGGCAGTCTGAAGAATGTCAATACGATTCGGCAAATTTATCTTTTGTGTTCTATTTCTCACGGTCACCATCTGTGCCCAAGAGCAGACGATCATCAACGATCAAACTGCGGCGAAGATGCTTTTGGGAAAGCACAAGCTTTCACTGCAGTGGATAAGCTGGGATTATTTTGGGTCGGCGACGGTGACGAACAAGGCCGGCGTTTACAGTATCAAGGGAACGCAGAAGGGACGGGCCACCAGCGATGTTCTGACCATCGACGGGATGATCGTTTCGATCGACGCGAAAGAGTTCGTTTTCGAAGGCACCATCGTCACGCAGGTTTCACACATAAACGGCGGCCAGCCGTGCACGCGGCAGGGCGATTTCACTTTCCGCATCACCGGCAAGCGAAAATACTGGCGGCTGATGGAAATGGACAACCCGTGCGACGGCGTGACCGACTACGTGGATATTTTCTTTAGATAACAAATTCAACGCAAAGCCGCAAAGACTGCAAAGGTGCAAGAAAAAGCTTAAGAATTTATCTTGCGACTTTGCGGTCTTCGCGTCTTTGCGTTAAGAATTTTCTTATGCTTAATTTTGCGATTGAAGCGGCGCGGGATGCGGGGAATTTGCTGCTGGAAAAATTCGGTCGGATCACGGCGGTCACAAAAAAGGGCGACATCAATCTTGTGACCGAAGCCGATCTGGCTTCCGAAGAACTTATCGTCGAACGGATTCGTTCCTATTATCCAAAGCACTCGATTCTGGCCGAAGAAGGCGGCGAGGTTATCACAGTCGATGGCGATGCGGCGTGGAAGTGGGTCATCGACCCGCTCGACGGCACGACGAATTACGCACACGGCTATCCGTGTTTTTGCGTGACGCTGGCTTTGGAGCACGACAGCGAGATCGTGATCGGCGTGACGTTCGACCCGACCCGTAATGAAATGTTTGCAGCGGAAAAGGGACGCGGCGCGACGCTGAACGGCAAGCCGATCCGTGTTTCGGCGACGGAAAAACTTGGCGATTCGCTTATCGTCACCGGCTTTCCGTACGACTTTAAGCAGCGAGAAAATTTCGCGCGCCATCTTACGGAATTTCTTTTAAGCTCTCGCGGCGTGCGTCGCGACGGTTCGGCGGCGATCGATATGGCTTACGTTGCCTGTGGCCGCTTTGACGGGTTTTGGGAAGAAGGACTAAACCCGTGGGACGTGGCCGCCGGAAAGCTCCTGATCGAGGAAGCCGGCGGGGTAATCTCTTACTACGACGGCTCACAATTCAGTATCTACAAGCCTCCGATCTGCGCCAGCAATGGCCGCATCCACAGCCAAATGCTCGAAGTGCTTCGATAATCACATCTCGCGTGTGCTAATCTAAACAGTCTTGAATAGTTTATTCGGCGGATTTCTGATAACCGATTACCGACTACTGACCACTGCAAATGGCCTGGTTTAGACGCGACAAACCGAAGATCGAAACGCCGGAAACGGACGAAGAGCGTACCGTAAACACTTCGGGCATCTTCGTAAAATGCCCCGATTGCGACAACGCTTTGTACAAAGGCGAGCTGCACGATTCGCTGCACGTTTGCACGCATTGCGATTATCATTTTCGTTTCCCGGCACGCGACCGGCTATCGATTTTGTTTGACGACGGCCGGTACGACCGCTTGGACGAAGACGTGACGTCCGGCGATCCGCTCGAGTTTGTCGATACTAAGCCGTATAAAGATCGCATCCAGCAGGCGACCGAATCTTCGGGCTTGCCGGAGGCGATAGTTTCAGGTACAGGAAAGGTTGGCGGCCACCGTGTTTACGCGGGCGTGATGGATATGTCGTTCATCGGCGGCTCGATGGGTTCGGCCGTAGGTGAAAAGATTACGCGGCTGATCGAGCGCGCGCTCGAAAACAAAGGCGCGGTTATCGTTTATTCCGCCTCAGGAGGCGCGCGCATGCAGGAAGGCGCTCTTTCGCTGATGCAGATGGGAAAAATTTCGGCCGCTCTCTCTATGCTGCACGACGCGCGGCTGCCGTTCATTTCCGTGCTCACCGACCCGACCACGGGCGGCGTGACTGCGAGCTTCGCGATGCTCGGCGACGTTATCATCGCCGAGCCAAAAGCATTGATCGGCTTTGCCGGCCCACGCGTTATCGAACAAACCATCCGCCAGAAATTGCCGAAAGGCTTTCAACGCAGCGAATTCCTGCTCGAACACGGAATGGTGGATATGGTCGTTGACAGACGCGAGATGCGTGAGAGCATTGTTCGCGTGCTGGATTTTATGATGAACAAAAGTGCGGAAGCCCGCGCGTGATGCGAAAGCCCGAGCGTAAGCAAGGGCGTAACACGCAACTTCCGGGTAGCGCCATTGCTTACGCGCGGGCTTCTGCAAAAAACAAATTATGCTTAGAAAAATCTTAACCGAACTTTACGAACGCGACCTGGACAAGCTGAAGGAAGAAATTGCGCCATACCAGGACGAAGCCGATCTCTGGAAAACGTCGGGCGAGATCACAAACTCGGCAGGAAATCTTTGCCTGCACCTGACGGGCAATTTGAAACACTTTTTCGGCGCGGTGCTCGGCAATTCGGGCTATGTTCGCGACCGCGATGCAGAATTTGCGAACAGAGGCGTGTCTAAAACCGAGATGCTTGCAGACATAGATGCGACGCGTAACGTCGTTCTTTCAACTCTCGCAGAAATGACGGAGGAAGATTTTGACAAGCCGTACCCGATCGAAGTTTTCGGCCGCCCGATGACGACCGGCTATTTTTTAACGCACCTTGCGACGCATCTCAACTATCATCTCGGGCAGATCAATTATCATCGACGGCTAATGACTTAGATAAAGAAGCCTACGTCTCGACAAAAATACTTTTTTTGCTTCGTACTGTATTACTCTAAAAGCATGAATACTCTGACGATACAGCTCCCCGATTCAGTGGACGTTGAGAAATCGGATGTTCTGAGAATGATCGCGTCCCGTCTTTACGAACGCGGAACGCTCTCGCTTGGTCAGTCGGCCAAATTGGCTGGTATGCGAAAATGGGATTTTGCCGAAGTGCTTGGCGATTATGGAGTTCCTGTCTTCAATTATCCCTCTTCTGATCTAGGAGAAGATTTCCGGAATGCCTAAAACCATCATTTCCGACGCCAGCTGCTTTATTCTTCTTGAGAAGATCAGCGCATCAGACCTTCTCGCAAAAACTTACGGAAAAGTAACAACGACACCTTTGAATTTTTTGAGATTGCTAAATCTTCACAGGCGTAACCTGATAGCCTTTTGCTTTTAGCAGATTTATCAAGCCATTTTTTCCACCGAAGTGTCCGGCACCGACGGCGAAGAAGGTTGGTCTTTCTTTGATGGCAGTTTCCATTTTTGGAATCCAGTCAAGGTTTCGGTCGTCGAGAAGGCGACTTTTGAAATCTTTATCGTTCGTCATCTGGCCTGTCGAAATTTCGAAAAGCTTTTCGGGGTCGCGCATCTTATATGCTTCCATCAGGCGTTTCAGGTCGCGGACCGCTTTCTGTGGGTCGAGCGCAATTTCGTAAAGCTCCTTTGCCTGTGCTTCTATCGGTTTGCTGTCGAGCACGTTGATCTGCGAGGCGACGGTTTCGAGACCGAAGATCGGTTTCTTCTTCGCCGTCGCTTTTTGCATCAGCGAAAGATCGTAAACGTTCGGAGTGCAGCCGATCGCCTTTGGGCTTGTCAACGCCATCACGGCGAGCATTGTCGGTTTCAGCGCTTTTAGATTCTCTGCCGGATAGCCGAGGAGATCTTTTGTCATCGCGTCGATCTTTGCGAATTGCTCCGGCGTCAGATAATCCTTGAGCGTCTTGCCGCCGGACATCAACGCTGCCAGAGTCAACGACTGCATCTCGGCCGCATCGTCCATGTCGATCTCCATCACCATCTGATCGGTCCGGTCGAGATAAACGTCGAGCGATTCAAGCGGGACCATCTCGGCCGGGCAGATCGCGTGAAACGTGCCGAACATGTAGGAATGCTTTGTGAGGCCGTTGCCGCTAATGCGATACAAAAGGCTGCCGGCCTCAGGCGCCGATTGTGTTTGGCTTCGCGAAGAAAACGGAAACCAGCAAACAGCCGCAACGGCTAACGTACAGACGAAAAATCTTTTCATATTGTTTTGACGCGGAAAATGAAATCCGCAGAAATCTTCATTAGAATTAAGATAACCGTAACCAAGTGTTCTAGCAATACATAATGAACTTTCAGCAGACAGTCGATTACCTGCTTTCGCTCGGCAACGAGGTCGAGACGATGAAGCTCGGGCTGGAGAATATCCGCAAGCTGCTCGACGCGCTCGGCAGTCCGCAAAAGCACTACGTAAAGGTGCAGATTGCCGGAACAAACGGCAAGGGCTCGGTGTGCGCCTTTCTCGGCTCGATCTGCCGCGAAGCAGGAATCAGAACGGGCGTTTACACCTCGCCGCATCTTGTTTCGATAACCGAACGCGTGAATATCGACGGCGTTGATATCAGTGAAGACGATTTCGCACGGCTCGCCACACGCGTCCGCGACGTCTCCGAAAAATTGGTCGCCGAAGGTGCAATCGAAACCGTTCCAACATATTTTGAACAGGTCACCGCGATCGCTTTGCTCGGCTTTGCAGAATCAAAAATGGAAATCGCAATTCTCGAAACCGGCCTCGGCGGCCGGTACGACGCCGTGACCGCCGCGAATGCGGAAATTTGCGCGATCACGCGAATCGATCTGGATCATCAGGAATTTCTCGGTGATACGATCGAAGAGATTGCGGCTGAGAAGGCGGCGATAATTCGTGCGGATTCGCGTGTGGTGATTGGCGAACAATTCGACGCGGCGTTTGACGTGATTCTGAATCAATGCCGCCGATTGGGAGTTGCGCCAACATTACTGAACGGCGGACGCACGACCGGCAGGTGTGCCGCCAATGTTTACGAAGAAGAGGCACACTCGCTACCGCTCGTGTTTCCGCCTTTGGGCTTGGCAGGCATCCATCAGATTGAGAATGCAGAAGTCACCGTTGCCATCGTAGAGATGCTTCGTGGATATTTCCCTATAACCAACGAGCAAATTAGCGACGGGCTTGCGAAGGCCCGGCATCCAGGCCGGTTAGAGCGAATCGATCGGTTTCTGCTCGACGCCGCGCACAATCCCGCCGGGGCGAAGGCTTTGCGTTATTATCTAGACGAATTTGTCGACCAACCGATAACACTTATTTTCGGTGCGATGAAGGATAAGAATGTTGAAGAAATCGCGGAGATCCTTTTTCCAAAAGCCGAGCATGTTGTATTGACCGAGCCGAGCAATACAAGAGCGATGCCGGTTGAAGAGGTTGCAGATCTTGTACCGACATCTTTTGATCAGGGTCGCCTGTTCAAATATCCGGATGTCGCAGACGCTCTTTCAAAAGCTGAAGCGGTCACGCCGGAAAACGGAATTATCCTCGTTACCGGCTCGCTGTACTTGGTCGGTGATATAAAGCGAATTCTGAAATCTCGAATTTGAGATTTGAAATTTCAAATTTAGAATACGCATATGCGCAAATTGGTTTTGATACGGCATGGCGAGAGTGAGTGGAATAAAGAGAACCGGTTTACGGGATGGAAAGACGTAGATCTATCTGAAAAGGGCAGGGAAGAGGCGAAGGCTGCGGGGCAGCTACTTAATGCGGAAGGTTTTGTATTTGACGAAGCTTATACATCCGTTTTGAAACGCGCGATCCGCACGTTGTGGATGATCCTCGACGAGATGGATCTGATGTGGATACCGGTGACGAAATCGTGGCTGCTGAACGAGCGGCATTATGGCTCTCTGCAAGGGTTGAATAAGGCCGAGACCGCGGCGCAGTACGGCGAGGAGAAGGTTTTGATGTGGCGGCGGAGCTTTGACATTCCGCCGAATCCTTTGGAGGAAACGGACGAGCGTTGGCTCGGAAGGGATCCGCGCTATCTCTCCATCGAGCCGGGAAAATTTCCAAAGAGCGAAGCGTTAAAGCAGACGGTCGAGCGCGTCGTGCCGTATGTTCAGGCAGAGATAATGCCGAAGGTTGCCGCCGGTCGCCGTTTGCTGATCGCGGCACACGGTAACAGCTTGCGGGCGTTGGTAAAATATCTCGATTCAATCTCTGATAACGATATAATCAAATACAACATTCCCACCGGCATCCCGCTCGTTTATGAACTGGATGAAAACGCCAAGCCGCTGCGAAATTATTATCTAGGTAACGCCGAGGCGATCAAGGCCGCTCAGGAAGCAGTCGCAAATCAAGGGAAAGCAAAATAGGTCAGTACCGCCTGCGGTAGCGGGCGGTTGAACTCAGGAAAACCGAAAAGCACTTGGCGACCGCGAAACGCACGAAATATACGAACGCCATTTTTCACGTATTTCGCGGATGATCCTAGACCGCCCGCTACCGCAGGCGGTACAGACAGAACATGTCTTGGCAAAAAGCTCTATTTATAGCTCTGATTCTGTTTTGCTTATCGCCCTACGGCTCTCCGCCGCTGGCGTTGCTGCTCGGATTGCTTTTGGCGTTTTCGGTAGGCAATCCTTTTCCGCAGTTAACGGGAAGGCCGACGAAACTGCTTTTGCAGGCGTCGGTCGTCCTGCTTGGGTTTGGGATGAATCTCGAAGCGATTTACAAAGCCGGTCGGGAGGGAATTCTTTATACGATAGCGACGATCTTCGGAACTTTGGTTCTCGGTTATTTTGTCGGTCGTATGTTAAAGGTCGGCAGCCGGACGTCGACATTGATCTCGTCGGGGACGGCGATATGCGGCGGGAGCGCCATAGCGGCGGTCGGGCCGGCAATTAATGCCGAGCACGAAGAGATGTCCGTTTCGCTCGGGACCGTTTTTGTTTTGAACTCGGTCGCGTTATTCGTTTTTCCTGTGATCGGGCATGGGCTGTCGCTGACACAGGAACAGTTTGGCATCTGGTCGGCGATCGCGATACACGACACCAGCTCGGTTGTCGGCGCGGCCGCAGCGTTTGGCGAAAAGGCATTGGCGGTGGCGACGACGGTGAAGCTCGCACGGGCTTTGTGGATAGCTCCGCTTGCTCTGGCATTTGCGTTCATTTATGCTCGAAGCGATTCGGGCGCGAAGGCAAAGTTTGTTGTGCCGTGGTTCATATTTCTTTTTGTCGGCGCCGCTGCCGTGCGCACCTTTGCTCCGGGCTTCGTCCAGCCAAGCCTCTTCGATTCACTCGTCAACCTCGCAAAAGCCGGCATGACCGTGACGCTTTTCTTCATCGGCGCAAGTCTGACACCGCAAATGTTAAAAGTGGTCGGTATGCGGCCGATGTTTCAGGGAATTGTGCTGTGGATCGTAATTTCCGTTGCGTCGTTTTTCGCGGTTCTTAGCTTGACTTGACTGGAGAGTATTGACGTTTGTATTCGCTAAGTTTCCGGCTTCGCATAGCCACGCCGTTTAGAGGCCGTGTCAAAACTCGCATGCAATGCGACTGAGCCGCTCTATTTGCGGAAAAGCTATGCTTTTCCGGGAAGTTCGTTTCCATGCCGCGGCTCCGCCGCCGCTTACGAAAA
>Ga0187893_10008060_pt1 | contig 16857 bp, 12 predicted proteins | sample MA1701074metaG_FD_139574 | JGI IMG/M metagenome (GOLD analysis project Ga0187893, IMG submission 139574) | White microbial mat communities from a basaltic lava cave in the Kipuka Kanohina Cave System on the Island of Hawaii, USA - MA170107-4 metaG ...
CGCAAAGCCGTCGAGGTTGTCGACCACGCGACCGAAGATGCAGACCTGGTTCGGATGCGGGCGTCCATCGTCGGTATAGACCGTCGTCGGAAAGTTCACGAAGGCGTTGCGCCCGTAGGCGATCGTCACCTCTTCGATGTAGGGATCCCACACCATGTCGCCCGGTGCGAGGCGCTGGAATCGGTTCTCCAGTGCGTAACCGAGCGTCGCCAGCAGCGGAACGCGATCGAGATAGAAGGCGGCATGGCCAAACCACGCGCAGTGGATCATGTTGCCGGCATAGGGAAGCAGATCCCAGAACGCCTGACAGGTTCTCGGTGCGACGTGATCGAGCAGGGCGGCACCGAAGATCTCGCCGTCCATCTCGAGTTCGAGGCGGCGCGCCTCGGCGGGGATCGCATGCGGGATCTCGAAGCGGTCGTACCACCAGCTGTCCCACATCTCTCGCTGCGCCGTCTTGTCCGCCGGGTCGATGCCGACGTCTGCCCGTTTTTCAGCCATGTTCGTCCTCCTGCGTATGGCACCGGTCCTCGCGCGCTAGAAGGTCAGGCGATGACCGGTGCCGCGCGCCTTGGCCTTCTCGTAGACAAGGTGGGCAGCGACCATGTCCTCCATCGCGACCCCCATCGCCTTGTAGACCGTGATCTGGCTGTCGGAGACGCGTCCTGGCTTGCGCCCGAGCAAAAGCTCACCCAGTTCAATCCCGGCCTCAGGATCAAGGCCGGCAAGCTCCGCACATCCCACCGGCGGCGCCTTGAAAGCGTCCCTGGTCTCGATACAGAGCGCCGCCTGCCGAACGAGGTCGACGGGCATTTCGCCCATTGGCGGCGCGTAGCCGACCGAGGAGACGTGCGTGCCGGGCCGGACCCAGCGGCTCTCGACCACCGGCTGGTAGGAATGACTGGCTAGGCAGACCACGTCCGAACTGCGCACCGCCGCCTCCAGATCGGTAACCGCGCGCGCTCGCGGATGATGCCGGGCAAGTCTTTCGGCGTCCTCGGGGTAGAGGGAAGCGATCCTGATCTCGTCAAAATCGCGGACCAGCGGCAGGAGCCGCAAGTGCTCGCGCCCCTGCACGCCGGCACCGACGATGGTGGCGATCGTCGCGTCCTTGCGCGCCAGTTCGCGCACCGAAAGTACAGCGGATGCCGCCGTTCGGATCCCGGTGATGTAGGTCCCGTCCATCACGCAGACCGGTGCACCGGTCGCCGGGTCGAACAGGGTGACGAGAGCGAGGTGGTTGGGCAGGTCGATGGCAAGGTTTCCCTCGAAGACGTTGACCACCTTCACCATGATGTTCATGCCGTCCATCCAGGCCGGCATGGTGAGCGAGAAGCCTTTTCCGGGGATGGTGATCGCCGGCCGGGCGGGCGCCTGCACGTTGCCGGACGACAGGGCTTTGAAACCCTCGGCCAGTCCGTCGAGCAGCGCGCGCAGGTCGAGCAGGCCGATCACGTCGGCCTCGCTCAGGCTCAGGACGCCGAGTTCGCCCTTCGAGATTTCGGCGGCGCTCTTCGCCAGTTGATTTTGCTGCAACCCGGTCATGGCATAACAATGAACGCCAGCAACCTCTGGATACAAATGAGTTTGTAACGCACGGCATTACATTGAATTATGGGGGCATGTCTTCCCGTCGACTTCCCTCTCTCTCGGCACTCCGCACCTTCGAGACGGTGGCAAGAACGCTCAGCTTTACCAGAGCTGCGCAGGAGCTGGGGGTTACGCAGGCGGCCGTCAGCCGCCAGGTCAAGACGCTGGAGGAGCAGCTGGCGGTGCGGCTCGTCAGCCGCAGTCCGGGCCGGAATGCCCTGACCGACGCCGGCGAGATCCTCTTCGGCGGCGTCTACCGGGCCTTCCATTCGATCGAGCAATCGGTCGAAAGGATTACCGGCAGCGGTGCGCGCGAGATCCTGAACGTCAGCGTCGCCCCGTATTTCTCGGCACGGTGGCTGACCCCGCGCCTGATGACGTTCCTGCGTCGCCAACCCAACATCGAACTGCGGCTTCACCACTCCTACCACCCGGCCGATCACCGGCGCGAAGGTATCGACATCGGCATCAATTGGGGATCGATCCACTGGCCCGGTGTGCGCCGAGAGAAGGTGCTCGATGGGTCGCTGACCGCGGTGCTGAGCCCCGCTCTGCTGGCGCGGCAGGGGCCGCTCACCCGGCCGGCGCAACTGCTCGAGCTGACGCTGCTCTACGAGTTCGACCTTAGGGATTGGCAGCTGTGGTTCGAGCATGCCGGCACCGTCCTGGTTCCGCAGGTCGAAAGCCTGCGCCTGAGCGACAGCCATGCCTTGCTCCGGGCGGCCCTCGATGGCCATGGCGTCGCACTGTTCTTCGCCGATCTCGTGCGCGAGGATCTCGAGAGCGGCCGTCTCATGCAGCCGTTCCCGGTGCGGGTGCACACCGGCTATGACTACTTCCTCAATTACCCGGAGGACCTTGAACTCAGCAGCAAGGTCAAGGCCTTCCGGCGCTGGATCTTCGAGGAGATCGAAAAACGGCCCTTCGCCTGAGTCGATCTCAGCTTGACAACTCGGAATCAGTTCCGTATATGTTCCAGACGTCGGCCGCTGGCGACCGACCGGCTGTTCGTGCTCGCCGCCAATGCGTAAGGTTTGTTTGTTTCCGTCCGTGCGGACTTGCGATTCGAATGGGGTGTGGAACCACAAGGCGACAAATCCGGAATGTGAGCGAAAGATCGGATTCCGCTGGGCATGGGCTCCATAGTTCAGAACTCGCGCCGATGCGAGCACGACATCGCATCTGCTGCGGTCCGCCCGGGATTCACCGCTCCGGTGACTCCGCCGCCGAAGCGTAGGGTTGTTTTCGCGATTTTCCTCGCCGGGCCCCATCTCGGGCGAAAGCGATCAGCCACCGCCGCTGGACATGCATTCCGCTTGGCTCGGACGAAAACGCAGACCGCTTTCACACTCTCCTACGGCGCACAAAAAAAATTCTATAGGGAACAAAAAAGGGACTTGACCTCTTGACGGAACCAAACTAGAACTTATCTACGGTTTAGGTTTTGTTCCAAAACAGGCGATACTCACATGCTCACACGCAAACAGAATGAACTGCTCCTCTACATCAATCGGCATCTCACCGAGAAGGGCGTCTCGCCCTCCTTCGACGAGATGAAGGAAGCGCTTGGCTTGAAATCGAAGTCGGGCATCCATCGCCTGATCACCGGCCTGGAGGAGCGCGGGTTCATCAAACGTCTCCCGCACAAGGCCCGGGCCCTCGAGGTGCTCCGACTGCCGGAAGATCTTGGGATCGGCGGCCGCAAGGGCTTCTCGCCCAACGTCATTCAGGGCAATTTCGGCGGCGCCATCAGTGGCGCCGCCGTCGCCCCGGAAGTGGCCGCCGTGCAGCTGCCGCTCTATGGCCGAATCGCCGCCGGCACGCCGATCGAGGCGCTGAAGGATCATTCGGCCACGATCGACGTACCCGGCAGCCTGCTCGGCCGCGGCGAACACTATGCGCTGGAGATCGAGGGCGATTCGATGCTCAACGCCGGCATCCTCAACGGCGATACGGCGGTGATCGAGCGCTGCGACAACGCCGAGAACGGCTCCATCGTCGTTGCCCTTGTGGACAACGCCGAGGTGACGCTGAAGCGCCTGCGCCGGAAGGGCGACTCGATCGCGCTCGAGCCGGCCAATCCGGCGTTCGAGACGCGTATTTTCGGTCCCGATCGGGTGCAGATCCAGGGCCGGCTCGTTGGGCTCCTGCGACGGTTCTGACATCCGGACCGACTGCCGCACATAGGGGAGCCGCCGGGGCTGACAAGCCGCGGCGGCCTCCGCTAAGGTGCGCCGCCGATTCCCCGGCGGAGATTTTCGCTCACCGATGAACATTCTGGGCCTGCAGTTCGGTCACGATGCCGGCGCGGCTGTCCTGCGCAATGGCCGGATCGCCTCCTTCGTGCTGCGCGAACGGGTCAGCCGCATCAAGCACGCCATGTCGCTGGACGGCGCCACCATCGAGCGGGCGCTCGCCGATGCCGGCCTGCGGGAGTCGGACATCGACTACTGCGCCATCACCTCGACGCAGAAGACCGAGCTGATCGCCCGCGATCCCGCCCGCATTTCCGTGAGCCTGGAGCGCCATCCGAACCATACGGCGCCCTGCGACCTCGTCGGCATACTGGAGAAGGGCAAGACCGATCCCCGCAGCTTCCTCTACTCCGAAGTCCTCGACCTGCTCTATCGCAACCCCAAGGGGGAAGATCTGAGCCGGCACTCCGTCTCCTGCTACTTCCCTGAATACAAGACGGTGCCCGAATCGGTGTTCTCTCACCTCGGCTGGATGGACACCTACATCACCGCCGGCCCGTGGGCGGCGCGCCCGGGGTTGCGCGAGATCGCCGGCCGGGACTACTCCCAGTTCATCCAGACCGACGTGGTTCGCCACGGCTTCCACTATCCGGCGGTGCTGACCCTCAACGGCCGGGCGATACCGGCCTATTTCATCCAGCACCACATGGCCCACGCGGCGTCGATCTACTATCCGGCCGGCTTCGGTCGCGCGGCCATCCTCACGCACGATGGTTTCAGCGGCGGCCAGAGCTATCACACCGGCATGTTCTACTACGGCGACGGGCACCGCATCTTCCCGCTCGCACCCCATCACCTCGTCGTCGGCGCCATCTACGAAACCGCCGGGATTCGTCTCAACCTCGGCCTCATCGGGCCGTCCGGCAAGCTGATGGGACTGGCACCCTATGGCAAGCCGCGGCTGTTCGACGAACGATTTGTCGGCAACATGTACGATCTGCGTGGGCGCGGGCACCGGCAACCGGAGACCGATTGGATCGGCCATTGCCTCTCCCGCGCCGAGGCTCTGGGTTACGACCTGCGGCCGTTCCGTGATCGCTCGCAGATGACCGCCGCCATCAACGCCGACATCGCCGCCTCGACCCAGACGCTGTTCGACGCCACCTTGCTCGCCACCATTTCCACCTTCGATGCCATCCTGCAGAGGATGAAGCTGGGCTGGCTGCCGCTGTGCTATGCCGGCGGTACGGCGCTGAACTGTCCGGCCAACAGCCTGATCGCGCGCGACGGGCGCTTCGCTTCGGTGCATGTTCCGCCCTGGTGCGACGACAGCGGGCTGGCGCTTGGCGCCGCCCTCGCCCTCTACCACAACGTTCTGGACCAGCCGCTCTCTGCCCGCGCGCCCAATGTCTTCGCCGTCGACGCCTACCTTGGCGCCCGCGTCGAAGAGGCAGAGATCGATGCCGCTCTCCGTCGCCATAGTGAGCAGATCGAGTGTGACCGGATTGCCGATTGGGCCGCCATCGCCGCGCAGGATCTTGCCGACGATCGCATCGTCGGCTGGTTCGAAGGGCGCAGCGAGATCGGCCCGCGCGCGCTCGGGCATCGGTCGATCCTGGCCGATCCGCGCAAACCCGAGAATTGGGCCCGCGTCAACCGGATCAAGGGACGCGAGGCCTGGCGCCCCTTCGCCCCGGCGGTGCTCGCCGATCGCGCCGCGCAGTGGTTCGCCGGCCTGCCGCTGCCCTCGCCGCACATGCTCTTTACCGCGCAGGTCAATTCGAAGGACATCCCCGCGATCACCCATGTCGACGGCTCGTCCCGCATCCAGACGGTCGACGAGGGCTGCGGCGCCTTCCATACCCTGCTCCGCCGCTTCGATGCGCTGACCGGCGTCCCCGTGATCCTCAACACGTCCTTCAACGGCCCCGGCGAACCGATCGTCGAGTCACCGGAGGACGCCCTGCGCTTCTTCCTGCAGTCCGACCTCGACGCGCTCTACCTGCAGGGTCGCCGCATCCGCAAGCGCGCGCACTGACTGCGGTCATTCGGGGTCCGGCGGCCCGATGACCCAGGGGCGATCCCCCCGCATCTCGCGCACGGATCGAACATCGATCGCGCCGTCATCGCCAACCCAGATCGCGTAGGCGCCGTTTCGCCAGAGGTCGAAGCGATCGATCACCGTCGCGGCACGGCACGGAACACGCACCGGTTCGAGGCTGACGACGACATCAGCGAGTTGGCAGTCTTCGAACAGCGCAGCCGGCTGCCGCACCACCGCGATCCTTCGACCATGAGCGGCGTAGATGCAGCCGGAGCTGTCGCAGGCCAGCCGTCCGTCCGCGCCATAGCCGTCCTCCGGCAAAGTCCCGACGCCGCTCACGCCGGAGCGGCGCAGCCAAGTGTCGGCAACGAACTCGTCGGTATCGGTCGACAGCAGCAGGTGACCGGCAGGATCGGCGATGGCAAAGAGACGGCCATCTTCGGCGACCAACAGATCGGGTGACCTAGCGAACGCGATCGTCGCCCCGCCCAGCACGATCGCTGCGACGCCGGCGAACCGCCAGGGTCGCTGCCACAGGCACAGCCAGAGGCCGCCCAACGTGATCAGCGATAGGCCCGCGATCGGCAACGTGGGCAGGACGACCGCCGCACCGGGGAGCTGGCTCGTCTGGTTGGCAATGGCGACGATTCCGTCGATGCCCCAGCCCATCGGGACCAGCGCCAGATGCTCGGCGCCGAAGGGCATGAGCGAGGTCGCCAGCACGGCCCACGGCATGACCCACAACCCGGTGAGCGGAACCGCGATCATGTTCGCGACGACGCCGTAGGTCGCGAGCCGGTTGAAGTGATAGACCGCATACGGCCCCGTCGCCAGCGTGGCAATCAAGCTGGTGAAGACAAGTCCGGCGACGTACAGGCTCGTTCGTCGGCTCCAGCCGGACTCCGCCCGCCAGCGCAAGCGGGCGGCCTCCGTCGACTCATAGGCTGCGATCAAGGCGACGACGGCCGCAAACGACATCTGAAAGCTCGGTCCGATCAGTTCCTCCGGGCTGGCCAGAAGAACGACGACCGCGGCCCAGGCGACCGGCGGCATCGAGATCGCCGTCCGGTCCAGGATCACCGCCAGCAGGAACATGCTGGCCATGATGTAGGCACGGACCGTCGGCACGGGGGCGCCGGCGAGCAGCATGTAGAACAGCGTCCCCACGAGCGCGGCGACGGCGCCCCACTTCTTGATCGGGTAGTGCAGCGCCACGCGCGGTATCAGGCACAGGAGCCGGCGAATGGTGACGAAGAGGATGCCCGCCACCAAGCCGATGTGGAGCCCGGAGATCGACAGCAGATGCGCCAGTCCGGAATCGCGCATGCTCTGCAGGACCGGCTTCGAGATCGCCCCCTGATCGCCGGTGATCAGGGCGACGCCGATAGCGCCGGTGTCGCCGGGCAGAACCGCACGGATTCGGTCCGCGATGTCCAACCGCAGCGCCGACAGGCGGCACGGCAGAGAGTCCAGGAGGCCGACCTGGTGCCGCGGCGCAATCGGCTGCGGTGCGCCGAAGGCAAAGCCGACGGCACCGATCCGTTCGAAGAACACGTCGCGCTGAAAGTCGAAGGCACCGGGAGCGACCGGCGCAGAGATCGGACCCACCGCCGCCGTGAGCTGCACCCACTGTCCGACATGCTCCACTGCGGTCGCGCCGGAGACACGCAGGCGGATGCGTCGCGGCGCCGACTCCGCAGCCATTCCGTCGACCGCGAGGTGATCGAGATACACGCGGTACCCGTTCGGCAGCAGCGTCATCTCGCAGGCGCGGCCCTGCACGACCGCCCGATCGATCTCGCGGGGAACGGCCGGCGCCGAGACGATCGCCACGCGCAGCTGTGCGGCGGAGAAGCCGAGGAACGCCAGCGACACACAAACGGCGGCCATTGCCGCCGGCGGTCGCGCCTTCAGCGCGATCCGCGCCAGGATTGCCGCCGTCAGGCCCGCCGCCCCGACCCATGGCGGCGGTTCCGATGCAAGCCCGAAGTACGCGGCAATGCCGACGCCAATGAATACCGGAACCCACAGGACCCAGCGCTCGCGTTCGGCTGCGGCGCTCCGCGCCAGCCAGGGGACGGCCGTCGCCAGGAGCCGGTCGATCGCGCGGCGTCGCGGCTCGATATCGGCGGATTCGGGTGAGATTGTGGCCATGGCACGCAGGGTGAATTCGATCGGTCGAGTATTCCATCAGCAGGTCCGGCCGTACAGGACGGCGGGTGGAGCAGACCCGGCCACATTGAGCAACGTGGAAGCCCTGTGCTACACACCGATCGCATCCACATCGTCGCGTCAGAATCGGCATTTTCGAGATGTCCGTCGTCGTGCGTTTTGCCCCGTCGCCAACCGGCTTCCTCCATATCGGCGGCGCCCGGACGGCACTGTTCAACTGGCTGTTTGCCCGACACCACAAGGGCGCCTTTCGCCTGCGTATCGAGGATACGGATCGGCAACGCTCCACCCAGGCCGCCATCGACGCGATCATCGATGGCCTGAAGTGGCTGGGCCTGGACTGGGATGGCGACATCGTCTTCCAGTTCGCCCGCGCGTCGCGTCATTCGCAGGTGGCGCGGCAGCTGCTGGCTGAAGGAAAGGCATACCATTGCTACGCGACGCCGGACGAACTGCAGGCAATGCGGGATGAACAGCGCACCAAGGGGCTGCCGATGCGCTATGACGGTCGCTGGCGGGATCGGGACCCGTCTGAAGCTCCCGTGGGGGTCAAGGCGGTCATCCGCCTCAAAGCGCCCCAAAGCGGCGAGACGCTCGTCCATGACCGCATTCAGGGAGAGGTCCGCGTCGCCAACGAGCAACTCGACGACATGGTGCTTCTCCGGGGCGACGGCACGCCCACCTACATGCTGTCCGTGGTCGTCGATGATCATGACATGGAGGTTACGCACGTCATTCGCGGGGATGACCACCTCACCAATACCTTCCGCCAGATCCAGCTCTACAACGCCATGAGTTGGAGTGTGCCGGAGTTCGCGCACGTTGCCCTGATCCACGGTCCGGATGGATCGAAGCTGTCCAAACGACACGGTGCCGTCGGCCTCGAAGCATATCGCGACTTGGGATATCTGCCTGAGGCGATGCGCAACTACCTGCTGCGTCTCGGTTGGGCACACGGCGACGACGAGATCATTGACACTCCCCAGGCGATCGAATGGTTCGATCTCGGAGGCATCGGCCGCTCGCCGTCCCGCTTTGATCTGGCGAAGCTCGACAATCTCAATGGCCACTATTTGCGCAACACGGCCAACGATCGTCTCGTCGAACTGATCCTGCCCAAAATAGAGGCAACACTTGGACGCAGCGTCGACGTGGCTGCCAAGCGCCGCCTGGCCAAGGGCATGGACGGGTTGAAGTTGCGCGCAAAGACGCTGGTTGAGCTCACCGACTCTGCAATGCTCTACGTGCGGTCGCGCCCGTTGCAACTCGATCCGAAGGCAGTAGCCGTGCTGACAACCGAGGCGCGCCGTCTCCTGTCGGCGAACCTCGCCGTGCTGCGGGACGTCGGCGACTGGCGCGCAACGGTCCTGGAGCAAGCCGACCGCCAGTTCGCGGAAACGCAGGGATTGAAGCTGGGCCAGGTCGCACAACCCAAGCGCGCCGCCCTCACGGGATCGACCACGTCCCCGCCGATCTACGAAGTCATGGAAATCCTCGGCAGAGACGAAACATTGGCGCGCCTGGGCGATGCCGGCGTGGAATAAGTCGTTGCGAATTCCAGAGCCGACATTAGTCTACCGGCGCCGAGGTTCCCCGGTCGTCTCGGCCTCCTGCACTTGTCGCTCGTCTTGCGGGCATTGATACCTGAAAGGATCGTCACATGGTCACGAGCACCGTTCGGAGCGCCACTACTGACGTGAAACAGACGGTCACGGTTACCGACAACACGACCGGGGCATCGTTCGAGTTGCCGATCATGAACGGGACGATGGGCCCACGCGTGATCGATGTGCGCAAGCTCTACACCGATCACGGGTTCTTCACCTACGATCCCGGCTTTACGTCCACGGGCAGTTGCGAGTCGCAAATCACCTACATCGACGGCGAGCAGGGCGTGCTGCTTCACCGCGGCTATCCGATCCAGGAATTGGCCGAGCACAGCGACTTCATGGAGGTCTGCTATCTCTTGCTCGAAGGCGAGCTGCCGACGGCCGAACAGAAGAGCAGCTTCCAGCACGACATCATCCATCACACGATGCTGCATGAACAGCTGCTCAACGTCTATCGCGCCTTCCGGCGCGACGCGCATCCGATGGCGGTGATGATCGGAGTCGTCGGCGCGATGTCCGCCTTCTATCACGACAGCACCGACATCGGCGATCCCCATCAGCGCATGATCGCCTCGCACAGGCTCATCGCCAAGATTCCGACGATCACCGCCTATGCCTACAAATACTCGGTCGGGCAGCCCTTCATCTATCCGCGCAATAAGCTGAGTTACGCTGAAAACTTCATCAACATGACCTTCGCCGTTCCCGCCGAGGACTACGTGATCGATCCTATCGTAGCGAAGGCGATGGACCTTATCTTCATCTTGCATGCGGACCATGAGCAGAACGCCTCGACGTCGACGGTGCGGATCGCTGGATCGAGCGGCGCCAATCCCTTCGCGTGTATCGCCGCCGGCATCGCCTCACTGTGGGGCCCGGCCCACGGCGGCGCCAATGAAGCCGTTCTCAACATGCTGCGGGAGATCGGCACCAAGGATCGCGTCCCGGAGTACGTCAAGAAAGCGAAGAGCAAGGACAGCACGTTCCGCCTGATGGGCTTTGGGCATCGCGTGTACAAGAACTACGACCCGCGGGCGGCGATCATGCGACGCACCTGCCACGAGGTGCTCGATGCTCTCGGCAAGCGCGACGAACCGCTGCTCCAGCTCGCCATGGAGCTGGAGCGCGTTGCCCTGGAAGACGAGTACTTCGTCGAACGCAAGCTCTACCCGAACGTCGATTTCTATTCAGGGATCATCCTGCAGGCGATCGGGTTTCCGACGTCGATGTTCACGGCGCTGTTTGCACTCGCGCGCACCGCGGGCTGGGTCGCACAGTGGAAAGAGATGATCGAGGATCCATCGCAGCGGATCGGCAGGCCGCGGCAGCTCTATACAGGGCCGCTGCAGAGGAGTTACCTACCGATCGACAGGCGCCGTTGACGGGATCGAGAAGACGTCGAGGGACGCCGCGGCCCGACGGTCAGACCTTCCGTTCGATCAGCTCGATCTTGTAGCCGTCGGGATCCTCGATGAACGCGATGACGCTGCCGCCGTGCTTCATCGGGCCCGCCGGCCTCGGTATCTTGACGCCTTCGCCCGCCAGCCGCTCGCAGGTGGCGTAGATATCGGGAACGCCCACGGCCAGGTGGCCGAAGCCGGTGCCGATCTCGTAGGGCTCCTGTCGACCCCAGTTGTGCGTCAGTTCCAGGACGGTATGCGATTCCTCCCCGCCGTAGCCGACGAAGGCCAGCGTGAACTCGCCGCTCGGGTAGTCCTTGCGGCGAAGCAGCTTCATGCCCAACAGCCGCGTGTAGAAATCGATCGATTTGTCGAGATTGCCGACACGAATCATCGTGTGCAGAAACTGGAACGCAGTCGCCTCGGCGGCGGGCCTGTTCGCTTGCACGTTCATCGATCTCGCTCCCGATGTATTCGATCGTTCCGCTATTCTCGATCCCGGATCATTGCGGCGAACGTGGCGTCCGCCACCGTCGTTCCGTCGACCTTGACTTCGCCTCGAAGCTTCCAGACCGGGCCGCGATTTCGTTCCTTCGTCACGTGCACGCGCAGCTGATCGCCGGGCACGACCGGCCGGCGAAACTTGGCATTCTCGATCGACATGAAATAGACGAGCTTGCCCTCCGCGTCCGGCCCCAGCGTATGGACGACGAGCACCGCCGCCGTCTGTGCCATAGCCTCGATGAGGAGGACGCCGGGCATCACGGCATGACCGGGAAAATGCCCCTGGAAGAAGTGCTCGTTGATCGACACGTTTTTGATGCCGACGGCCGCCTTGTCCGGCACGACGTCGACCACGCGATCGATCATGAGAAACGGATAGCGATGCGGAATCATCGCCATGATCCGCTCGATGTCGATCACGGCGCCCGCCGCCGCTTGCTCAGTATCGCCGCTCATCCGCTCTCGCCCTGGCATTCGCAGAACTCGTGTCCCGAGCATTCGCTACCGCCGAGGCGTCGCCGCGATCCCGCGGAACGGCGCCGCTCGGCGTTTATCACCGAAATCGCGCACCGATCGGCCGCTATTGCAGCTTGATCGTCGGGAGCTTGGCATCCAGCTTCTTGAGAACCTCGCTCGTGATCTCGTAGCTCGCATCATAGACTACCGTCGAATCCTTGGTTACCACCAGCGACAGGCCCCGTGCCTTCGCCATTTCCCGGACGATCTGCGCCATCGTCTGCAAAACTTGATTCTGCGCCTTGTTGGCGCTGACCTCGAGTTTTCGCTGCCGTTGACCGAGTGCCTTCTCGGTCTCGTCGGCTTGCTTGTTCAGGTCCTCCGCCTTCTTCTTGAGCTGATCCTCCGGCAACGTGTCTCTTTGTCCCAGCAGTTTCTGCTTGGCGTCCGCATAGGCCTTGCGCTGCTTTACGACCTCGGCCTCGAATGCGTCCTTCTGCTGATCGAATTGTGTTCTTATGCTTTTCCCGGCCTTGGAATCGCGCATGATCTGATCGACATCGACGACGCCGACCACGATCGGCGTCGGCTCCTGTTGCGCCAGCACGGGCGCCTCGGCGCCGATCGATAGCGCCAGCAGCGCCGCAAACACAGCGGACTTGCAGGCGAAGATGCTCCACTTCATCACGTATCAGAACCTCGTTCCAACGCTGAACCGGAAAAACTCCTCATTGTCCGTTTCCTCCTTGATGATCGGGTAAGCGAGATCGAACGCGAACGGGCCGAACGGGGACTCCCACGTTATTCCGACGCCGGCCGAGGCGCGAATGCTGGCCTCGTCGAAGATCCTCGGAGTTACGCCGTCACCGTTCGCGTCGGCGTTCGTGAATTCGGTATCGAACAACGTACCGAAGTCGCTGAATGCCCGACCGCGGATCTTGTATTCCTCCGGCAACCCCAAGGGAAACGATAGCTGGACCGTGCCCGAGAAGTACTTTTTGCCGCCAAGATAGTCGCCGGTGTCGAGATCGCGCGGCCCGACGCCCTTCGATTCGAAGCCACGGAGATTGGCGCCGCCAAGGAAGAACATGTCGGTGATGCGGATGTTCTGATCGAGGCCGAAGATGTAGCCGGCCTCGCCGGAAACGCTCGCCACGAGATCCTCGCCGATGGGCTGGTAGAAGCTGCCGTTGAGCCGGGTGCGCAGGTACCGCGTGTCGCCGCCGAGGCCGGCCGCATCGTTCTGCAGCCGAATGAGGTATCCGTCTGTCGGGTTGATCCGGCTGTCGCGACGATCGTACGAGACCTCCTGGCTGATCACCGACGAAATCGCCGAACCGTCCTGAACCTGAATGACTTCCGACGACGTGGACTTGATGTCGAAGATATCGTCGTTGCTCAGGTTGTAGCGGACGTTCTGCCGAAAGAACTCGCCCCAGTTCCATCCGAACCGGAACCCGCCGCCCAGGTTGCGCTCCTTGAACGTCGTCGTGTCGTCTCGGTCCGTTTCGGTCCGATAGGCGTCGAGGCCCGCCGACAGATCCTGATCCAGGAAGTACGGCTCGGTGAAGCTGAAGTTGATCTGCGAACGATTGCCGGAGATCAAAAAATCCAACCGCACGTCCTGTCCGCGTCCGAGCAGATTGCGCTCACGCAGACTGACGTTGCCGAGCGGACCGTCGGAGGTCGAGAACCCGGCGCCGAACGACAACTCGCCCGTCGACTGCTCTTCGACCTCGACCTCGATGATGGTTCGATCCGGCGCGGTGCCCTGGACTGTCTGCAGATCGACCTTGCTGAAAAATCCGAGATTCTGGATGCGTTGACGCGTGCGGCGGATCTTCGACGCGTTGAAGGCGTCGCCCTCGACGACCCGGAACTCGCGACGGATGACCTCGTCGAGCGTCCGCACGTTGCCGTTGATGTCGATGCGCTCGACATAGACCCGAGGCCCTTCGCGAATGTCATAGGTGATCGCGATGATCTTGTTCTCGCTGTCCTTTTCCGCCTGCGGCCTCACCTCGACGAATGCGTAGCCGAGATCGCCGACGGCGTCGCTGATGCGATCGATCGTGCGCTCGAGCTCCTCCGCATTGTACCAGTCGCCCTCGATCGTGCTGATGTCGTCGCGGAGGCTCTCCGGATCGAGGTCCTTCAGCGTCGTCTTCACATCGATCGCGCCGAAGGTGTAGCGCTCCCCCTCCTCGACCGTGAAGGTAATGAAAAAGGCATTCCGATCGGGCGACAGCTCGGCAACCGACGAAATCACGCGAAAATCGGCGTAGCCCTCCTTGAGGTAGAAATTGCGCAGCGCCTCGCGGTCGACCGTCAGGCGATCGGGATCGTAGGTATCGTTCGCGCTGAGGAAGCGGTACCAGGCGCTCTCCTGGGTCAGGATCTCGCCGCGCAGATCGGAATCGTCGAACACCTTGTTGCCGACGAAATCGATGCGCCGTACTTCCGTGATGTCGCCCTCATGGATTTCGAACACGAGATCGACCCGGTTCTGATCCAACGGAATGACCTTGGGCTCGACCGTCGCTGCGAACCGCCCGCTGCGTCGGTAGATGTCGAGAATTCGTTTGGCGTCCGCCTGCACCTTGGTGGCGGTATACACCACGCGCGGACGCAGCTGGACCTCGTTCTGCAGCTCCTCGTCGCCGATGCGGCTGTTTCCCTCGAACGCCAGCCGGTTGATGATCGGATTCTCGACCACGGTCACGACGAGATCGTCGCCCTCCCGGCGCAGGCTCACATCGGCGAACAAGCCGGACGCAAACAGGTTCTTCAGCGCGCGGTCGACCCGCTGCGCCTCGAAGGGATCGCCCGGGCTCAGCTGCATGTAGGACAGCACCGTCTCCTGCTCGATGCGCTGATTGCCCTCGACCCGGATATTGGCAATCGGTTCTCCCGTGAAGATGCCTTGTGCTACTGCCGGCATTGCAACGACAAGGGCCATGAGGCCGACGATCAGCCGTTCAATCAGCTTCCCCAAACTCAACTCCCCCAATCGCTTTGATCTAGGTTACTAGATTTTTTATGTAGTCCACGACGTTCAGGAACACGAGATCGTTCCACGTCGCAAACACCATGAGTCCGAGTACGAACGCCACACCGATCCGCAGTCCCCATTCCTGCGCGCGCTCGCCGAGAGGACGGCCCCGGATGCTCTCGATCGCATAGAACGTCAGATGCCCGCCATCAAGCAATGGGATCGGGAACAGATTGATGAGACCAAGATTCAGCGAGAGCATCGGGATAAGGAACAGAAACTCGACATAGCTCTGCTTCGCCACGTCGCCTGCGATCTTGCCGATACGCAGCACGCCGCCAAGCTCGTCGCTGGATCGCGTCCCGGTGATCATCTCCCATAGGACGACGAGTATCTGTCCGGTCGCCTGGAAGGTCTGCGTCACCGCCGAGACAGCGGCCTCGACAACCGGCCGAGGTTCATACTCTCTGGCCGGCCTGATACCGAGCCGATACACCTTCTTCGAGGTATCGCCCTCAACGCCCTCGAGACGCGGCTGCAACGTGATCTCGAGCTGCTCGGTCCCGCGCTCCAGTCGCACCTGCAAGGGCTCTCCATTGCTGCCGGTCACCGCCGCCAAGAGATCGTCGAACAATTCCGCCGGCTTTCCATTCACGCTCAGGATGCGGTCACCGATCTTCAGCTCTGCCTGCTCGGCCGGGGTGCCCGGGACTACCTCGCCGATGACGGAACGCTGCGGGAAGATTGCTACGCCAACAATGACGTAGAGGATCGCGAGCGACACCATCGTCAGGATGTAGTTGGCCGCCGGGCCGGCGAAGACGATGGCCGCGCGCTGCCAGACAGGCTTGTGGTGGAAAGCCACGGCTCGTTCGGCAGCGGTCATGTCGCGTTCGCGACCGTCCGATTCGAGCACGCGTTCCGCCTGACCGAACATCTTGACATAACCGCCGAGCGGTATGCCGCTGAACTTCCAGCGCGTACCATGCCGATCGGTCCAGCCGAACAGCTCGGGACCGAAGCCGACGGAAAACACGTCGACGCGCACGCCGCATCGACGCGCCACCCAGAAGTGGCCGAGCTCGTGCACGAACACGACGACCGTCAGCAGGACCAGCAGGCTGATGATGTAGTGAGGGGCGGCGGACAGAAGATCCATTCTCTAGAACTCGAGTTGGCGGGCAGGCGCCCCGCATCGCTCGGCGCGCCACCCGGACGGCGGCAGGATTAGCATAGATGACCCGGGCTGCCTATACCCGGTTAACGCTTGCGCATGCGGCAAAATCATCGCCAAATCAAGATGGTGTGCCCGGCCATCCAACTCAATGCCGCGACCGCCAGAGTGACCGAAAGAAGCCCGTCGACGCGGTCGAGCACGCCGCCGTGCCCGGGAATCAAGTTGCTGCTGTCTTTGACGCCGAAGCGGCGCTTGACTGCCGACTCGAACAGATCGCCGGCCTGCTCGACGATCGCCAGAGCGGCGCTCAGAAGTGCGGCAATCCACGGCGACACGCCGGCAACCAGGGCGGCCGCGGCAAGGCCGACGAGACCCGCCGCCGCCATGCCACCGAACAGGCCGGCCCAAGTCTTGTTCGGGCTGATGCGCGGCGCCAGCTTCGGACCGCCGATGGTGCGCCCGGCAACGTAGGCCCCGGTATCGGTGGCCCAGACCAGCCCGAGCACCCATAGGAGCGTGACCAGCCCTTCCTGCGGCATGGCGCGAATCCAACTCAGCGCAAGGCAGGGCAGGCCGACATAGGGGACGCCCACGGCCAGCCAGGTCGGGCTCGCGGCCGACGCCACGCGGGTGCCGATACCGATGATCAGCGTGCCGACGCCGATGACGAGCAAGCCAGTGCGGACGCCGACGGTCGCGCCGACGGCCACGGCCAGC
>Ga0187893_10008061_pt1 | contig 16855 bp, 16 predicted proteins | sample MA1701074metaG_FD_139574 | JGI IMG/M metagenome (GOLD analysis project Ga0187893, IMG submission 139574) | White microbial mat communities from a basaltic lava cave in the Kipuka Kanohina Cave System on the Island of Hawaii, USA - MA170107-4 metaG ...
TTGTACCGGAGCGATCCCTTTGCCATTAAGCAGCAATGAGTTGGAATAATATCGCTTGCCCAGAGGATTTTCAATGCGCAGTCTGTAAAGAATCGGTCTTGTGTCCAGCGTATAATGTTTATAGCTATAGTTGCCATTTGATGAAGTTAGCGGTCCGCTGCCGGAGAAATTAATGCCGTCGAAACTATATTCTGCAATAAAGCTGTTTGTTGCATCATTACTAAGAGATGACCAACTGATTTCATTATACCCATTATGCTTTGTTACAACAAGCGGAGATGATTGCAGCGAAGCAAATTTTGAAAAATCTAATTGCTCTCTTGTTTCAGGTCTTGTATTATCCTTATTGATGATGATGTTTTGCTGCGCATGGGAAGCTGCAGTATCCAGGGTTATTGCTGTTATCACAAAAAATAAATACTTGCTGATTGCCGGGATAATTGTTTTCATAGTCCTTAGTTTATAATAAAGCGTAAAACAAATTCAATGCCCGGTAAAATGGTTTCATTATTGTGGGTTATAAGGGTACATATTTTTAACTATGGAGTATATGCCACATTAATTTTAAGATTGTGTAAAATTTTTCACACTGTTTTTTAACTCTATAATAATCTTTCTGAAAACATGAGGCCGGTTAATTTTGGCGAAGACATATTTTTCTGCTGAATAAATACTTTCATTTTTGATCCAAGATCAATTAATAATGCTTTGAGCAGCTTTGAAGAGTTTTTAAAATGTTCATATTGACGTAACAGATTGCCAATGCCCAATGCTGATAAAAAGTGTCCCTGCGTGGTATAGCCTGCAGGCTGAAGTCCATATTTCAATCCCCAATGCTTTAATGCAGAAAAATTAATATGGGCAGTGATGTCCTGTTCGCCAATGTGGTGATAGGGACAAAAATTGACATGGTGTTTATAGTAGCAGACTATATTTCCCGCTCTGCGTTTTTCATGATAAAGTTCATTAGATGGAAAACCATAATCAATCGTCAGTACAAAACCTTTTTTTAATTTTTGCGAAATTGATTTTAACCATTCAGTGGCTCCCAGGTTTGCTTCTGTTCGAAAACCATCAGGTAAATCAACTTCCAATTCTTTAAAGTAATCTTTTATCTCAATGCTGGCTGGTTTTGTTTCTTCTTTAAATTCTCCATTTTCATACCTCACCATTACTTCCATCATTTCATTATTCATTATTACCTGGTGTATGGAAAAATTATCAAGCAACTCATTGGATAAAACACATCCTTCAAACTCTTCAAGCTCACTAAAGCTTTCATGTATTTTTATTTTACCAGTATGAATGTTATCCGGCTCAAGCTGCTGATTTTTTTCAACCAGGTGATAAGTTAGATTTTTATAAAGCGCATCGTTATTATGTTGGAGTGCATCTAAAATGTGATGGCAAAGCAAACCAGTGCCTGCTCCAAACTCTACAACATCAAAAGGTCTTTTTCTCATTTGCTCCCACATTTCTGCAACCTGTCTTGCTACAACACTGCCGAATAAAGGGCCAAGGCAGGGACTTGTGTAATAATCTCCTTCTTTACCAATCCTGTTTTCAGGAGAAGTATAATAGCCTTCGCCAGGATAATAAAGACACATTTCCATAAAATCTTTAAAACTAATGGGCCCCTTTCTGTCAATTTCATTTATGATGATGTTCTGTAAGCACATGATGATTACAAAATCAATTATAGTGCCTTTAAAGAGTATTTAAAAAAATAGTTGGGTGGTGATTTTAATTTGTATTGGTTTGCTCAAATTCAAATGTTCCCTTGATATACCTGTTGAAGAACTTTCCTTTTGAGATTGTATTTCGCATTCGTTTGTAGAGGTTATCCGGTACAGCTTTATAACGATAAACAAGTCCTGATACAAATTGAATGTAAAGTCTTTAGCAGTTGCATCGTACCAAAATCGTTGTATGACGGAGGAAGGCATACTAAAGAAGAATAAAATTTATACCAGTAAGTTGAGTTTATCGTGAAAGAGTGGAAATATTTCCCTGATATGCGTGTTGTGTAAATGCTTGCCATCAGCTATTGTGAATAACGCATTTTTGCAGCAACTATAGATGGCAATATTATTGGAGTAAATAGTTCTAATTAAAAATTTGATTTATGAAAAAGATAGCAGCAATTATTTTTATCAGCCTTTTTGCCTGGGCTTGCGCCAATGAAGCAAGTAAAGAAACAACTAAGGATACCATGAACACTACGATAGCACCGGATAATACAATTAATGCTGATACTGCAAACCGTGGCGATACTGCATCTTATGACCGCATGCCGCAAAAATCATCAGACAGCATGCCTAAATAACCAATAAAATTGTTTGCTGCTGACATAAAGGAAGATGGATAATATTGGAGAGGAACAGGCAAAAATGAATTAAAGATCTTCCACTGTAAAATGAAAAACAGCATACTCACCACCCATAAACCGAAAGAACACCTTTCGGTTTATTTGTATCAATTCATCAGTAAATAATTTGCAATAGCTGCCTGTTATAGCCGGGTGATCAATTTCAAAATCAGCAGAATCTTTTGATAAATTTAATAATACAAGCACTTTATCTCTTTGACGGCGGCACAGATAAGCCAATACATCTGGATGTTTGGTATTAAGCAGCAGCACAGATGCACTTTCCTGCAATGCTTTATTTTTTTTCCGGAGGGCAAGCAATGTTTTATAAAATGCAGCCAGCTTCACTTCGCCATGCCAGTCAATATGATCTTTTTCAAAAAATGGCAATCGTTTTTTATTTGGTTTTTCCTGTCCTGAATAGATCAGCGGTATGCCAGGCCAGGTGCAACTGAAAACAGCCATAGCATGTGCAACCACATCATATTTTTCATACTCAGTACCATTGTAAGTATTCTCATCGTGATTGGCAGTGTAGAGCAATTTTCGTGAGCCAACAGGATAACGGGAATAATTTGTCAGTAAAGGTTTAATATCAGCCAATGCAATTTCACCTTTCATATATTTTTCTGTTGCCCTCATTACTTCCCATCCATACGTAAGATCAAATGCTTCGTGATATTCCAATATTTCACATTCAGCAAGCCAGAAAAGAGGTTTTATTGCATCGCATTCACCTCTTGCTTCAATCCAGAAATCAAGCGGCACGGTACGGCACATATCGCAACGGAAACCATCAATATTAAATTCCTTTATCCAAAATTTCATTGACTCAATCATTTCAGTTCTCAATTCAGGTATTTCATAGTTCAGATCAATTACATCAACCCAGCCATACAGACCAATAAAGTTTCCTTTATCATCCTTTCTGTACCAGTCAGGATATTTTTTTGTCCATTGATGATCATAACCGGTATGATTGGCCACCCAATCAATGATCACCTTCATGCCAAATGAATGTGCCGTATTGATGAGTGCTTTAAAGTCATCGCCTGTACCATAAAACGGGTCTATTTCTGTATAAGAACTGGCAGCATAATAACTGCCATAAGTTCCCTGTCTTTTTTCAACGCTGATAGGAGTGATGGGCATCAGCCATAAAATATCAATGCCCATTTGATAAAGGCGGGGAATATGCTCCATAAATTTTTTCAATGTGCCTTCAGGGGTATATTGCCTGATGTTTACTTCGTAAATATTTGTTCCATTGCCCCACGATACAATTGGATAAGCCGTACTCATAATGATATTTTGTAAAAAAGAAGCCGGAGGTCAGAGGTCAGAGGCCGGAAGCCAGATATCGGAAGTTGAAAAATTAGAAACGACCGCTACCACATCAAACCTCAATTCTGACTTCAGACATCTGACTTCACACTTCGTTACGCCTGGTTTAACTGGCCTGTGCATGCGCCATAGTTAAACAGGCATCAGCGCATTTGCGGCAAGCTTCTGCGCATTCACGGCAATGCTCCATTCCTTCTACTGCATGCTTATCGCATTCTTCAGCGCAGCGGTTACAAATTTCAGCACAAAGCTCACACAGATGGGTTGCCATCATTCCGCCCATGCTCATGACACGGGCCGCGGCTTCACAAATGGCGGCGCATTCCATATCTAACTGAATACATTTTGTTAAATGCGCCACGTCGTATTCTTGCAGACAGGCTGATGCGCAATGGTGGCACATAGTTGCACAGTTTTGACAAGCTTCGATGCATTCTTTATAATGTTCATGTGGCATAGCAATAAATTTTAAAGGTTATAAAATGTGATTAAGGTTTTCCAATGTTTAAAAAGTTCAACAGGTTCAAAAGGTTTAACAGGTTAGCTTAACCTCTTAAGTGCTTAAACTTTTTTAAACCTTTTAAACTTCTATCTTGTTTCCTGTTTGCATAGCTTCATATATTGCTGCTATTATTTTCATATCGCATTTTCCCATTTCACCTGATACTTTTGATGGTTTGTGGCTCATGATGCAAAGTGCAAAATCATCCATTTGCAATGCCTGCTGGTTTACATTGGGAAGATTGATAAAACCGGTGGCAGTTTTACCATTGATGCCTTCGTATTCATAGGCCGGTGACAGTTCAAACCATCCATGTGCAGCGTCAGCATGCAGGCTGTTCATCTCTTCATTATAGCTCGTTTCACAATATGCAATAAGTCCATTGGGAAATTCCATTTCCCATATCAAAGCATCTTCTATGTTTTTAAATCTTTCATCGTTCACTATTTTTCCTTCTTTTACTGTAACGGCTACCGGTTCCATTCCGCTTACATAACGGGCTGCCTGTATGCAATAGATGCCCAGATCCATTAATGGTCCGCCACCTGCCAGCGTTTTATCGAGCCGCCAGCCTTTTGTATCATTGCTGCCATGCTTTGCACTTATCTGCGACAGCTCTCCAAATATTTTTGCTTGCCCCATCTTCATCATATCACGATGATGCGGTTCAAAATGCAAACGGTAACCGATAGAAAGCATTTTGCCTGCATCTTTACATGCTTTGATCATGCGATCACATTCTTCAACAGATACAGCCATTGGTTTTTCGCAAATGATATGTTTGCCAGCCTGTGCTCCCCTGATGACGTATTCAGCATGTAACGCATTGGGAAGAGCTATATACAAAATATCTATTGCATCATTTTCTTTTATAGCATCAAAGTTTTTATAGTTGTAAATATTCTCATCAGCAATATTGCATTGGGCTTTCCATTCTTTGATCTTGTTTTCACTTCCTGATACAATGCCTGCGAGATAACAATTATGCGTTTGCTGCAATGCAGGCGCCAGTTGTTCTGTGCTGTATTTTCCAAGACCTACCAGTGCAACGCCTAATTTTTTTTCCGTCCATGGTATGGCTATTTCTTCTGCCAGTTCGCTTTCTGTTATTTCCTGTTCAGCAGCAGAGCTACTTTTATAATTAATAGTTTCACTCATAACTTTTCTTTGTTAGTAAAAGAAACTGATGTGCACATGTTGCGGCAGTTTATAGTATTATTTGTTACGGCTAAGAATATGCCAGAACAGCGGAGAAAATTTCAACGTGTCCGGCATAATTTTTTAATAACTAAGCCAATTCAAGGTTTAATCATGGACTGGGATTGGAAAAAATTTTACGACAAAGCATACGATTGGGTAATCATGCAGAGCCCCAAAATTCTTATTGCACTTATTATATTATTGCTCGGTTTATGGGTTATACGAAAATTCAATAACTGGCTTAGAAAAGGAATGGAGAGAAAAAGATTCAATCCATCGCTTCGCTATTTCTTTCTGAATCTTGTTGCTATTTCGCTGCAGATATTTTTAGCAGTAATGGTGCTGCAGATAGCCGGTATCCAGTTAACATTTCTTACCGCCATCATTGCCGGCTTAAGTGTGGCTGTTGGTTTAGCTTTATCGGGTACATTGCAAAATTTTGTCAGTGGCATCATCATACTTTATTTGCGTCCTTATAGTGTGGGTGATTATGTGGTGATGCAGGGACAGGAGGGAATAGTTACTTCCATTCAGCTTTTTCATACGTTTATTCTTACTGCAGATAATAAAACCATCATTGTTCCCAACGGGCAATTGTCAAACAATGTTGTGATCAATCTGAGCCGCCAGGGAAAAAGAAGAATGGATGTCAGTTTAAAATTCGCTTACAATGTTTCAATTGAAAAAGTAAAAGATATCGTGAAACAGGCTATTGATGCAACCGATAACATTTTATCGGCGCTTGAGCAGGATAAATTTACTCTTGACATACAGGCATGGGTAAATGTTGACCAATACGATAAAGCCAAATGTGTATTACAGGAAAAGGTAATGGAAGATTTTAAAAAAGAAGGTATTATATCCGTGCCGCAATGATGTGCATAAATAAATCAGTTGCCCCAAAAATTCCACTGGGGTGATAATGAGAAAGAAGAATAATCTACAGCTACCCCAAAAAATTGATTAAATCAAGTTAACAAATAAGTTATTTAGATATCAGGATAATGGCATGAGATTTTCTGCAAAAATAGTCCTACTTAACTTTTGACTATGGAGAATAACTCAACAACAAAGCTGCTTGAGATGCCACGCCTTACTATTGTGAGAAAAGAAATAAAGGCCAATGTCTCTGCAAAGCTGGTAAATCTCAACAAAAACGGTGATAAAGAACAAATGCTGCTGCCTCCGCAGCCGGAGATGTATATCAAGGCAAAGAAGCATGATTTTCTGTAATAATTTGTTTTGATCATCTGCTGGTTCTGCACCGGTAATTCCCACTGTTTGACCGGTTAATTATTCAGAAGATTTTGTGCAAACGATTACATGTTAAGATAGATAGACTATTAGTTGGTTGTGGAAAACTGCAATCAAACAATTCAACTATCAAACAATCAAATCTTCCTCAATCCACACACTCACTGATTTATCAGCCGTAAAAAAATCACCCCAGCCTTCGTTATCAATGACGACTTTTTCAGTGCAGTGACCGCAAATGTCTGCAAACGTTTTACCTGCGTGCATTTCTCCCATTTTCATTTTTTTATTTCCTGCCGATCCATTGGTAAGCACTACCGCACAACCTGATCCTTTTATTTCGGGCTCGCCTTCCCTTGTCCACCCGATCGTTCTTGGATGATCGAAATAATCTCTTTGCGTGCCATAGGCGGCAAACTTTCTTACTTTCATCATCTTTTCAAGATTGGGTACACTGTTCAGCTCTACATATATCTCTTCATCATTTTTCTTATCTGTGTATTTGGCCTCGTACAATGCGGGATAAAATACACAGGGAATGCCCTGCTGCCTCAGCAAAATAAGTGCATAGGCCAGTGGTTTGAACCAATACTCAACCGGGGATTGTAATGCCTGCAAGGGTTGGGTGTCGTGATTATCAACAAAAGTGATAGCTAATTCGGGTTTATGGTTTACCAGTGTATTATGTAAAATTTTACTCATGTCAAATTTGTTTTCGCTTACTGATGCCTCATGAAAATTATAATGCAGCGGCACATCAAACAATTGCATTCTTCCTGCCGTGGCATTTATATATTTCAGCAGCGGTTCAGGGTCTGCCTGCCAATATTCGCCAATGAATAAAATATCTTTTTTGAAATATTTTCTCAGGTGATCTATCCATTGGTTAAAAAAATCATGAGTGATATGTTTCACAGCGTCAAGGCGCAGCGCATCCACACCGGTTGTTTTTATATACCATCGTCCCCATTTATTCAGTTCTTTTCTTACAGCAGGATTTCGAAACTCCACATCGGCGCCCATCAGGTAATCATAATTACCAAATTCTTCTTCCAGCATGTCATCCCACCGGCCGTTGGTATATTCATTAATGATAAGATAGATATGTTCATGATTTTCGCTAAAGCCTGTAAAAGAATGCTGATCCCAAATAAAGCTTGAATACTTTTTTTTTCTGCCGGGAAAAGTAAATTTTATCCAGGCATCTTTTTCTTCTTCCCCGCCATCAAACTCCCTGCGGTCGTTAAAGTGCACACGTCTTGCCCTGATCTTTTCTGTTTCATCAGCGCCGAGTCTATGATTTAAAACGATATCTGCAATTACCCGCATACCTTTTTGCTGAAAGGCTTTTATGCAATCAAGATATTCCTGCCGGGAACCATAGCGGGTGCGGATAGTATCTTTTTGTTTAAACTCACCCAGGTCGTACAGATCGTAAACAGCATAACCAGGCTCTTCAGTACCATAAGCTGATTTATAAGCAGGCGGTAACCACACATGTGAAACGCCTAATGATGAAAGATGATCCGATTTTTCTGCAGCATGCTGCCACAGGTTTCCTTCGGTGGAATAGTACCAATGAAAAAATTGGAAAATGGTGAGATTGTGCATTTGAGGTTAAATTAAGGTGGCAAGAAAAATAGTTGAATAAAGATCTTTTATTATTTAGCCAGCGACATTCCCGATAGCTATCGGGATCCATGGCATCGCCTGTTGTCCCTGCTATTTCAGTAGTGACATACTTCAACGTCCCGAACAATCCTGAGCTAAGCCGAAGGGTTGAGCAACAAAGTCCACATAATTTTAAAGAACAACTTCAATAACACTTAAAAATCCACATGGCATGTCCTTTGTATTTTACCATTGAGATTATCAATTTTATCATAACTAAAAACAATTCTATGCCAAACACAAAAACAAGAAGGGCTCCCACAGCAGCAAGACCCAGGAGCCAGGATAACCACTCGCAGTTGGAAGAACTTTTTACTAATACGTTAAAAGACATTTATTGGGCCGAAAAACACCTGGTAAAAGAATTGCCAAGAATGCATAAAGCTGCTACCACAAAGGAATTGAAAGATGCCATTGACGAACACACTGCACAAACTGAAGAGCATGTAACACGCCTCGAACAGGTTTTTGAAATGATGGGTCACAAGGCGCAGGCAAAAAAATGCGATGCCATGGAAGGCCTGATCAAGGAAGGGCATACTGTAGTTGAAGAAACAGAAGAAGGAACCATGACAAGAGATGCGGGTCTTATTATGTCTGCACAAAAAGTAGAGCATTATGAAATTGCAACCTATGGCACACTGGTATCAATGGCCAATACGCTGGGCATGCAGGAAGCTGCAGATATATTGAATACAACACTGGAAGAAGAAAAAGAAACGGATTCATCTCTTACCGCGATTGCTGAAAACGATATTAACTGGGAAGCTCAGCAGGAAACTGAAGAAGAGTAATGCGGGGAGTTTATTATGATCAAAAGAAGTGAAAAGCCAGGCCGGTGTGCCTGGTTTTTTTTAATACAGAACACGGATTTAATAGATTAGCACAGGTCTATGTTTTTAAAAATCCGCCCCTATCTATCGGGGTCCGTTGTATCTGTGTACTTCGTGTTTCATAGCAACAACTACATAAAAAAATACAATCATGGAAAAAAGTATTATCTCTTCCCAAAAATTAAAAAAGGCCAGGGTGTTTAATAATATAGCCAAATGGGTTACCCGCAGGGCAGGAAGTCCCGTTATGTCCATATCAGCGTTTGCCATTATTATCTTATGGATTTTTACCGGGCCGCTGTTTAATTTTTCTGATACCTGGCAGTTGGTAATAAATACCGGCACCACCATTATTACTTTTTTAATGGTGTTTATCATTCAGCAATCGCAAAACAGGGACACGGCTGCCATACATTTAAAGTTGAATGAATTAATTGCCAGCAATGAAAAAGCAAGCAACCGCCTGGTGGATATAGAAGACCTGACGGAAGAAGAGCTGGAAGTGCTGAAAATTTTTTATGTAAACCTTTCCGGCAAAGCCGAAAAAGAAATGGATCTGTATTCATCTCATTCGCTTGATGAAGCAGAGGACAATCATAAATTCAAATTGAAAAGAGTAAGAAAAGTAAAGGAGAATTAAAGATGAAAAGGGAGAACTCAGTCCATTATTTTCATTTGTTGGTATATCTGATGATAAAAGGAAAGAATTTTAATGATTAAAAAATTTATCATTGTCCCAATTTGACGGATTATTGATATCGGACACTTATAAGTACAAAGTTGGATTTATTCAAAAGCCTGGTTATTTAGTGACAGGCATATTAATAATAGTAGGTTTATTCTTTTTGTTGAAAATTTTCTTTTACTGCTATAGCAGCCTTGGGAATATGCACTTTTGTTTTAGCAGTTTATTTTCCTTATAGTGATTTTAAAAGGAAGGAACGAAAATTTTTTTAATTTGTTTCCTTTCCCGAGACGATGATAGTAGCAGTACAGCCCGGTAAATAAATCTATTTCTGCAATACCTTTCTAATAATCCTCTCCGCCACTTCCTTTCCGCTTCCCAATGCAGCTTCTACCGTGCCCTGCGATTCACCGGTATAAAATGCTTCGCCGGCAAAATAGATTGTGTCGTTTACAGGAGTGAGCAATGTTTGCTTCAGTTCTTCTGATCTTAACGTGTTGTAACTATAACCAGCTTTAATATACGGTTCATTTTGCCAGCTTATTATTTCATGATGCAGCAAATCGTTTTGCAAATAGTTTTTATCAAGATGAAAGATATTGCATAGTGAATGAATAGCTGTTTGATGCAATTCGTTTTTAGAAAGAGGTGCTGCTTTGCCTGCATCAGGCCCGCCCAGCCAGCCGGTAAGAAGACAACTTTCTTCAGGCAATTGCGTCCACCAGGCAGGTATAGCTTCATCGCTTAGAAAGAAAGCAACATCTTTTGATCTTTCTTTCCAAAAAGGATGTTTAAACTGGTATAAAAATTTGATCACCTGTCCGAAAGCCAGTTGCTGAATAGCCGCTTCATGACTGGGTATTGAGGGTATGAATGCAATGTCTCCTGGTTGCAGCACGCCTGTTGAAACTGTAACAATAAGTTTGCCGGCTTTGTATTCTTGATTGTCAGCAGTATGTGCAATAGCGTATCCGCTGCAGTGTTCTATTTTTGTAACGGGTGAGTTGAATAAGATAGTTCCATCGTGCAGCCTGCATTGTTCAAAAAGGTAATTTATCAATTGACCATAACCTCCGTTTATACGATACTGTTCTTCATCTATCTGTTTCCATTCTTCTTTAAAAATAAGTGCAGATGCTTTGGTGATATCAGCCAGTTCAAACCCCTCAGCAAATTGTTTAACCGATCTTCTAAGTGTATCATATTCACCGGCCGGAAAATAAGTATCCAGAAATTCACTAATCGTACAATCTTTGTTTAATTGTTCCAGTTTTTCTGCAAGCATATCCGGGTGTTCATCCTGTGGTTCTTCGCCAAGCCAAACACCATTTTGCAGCATCATCATTTTTCCCCTTGTTTGGGTATAACCAATACCGGCTTCTTTCAACAGATCGAGGGTGATCCTGGCCCGCCCATGAATAAATTCAGCGCCTGCTTCAACGGGCATATCAAACCCTTTTGCCGTCAATGTTGCAATACGGCCACCTGTTTTACCAGTGGCTTCCAGCAGTCCTACCTGGTAGCCGTCTATGGCCAGTTCTTTCATAGCCATCAGGCCTGTTGCTCCTGCGCCAATGATCAAAATATCAAATTGCATAAATCAATGTGTCAGGTTCTTATACATATCAGAATGTATGCCTCTTTTTGAGGTACGGATTTTTTTAGAACACGGATTATACAGATTTACACAGATTTTTTTTTAGACTGATAACAAAGAAGGGTGTACTCAAATTTTCGCAGCGTTGCCTCTTACAATATTATTGGTCCTAATATTTTAATTGAGCCTGTTGACAGGATTTATCCGTCAAACAATAAGAATCCGCGTTTATCCATTCAACCCGGTGTATTCTGTGTTCCCGGTTTTCGGGAGCTTATTCTACAATTGTTTTGCATGAGAGTGTAATTATTACAACAGTATCGAAGGGAAGATTTTAAGTGAATGAGTCGTTAAGCTGTTATGTGTTCATTCCGAAAGCATTAAACCGCTTATACCGAAGTTTTTTAAAACTGGTATGCAAGTGGCGATTTCTACAATTAAGAAAGCGAGGCTTTATTCTGTACCATAACTATTTAATAACTCAAAAACTTTATTATGCCAAACCATCACCCGCATAAAGAAGGCAAAATGGCCAAAATGATGAAAGAACAAACGGCAAAGATTTCTTCTGATGTTTATTTGTGGGCTGCAGCAGGATGTATAACTCTCTCCTTAGGGCTGCTTATCATTGGCCTGTACAATGAGCTGGCAAAGGTGGCAAAGCATGATGAGGACGAGGAAGGCGGAGGAAAATCTGTTTTATATGACCGGGCCACAAAGCAGCTTAGTGAATCTTTTTGAGTGGTTAAGGAATAGTCGGGTGGGGCGGATGCTGTTAAATCATGGCACCCGCCCCTGTTTTTTGACGGCATTCTATTTGTTTATGTAAATACAGGCAGGCTGTTATTTCCAGCCTGCCTGATCAATAATTTTAATTTAATCCGACCGCACGATGCTGGCACTATTTTTTGAAATTAAAGTATAGATATTTTACCACACAAAATTTGTTGCAATGATAAAGACAGTCGCCATTTATTAAACTGCAAATTCTTATACATTAATCAACTTTAAATTTAAAAAACGATTGTATGCAAATCCTTGAGATAAGAGTCTTGCGGGGTCCAAACTATTGGTCTTGCTACCGCAAACATTTGATTCAAATGAAACTTGATCTCGGAGAATACGAACATTATCCATCCAATAAATTAGAAGGCTTTTGTGAAAGGCTGGAAGAATTGCTGCCATCCCTCTATGATCATGAATGTTCGGAAAAAGAACCGGGCGGTTTTTTCAAACGGGTGAAAGATGGCACCTGGCTGGGACATATTGCAGAGCATATTGCTTTGGAATTACAAAGCCTGGCGGGCATGTATTGCGGTTATGGCCGAACAAGATCAACCAAAGAGCCCGGTGTATATCATGTTGTGTTTTCTTATCGTGTAGAAACAGCCGGTGTATATGCGGCTCATGCTGCAGTAAGAATTGTAAAGGCATTGGCTGAAAATATTTCTTATGACGTAAGCAACGATACCAGGGAACTTCAAATGATCAATAACCATGAGGGCCTTGGGCCAAGCACTGAAGCTATCGTAAAAGAAGCGATCAAAAGAGGCATACCTGTAAGGCGGCTTGACAAAGAATCATTGATAATGCTGGGCCAGGGAAAGTATCAGCAAATAATAAGATCAACTGTGGCGGCTACTACAAGCTCTGTTAGTGTTGAATTGGCTGCTCATAAAGAAGAAACCAAGACAATACTGACAAGAGAATTTATTCCTGTACCAAAAGGAAAAATTATTACTGATGTGAAAGAAATGGATGATGTAATTAAAGAGATAGGATTTCCATTAGTGGTAAAACCGGTAAATGGTAATCATGGCCGTGGTGTTACAACCAATATCAATACCAAAGAAGATACAATAAAAGCATTTGAACTGGCTTCAAAAATTTCTAACCAGGTTATTATAGAAAAATTTATAGAAGGAGCCGATCATCGTTTTTTGGTTATTAATTACAAACTGGTAGCTGTTGCCAAAAGATTACCGGCCATGGTCACAGGCGATGGCTCTTCTACTATTGAACAACTGATTCAGCAAGCCAATGAAGATCCGCGGCGCGGAGAAGATCATGAAAAAGTTTTGACAATAATAAAAGTGGATGAAGCAACAAAAGAAATTTTAAAACGAAATAAGCTTGATCCTGATTCCATATTACCGTATGGACAAACGTTGATCTTAAAAGATACAGCCAACATCAGTACCGGTGGCACATCGCAGGATGTAACACATCTGGTGCACCCTGATAATGTTTTTTTGGCAGAAAGAATTGCAAGACTGATGGGTCTTAATATTTGCGGCATTGATATAATAGCAAGAGATGTTAGCCAACCCATCACAAAAGACAACGGCGCTGTACTGGAAGTAAATGCAGGCCCCGGTTTACGAATGCATTTGGCGCCTTCGCAGGGTATGCCGCAAAATGTAGCAGAGCCCATTGTTGATATGTTGTTTCCAAAAGATACCCCATCACGTATTCCCGTTGTAGGGGTGACAGGTACTAATGGTAAAACCACCACAACACGACTGATAGCACATATTGTAAAACAGGCAGGATATAAAGTGGGTTACACCACAACTGATGGCATTTATATTAATGGCAACAGGGTAGACCAGGGTGATTGCAGCGGCCCGTCCAGTGCAGAAACTGTGTTGAGAGATCCTATTGTTGATTTTGCAGTACTGGAATGTGCAAGAGGTGGTATACTTAGATCTGGTCTTGGGTTTGATAAATGCAATACAAGCATTATTACTAATATCACCGGCGATCATTTGGGTCTTGATGGGATTGATACGTTAGAAGAACTGGCAACTGTAAAAGCGGTGTTAGCCAACAGTACGTTTGATAACGGCTATGCTATTTTAAACGCAGATGATGATCTCACTTATCGTGTGAGAAAAGAGCTGGATTGCAATATTGCTTTATTCAGTACCGAAAGCACAAATGAAAGAATAAAATTACATTGTGAAAGAGGAGGTCTCGCCATTGTAGTGGAGAAAGGTTATTTCACCGTTTACAAAGGTGATTGGGGAAAAAGAATTGCAAGAGTGAAAGATGTACCGTTAACGCTCGGTGGCCGTGCGGCTTGTATGATACAAAATTTGCTTCCTGCAATTTTAACTGCAGTTATTCATGATATTGATACAAGGATCATCAGGGAAGCCATCATGGGTTTTATGCCAACGCCGGAAATGTCGCGGGGAAGAATGAATATTTTTAAGTTCAGGAATTATGAAGTGATGCTTGACTATGCACACAACCGTGATGGATATAACATGCTCAAAAAATTTTTAGATCAAACCGATAGTTCAGAAAAAATTGGCATTATCACATCGCCCGGCGACAGAAGAGATGAAGACATCAGGAATGCAGGTATGAATGCGGCTAAGATGTTTGACAGGATCATCATTCGCCATGACAGGGATAGCAGAGGACGCAGCTATGAGGAGATCACCCGGTTGATAAAGGAAGGTATTGAAAGTGTAAGAACCGATATACCTGTTTTTGTAGTGTCAGATGAAGTGGAGTCTATTCAATATGCGATGGCGATTGCCTGCAACAATGCATTTATTGTAGTTTGTTCAGAAGATGTTGACCGGAGTCTTGCATTTCTTGTAAAAGCAAAAGAGGATGAGGCGGAACTGATGGAAGTGAAGTAACAGGATTGTTAAACGGTTAGGTGGTTTTGATGGCTAGTCATTCAGCAACCGGGCAATTGAACCATTGGATTTTATGAATGAGACTGTTTTCTCATTGCCTTAAAATTTGCATATCATTTGCTTTGAGAAACAAGGGGGCAAAACCTTCCAGTCTCTTTTATGAAACTATATGTGGATTTTGTAAGTCCTGATGAATCAATTGCTATTACTGCAAATAATGAATCTATTCGTTACAATATGCTTCGGTTGGGGCATATCAACGATCACTATACACATATTTGCGGCATTGGAAGGTATATCTGCCTGTTTGTAGCAAAAGATTTTGACATTGACCAGATGATTTTTCTTGATTTGAGAAAAAACGATGAAACGGTAAAAGAACTAATGCGTTTGCTGAATGTTCAAAAAGCTTTTAAGCGAAAATTTATTTCGCTGGTAGAATTGTGGAATGCGGACTATGACAATAATTTTTACATGCTGGAATTAGTAAAAGGCGATCCTTCGCTTAGTTAGCCACCAATTGTACGTATAATTGACAATAGATATCCCGATGCATCGGAGATGGCACAGATAAATTGCCTTATAAAATCTGTGTTTATTTGTTAATCTGTGGCCAATATTTTTAATTTGATAATTAATGCCATTCGGGGTTCTTTTTACATTTTATTAATAAACCAGCTTTGATATGATAATATCTCTATAAGTGCATTCCCTTTGTTACGAGGAAGAAAAACATCTATAAAAAACAAAGATTTTTCCATCTGAAAGCTGTTTAAACTGCGGCATATTTATTGAATATTTTGCAGACTTAAAATTTGCGTTTCGGTACCGGAACATTTTTAAAACAAACCTTAAACTTTTAATTATGAAAATTAAATTATTCTTACTGATAGCCATTGCAACGGGCCTGGCGGTAAACGAAGTAAATGCACAGACAGATACTATCCCGAAGAGAGACACTTCCCGTTCACCAAGAGATACTGCTGCCCGGCGTGATACTCTGCAACTGCAAAACCTGGACATCAGGGAGGCAAAAATTGTCAAAAAAACAGATGAGCTGACAGCCGGATGGCCTGAAGTATCAAGAAAAGCAGCTCTTGAAATGGAAGCCAAATATGGGGCGCCTGATGATACCAATGCTGAGTACCTGGTATGGAAAGATAAAGGCAACTGGCAAATGATCATTGTAAGCAGGGACATAAAAAAGCCGGGCTTACCAATAGATAAGGATGATTACAACGTCAGTAATTCTAAATCAGCTCCCACCAAAGGCTAAGCATCAATAAAAGATTTTCAGCAGTGAAACTCCTTTCAGGTCATGTTATTGACATGGTTAATAGCATGACCTTTCTTATTTTCATCTTCCTGGCAAATAATTAATACCAGGCCAGCACGCAGGCCCGGAATTTTTGTGGAGAAAAAAGGTTTTTTGTGAATTTCTTGGTCAAATATTTTTTTTTCACTATTCACATACCATAGCTTTGTAATACGGCAGCAAAGCTTCGCTGCCTGATAATACACTTCCAAAAAAAATTATTTTTTATTTGAGCTGTGCTATACGCAAAGGTTTTGTGCATTGAAGAAATTCATGGTTTGGGATGTAGCAATTCTTACCCTAATCTGGTATCCTTTTGAAATGCAAACTATACCGTTACGCTAAAAACGTAAGGATATGAAGAAAAACATTTTATTTATTGACGATAAGAGCAACGAACTGGAATATTTTACCAACGCCTTCAGGCAAA
>Ga0187893_10008062_pt1 | contig 16854 bp, 16 predicted proteins | sample MA1701074metaG_FD_139574 | JGI IMG/M metagenome (GOLD analysis project Ga0187893, IMG submission 139574) | White microbial mat communities from a basaltic lava cave in the Kipuka Kanohina Cave System on the Island of Hawaii, USA - MA170107-4 metaG ...
ATGAGTGTCCCGATACCGGTTCGCGTCATCCTGACGGTGCTGGTGGTGGTGGTCGCGATTCGACCGGCCGGCCACGCGCAAAGCCGCACCTACGATCAGCTCCCGGCGCTTTTCACCGAATGGCGCGCGTTCGAGGAGGCGCCGCGTGTGAACGGTGCCCCGGACTATTCGCCGGCCACCAATACGCGCCGCCTCGCCGAACTGCGCCGGCTGCAGCAGCGCCTCCAGGCGATCGACACCGCGGGCTGGTCGATCACCGAGCAGGTCGATCATCACATCGTCCGCGCCGAGATGAACGGCATGGAGTACCACCTCCGCGTGCTGCAGCCGTTCGCGCGCGATCCCGCGTATTACGCGTCGATCATCACCGCCGAGAGTGACACACCGTCGAAGGAAGGACCCGTCATCCACGGCGCGATCCGGTTGTACGACTACCCGATCTGGCCGCGGACCCGTCTCGACAGCGTGCAGCCGTTGCCGGCCGCGCAGGCCACGGACCTGAGCACGAAGCTGCGCACGATCCCGCCGCTGCTCCAGGCGGCCCGCGGACACCTCGCGACGGGCAACGCGCGCGATCTCTGGGCCGGCGGGGTCCGGGCCTTCGAGGAACAGTCGGAGGCGTTACAGCAACTTGCCGCGCGCGTTGGCAAATCGAACGCCGCTCTGACCGAGACGATCCTGACCGCCAGGACAGCCACCGACGAGTTCGCGACGTGGCTGAGAGCCGAAGCGCCGAAGAAGACGGGTCCGTCCGGTATCGGGAGGGAGAACTACACCTGGTTCCTGCAGAACGTGTTGCTGGTGCCGCTCTCCTGGGAGGAGGAGGTCACGATCACCAAGCGCGAGCTGGCGCGCGCGCATACCTCGCTGCGCCTCGAAGAGAACCGCAACCGTCACCTCCCGCCGCTCGAAGTCGCCGACACGGCGGACGCCTACAACGCGCTGCAGGAACGCGCGATCGCGCGCTACCTGAAATGGGTCGCCGACCAGAAGATCCTGGCGATGGAACCGTGGATGGAGCGGGCGCTGCGGGAGCGGACCGCGCCGTTCGTGTCTGCCGCATCGCGCAATTTCTTCCAGCAGGCGACGCAGCGCGATCCGATTCCGCTGTGGACGCATCTCTACCACTGGTGGGACAACATGCGTATCCGCGTGTCGCCGCACTCCAGTCCGATTCGGCGCGGACCGCTGCTCTACAACGTGTGGATGAGCCGCGCCGAGGGCATGGCGACGGCGATGGAGGAGTGGATGATGCACGCCGGTCTCTATGACGCGTCGCCACGGTCGCGCGAGATTGTCTGGATCATGCTGCTCAACCGCGCCGCGCGCGGATTGGGGAACCTCTACGCGCACGTCAACGAGCTGACCATGGAGCAAGCCGGCGATATTCACGTCAACTGGACGCCGCGCGGATGGATGCGGCGCGATCCGCTGCTCGGATTCGAGCAGCACCTCTACCTTCGACAGCCGGGTTATGGCGCCAGCTACATCACCGGTGGCCGCCTGATGGAGGAGACGATCGCGGAGCGGGCGCGGCAGCTCGGCGACAGCTTCTCGATTCAACGCGTGATGGACGAGATCAATCGGGCCGGCATGATTCCCGTGTCGCTGATCTACTGGGAAGTGACCGGCGACGATCGGATGATCCGCGAGCTGCGCGCGGGGAGGCCCTTGCCGCCTCGCTGACGTGGCTGCCGCGGCGTTGGGCTTGACCGGTCGCCATGATTCGATCAACAACGACTTCGCGTTTCCAACCGTGAACCCGAAAGGAGTGACTATGCGCCTCTCGCTGGTGTCGGCTCTCATCGTGATGCTCGGCGCGGCAACACCCACCGGCGCACAGACGAGCGTGGTCGACTGGGCTGCGGCGCTCGGCAATGAGTACCGGGTTGCTCCAGGCATCACCTATCTGACCGCGAGCAACTGGGAGGCGAAGCTCGATGTGTATCGACCCGCCGCCCCGGGACCCTATCCGACCGTGCTCCATATTCACGGTGGCGGCTGGACTGGCGGAACGCGAGAAGGCACCGTGTTGCGAATGTTGCCGTTTCTCGAGATGGGTTACGCCGTGGTCAACGTGTCGTACCGCCTCGCCCGGGTCGCGCAGGCGCCGGCGGCGGTGGAGGATTGCCTCTGCGCGCTGCGGTGGATCGCGCGCAACGCGAAGGAATACGAATTCGACCTGTCACGCATAGTCACGACCGGCTATTCGGCCGGAGGGCATCTCGCCCTCACGACCGCGATGATTCCGGCCAGTGCCGGGCTCGACCGGCAATGTCCGGGACCCGACCTGCCGCGCGTCGCCGCCGTCGTCAACTGGTACGGCATCACCGATGTCGTCGACCTGCTCGACGGACCGAACATGAAGGCCTACGCGGTGTCGTGGCTGGGGAGCGCCGCCGATCGCGAAACCGTGGCTCGTCGCGTGTCACCGCTGTCGTACGTTCGGCGGGACTTGCCGCCAATGCTGACGATTCACGGCGACGCCGATCCCACCGTGCCGTACACGCATGCGACGCGGCTGCACGCGGCGCTGCAGGGCGGCGGCGTGCCGAGCGAGCTGGTCACGGTCCCTAAAGGTGGCCATGGCAATTTCCCGCGCGCCGAGCAGATTCGCGCCGTGGCCGCGATGCGCGCGTTCTTGACGAAGCATCGCGTGACACGCCCGGCGGCGACGTCCAGCCAGCCGCAGTAGCCCCGCGTCGGAGGTCACTGGATACTCATCTAATGAGTGCGTTATACTCATAGCATGAGTATTCGGCTTCAGGTGCTGCTGGAGCCCGCCGAGCTGCGCGAGATCCGCCGCGCGGCGCGGCGGCAGCGGATGACGGTGTCGGAGTGGGTGCGGCAGACGCTGCGGGCAGCGCGGCGCGCCGAGCCTGGTTCCGATCCGGGCCGCCGGCTCGCCGCCATCGCCGCCGCCAGCGGCCACGCCTTGCCGACGGCCGACATCGACCAGATGTTGGCGGAGATCGAGCGGGGCCGGGCCGAGCGCCGCGAATGATATTCGTCGACTCGAACGTGCCGATGTACGTCGTCGGCGCGGCTCACCCGCACAAGGCCGCTGCCCGGCGGCTGCTCGAGCGCGCGGTCGGCGAGGGCCAGAAGCTCGTCACCAGTGCCGAGGTGTTTCAGGAGATTCTGCACCGCTACTCGGCGATCGGGCGACGCGACGCGATTCAGCCCGCGTGGGACCTTCTGGCCGCGGTGACCGACGACGTTTTCCGGATCGAACTCGCCGACGCCGATCGGGCCCGCGCCATCGTGTTGGAACGCCACGCGCTATCGGCGCGCGATGCCCTGCACGTCGCGGTCATGGAGCGTCACGGCCTGACGGCCATCATGAGCTTCGACACCGGCTTCGACGGCTTGCCCGACGTCGAGCGACTGCACTGACGCATCCGGCGCCTTCGTATAGAGTGCTGCAGCATGAAGCGCCTGCTGTGGGTCTGTGTACTGACAACGTTGCCTGGCGTCCTGCTCGCGCAGCCACCTGGCCTTCCGGCACCGGTGCGCGCGGCGGCTGATGCGATTTCGGCCGAGCAGATTGCCTGGGACCTCGCGTTCCTGGCCTCTGATGATCTGCGCGGACGCAACACGCCGTCGCCGGGCTTCGACGCGGCGGCCGACTACATCGCGGCGCGCCTCGCCAAAGCCGGGCTGAAGCCAGGCGGCGATCACGGAACGTTCCGTCAGCACTACGAGCTTCATGAAACGCGGGTCGATGCGCAGGCGGCGTCGATCGAGATCGGCGGGCGGCGATTCGCACTGGGCCGCGACTTTGCGTTGCAGTCGCTGGCCACCGTGCTCGACGGCGACCTGCCGGTTGTCTACGTTGGACACGGATGGGTGATTCCCGATCGCAAGATCGATCCGTACCTGGACGTGGACGTACGCGGCAAGCTGGTGCTGGCGCACGGACCGCGAGTGTTGCCGCAAGGCGTTGACGTGCAGCAGATCGGCCGGGTCTTCGTTGGTGTGCAGCCGCCCGCGGTGGCCGCCGCCGGCCGTGGCGCGGCCGGCGTGCTGTTCATTACCCAGGCCAGCGAGCTCGTGCGATGGGACGCGATCAAGAACAGCAATACCGTTCGGCGGGAGCTCGAGCCCCCAATCCCGTCGGCGTATGCGGCGCCGTCGTTGACGTCGTTGCTGCTGACACCCGCGGTGACGTCGGCCTTGCTCGAGGGAGAAACGTTGAGCGGCATCGCCGCGATGCGAGCGGCCGAGTCCGCGGCGTTCCCGCCTGCGTTCCAGCTGAAGAAGACCGTCAAGGTGGCGATTCCCGCCAGCGCTCGAGTTGTCTATCGACCCTACAACCTGGTCGCGATCCTCGAGGGCGGCGACCCGAAGTTGAAGGACGAGGCCGTCACGGTCTTCGCGCATCTCGATGGCGCCGTCGGTTCTCGCGAAGTCGACGGCGATCAGATCTACAACTCCGCCGACGACAATGCGTCGGGCAGCGCCGCGGTGTTGTCGATTGCCGAGCAGATGGCGGCGGCGCCGCGACCGAAGCGGACGACCGTCTTCGTGTGGGACAGCGGCGAGGAACAGGGTCTGTGGGGCACGCGCTGGTTCGTGCAGAATCCACCCGTTCCGCTCGATCGGGTCGTGGCGCATTTCAACGTAGACATGATCGGCGCGAGCCGGCGATCGGGGTCGACGGATGCCGCTTCGGCCGGCGTGACGGAGCGTAACGAAGTGTTCCTGATTGGCCCGCGCACGCTCAGCGCGCAGGCCTCGGTCCTGCTCGATCGCGTGAACGACTCGTACTTGAAGCTCCGCTTCAATCGCCAGCACGATCGGCCGGAAAGCGAATTCTTCTATCCGCGAACCGACGCCGGACCGTTTCTCGAACGCGGCGTGCTGACGATCGGCTTCACCACCGGCATTCACCAGCGCTACCATCTGCCGGCGGACGAGGCGCGGGCGCTCGATCCGGCGCAGGTTCACGCCATCGCGCGCACGGTGCTGGCGTCGATCTGGATGATGGGTGATGCCGCGGAGCGCCCAGGCATCGATCAGCCGATGCCGCGGACGGTGCCGCGTCACAAATAGTTTCAACCGCAGGTCGTGGCGCCTATTTCGTCCCTGGCGCTGCCGGGGCCAGACTCGGCACCGCTTTGCCCTGCGCTTCAACCACGCGATCGGCAAGGTGATTCACCACCGTGGCATCGTTGCGAAGCGAATTGAGGTAGGCGGTCCGCAACAGCTGCTCGCGACGTCCTTTGAGCGTGTTGGTGATCATGTCGCGCACGGCCGGCATGCTCGGATCTTTCTGGCCCGCGGTGTCTCTCGCGATCACCGCAACGATCGTGTGCACGCTCTGGATGGTGACCAGTCTGACGGATCCGACCTGCGTGTTCAGTGCCGCGTCGCGCAGCGCCGGCGGCTGCTGGCGCAAAGCCGACACCGGAATGAAGCCGAGGTCACCACCGCGCTGGGCCGACTCCGGATGCTCCGAGAAGTCCGCCGCCAGCTGGGCGAAAGGCGCGCCGGCCTTGAGGCGCTCCATCAGCATCTGTGCCTTCCCCTGTGCCTCCTCCGTCGTGCCGGCGTCGTTGCCGGAGCGGTTGATCTGCTGCGGCGCGCGGTCGGGTGTCACCACAATCTGCGCGATGTGCACGGCGTCTTCGGGGCGGTTGAACCCCTGCTTGTTGGCTTCGAAGAACGCCTTGATGTCGTCCTCGGTGACGTTCACCTTCGATGTCACCTCTCGTTCCACGAGTTTGTTGGCGAGCATGTCGCGGCGCAGGTTCTCGCGCATGTCGGTGGGCGTGAGATTGCGGGCCGCCAGCTCTTTCTGAAACGCGTCGTCGGAGATGTTCTTCTTGGCCTCGTTGAAGGCGTTGTCGAGCTCGGTGTCGGACACTTCGATCTTCAGTTCGCGCGCTTTGTCGAGCAACAACTGCTGCACGATGAGGTCGTTGAGCAGTTGCAGCTTCCCGGCCAGGGCTTCTTCATCCGACGGCATCGGCTGCGCCAGGTCGCGTTCGCGGCGGAAGGCCCTCTCGACTTCGTCGCGTGAAATATCGCGGCCGTTGACGGTGGCCCAGGTGCCCGCCGACGCAGGCGCCGCGGCGCCTGGCGTGGCCGTGGAGCGGCAGGCCGTCAACACGACGGCGCCGAGCATCAGCGCCAGTGACGAACGGAAGAATGTCGCGCGGGTCAGGGTGAGCATCCGTTCATTGTAGGTCACGCTGTGCTGAGCCGGAGAATTCGCTCCAGTTGCTGCACGCCCTCGGTCAGCGCGGCCGGACCGGGCTGCAGGATATAGGTCGACTTGACTTCGTAGATGCGGCCCTGCCGCACCGCCGGCACTTGGTCCCAGCCGGGTCGAGCGGCGATGCGCTCCTTGCGTACCGGCTTGCCGCACCACGATCCGATGATCACGTCGGGCTTGCGCGCGATGACGGCGTCCTCCTGCACGATGCGGTCTCTGGCCAGCGAGGCGTGTTCGAGCTCGGGGAAGATAGGCTCGCCGCCGGCGATGCGGACCAGCTCCTCGACCCACCGGATGCCGCTGATCAGCGGGTCGTACCATTCTTCGAAGAACACCTTCGGGCGAAAAGGCAGTGTGGCGGCGCGGTCGCGAATCTCGTCGAGGCCACGCTGCAGCTGCGCCGCCAGCGCGTCGCCCTTGTCGGCGACGCCGACGATGCCGGCGAGGACGCGAATCATCTGCAGGATCTCGGCGACGCTGCGCTGGTTGAACGTGAACACGGGATAGCCACGTTTGACGAGCTCGGTGGTGATGTCGGCCTGGAGGTCGGAGAAGGCCAGAATCAGGTCCGGTTTGAGCGCCTCGATCTTTTCATAGCGGGCATGGAGGAACGAAGACACCTTCGGCTTCTGCCGCGCCTCCGGCGGCCGCACCGTATAGCCTGAGATGCCGACGACGCGATCGCCCTCGCCGAGCAGGTAGAGGGTCTCGGTGGTTTCTTCGGTGAGGCAAACGATCCGGCTTGGGTACATCCGATTCGCTACGGCCTTGGAGCGACTGGTTCGTTCAACACGAGATCCGCGAACACGAACCCATCTCGATCGACGATCTCGCCCGCGACGATTTCGACGGGTGTCCTGAACATCGGACCCGAATACGCAAAGGAATGAAACTCGCCGTTCTCGCCACACGGATCGACTTCAGGCGGCAGATCGGCTAGCAGCGCACGATCGAAGATGCGACCAGCAAAACTGCGATCGAGCTTGCGAGGGTTGACACAGGTCAGTCGAGCCCGGAGGCCGGCGTCGATCATTTCATCGGCGAGTTCGCGCGTGGTCTTGATCTTCCAGAGAGGGAACAGCGGCTCGAGACCGGTTCCGGCAAGGCGCGTGATTCGGTACTCCCGCACGTCCTCGAGCAACAGATCGCCGAATGCGACGTGTGTGAATCCCTGGGCGACAAAGCCGTTCACCGCGCGGCTCATGATCGACTCGTACTGTTCGTTCGAGCACGGCCACGGCAGCGGGACGACGTGCAACGGCAGCCCGGCCGCGCCCGCCTGCGCCTCGAGCAACTCACGGCGCACGGCATGCATCGCCACTCGATCGAAGGCCGCGTTGGTGGTGGTCAGCAGCCCGGCTGCGGCGCCCGGGTATTGCTGATTCAGCAGGTGGAGCATCCACGCCGAGTCCTTCCCGGTCGACCACGAAACGAGAATCTTCACGGGTGTAACACCTTGGCCATGCGTTCAACCCCGTCCGCCACTCGAGGCCCTGGAACGGTCATCTGCTGACCGGTGACGAAGTAGACGCGCTTGTTCTTCACCGCGGGAACGGTGCTGAGCCGCGACCACGATTGCAGCTCGCTGTCGAGCTCGGCCCCGGCGGGGATGTTCTCCGATCGAATCTCGAGAATGACCTCGGGAGCGCGAATCAGAATGGTTTCGGTCGTCGCCTGCACCGATTCGCGGCCGATGTCCTCGAACACATCCTCGCCTCCGGCGGCCACCAGCATGTCGCGCAGGAAGCCGCTGCCGCCGCTCACATAGATGTTGCGCAGCGTCTTCGGCTCGCGGCTGAACACCAGCAGTGTGCGCGGCCGCTGCTTGCCCACCACGCGCGCCTTCACCGCCTGAATGCGCGTTTCGATGCCGGACACGAGCGCGTTGGCTTCGTTGATGTGTCCCGTCCGCTGTCCGAGCTGGCGGATGGTGACGAGAATGTGATCGAGGCCGCCGTGGCGATAGTCGAACGTCGGGATCGACGCCCGTCGCATCTGCGTTTGCAGATCGACCTGGCTGCCGTAGGTCAGCACGAGATCGGGTGTCAGCGACAAGATGCGCTCGGTGTCGGGATCGAGCAGCGCGCCCACCCGCGGCAGCGACGTCACCGACGGCGGGTAGCGGTCGTAGCTCGAGACGCCAACCACCTGCGGACCGGCGCCGATGGCGAACAGCATCTCGGTCAGCGCGGGGACCAGCGACACGATTCGCTGGGGATTCGTTTGAGCATGAGACACGAAGACCGTGCACGCCGCCACGCAGAAGGCGACGGCCGTCAATCTCGTTACGATCGTTTGACGAGCAGCCATAGGAAGAACGGCCCTCCAATCAATGCGGTGATGATGCCGACCGGCAGCTCGAGCGGCGCCATGATGGTACGCGCGGTCAGGTCGCAGAGCACGGTGAACGCGGCCCCGAACAGGGCCGCTGCCGGCAGCACGATGCGGTGATCCGATCCGATCATGAGCCGAACCAGGTGTGGCACGACGATGCCAATGAAGCCAATCGGACCGCCGAGCGAGACCGCGGCGCCGGTGGCGAGCGATGCACTGAAGAATGCCCAGCGCTGAGCGCTCATCACATCCACGCCCCTGGCCGCCGCCACGTCTTCGCCAAGGGTCAGGAGGTTCAGGGTGCGCGGCAGGAACGCGAACACGCCGAAGGCGGCCAACAGCATCGGCAGCGCCGCGACGATCGAGCTGTAGCCGCCGACGTCGAGGTCGCCCATCAACCATCGCACGGCGCGAACCGACTGCGTGAAGTCCGACACGTACTGCACGAACAGGATCAACGCCGAGAAAAACGAGTTCAACGTCACACCGGCGAGCAGCAGCACGTTGGTCGACAACCCGCGCCGCTGCGACGTGGCGAGCGCGTAGACGATCCCAATCGCGACGAGCGATCCCGCGAAGCTGGCGATGGGCACGGACGAAACGCCGAACCAGCCGACATCGAGGCCGATCGCGATCGCGACCATTGCGCCGAGCGCCGCACCAGCGGACACGCCCAGCGTGAACGGCGTGGCGAGGGGATTGCGCAGCAGCGCCTGGAGGACGACTCCGGCGGCTGCGAGTGCCGCGCCGACCAGCGCGCCGGACAACACCCGTGGCAACCGCGCCACAAAGAAGATCTGCGCGTCGACGTTCTCGTTCCAATCCACCGATCGACCGAACGCTTTCGACAGCGAGATCGACGTGCTGCCGACCATCGGTGCGACGACGATCACGGCGATGGCGAACGCCAGGAAGGCCAGCACGACCATCGCGATGCGCCGGCGGATGTTCATCATGGCAGGCGCCGGACCGGCACGACCGTCATGTGACCGGTGTCGCCGTGCACGTGGACGTCGGCTTCCACGTCGTAGAGCCGCCGCACATTCTCTGGTGTCAACACGTCGGTGGTCGCACCGGTGGCGATCACACGACCGTCGCGCATCATGATCAGGTCGCGGCAGATCGCCGCGGCCAGATTCAAATCGTGCGTCGAGATGGCCAGCGTCACGCCCTGCTCGAGGTTGAGCCGCTGCAGCAGCGCCGACACCTCCAGCTGGTAGCCGAGGTCGAGCGAAGCGGTTGGTTCGTCGAGCAGGAGCAACCGCGGCGACTGCGCCAGCGCCGCGGCGATCACGACGCGCTGCTTCTCGCCGCCGCTCAATTGATGAAACGGCCGGTCGGCGAGATGGGCCGTGCCGGTTGCGGCCATCGCCTGCTGCGCCAGTTCGATGTCGGCAGGTCCTTCGACGGTGAACAGGCCGAGATGCGGATGCCGGCCCATCAGCACGATCTCGATCGCGGTGTATTCGAACGCCAGCTCGGTTTCCTGCGGCACCACCGCAATGTGGCGCGCCGCCTCACGCCGTGACATTCGATCGAGCGCGCGATCGTCGAGGTGCACGCGGCCGGCGGTGGGCCGCCGGGTGCCGCTCAACAGTCGCAGCAGCGTCGTCTTTCCCGATCCGTTCGGACCGAGAATGCCGGTGAGCGTGCCGTCGTTCAGGCGGACGGTTACCTCATTCACCACGAGTGGTGCGGCCGTCGAGTAGCGAAAGGAAACGTTATCGGCCCACAGCAAGGTGGGCCCGTCGAGGAATAGCGATGGTCGTCTCCCGGGCGTCGCGCGCGCCCGAAATGACATGCCCCGTGAACAGCCGGTCTCCTGACTCGCGACGCGTCGTGCTCGCTTACAGTGGCGGGACCGTGTGGGCCTTGCACCCACTTCCCCGGCTGTTCGGGCCGTCGGTTAACTCCACGAATGCTATCACGAGGGTAGAATTGGGGAGATGAGCAAGAGCTCGATTGCGACCGTGCGCGAGACGCCGGTGGCCAGGACGACGACCGCGACGTCGGGCGGGCTGGCGGTGGCGGCGGAAACGATCGCAATCGACACCACCGATCGGATCGAGCTCGTCGACCTGACCGACACGGTGATGGCGTTCGTGCGGCGATCGGGGATCAGGGAAGGCCTGTTGTCGCTGTGGTCGATGCACACCACGTGCGCCGTGTTCATCAACGAGTCGCAACAAGCGCTCGACGCCGACATCAAGGCGTTTCTCGAAAGCGTCGTCCGCCGTGGCGACTACTATCGACACAACGATCCGGTGCTGTCGGACTGCGATCGACAGAACGCCGATTCCCACCTGCGGGCCATGATGCTCGGTCATTCCGTCACGATGCAGATCAGCGGCGGCGAGCTGGTGGTAGGGCAGTGGCAGCGCGTGTTGTGCGCGGAACTCGATGGTCCGCGCACGCGCACCGTGCGCGCACAGGTGCAAGGCCTGATCGGTTGATGCGGCAACGACTCAAAACCGCCGGTTTGTCCGAGATCGCCGACCAGGTCGAAGCGCGGCAACGCCTGTCGTTCGACGCCGGCGTGAGGCTGTTCCAGTCGCCCGATCTGTTCGCGGTGGGATGGATCGCAAATCGGGAGCGCGAGCGGCGTCACGGCGCGCGCACATACTTCAATCACAACCTGCGCCTCGAGGCGACCAACGTGTGCGAAGCGTCGTGTCTGTTCTGCTCGTTCGCACGGTTGCAGGAAGGCATGCCGGGCGCGCACACGATGTCGGTGGAGCAGATCTTCAACAAGCTTCGACAGCGCGGCGATGAGCCGGTGACCGAAGTGCACATCGTCAACGGGCTGCATCCGGGGCTGCCGTTCAGCTACTACACCGATTTGCTCAGCGGTCTGAAGACCGTTCGGCCCGGCATTCATCTGAAGTGTTTCACCGCGGTCGAGATCGCCTTCTTCGCCGATCACTACGGCAAGACCGATCGGCAGGTGCTGGAGGAACTCAAGGCCGCCGGCCTCGACTCGCTGCCGGGCGGCGGAGCCGAGATCTTCGCGCCGCGTGTGCGGCAGAAGATCTGCCACGACAAGTGCGACGGCGATCGCTATCTGGCGATTCATCGTAGCGCCCACAGCCTCGGCATGCGGACCAACGTGACGATGTTGTACGGACACATCGAGACGATCGAGGAGCGAGTGGATCACCTGCTGCAAACGCGCGCGCTGCAGGACGACACCGGCGGGCTGCAGGCATTTATCCCGCTGGCATTCCATCCCGACAACAACCAGATGCGGAAGCTGCCGCCGCCGTCGGCGAGCGACACCTTGAGGGTCCACGCGGTGGCGCGGTTGATGCTCGACAACGTCGATCACATCAAGGCTTACTGGATTTCCTGTGGCGTCGAGGTGGCGCAGACGGCGCTGTGGTTCGGCGCCGACGATCTCGACGGGACGGTGCAGGAGGAGACGATTTATCACATGGCCGGCTCGTCGACGCCGACAGCGCTGTCGACCGACGACATCGAGCGTCTGATTTGGGATGCCGGCCGCGAGCCGGTGGAGCGAGACACGCTGTACAACGTCGTCCGGATCCCAGCTGAGCCTGCCCCGCTGAAACCTTCGGCAAAAGCGGGCCAGCGTAGCTTTTGAGAAAGGGGTAGCATCATAGTTAGTGCGGGCCTGAATTCGTCCCGAGGTTGAGAAAAGTTTCACAATGTCTACGTTTCTTCCCGTGTTGAACGAAGTCGAGAAGGCGTCGATCCGCGAGCGGCAGCCGCTCCCGGACGCCTATCTCGGCTTGCCTGACGAAGAAATGGCGCTGCGCATCGCGGCGGCGAGGGCCGCGCTCGGCGATCGACTCGTGATCCTCGGCCATCATTACCAGCGCGACGAGGTGATCCGATTCGCGGACTACACCGGCGACTCGTACAAGCTCGCCAACGCGATCGCCAAACACCCGAACGCCGACTACATCGTCTTCTGCGGCGTGCACTTCATGGCTGAGAGCGCCGACATCCTGGCGCTGCCGCATCAGCGCATCATCCTGCCCGACCTGGCCGCGGGCTGCTCGATGGCCGATATGGCGCCGTCGGATCAACTCGAGATCTGCTGGTCGGAATTGCAGCAGCTCGGGATGGCATCTCGCGTGGTGCCGGTGACCTACATCAACTCGGCGGCGGCGATCAAAGCGCTCGTTGGCGAGAACGGCGGCACAGTTTGCACCTCGTCGAACGCGGCGGCGACGTTGAAATGGGCGTGGGAACAGAAGGAGAAGATTCTGTTCCTGCCCGATCAGCATCTGGGCCGCAACACCGCCTACAAGATGGGCGTGCCGCTCGAGAAGATGGTGGTCTGGGATCCGCACGAACCGTTCGGCGGCCTCACACGCGATCAGATTGAGGCGGCAACACTGATCCTGTGGATGGGCCACTGCTCGGTGCACGTCCGCTTTTCGGCGAAGCAGATCGAGAAAGTGCGCGCCGAGCATCCCGGCATCAGGGTGATCGTGCATCCCGAAGTGCCGTTCGACGTCATGCAGGCGGCAGACGACAGCGGCTCGACGGAATACATCCTCAAACAGGTGCGCGAGAGCGCGCCCGGCTCGAAATGGGCCGTTGGCACCGAGGTCCACCTCGTCCATCGCCTTGCCGAAGAGGTGGCGCCGGGGAAAACGGTGGTCTCGCTCGACCAGTTCGGCTGCTTGTGCTCGACGATGTTCCGCGTCTCGCCGAATCATCTCCTGTGGGTGCTCGACTCGCTGGTGGATGGCGACGTCGTCAATGAAATCATCGTGTCGGACACGCAGAAGAAGTGGGCTAAGATCGCATTGGATCGGATGCTCGCTATCCGCTAGCTTGTCTGCCCGCCATCTGGCGATGAGTTGGCCGGCAGATCACTCAGGAGATCAGTTCATGCCGCATACACTGCCAGCGCTGCCCTACGACTTCGCCGCGCTCGAGCCGCACATCGACACCCAGACGATGCAGATTCATCACGGCAAGCATCATCAGGCGTACGTCACCAATCTGAACGCCGCGCTCGACAAGCATCCCGAGCTGCACAACAAGAGCCTCGACGACCTGGTGAAGAACATCAACACGGTTCCGGAGGATATTCGCGGTGCGGTCCGCAACAACGGCGGCGGCCACTGGAACCACTCGATGTTCTGGAAGCTGATGAAGGCCGGCGGCGGCGGTGCGCCGACTGGTGACGTAGCCAGCGCCATCAACAGCGCGTTCGGCGACTTCGAGAAATTCAAGACCGCGGTGAACCAGGCCGGCACCACGCGCTTCGGCAGCGGCTGGGCGTGGGTGGTGAACAACGGCGGCAAGCTCGAAGTGACGAGCACGCCGAACCAGGACAACCCGTTGATGGAAGGCAAGAAGGCGATCCTCGGCATCGACGTGTGGGAGCACGCCTACTACCTGAAATACCAGAACCGCCGTCCCGATTACCTCGGTGCGTGGTGGAACGTCGTCAACTGGGACGAAGTCAATCGATTGTTGAAGGGTTAGCGCTCGTCATCGGGCTGGCGCTTTCGGCTCCGGCGGCGGCGCAGCCGGCCGAGCCGAGAGTGACCGGCACGATCTCGAACGTCACCCGTGTCGAGTCGTGGTCGTTCTTCGAGCCGCGTGTCGAGAGTCTTGCCCTCAGCGCCGAGCCCATCGGCGAACCCGACTACACGTTTGCCGCCGATCGCGCCGAGCTCGGTGTGCGCATGGAGGGCGTGCGATACGACCTTAGCGGAGCTTTCAACTACGTCCGGCTCGAGAATCTTCCGACGGACGCGATCGGCCCCGGCGGTTTCGGCTCGGGCGCGTTCTATTTCGCGGCTACTGGTGAACGCTACAGTTATCAGCTTTATCTCGGTGAGCTGGCGGTGCGAATCAAGTCCCGCGATCGCAGCCGCATTCTGACCATTGGACGGACCCGCCTTCATCCGCCGTCGCCGATTCGCTTCGTCGGCGAGAAGGGCATGGTCGGCTGGCTGACCCGAGAACGGCTCGACGGCCGGTTGATCGGCAATTTCGAGTGGTCGCTCTACCAGCGCCGGTTCGACGGCGCGAGCCTCGACCTATATCGCGACCGCTGGACGTTCTCGGGCGGCGCGTTCATGCCCACGCAGGGCGGCTTCGAGGAATCCACCAACCTGACGATGACGAAGATTCAGCTGGGCACGGCGACTGCCACCCACTCGACGCTGGCGGCGGAGTCGCAGGTGTTTGCGCACGCGTATCGCGATCGCCGGCGCGGGCGCAAAGCTGTGGTGGACAACCGGCTCCGCGATGACGCACCGGTCGACGTGACGGTGGCGACCATCGGCGGCTCACACGCGCGAGCGATGACGCTGCCATCCGGCCACGCCGACGTCGTGGCATGGGGCGCGGCGCAAATCGGCGACTGGTATGGGCTGCCGCATCGCGCCGGCAGCGCCGTCGTCGAGGCCGGTCATCGCTGGACGGACGCCGCCATCCGGCCGTGGGTGCGTGCCGGCTACGCGTGGGCGTCGGGCGACTCGGCGTGGAACGACGGCAAGCACGCGACGTTTTTTCAGATGCTGCCGTCTTCCCGCCGCTACGCGCTGTCGTCGGTGTACACGCACATGAACCTGCGCGACGCCTACGTGCAGGTGTTGATTGAACCCCGCGGGTCGCTGGCGCGTATCGAAGTACATAAGGTGGCGCTGGCGAGCGGCGAAGACCTCTGGTATCAGGGCAGCGGCGCCACCTCGAGCGGCGACCGCTTCTTCGGTTTTGCCGGGCGGGTTGCCAACGGCGAGACGTCGCTCGGCACGGTGCTCGAGGGCACCATCAACGTGCCCGTTCGCAAGTATTGGTCGGTGAACGCGTACGCCGGCGTGATCTGGGGCGGCCGCGTCGTGAAGCAGATGTTCACCGACAAGCCCCTGACACTCTGGTCCATCGAAAACGTGATTCGGTTCTGACGGTTAACTGGAGGGCAACGGTGTCTACTGAGACTGAACGAGCGTTGATCACCACGCTGCACGTGACCTACGCGCTGCACGCGGTGGGCCTGGCGATCGGCGCTTTCGGAGCGGCGACCGTGGTCGGTTCGTTCATCTTCGGCTGGCCGTCGATCATCGCTGTGATCATCAACTACGTGAAGCGCGGCGACGCGCGCGGCACGTGGCTCGAGTCTCACTTCGCATGGCAGATCCGCACGTTCTGGTGGGCGGTGCTGTGGGCGGTCCTGATCTCGTGTGTGAGCTTCATCCTGGCGTTCGTGCTGATCGGCTTCGTGACGTGGCCGGTAGGGATGTTTATCCTCGGGATCTGGGCGGTCTACCGGATTGCGATCGGCTGGTCGCGGCTCAACGACCGGAAGCCGGTCGGCTAGTCGCTAAGTTGGGACCAGGTTTCGAGAATAGCGATTCGCTAAGCTCGGACCTGGTCCCGACTTAGCGATCAGAAGAGCTTCACCTCAACCATCTCGCCCTTCTCGACGATGTCGGTCTGGGCGGGAATCTCGATGTAGCCGTCGGCCTGCGACATCGACGTGATGTCGCCTGACGCCTTGAACGCCGGCATCGCCTGGCCGTCGGCGATTCTCACGGTGTAGAACTGGTGCCGGCCCGTGGTGGAGACGATGCGCTGACCGAGCGGCAGCGTCACCGTGGGCATGTGGCGCGGCTTCAGGCGCGCCATCGCGCGCAGCGCGGGCACCAGCAGCATGTAGGCGTTCGAGAGGCACGACGTCGGATAGCCGGGCATGCCGAACATCGGCCGGCCGTTGATGGTGCCGAACACGGTCGGTTTGCCGGGCTTGACGGCGATGCCGTGAAACAGAATCTCGCCCTTGTGGCCGATCACGTCGAGGATGAGATCGCGCTCGCCGACGGAACTGCCGCCGGAGAACACGAGCACATCGCACGAGGAGACCGCGTCGATCGCGCGCTCGAGCGCGTCGATGGTGTCTTGCGCGGTGGCAAATGGCATCGGCACGCCGCCATGCTCGTCGATGATCGTGCTGAGGGTGAACTTGTTGATGTCGTAGATCTGGCCCGGCTTCAGTTCCTGTCCTGGATCGGCGATCTCATTGCCCGTGGACAGGATCGCCACCGTCGGCTTGGCGAAGACGTCGACCTCTGAAATGCCGAGCGCGGCCAGCGCGCCGATGCGGCTCGGGTTGAGCGCGTCACCGCGCGCGATCACCGTTTGGCCGACGACGATGTCGGCGCCCTGGCGGCCGACGTTCTGCCGCGGATAGACCGGTGTCAACACCCGGACGTTTTCGCCGGCTTTTTCGGTTTCCTCCACCATCACGACGGCATCGGCGCCTGGCGGCATCGGCGCGCCGGTCGCGATCTCAACCGCGGTCCCAACTTCGA
>Ga0187893_10008063_pt1 | contig 16853 bp, 16 predicted proteins | sample MA1701074metaG_FD_139574 | JGI IMG/M metagenome (GOLD analysis project Ga0187893, IMG submission 139574) | White microbial mat communities from a basaltic lava cave in the Kipuka Kanohina Cave System on the Island of Hawaii, USA - MA170107-4 metaG ...
AAGACGTCCTCCAGCTTGTTGGTCTTTTCGTGCACGCCCCGGATCCCGATGTTTCGCGCCCGCAGGGCGTCGATCACCGCGTCGATCTTCCGCGGGTCGCCCACCTGAACCTCGATCCCCCCCTCGATCGGTCGCACCCACTCCACGATCGGCACGAGCTCCCCCAGCACCTCCTGCACCGACCCGACCAGCCGGAATTCATAGCGGTTCTCGACCTTCGTCATTTCGGCGATGTCCCCCTCGCGTACCAGCCGCCCCGCCTCGATGATCGCCACGCGGTCGCAGGTCACCTCGACCTCGCTCAGCAGATGCGAGTTGATGAAGACCGTCTTGCCTTTCTCCTTGAGCTTGAGGATGCCGTCGCGGATCTCCCGCCGGCCGACCGGATCCACGCCGTCCGTGGGCTCGTCGAGGAACACGAGTTCCGGGTCGTGCAGCAGCGCCTGGGCGAGCGCGAGCCGCTGGCGCATCCCCTTCGAAAACGTGGAGATCTTGGCGCCGGCCCACTCCTTCAGGCCCACCAGCTGCAGCAACTCGTCCGACCGCGCGCGAAGCTGCGCCGGCGACAGGCCGTGCATGAGACCGCTCGTCGTCAGCAGCGACGCCGCCGTGTGGTACTCGGGCAAGCGGTGATCCTCGGGCAGGTACCCCACCCGCCGCCGCACCGACGCGCGGTGGCACGGCTCGCCGAGGATCGACGCCTCGCCCGACGTCGGCCACACGATCCCGAGCAGGATCTTGACGAGCGTCGTCTTGCCGGCGCCGTTGCGGCCGAGCAGCCCGTAGATCATCCCCGGCTCGACCGAGAGCGAAAATTCCTTCAGCGCCTCGACGCGCGGGTACTTTTTCGTCAGCTGCTTGATCTCGATGGCGGGCACGAGTGAGGAGTATAGCAGCGATAAGTTGCAAGTTTCTACGGCCGAAGAACTGCGGCCGCCTGCCCGAAACGGATCCGCAGCTCGGCCAGAAACGGGCCGCCCCGGAGCGCTTCCAGCCCCGGCCGGCGCTCGACGAAGTCGCGCGCGTCCTCCCGCGCCTCGGCCAGGATCTTCGCATCGGCGACGAGGTCCGCGAGCTTAAGCGGCGGCAGGCCGCTCTGGCGCGTCCCCAGCAGCTCCCCCGGCCCGCGGATTTTGAGGTCCTCCTCCGCGATCTTGAACCCGTCGCTAGTCTTGAGCATCGCGTCGAAACGCGCCTGTGCCTCGGGCGTCGTCGCGCGCCCCATCAGGATGCAGTATGAATCTTGCGGGCCGCGGCCGATCCGGCCCCGAAGCTGATGCAACTGGCTCAGCCCGAATCGCTCGGCATGGTCGATCACCATCACCGAGGCGTTCGGCACGTCGACCCCGACCTCGATCACGACGGTCGAGACCAGGACCCCGATCCGGTTCCCCCGAAAGTCGAGCATGATGGCTTCTTTCTCCTCCGGCTTCATCCGGCCGTGCAGGAGCTCGACCCGCGCGTCCCGAAACCGGCCCTGCAGCTCGCCGACCATCGTCGAGGCCGCGCGCACCTGCCGCATCGCCTCGGATTCGTCGATGATCGGATAGACGAAATACGCCTGGCGCCCCTCGCGGAGCTTTTTCGAAATAAACGAGCAGACGTCGGGCAGCTTTTCGACCGGGCGGAACAGCGTGCGCGGGGGGCGGCGGCCGGGGGGCATCTCGTCGATCACCGTCAGATCGAGGTGGCCGTAGACCGCCAGCGCGAGCGTCCGCGGGATCGGCGTCGCCGTCATCACGAGGGTATGCGGCCGCCGGGCCTTGGCGGCGAGCGTCGCGCGCTGGGCCACGCCGAACTTGTGCTGCTCGTCGACGATCGCCAGCCCGAGCCGCTCGAAGCGCACGTCGCGCTCCAGAAGCGCGTGCGTGCCGACGATGAGATCGGCGTCGCGGGCGGCGTCGCGCCGCGCGCCCGCCGTCAGCAGGGCCAGCTTCACTCGCGAGCCCTGCAGCAGCCGCTCGAAATTCGAAAAGTGCTGGCGCGCGAGAATGTCGGTGGGCGCCATGACGCAGGCCTGGGCGCGGTTGCCAATGGCGAAGAGCGCGGCGGCGAGCGCGACGACGGTCTTGCCCGACCCGACGTCGCCCTGCAGCAGCCGGTTCATCGGAACGGGACGGGACATGTCTCGGAGAATCTCGTCCACCGCGCGCTGCTGAGCCCGCGTGAGCTTGAAGGGGATGCGGCTCTGGATGCGCATGCGAAGGCCCTTCCAGTCGCGCATCGGGACCGCCGCTCGCCCGCTCTCCAGCCGCCGCTTGAGGATCGCGATCGAGGCCTGCAGGGCGAACAGCTCCTCGTAGACAAGCCGCCGCCGGGCCCGCTCTTGGGCGGCCGAGTCTTCGGGAAAATGGAGGGCCCGGATCGCATCGCTCCGCGGCATCAGCTTCCGATGCGCCAGCGCCCACTCGGGGAGGATTTCGCGGAATTCACCGCCGAACCGGTCGACCGCAGATCGAACCAGCGCGCGAAACTGCTTCTGGGTGAGCCCCTCGGTCAATGGATAGAGCGGGACCCAGCCTGTGAACCCGTCGCCCCGGTCGGCGCGCACGTACTCGCGGACCTGGATTTGAAGGCCGCGGTACTGCCGCACCGCGCCCTCGACCAAGAGCGTGTCGCCGGCCGCGATCGACTTGACCAGGTAGGGTTGGTTGAACCAGACGGCGGTTACGCGGCCGGTATCGTCCACGAGCCGCGCCTCGGTGATGGCGAGGCGCCGGACGCGGTGGGTCGAGATCCGGTCCACCCGACCCTCGATGACGACCCGCTCCCCCGGCTGGAGCGATCCGATTTCGCGAAGCTGCGATCGATCGTCCAGTCGACGCGGAAAGGTCGTGAGAAGGTCCCCGACACTCTTCAGGCCGAGATTCGACTTGAGATGTTCGGCACGGGCCGGGCCGACGCCCTTGACGAATCGAAGCGGGGTCTCCCAGACGTTCGACATCCGGCGGCCCCATCCTAATCGGAATGGCCGCCGTTTCGAATTAAGCGGCGGTCCGGTCGATCTGGGTCAGGCGCTGCTGCCAGAAGGCGAGCATCTGGCGGATATCCTCCCTCTCCTCCTGGGACAGGTCGGAACGCCGGGCGTGCTCTCGCAGCGCTTCGATCCGATCCACGATGACCTGACGCTGGCTCGACTCGGGTTTGGGTCTCATCGAAAGGTATAACGCAATTGCCGTGCCGGAAGTTCCGAGATTTCTAGGGATGGACGCGGGATTTCCGGACGCCCCGTCGGGGTCCGAATCCAGGCGCTCGCCGCCTGTTCCCCTCCCTACCGTTGTTTCATTTCTGCCCAGCGGGCGTTTCGAAGAAGATCCTCGCCGCCGCCGGGGCCATGAGCTTGTCGTCGTGGCCGACCCCGGGAACGGTCTGGAGAGTCCACCCAAAGTCCGCCCCCAGCCGGGCGGCCGCTTCGCGAGCCGCGGCGAAGAATCTCTTCCCTCGCGCGAACCGATGCTCCCCCTGCGCCATCGCCTCTTTCGCCCTGGGCAGGTAGCGGTCGTTGGGATCGACGTCGTTCTCGCCGAGTAGCACGACGACGCGCCGCTCCAGCGACGCCTTGAGGCGCTCGGCCGTCGAACGGGTCCCCTTGAGCCCGTACGGCCGCTCGGCCTCGAGGGCCGACGTGGCGTACGCCCCCGAATTCGCCGGCACCGCGATTTCGAAGCGGGCCGCCGGCTTCATCAGGATCATCCGATGAAGGAACTGGCCTCCCGCGGAGCGCCCAAAGATGAAATAGCGCCCGGTGCGATTCCCGCTTCGGGCTTGAAAGGCGTCAACGACGGCGTCGATGGAGGTGAACGTCCACGCCTCCTCCGGGAGCGGGTCGCCCCGTTCGTCGTGCATATTCCCGTCGTTGTACGAGCGCGCGCCCGGCCACTCGGCGTTCGAATACTCCGGAACGAGCACGACGCACCCGTGTCGGTCGGCAATCAGGATCCAGGGCTCGCGATACTCTTCGCCGTTTCGAAGGACGTCGTGAAGGACGAAGACGACGCGGCTGTCCGGGCCGGCTCCCGACGGGAGATACGTCCAGACTCTGATCCTTTTGACTGCAAAGTCGACGTCAAAGCTCGACCTTTCGGCCGGAAGGGACGGAATCGCGGCGCATCCGGAAAGGCAAAGCGCCGCCATCCACGCGGAATGAAGCCGGCCGACCATCGTGTCGGATCAGGATAAATTTCGGCCGTACGAAACTCACCTGCGGGATCGTCACGCGCGCGGAGAAGCCGGCGTATCCCGGACCTGCACGAAGCACGGCTGGCAGAGCGCGCCGATCTCGGCGAAAGCGCGGGCGCAGCGGCCGCAGACCAGCTTGCCGCAGTTGGGGCACTCGGTCGGCCTGGCCTCCAGACGCAGGAAGTTGCCGCAGGGACACTCCATCTCGTCCGACCGCGCGCTCAGCTTCAGCTCATCCAGCTTCTTCAGGGGCTCGCGGCAGACGCTGCACTCGGTTTCGGTCCGCGGGTTGATGGCTTCGCAGAAACTGCAGGAGACGTAGCGCTCGCTGCTGACAAGGCGCGGCGGCTTGGCGGTCGACTCGCCCAGTCTCCGGACCGCGATTACGGTGATGTCGTCGCTCTGCGCCGCCGACCCGCGAAATCCCTTCACCGCCGCCATCAGATGCGTCATGAACTGCCGGGAGGTGGCGTTGACCGATTGCTTGAAGCATTGCGCCAGGCGCGTCATGCCGAACTCCTCGTCGGCCCCGTTCATGGCCTCGGTGATTCCATCCGTGTACACGACGAACCGGTCGCCCGGCTCGATCGCCAGCAGCCGCTCCCGCACGGCCTTTTCGAAGCGCTGGCCGGTTTTGTCGATGCCGACGGCCATCCCCTCGGTCGTGACCTCGGCCATGCTTCGGCGTCCGGCGCGCCACAGGAGGAGCTTGTTGTGGCCGCAGTTGCAGATGGCGAGCTGCGACCGCGGGATGTCCAGCACCGCGTAAAACATTGTCACGAACATGCCTCCGGGGATCTCTCCCGCCAGTCCCCGGTTCATCCGGGTCATGACCTCGCGCGGCGAGATCGAGCTCTTCACCTCCGCGCGCAGCAGGGTGCGCGCCTGGGCCATGACCAGCGCTCCCGGAATCCCCTTGCCGGAAATGTCGGCCACGACGATTCCCAAATGCTCGGGGTCGATCTCGACAAAATCGTAATAGTCCCCTCCAAGCCTTGCGGAGGGGTTGTAGTAGGCGTCGACGTCGAACCCGACGATTTTCGGCATCTGCTTGGGCAGCAGCCGGCGTTGGATTTCCGCGGCGACGGAGAGCTCGTGAAGGCTGATCTCCGCCGAATCCTCAGCCCCGGTCCTTCGAGGGCGAGGCGGGCGCGGGCCGGTCACGCCCTTCATTCTAACCTTCGAAAGAGATCGTAGACAGGGAGCCCGAAGACTCCGTTCGCGGTCTCAACCTGGGCCGGCGGAAGGCGTCAGCACCCACTTTACCCCGCTCGATCACGGCAAGCCTCCAAGCATGAACCGGCGCCGCGGTCCGACCGGATCGGCCCTGTCCCATGCGGAGGTGGCACGGATCACCCCCGCAGACCTTTTTCGCCCCTCAATACGGGCGCGCGCCGGGGACCCATCCCCAGAGAATCTCCGAATCATCCGGAGAGTGCAATCGGTCGCGGGCCGAGCTCCAGGGATTGAGCGCCCCTTTTTCGATCAGGTGAAATCGAAGGTCCCCCTTGATCTTGGCGCGGACGGCATCCGCCGGCGCGACCTCCTCGGGGTTCCCTTTGAGGCGCGTGTACTCGAAGACGAACTCCCCTTCGGCTCCGCGTCCGACGCGGGCGACGGGCGCCCCGCCCTCCTCGAGCCGGATTTCGAAGTGTTCCGCAGTGGGGTCGACCCGCCCTTCGATCAGCTTCCAATGCGGCGGCTTCTTGATCAAGCAGCGTATCCTACCACAAAAGCCGCTGAAACGCGACCGGGCGGCGCATCCCGATTCGCTTGAATCCGCGCGGAGATCGGATACATTATCCACAACCTCACGATTGGTTCACGCCAGGGTGCCTGGGACTCATCGGATGTTCCGGTAAGCGAGGGCAGACCCAGCAGATCCAACCATGTGGTAATTGGAGATTCTATCGATGTCGTTTACCGACAAGAACATCACCTGCGCCGATTGCGGGCAGTCGTTTGTCTTCACGGCCGGGGAGCAGGAAACCTATCAACGTCGCGGATTCACGAACGAGCCGAAGCGCTGCGCTCCGTGTCGCTCGGCCCGCAAGGCCCAGGGCGGCGGCGGCGGCGGCGGCGGTCGCGGCGGCTTTGGATTCGGCGGCGGCGGGGGTGGTGGTCGCGGCGGCGGAACGGGTGAGCGCTTCTCGGCGGTCTGCGCGGACTGCGGGAAAGAGGCGTCCCTTCCCTTCAAGCCCCGTGGCGATCGACCCGTTTACTGCGGCGATTGCTTCCGGAATCACCGGAACTGAAGCCCGGGCGGAATTCCTGGCGCCGTCCCTGAAGAGAGGTTCGTTTCCACGATTCGGGGCGGCGCCGGGCTTCCCTTGGCGACCCATTTGAGGACTGGAGCGGATCCTCCGCTCTTGGCCACAGAATGAGATTCAAAGCGGACAAGCGGGCCCGCGAGGTTCGAAAGATCATGAAGCGGGAGGCCAAGGCCGAGCGCAAGCGCCTTCGCAAGGCGGGCATGCTTGGGCCGGAGTCCCCGGTCGAGCCCGCGCCCCCGGCCGCCGCCGCGTCCCCCCAACCCCCGCCCCCTCCCGAAAAAAGGCAGGACAAGGAGCCGGGGGGACAGCCGATCGGAAAATGACGCGCGCCTTGGCCGACTGGCCGGCGCCTGAATCCTCCCCATCGTCCGAAGCGGCAGGCCGGTCGAAAGCGGGTCTCGTCCAACGCCCACGCCGTGCTGGTTTCCCAATCTCTGGAGGGATTGCGGGTCGGCCGGGGGCCGCACCCGTGCGTCAGGATCCGACGGCGGAATCGGGTTTTTTCACCGGCGGACGGATCGAATCGAGCTCCCGGGCCTGAGCCTCGACCCGACGGCGAAGTTGCTCAAGCTCTTCCACCTGCCGGCGAGTGGTCGCTTCGCGTTCTCCGGCCTCGCGATTGAGCGTGACCCCTTTTCGCGCCAGTTCGTTGATCTGCGTATTCATCGCGGCCAGCTTATCCTGCAGCTCCTCGATGCGTTCGGCCGCCTTCCCCAGTTCTTCCGTCAGGCTGTTGATTTCCTGCTGCTGCTGCTCCGAGGACTTGGTCTGCTTCTCCAGAAAGGCCTCCTGGCTCGCTAGGCGGTCGCTGTGCTTTTTTCCGCCCGCCTTGAGGTCCTCCATCTGCTTCCAGACCGCCTTTTCGCGCTCCTGCGCCGCCCGAAGGAGCCCCAGACGCTGTTGCTCCAGTTCCCGGGAGCGCGTCTGTTCCTTGGCGAGCGATTCCTGCAGGCCCTGCTCCCTCCTTCGAGACTCTGTCAGCATCCGGATCAGCTTTTTGGATTCCTCCTGGCGTTCCAGCACGACTTTGGCCTGCTGCTCATGGCCCGCGCGAAGCGTTGCGACCTCCGCTTGAAGCGACTGGAGTTCGCGCTTTTGCGAGTCAGCCAGAGTCTGCAGGCGCAAGCGATCCTGAACGACGGATTGCAGCTGCGCCTCCAGCTTGGTGCGGACCTGCACCGCGGCCGCGGCCTGCTCCTTGGAGGATTGGGTCAGGGAGTTCAGCTCGCCGCGGAGCCTCCGGAGCTTGTCCATCGCCTCGGCATCCTGCTGCTGAAGCCGGAGATTCAAGGATTTTTCGACGCCTTCAAGGTCGGCAATGCGCTTCTGCAGCGCCGCCTCGCGACCGGCGGCTTTGTCTCGAAACGCGGCTCCCTCCCGTTCGAGCTCCTGGATACGGCTTTCGAGCTTTTTCTGGCCATGATTCAGATTTCGAACCTGGTCGCTCGACTTGAAGAGGGAGCCGGTGAGCTCGTCGATCCGCTCCCCCTGCTGCTTAAGCGTTCCGGCGCGCTCATCGCAGAGGGCCTGAAGCTCCTTCGCGTGCGCTGTCAGTCGCGCGGTCTCCTCGCGTTCGACATCGAGCGACTTGAAGAGCTCGCGGAGTTCCTGTTCCAGCCGGCTGGGCTCGGCCCGGGGCTTCCGCTCCTTCTTTCGCTTGGGCGGCGGCGACTCGGAGCCCTGGGCGGACGGCTCCGGGGACTCCCCTACCCCCATATTGGAAAGGTTACCACGTGGGTCAAAAAAGGTTACCTTTCTTGACCCACACGGGAGAGCACGAAGGCATAGTCCATCGCCACCTCCCGCAGCTGCTGGTACCGCCCCGAAGCCCCGCCGTGCCCCGCCGGCTCCAGATTGATCTTGAAAACCAGCTCGTTCGAATCCGTTTTCATCGATCGCAGCCGGGCTACGTATTTGGCAGGCTCCCAGTACATCACCTGGCTGTCGTTATAGGAGGTCCGGACCAGCATCGCGGGGTACGCCTTGCGCTCCAGGTTGTCGTACGGGCTGTACTGGGACATGTAGTCGTACTGCTCTTTGATCTTCGGGTTCCCCCACTCCTCGAACTCGCTCACCGTGAGCGGGAGCGACTCGTCCAGCATGGTGTTCATCACGTCTACGAACGGCACCAGAAGGACCGCCGCCTTGAAGAGGTCAGGCCGCCGATTGACGACCGCCCCCACGAGCAGCCCCCCAGCGCTCCCCCCCATGCACACCATCCGATCCGGCGCCGTCCATCCGCACGCCGACAGATGCTCCGCGCACGCGATGAAATCGGTGAAGGTGTTCATCTTCCGCATCATCCGGCCGTCGTCGTGCCAAGCCTTGCCCAGGTCCCCGCCGCCGCGGATGTGCGCGATCGCGAAGACGACGCCCCGGTCCAGCAACGAGACCCGGTTCGCCGAAAACCCCACCGGCATCGACGCGCCGTACGAGCCGTACCCGTACAGCAGCAGCGGCCGGGGCGCGCCCGGCTCGATCCCTCGCTTCGCCACGATCGTGAGCGGCACCTTCGTCCCATCCGGCGCCGCCGCGAACTCGCGGCGAACGGCGTAGCGAGCGGGGTCGAAACCCCCCAGCACCTCCGTGCGCTTGAGCAGCTTCGAGCGGCCGGTCGCGACGTCGAATTCGTACACCGACATCGGCGTCACGGGCGACTCGTAGCTGTATCGGAACACCCCCGCCGAGTATTCGTGGTTGCGCTCGGGGGCGATCCAGTAAACCGGCTCGGGAGTCCCGATCCGCCGTGACGCGCCCGCATCCTCGATAATGCGCACGTGCGGGAGGCCGTCCTCGCGCTCGTACAGCGCGACAAAATCCGCGAAGGCGTCGGCTCGGAGGAGCATCACGTCGGGGCGGTGCGGCACGAGCTCGCGCCATTCCGTCCGCCTCGAAACCCCCGCCGGGGCCTCGCAGAGCCTGAAATTCCGGCCCCCCGAATTCGTGCGGATCAGGAAGCGGTCGCCGCGGGGCTCGACATAGTACTCGTGGTCCGGCTCGCGCGGCGTCACGACGCGAGGCTCGTCGCCCGGCGCGTCGGCCCGGAGGAAGCGGACCTCGCTCGCCGTCTTGCTCGCCGACGTCACCAGAATGTACTCGTCCGACCTCGACCGCGACACCCAGACGTTGAACCGCTCGTCCTTCTCCTCGAACACGAGCGTGTCGCGCGCGCCGTCTGACCCCACGGCGTGCCGGTAGAGGCGATACGACCGCTTGGCGACCGGATCCTCGACCACGTACAGCAGGGTGCGGCCGTCCCTCGAAAACGCCGCGCTCGTGACCCGTTCGATCCGCTCCGGCCCGAGCGTTCCGGTTCGAAGGTCTTTCACGTGGAGCGTGTACTGGCGAAAGCCGGTGGTGTCGAGGGTGTACGCCAGGGTCGAGCCGTCGTCCGACGCCTCCATCGATCCCAGGCCGACGAATTTGAGGACCTTGCCGAGCTCGTTGAGATCAAGCAGGACTTCTTCGGGTGCGTCGGGCGCGCGCTTGCGGCTGTGGATGGGATACTGCAGGCCCTTCACCGTCCGGGAGTAGTAGAGCCAGCCCTTCCGAGGCGCGGGGGCGGAGGAGTCGGTCTCCTGGATGCGGCCGAGCATCTCTTGGTAGAGCGTCTCCCGCAGGGCCGCGGTCGGCTTGAGGAGCGCGTCGGCGTAGGCGTTTTCGGCGCGCAGATACTCCAGGACATCGGGGGCGTCCTTCCGCCGCAACCAGTGGTACTCGTCGACGCGCTCATAGCCGTGGATGACATCGACCTTGATCTCGCGCTTGGCGACCGGAGGGCGGATCGGCTCTTGCATGGCGCAACCGGCGGCGGCCATCAGTGTGATCGCGCAGAGCCGCACGGGCACTGGCGCATCCTAAGGGGTGGAACAGAATCCTTAAACGATTCTGTTCCGCCCTCTAACCCCCGGAAATAGCCTGCAGAAACCGGATTTCGTCACCTTCCTGAAGCGATCGGTCGAGGGTTCCGACCTCGCGCAGATTCACGGCGTTGTGAAAGCACAGGACGTGGGTTCGAAAGCCCCCGGTCTGCTCGCACAGATGGTGCCGCAGCGCCGGGTGAAGCCGATACGCCTCCTCCAAGGCGCCCCGAAGCGTCGCCGCCCGCACCCGGATCCGAGCCTCGCCCACCGCCTCCGCCACCATCTTGGGCAGCACCACGGTCACGGAGGGCGGCGGCATCCGCTACAACACCGCGGCGCTCACGGACAGGATCGGCGGCAGATACTCTGCCAGCGTGCGCCACTGGCGACCGCCGTCCGCGCTTCCGAAAAGATGCCCCGACCCCGTGCCGACATAAACCCCGCACGGATTCAGCGTGTCGTTCGCCATCCCCTCGCGAAGGACGCTCAAGTACGCGGACTCGGGCAGCCCGCCGACGGATTCCGACCAGCTCCCCCCGTTCGACCGATACACCCTCATCCTCCCCGACGTCGCGCGAAACGCATACTGCTCGGGCTCCAGCGGCGTGACAAAACAGGCGTCGGCGTCGTTCACGTCAATGGCGAGCCCGAAGCCGTAGTCGAACGGAAGGCCCTTGTCGATGCGATACCACGTGTCGCCGTGGTCGTCGCTCCGGTAGACTCCCACATGGTTCTGTTGGAAGAGCCGGCCCGGCAACGCCGGGTGCGCGCGCAGCTTGTGGACTCAGGTCCCGACCTCCGGATCCTTGGGCGCGCCCGCGAACTTGGCCACGCACTTGTTCACCGACTTCCACGTCCTGCACCCGTCGTCGGTGCGAAACGCCCCCGCCGCCGAGATCGCCACCCACATCCGCTTCGCGTCATGCGGGTCGAGCTGGATCGTGTGGAGGCACATCCCCCCCGCCCCCGGCATCCAGTCCTTGCGCGATGGATGCTTCGTGAGGCTCACGACCTCCTTCCAGGTCTTCCCCTCATCCTCGCTTCGAAACAGGGCCGCCGGCGCCGTCCCCGCGTAGAGGACCCTTTTCTCCGACGCCCGCCCCGGTTCGATGTGCCACACGCGTTGCACCGTCGAGATCCCCCATTTCTTGATGAATTTCATGGATTTCGGGGGCGGCTTCGGAGGCTTGGGCGGCTTTTTGGCGCCTTCGAGCTTCTTCCCCCCCACGTCTCCCGAGAAGACGGTCGCGCCATAGACTTCGCTGTTCGCCGCGGCATGCAGCTTTGGCGCCGACCGCGTGTCGACCACCGCATGAAAGACCTGCCAGCCCTTCAAATAGGGACCGCGCAGCGCCCAACGGTCGCGCGCCGCGCTCGATTCGAGAACGAACAGCCCGCGCCTGGTTCCGACCGAAACCATGACCTTGTCCGGCATCCGGCACCGACGAAATTCAGCGGCGTATTATGCCTTCTCCGAGCCGGCGGACAATATTCGGGTCGCCGTCTACTGAGCGCCCCCGCACCCGCAATACCGCCAACCCTGAAAGAGATTGCTCCACTCGCCATGCTCGATCACCGTGTATAGAAGCACGGCGTCGACCATCAGCGCGAAGATGAGGGCGGCCGAATCCGGGCGGCGCTCGCACGACAAATATGCGCCCGTCACGCACCCTGATTGGCTGACGACCGCCACGAGGAGAAGCAGGAGCACACAGCGTCTCATTCACCGGCAAAGCGCGCCGGCGCCTCCCCGTGTTCACGCCTTCGGCGGCGGCACCTCCAGCCGGTTGAGCTCACGCAGGATCTCGTCCAGCGGCTTTTCGTGAAAGAGCGCGGCATGCTTGAGAGTCTCCACCGAGCTCGCGACACAGTCCACGCACTTGAGACCCAGCCGCTTGAACGCCTCTTTCACCTCCGGCGCGAGCTCCAGGGCCTGCTCGATATTCGTCTCCGCGGTGAAGACGAAACGATCCTTCGACACGGCGGCTACGGCTCCCCCACCACCTGCGCGAGCCGCCGCTTGAGCGCGGGCGGCGAGTGCTTCGCGGTCGACAGCTCCCGCAGCAGCCGGTACCCATCGCGAAACGAGGGCGTCAGCTGCTCCACCAGAAGATCCGCGATCCGCTCCCGAAGCTCCTCGCTCTCCTTTTTCGAGCGGGCAAGCTTGGCGTGCGCCGCCAGCCGCCCCAGCGCCCCCAGAATGACCCGCCGGTCGTCCGGATTCTGGAAATCCGGCATCGAAAGCATTTCCACCAGCAGCCGCCCGAACTGCTCGACCACCGCCACGTACCCTTCGGCCTCCTCGTCATGGAAGACGAGCGCATCCGAAAGGACGCGGGCCACCGTGGTGTTGCGCGCGTGACCCACCAGCGCCCGCGCCGTCTCGTCGCGCAGATCCGGCGGCGTGGCCGGATGGCGCGAAATCAGCGCGAGCGTCTCGGCGAGCTCCACGAGGTTTCCAGGCGCCCAGACCTCCTGGAAGCTCACGACCGTCTCCCAGCGCTTCAAGAGGCGGCGCGCCACCATGATCCGGATGCCGGTCGGCAGCCGGTCGGATTCGTAAAGGCGCCGCAGCGCCGAGAGTACGTTGGGGACGAATTCCGTATACGTCAGCGTTTCGCGGCCGAACGTGATCCGGGGGCCGTCCTCCGTCTGCACCGTCGAAACCTGCGGGTCGGGCAGCTTTCCCTCCAGCGACGACACCAGCTCCAGCGCCAGTTCCACCCCTTCGCGGGACGGGATCGACGCGGACGCCGCCAGATGCCCCATCGCCAGGATCAGATCGAAAGACTCTCCCGGGCGGCCCAGCCGCTCGCGCAGGCTTCGATAGACCCGGAGCGCCCGTTCGGAATCGACCGACGGATGGGCCGCGACCCGCGCCGCGCACACCGCCAGCGGACCCGGGGGTACCGCCTTGTCCTTTTCGAGCTTTCCCAAAAAGTCGAGCGTCTCGAGGGCCCGGTCCCCCGCTGTCGCCGGAATCAATTTGAGCGCCGAGCGCCGTTCGACCTCGTGGGGGCTCTTCGCGGCGGCGTGCCGGAGGGCCGGCAGCGCCGACGGGCCGATCCGCTGCAGAACCGACTCGATCTGTTCGATCTGCCGGTCCAGCCGATACAGGTGCAGATTCGAAATCAGGTCCTCGGCGAACTTCGCCCTTGACTCGGCGGGAATTCGAGCCTGAAAAAAGATCGGACTTTCCAGGAGCGTCATCCGCACGAGCTTGCCCTTGTTCTGAACCAGGCGCAGATAGACGTCCGCTACCTCCGCCAATCGGGGGGGCGATACGCCGTCCGATCCTGCGATAAAGTCGAGGGAGCGGATGAAGTTGGGGAGGTACTCGTCTCCCACCCGAGCGACCCCGGCCACGCACGCCGCCACCTGGGCGTCCCCCAGGCGGCGCCCCACCTCCAGCAGGTCGCGCGCCTCGATCTCCTCGCCGAACGAGGAGGACAGGACCTGGGCCACCGCGCGGGCCAGCGAATCGCGCGCGGAGGCCGGGAGCGACACGCGGCTGAGGAGCCCCATGAACAGCGCCTTGAGCCGCCGGTCCCCCACGGCTTCGATTTCCTGATGGAGCGTCAGCGCGGCTGCTTCGGAGATGTGCGGGGAGAGCGCATCGAAAAGCCGCACCACAGCCTTTTTGATCGCGTGATAATGATCGGCGAGCGCCCGAAGCAGGGTCTTCGTCAGATGGGCCAACCGGTCCGCGCTCGCGCCGATCCAGGGCGCGAACGGTTCGATCGCCGACGCAAGGTCGGGCAGGAGGTCGACCGGCGCGGCGCTCGCCGCCAGCTCGCTGAGCAGACAGGAGAGCATCACCTGCCGCTCCGCCTCCGACGCCGACCCGAAGCGACCCGCGACGCGCTCCAGCGCCATCCGCTTTCGGGCCACGGTCTCCTCATGGAGCCCTCGAAGCGCGTCCGCAAGAATCGGGTCGAGGCCCACCTGCTGCAGCGCGCCCAGGGCTTCGACGCGCACCTTCGACTCTGGGTCCATCAGCGCGCGCAGGAACGCGGAGCCCTTGACCTCCGCGGTCACGTCGGCGTGGGCGAACTTTCGAATCGCCTCGATCTTGGCCGACGAATCGACGCTGGTGATGATGGTCAGCCTCATCGCTTCGAGTTCTTGCGGCGCGAAATGAAAGGCGGCCGGCGCTCCCGGCGCCTCCGGGACGATGGCCGACGCTCTCGATTCGCTCTCGTCCGCCAGCACCTCTTCGTCAAGGGCCAGCACCCGCCCCTTCGGCGTGGCCACGACGGTCAGCCCGTGCCTCTGGGGGAATCGCCTCGAAAGGGCGGCGGCGTCGAGGCGCTCCGCTTCGTCCAGCAACAGCTGCGAAAGAAGCATCTCGGCGATCTCTTCCCGGCGCTTCGCCTCTTCCAGTAGGGCCTCGGTGGCGCCCAGGCCCTTTCTCCGAAGCGCCAGGACCCGGATCGCCAGACGCTCGGACACGCCGAAACGGGCTTTGAGACCGGCCTTGTCGAGGCTCACGGGCTCCATCCGAGGCTATTCTACCCGTGTTTCGGACGGCCTGCCAGGGACCCGCATTGATCGACCCGAGTCTGTCGTCTATATTAGGTAGGTTTTATGGGGACCACGATGACGCATGGGTGGATCGCCGCCGCGGCTTGGCTGGCCTGCGTTTCGATCGGCTTCGGTCAGGACCCGCAGCCGCAGCCCGCGCCCGACAAGGATCAGGATCCCGCCAAGAGGCTGGAGGAGGTGCTGAAGGAACTCGAAACGCTCCGCGACGAGCTGCTCGCGGCCGCCAAGGAGATCCGCCAGATGCGGCAGGCCAACGAATCCCTCCGCGCCGAAGTCGAGGCCCTGCAGGCGCAGCTCCGGCAGGCGGTCAGCGACAACAAGACCCAGGCGCACGACAACATTTCGCACGGCCCCAAGGACCCGATGATGGGAACGGTCATCGCGATCGGCCGAGACTACGGCTGGGTGCTCGCGGTCATCGAGCAGAAGAGCGACCGCGACCAGATCAAGATCGACTACACCTTCAACATCCAGCGCGCCGACAAGCTGGTCGCGCGCGGAACCGTGACGAAGATCATCCAGGACACCGAAAAATCGACGCCGAAGGTCCAGATCAAGATCACCCGCGGCAAGGTGGACGAGGTCAAGATGGGCGACTCGGTCGTCGCGCAGCGGCAGGTCGTCCTGAGCGAAAACCCCGAGGGCTCGCGACCCGGCGGCGCGCCGGCGAGGATCACGGGAATCATCGGCAAGGACATGTTCGCGTTCGACCGCGGCCGAAGTCACAACCTTCGCCAGGGCGAGCGGGCCTACGTGTACCGCGAGGGGGAGATCATCGCCGTGCTCAAGCTGGAGATGGTAGAGCCCGAGACCACGATCGGTCGGATCGAGCCGGGCACCAAGCGAAAGGATCCCGTCCAGGGGGACATCGTCGAATTCGAGCGCGTGGGCCTGGAGAAGGTCGAAATCATCGGCCGCGTGGTCTACTCCGACCGCGAGATCATCCTGGACGTAGGAACGAAGCACGGCTGCCGGCCCGGGCAGAAGTTCGAGGTGCGCCGCAACGGCCAGAAGGTGGGCGAGCTCGCGATCAAGGACGCCCAGTTCGACCGCGCCACGGCCGAGCCCGTCGGCGCCACCAAGAAGACCGACTTGCAGAAGGGCGATCTGATCGAGTTGATCAAGGATTGAGCCTCAATCGTTGACGATTAACCGTCGATCGTCAATCGTTAACGGTTACGTTCCGGGCTTGATCCGGCCTTTCATCACCTTGGCGATCTCGGGCGGCACGAACGTCGCGATGTCCCCGCCGAGCGACGCGGCCTCCTTGATCAGCTTCGCGCTCACGAACGCGTACTCCTTGCTCGTCACCATGAACACCGTCTCGATGTCAGGCGCCAGCGCCTTGTTGGTCAGCGCCATCTGGTACTCGTACTCGAAATCGGAGATCGTCCGGATCCCGCGCACGACCACCCGGGCGCTCCGCTTTTTCGCGTAATCCACCAGCAGGCCGTCGAACGCCTCGACGTCGACGTTCTTGAGCGGGCGCACGATCTCCTTGATGAGCCGGATGCGCTCGTCCTTTTCGAACAGCGGCTGCTTGGCGGGGTTGTCGCCGATCGCGACGATCACCCTCTCGAAGACCGGCGCCGCCCGCTTGACGATGTCGAGGTGCCCGTTCGTGAACGGGTCGAACGAGCCGGGATAAATCGCCTTGGCCATGGGCCTCCCCACCTTAGGAGTCCCCCCTGAAATGTCAAACGATCCATCGTTAACGGTTAACCGTTAACTGTTAATGGTTAAGGGTCGATCGTCTATGGCCGCTTAGCGCGGCACGCCGAACTTCGGCTCGAATCGAAACAGGATCCTCACGTCGTCCTGGCCGCGGTCGATTTCGAACGAGAGGTGAAGCACAAGGTCGTGAAGGTCGCGGGCGATCCCGAACCGCTGCGCCACCGTGCGGCGGGTCTGATAGTCGTATTGCACCAGGCCGTCCAGCGTCCACTTGGGCGTGACCGGCGCGACCGCGGCGAAGGTGAAGGTGTTCGTGCCG
>Ga0187893_10008064_pt1 | contig 16849 bp, 20 predicted proteins | sample MA1701074metaG_FD_139574 | JGI IMG/M metagenome (GOLD analysis project Ga0187893, IMG submission 139574) | White microbial mat communities from a basaltic lava cave in the Kipuka Kanohina Cave System on the Island of Hawaii, USA - MA170107-4 metaG ...
CGCTTCCGATACTTACCTTCCCTGCGGCCCATGCCCAAATTGCCATAATCATGTCCGCGATGCAAGCGGTTTTTCGCCTGTTTTTATCGATAAATCAAGGATCTGCCCGTCTGTGACGAGGTGCGGACCTAAGCTCCTGATCGGCAAGCGCTTTCCATCATTCGCCATCAGTTTGACGCTTTGGGCCGCTTCCAATGAGATGCACTCTCAAACGACGCGATAATCCCAGTCGGGCGTCTTCCGGCCCAAGCCGTCCAGGAGCACCGCGGCCTCGTCTTTGGGGCAGAGCGCGTAATAACGCACGTGGTCCTCTTCTTCATCGATCAGCGTCAGCAAGCGCGCTTGCAGCTCGCGTAGCTGCGGTTCCTCCAGATGACACTCGAACACACTGTACTGCACGCGGCAGCCGAAGTTCTCAAGCTCGGAACCGACCCGGCCGCGGCGTCGGTCATCGCTGATGTCATAGCACACGATCACGAACATTGGTGTTCCATCCTTAGGTGCCTAAGGCGATACATCCCTCTATATGGCAATCAGACGATAGCGTACTTCCAGTCGGCGGCGGCCGCGCCTCGCCCCTGCCAGAGCAGCCGCTCGCGGCACCAGGGGCAGAGCGGATAACAGCGGAGGCTGTCCGCATCGCCGTCCAACTCCTCGCGCAGACGGGCCCGCAACTCCTCGAGCACCCTATCGTCCAAAGAACACTCGAAGACACTCCATTGCACGCGCTGGCCGTAGCCTTCCAGGATCTCGGCGATCCGACGCCGGCGCGCGTCGTCGGCGATATCGTAGGAGACGACCCACCAGCGGCTCATCGCAGCACCATCGGCGTGTAGGCGGGCTGTTTGCCCCGGATGACGCTAGCCATGATCTGGACCTGCTCGTCGATGCAACGCCGGTAGTCCAACCGCCGGCCGGTGGTCGGATGGGTGACCGCGGCGTTCATCTTGGCCTCGAAGGCGTGGATGAATGTCTTGCGTGCTTCATCGCTGAGCATACAGGCCTTATCCGGCGTCTCGGCGTAGGTGAAATCGTCCGCGCCGAGGCGCCCGTTCAGGACCAGCGACAGCACCAGGGCGTCCACCACCGGCGCGCGGAACTCCTCGATGAGATCCGAGACCAGGGCCGGATGGCCCGAGCGCAGCGGATGCAGGAAGCCCGCGTGTGGGCTCAGGCCGCGCGCCCGCACCAGGGCATAGATGTTGTAGAAGAGCAAGGTATAGCCGTAGGACAGGAGGGCATTGAAGGGATCGGTCGGCGGCTGGCGCACGCGCTTCTGGAATCCCCACGCCGCGGGCAGGAGCGTGCGCAGCCCTTCGAAATACGCCTTCGAGCCGCTGCCCTCGTAGCCTCGGAGCGCCTCGAGGGTTTGGGCCTTTTCGATGTCCGCGACCACGCCCCGCAACGACCGCTCGGCCGCCAGCAAGGCCGGCGCCTCGCGCTTGCGCGCATAGCGCCGCAGGATGAGCCGCATGTTCTGGAGCTTACCGGTCACGATGGCCCGCGCCAGCCCCAAGCAGAACTCCGGATCGGCCGAGCGCAGGAACTGATCGCGTTGCAGGAGGACCGGATCGGTATCGAGCGAGTCGATGACCCCGTAGTAGCGGCCCCGGCCGGAGAGCAGCACGATGGGGATGCGCTCGATGAGGCAGAACGCCATCGCCTGGGTGGTGATTTGAGAGTGACCGAACACCATGATCTGATCGACCTTGATGGCCGGGATCTCTTGTAGCACCGCGCCGTTCTTTCGCACCACCAGCCGTTCGGACTCCTTGCCCAACACGCAACCGTGCTCCATGAGATACAAGGTGCGGAGGAGCGGATCACCATCCGAGGTCGGCTCCTCCTCATCATCGACCGCGAGCCTGTCCTCTGCATCCGCGCCCGGCGCTATTTCCGCCCGTTCGAACGCCTCGCGCAGGGCCAATCCCAGAGCACCGGGGATCGCGGGCTCGGCCTGCACCCGTTCGGATCGCTGTTCCTCCGGGATCGGCGCCTCGGCACCCGGCTCCTCGGGCAGCCTTGTCTCGGCGAAGTCCGGTGGCTCGTCGCCCGCGCGGCATTTCAGCACCAGCCGGCGCACGAACTCCACGCCCAGGAACCGAAAGCCGCGCTCGAAATCGACGATCCGTGTCTTCTCCCGGTTCAACCGCAACCGCAAGGCCTCGAGGACCTCTGCGGTGAGATCGAGCGCGCGCGCCGCCTGTTCCTCGTGCTTGCAGAGGATCAGAAAATCGTCCGCGAAGCGCACCAGGCGCAGTTCTCCCCCGAGCAGGGCCTCGTCGAGATGATCCAGATAGAGATTCGCGAGGAGCGGCGAGATGGGCGAGCCCAGCGCGATGCCTTTCGTCGGCCGCCAGGTCGTCTCAAGGTCCGTGACCGGTGCTTTGAGCCAGATCTTGATGAGATCGATGATCCGCAGCTCCTGAACCAGCTCGGCCACCTCGCGCAGCAAGCGCTCCTGATCGATCTCGGCGAAAAAGGAGGCGATGTCGGCATCCACGACCCAGCGGAAACCCTGGTCACGGTACTGCATGATGCGGCGGACGGCTTGATCGACCGAGCGCCCGCGGCGATAGGCGAAGCTGCAGTCCTCGAACTCGGCCTCGAAAAGGGGTGTGAGCACGATCGCCGCCGCCGTTTGCAGCACCCGATCCCGCACCGCGGGCACCGCGAGCTGCCGCGGCTGCTTACCGGGAGATTCCACGACGATGCTCAAGAGCGGCCGCGGCGCGTAGGTGCCTTGCCCGACCTCGTTGCGAAGCGCGGCGAGGTTGGTATCCAGAGCCGCCTCAAACTGCTCCAAGGTCTCCCCGTCCCCGCCCGCGCAGCCCCGGTTTCCTCGCACCCTGTGCCACGCCTCGCGCAGGGTGGCGAAGGCTAGGGTTTGGTTGAGGAGTGCGGGCATGATGAAAATCTCGCGCTACAGCTCGCACCCCGCGCCGCTCGGCACGACCATTTCATCAAATTAAGCCGGCTGGGTCGTTCGGTCGACATTTTCGAACACCGCGGCGAGGGGCACCTGGAAAGCAACACTCTCGAACTCCACCGTGGCCGAACCTTCAAAGGCATACAGTACCCAGCGATTAGCGGTATCGCGGCGGAAACAGTCCACGGTGAAGCTGTCCGGATCGATGATGACATACTCCCGCAGGCCTTCAAGCTTGCGGTAAGTAGCGAACTTGTCGCCCCGGTCATAAGCGGCGGTGCTGGCCGACAGCACCTCGATAACGAGGATGGGGAAGCGCTTGCAGGTGTCCTCGGCCCGGTCGCGCGGGTCACAGGTGACGAACACATCGGGGTAGAAATAGGCGTTTGCGGCATCAATCTGCAGCTTCATGTCGCTGATGTAAACCCGGCACGGCCCGCCGCGCAGATGCTCTTTGAGCAAGGCGAAGATGTTGCCCGCGGTGGTGACATGGGCATCCCGCGCCCCGACCATGGCGTAAACTTGGTAAACGAGGCCGTTCAGGTATTCATGTTTCTCCGTCTGGGTCTTTTCCCACTCCAGAAATTCTTCCGGGGTCATACGCAGAATCGTTTGAGGTGTTCCCACAGTGATTTCACTCCAAGGATGAAGGTGGGGGTTGAGCGCTTGACGTGCCATCCTCCCATAGGGACGGCAGGAGATAGATTAAGGAAGGTCTGCAAAAGTGTCGCGAGCAGGCCCAGATGCGCGGAGCCGCGGAGCGAGTCGCGAGACATATCAGGTAGATAGGCGAGCGACGAGCGAGCACGCGAAGACGCGGGGAGCGGCCCAGGGACGGCCGCGCTCTGAGGAAGGAAAGCAGATGGGCTGCGTCGTAGCTTTTGCAGAGCTTCCTTAAAAAGGATCATGATCAAAGATTACGACATCGCCCGTCACCGGCGAGCGGTAGATGAGCTTCTTGGCTTTGCCGTGGAGGGCATGGGCGACTTTAAGGTAAAGCCAGACCGGAGCGGCGCCGGTGAGGATGATTTCGTTGCCGGAACCGGCGAGTTCGAGCGCCTTGTCGACATAGGACGGGAGGTCGGAGAGTTTGGCGGTGCCGCCGTATAAGGCGTGCAAGTCGATGATACTATTATCCGAATCAGTCATTTTTTTCGTAAGTAATATCATAATAACGCACGCTGTAATCACGGGTACTGACGTATTGCACCTGTCTGCCTGCGTCAAGGCTAATAATGCTCGCTACACCAGATCCAACCTTTTGCCCAGAGGTAATGTCAATTAAGGTATGGTCATCCCGGTAACCCTCTGTGCGGAGCCATTGATATACATCGTCTAAGCACTCTTCAATGGCGCGCGCGCTCTCATAATCGACACCTTGCCGCCAACGTGAATTGGCTTCCAACGCATTGTGGACGAAAACTTTCCCATCAACGGCTTGCTCAATCAAGGCCTTAAAAATCTGGTAGTGCTTGTACGTGCCCGAGATTTTTTGATCATCAGCTGATGGCAAAACAACCACCCTCTCTAAGGTGCGTTTTGCATTGTGGTAAGCAATGGCCTCCAGTGACATCCTCCAACCCGCCTTGAACTGCTCCCTGAAGGTTTGACTCAAAAGGCAGCTTTTTTCTAGACTTAATGATTCCAACAGTTGCTCATCCTGCCCAGGCGTACTAAGAAAAGCTATTAGCACCTTACAACCTGCTGGGTTTTTATCTTCACGGACATGAAGCCGACTTGTCTGACGTAAAGACGACTTAAGCGATTGGTACCAGACAATTATGACCAACGGAAACAAGACAATCTGAAGACCAGTCTGCCATAGATTGGTTTTAACGTAGTCAGTTATCAGCTTCCATAATCCATCCCCAAACCAGTTTAGCGCAACGACTGTACAAGAAACCAAGGCGATGGCCCAAAAACTATGAACCCCAAATAGATGCAGGAGCCCCGCTTTAGTTTGTTGATAAACAAACACGCGGCGCGTTGCTTCACGACCAGTTTGCCCCAGATCCATGTTACCCCTCTCCTTTATCGTGTATTCCCGCCAAACAGCCGCTTATAGGCCTTTTTTTGATTTTCCTTATCTGAATTCTGCCACTCACGGATTAACTTAATATCCGGCCGGCACTCGATAGCTGCTTTAACGACATCCAAGGCATCACCTAAATCCTCTAAAGTTTTCTTCCACTTTTTCCCAATGTTTTCGGCAAGTTCATCCAGAGACCATCGCATCACTGTCTCCCGGATACCCTCTTCCGGAGTAGCGCTGGGATCCTGAATCCTGGCGTTGACCATCCTGCCGTAACCCACAGCGGTCTTACCCCCGCTGCCCAACTTTTCCAGGGCCTCACACAGCAATTCGAGCCCTGTTTTCAAGTCGTCTTTCGCTTCGGGGTCATGGGGACAGTGCGGAGCTAACGCAAACTCAAACGGTGTTTTTGCCGCTACCGCGATGAAGAACACCGGCACGGGACTCAGGTAATCCGCTGGTGGGATCAGGTTGCCGCGCGAATCCTTTTTCTCCGCATAATAGTCCCCGTAATGGGAATTTATGATGTCCAGTTCCAAATCTGGAACGTCCGCTGGCAAGGCGTCGAAGACGATGAGCGCGCCTGCGCCTTGATCCTTTGTATCGCCGAAAAGCCTTTTCACCTCAGCTTCTGCTGCCGCCCCCCAGTCTTCGGCCCACGCGCGCATTAGCCCCTTGACCGAAGACCCAGGCAAATAGGGAACACCTAAAGTCCGGTGCCAGATGAATCCAGCCTCTAAGGGATGGCTGTTACCCAGGCCGGAGACGAAGCGCCAGTCTGTTTTGACCTCAACGCATTTCCCGTCTAGGGCGTGGATGAGTTTCTTTTTGCGTTCAATCGCGATGGCGAGCTTGACGTTCAGGCTACCCCTGTTTTTTTTTACCAGCTTGACGGTCTCTTCCAGCCAGGCGCGTTTCGAGCCAAGCTTGAGTTCAGGCTTCGCGTTTTTACTCTCAGGGTCTTGAATGACGCATCGGCCATCGGACCCGATCTTCCAGGTGTCGATGAACTTGTCGAATACCAAACCCGGATGGGGCGCCTGAAGCGGGAGATCTTTGGCGAAACCCCGCGACTCATCGCGTTCGGGGAACCCAAGACCGACATAGAGCGGCAGGCTGCGCAGCAGAGGTTTCAAGTTATTCCGAGGTTGTTGGCGTAGCATCTTTCGACTCCTCGAGACAGGCATCCGCGAACTTTTTGAGCCAGGCGAAAAGCCGGATAGCCTCTTCCTGGGCTTGCAGGTATTGCGCGCGGCTGCCCTCCATGAGTTGCTCCATGAGATTGCATTGCTGACCTCCGTAGATCCGGCAGGGATGGTCAAGAGAATCAGCGCCGCATAGCCAGCCTTGCAAGTGGAGATAAAGCTTGTAGGACGGATCCGTATGCTTGCCCTTGTCATCGGCTAGAAGAAAGGCCAGTGCCTGGCCGAGGCCGTTCTGCAGGATGCGGATAGGCGTTTTCTGGATCTGAGTGGCGAGCTTGGCCTTGTCGGCAGGATCGTCTTTCACGTGGGCATTAATGAAACCCAGCGTATACACAGCGCGTTTTTGTTCCAGCGTTTGACTCACGGTTGGCCGTCTCCTGCCCGCGGTTGAGGTGGCGTGCTCGGAGTAAGCTTGACCTGACACCAACCCTGGCCAACGGTCTCATTGCCGCCGACCTGGAGGTATTTATTGTTGGGTTTTTTATCATCGAACAAGTCTTGAACCTTGCCCAGTACTGCCGCGGAATCTTTTAACCCGGAATCTTTAAAGCGTGGATTTTCGGCCCTGAGCAAGGCATACATGACTGTCTCGGGCGGCAGTGTCTCCTCGTACCAGAGATTCCCACCCTTGCCGCTTGTGATTTTCTTTCCCTCTTCATCCAGCTTAATGCGGGCCGAGACCTGGGTGGCATGACGGACCAGATGCTGGAAATCCTCGTCGTGAATGACCACCAGGCGCTCCTTGAAATCGAGTTCTTTCAGGGAGGTGGCGTAACCAGCGTGAGAGTCATTGCCTTGAATCAGATCGGCGAGTTGCGCCACCTGCTGGCTGGAGTCGCTGACCAATTTAAAACCCAATTCTTCCAGCACCAGCACACCGTTCAGCGCCGTGCCATCCGCCGGACAGGCCTTTTCTTTGTCGATATTGAACTGCTTCGGAACGTTCCCGTTGGGAAGCCCGATGAGTTCAAGGTCACGCGCGAGACGATTCAGCACCATCGGGCAGGTCACCCACACGAACACCTGCTGTAGGCTGCGAACCGGGAAGGCGAGGATACGGGCGTCGGTGACGATCAAGGCGCCGGCGGCTTCGGCTCCAGGGGCCGATTTCTGGGTATCCGGGCCGAAAACGGCTTTGACTTCATCCTCTGTCCATCCCTGCTTTTCCTTCACCGCTTGCTCCGCCTTCTCCCGCATGCTGCCCTTCAGCCCTGAAGAGGCGATCATGGGAAAGCCGGTGTGCACCTCCCGCTGCACTGGCAGGTCCACCACACCCGTGGTCTGCCCCGTGCCGGGGTGCAGAAAGGTGAGCGCGTGCAGGGTCAGGAGTCTTGTTTCAATACTTGATGCCGTCATGGTTTCTCCCATTACCAGGTTCCTACCAACACATGACCGAAACCGTACTCGGTCTCGAGTCCGATCTTGCGGCCATGAAGTTTTTTGATGAGTTCCAGTTGATCCGCCTTGGCGCGGCAGAAATAGACGCTGCCCGCTGGCACATAGCAAGTCAGATCTCGTGGGCCGTTGTTCGCCAGATCCCAGCCGCCGACCTTCTGCGGTTTGCCGACGCAGGCGGAGATGATTTCGCAGGCCATACCGTTGAGCACGCCCGACCAAACGGTGACACGGTTTTCGGTCTTCTCGGCAAACCCCGCCGGTAGCCAGTGTTCCCCTAGCCTGTCAAACAACGCTGGAGTGGTGAGCACGAGCTTAAAGCGCACGTGTCCATTGATAGGCTCAAGTTTCGGCAGCGAAGGCCAGTTGGATGTTTTGTCAGAAATAGTCAGCCCCGCCAACTTACCCTCGCCGCCCAGGGGTTGCAGCCAGTTGGACTTTGGCTGCAACACGGGATCCAACCCCTCGACGACAAGCGCGAGGCAAACACCTTCCCGAGGCCGAACAAAGGCGATGGAATACAGCATTCCCTCGACTGCCGTGCGCGTTCCGTCATCCCGTTCGAGACCCATCTTCGGTTCGCGGTCGGCGAGCGCGGCATCATCCGGCTTGTCAGCGAGCAAAGGCCAAAGGGTAGCGGCAGGGTCCTCCCGTTTTGTGGAAAGCCGTATGCCCTTGAGCTTGCCAGCGAGATAATCCTTCATCGCGGCTTGTGTAAGGTATTTGCCCTCCTGGGTCTTGACGCCCGACCCGCGCGCCCGAGGAAGTACAACCCGCCCCAAATCGCAATCGACTGGCTCGTGCTCTTTAACGCATAGGAGTTCAAAACCGCCGCTTGCCGTATTCACCAAGTCCATGGGTGCGGGGAATAACAGTTCGTCCTCGCTGCGGAATTGGTCTTTGTTGCGATTAAGAAAGGGGCCGGTGAGCCTAAGGTCACCGAGGCAACTTGGGCAACCCATGAGGCGGGAGAGGTCGTGTTCCTGGCCGTTGTTGTCGCGATAGAGCTCCGCGGCTTGTCGGAACGATTCGAAATCCACGCCGAGGGATTGCAGAACCGCCGTGCGCACCGCGCCCTGCAGGGTGCGGCCAGTGGGCGGGAACTGGCTCTCCACCCAGGTCATCTCGCCGATGTTCATGGGCCGCCCGTCGCGGAAGAACAGCCGGTCCAGCGCCTCGAATTTCCAAAGCATCGCGCTCATCTTCAGACCTGCTTCTGCACCAGGAAACGAATCAAGAGCGCGCCATCGGCGCCGTAGGCACCGGTAGGGATAAGCTGACCGTTATCGAAACGCTTGTGGGCCTGGCAGAGCGTGAGCAGCCTGGCCACACGCTTTTCCGCTTCTTCCCGCTGTTTTGGCTTGTCCTTGGGATCCTTTATCTCACGATTGGCCAGATATTCGGTCACGAGGATGCGTTGTGCTTCGTCCTCCTTTAGGCTAAGCCTTCCGTCCTCACCGGTAAGAAGCTCAAACAGGTCGCGCAATTTATAGAAAAACTTGCTGGAGAATTTGCCTGCATCATCCGAGGCATCTTGAAAGTCATATTTGACCTGATCGATCAGAGTCGGGTGTGTCTTACCAGAGGCGGAAGTATCGACCTTCAGCACATGCTCCCAAGGCTGCGCCCAGGTCAAGACCGGGCCGCCCCGCTTCCATACCCGACAGGCCAAGCCGTCCCGCCCGCACCGGTCCTTCGCGACCCCGTCGAGCAGGCGGTGTGCGTCCTTAACCACCACGCCCAAGGCGGTCTGCATGTGGGAGTACTCGATGGCGGCGGAGATAGTAGTTTCGTACTCCTTTGGGACCTGAGCCCCGGGGTTGCGTGGACCACCGAATTGGTCGTTAAAGGCCTGCATGTAGGCTTGACGGCATAACCGGGCGCACTCGATGGCCTTGTTAAGCGGCATTAGCGCGAACACGTCGTCGGCGCCCGCATAAATCAGACGACCATTGCAATCTTCGACGATGTCCGGCACCGTCTTAGTGAATTGAGCCAAAGCCTCAGAAATGCCCCCCTGCTTGTCTTTGTGCGTACTGAGCAGCTTGCCCATACCATCGCCGTCCATAAGAAGCAAAGCATAGAAGGGTGTGGCCTTGCGTGATTTACCGGATTGCTGTTGCAGGACATCCTGCAGCGCCTTTAACGCATCTTCAAGCGCCTTGCGTTTCGGGTTTTCTCTGGATTTCTCCACCCAGCACGGATCGGTCCTCTCGCTGTCTCCATCCACCTCGAAGTCCCGGGGGTTATTGATGGCCGATTTGAAAAAGGCGTCGCCGTCAAGACTAGCGAAAGCCTCCCACAGCGGCACGTATATCTTCCGCTCCGCATCGCTGGTTACCTTAACTTTGGTCTGCAGCGCAGGGATGGATTTTGCTGTTTCCTCTATCTCCTTAATTTGCGTCGTTCTTTCAGAGAACCAGACTTTCGCCTCTTCCGCCGCACTGACAAAACTATGGACTTGATCCGATACGTTTTGGTTACCGCATTCCTGAAACACTCGAATGATCCAATCCACCGCTGCCATGTAGGATGTCGAGGGATAATTAACCGGGACCTTCCAGCCGACCACTTGCTTGGCGATATCCGGAAACACAAAAGCGCGCTTGACGAGGCATACGGCGCAGAGACGTTCGTTTTTCTTCAGGTCGAAAAGCGTCGCGCCTTTGACTTTGCCTCCCTCCTCTGTGTCGAAAACTGCAACGCGAACTTTGCCCCACCATTCACCCATTTCCTTTCGGCTCTTACCCGATCCCATCCCCAATCCAGAGAGTTCCTGCCGCTCGCCACAGACCGTGCATTTCTCGCCCGGCTCGGGTGGCGGGTGGTGGTTGCGTAGGTTTTTACGAATATCGAGGACGCTGTCATCGTCACTGATGACCCAGGCACAATCCCAATGATGGTCGATCTGGCGATGCCAGATTTTGGGGTCAACCTTCGCTGTGTCTAGAAGCTTATTAAGTTCCGTTCTTACCTCGTTGGCAATATCGCCCCATTTTTTCGCGATTGCCTCCACGCACACCTTGCCATCAACACCGTCTGGCACCTCTGCCTTGAAGCGGTTGGGCAGGGAGCCAACTTGCGAGGCATCGTCTGTTTGTCCTGGCTTCTTGCCGGCAGCGATCGCCTGATAGAGCAGATCATTCTTTACATCGGGGATGACAATCTCGCAACGGCTTTCTTTGGACGCCTTCATCGCGAATCCCGCGAGATAGGAGAGCAGATAGGAACCCGCCCAAAGATCACGGGTGCGCCGCGCCTGGGCGACAAAGCCCTGAACGGGACCGAGGGTGAAGTGGAGGGTCTTCGTCCGACTCACCATTTCATACCCTCGCCGTTTGGAAGTTCCTTCCAGTAATCGTCCAGGATCGTGCCAGAGGGTGGTTCGAGAATATCTTCCTTCCTTCCGACGACCACCTTGATTTTTTCGTTCGGAGCAAGGAGCGGAGCCTCCAATCGTATGTACAGCGGATGATAAGCATCGCCTATCTGAAGAATACGAATATGGATAGGCGAGGCGCTGCGGTCATGTTCCTTCCCACCCATCTGCATCTCGGGAGGGAAAAGCCTCGGGTGGCCGTGCCTATCCTGGATCACCTTTCCGTCACGGCGGGTTCTGGTGTAAGCAAGCGACGAATATCGGAAGCTCAGCGGCAAGCCAAACGCAGCACGTGCCGGTGCCTTATCTAGTTGGAAGGGCCTGATAGGTTGCGATAACGTTGATCCCACACTGCTCGCTTCTGAATCTCGGTCACAGATATGTGCTTTCACCGCATGGTAGTCGCTCGACGGATCATTCAGATCCCAACGTTGGCGAAAAATCTGCATGACCTTTCCCGCCTCATTCAGCGCCAATTCCCATCCATGGAAAACGCCGTTGTCATTGTCTTTATGGCCTTTGGCGAAGAGATGTAGATGTGTGTTACCACTCAACACTGAGTGATCAATCATGCTCGGTAATCTAAACCAGCCGTCTTCTCCTTTCAGCGTATCCCGCGCTTGTTGAAAAAAGGACTTCCATTCGGTCAGGTTACTAGCCCGATGAGCAATGGTTAACCTGTTGATTTCAGGCCATGTGTCTCCTTCCACAGACCAATCTTGCAGCGCAAGCGTCCCAAACCCCCGCCGGGAGCGGCTGCCCAAGCCCCCGAGATGTCCCATCAGCCATAGCGCTGCGAGAATGCGCTTCCGGTCGGGAGGGATCGGCGGTTTCCTGAACAAAAGATGCAATACGATTGATTGCGCTGCCGGAATCGCCTGACGATTGTTGGTGCCCAAACCGCCGAGGGAGTAGCCGAGATACTGGATCCCGTTAACTGTCCATGTCCTCTGATCGCCAGACGAAGTGGAGGGTCGTTTTGTGAAGGCTGAATGCTTCTCGCCTAATGCCTGGTAACGCTCTTTGCTCCATTGCCAATTTGGTTTCTGGTCCCATTCAACACGCAACAAAAACATCGCCTGGCCTTCCTCCTTGTCTGTGCCGCCGAAAATGCGCGCTTCATTACCATTCTTGTTGTAGTCCGGATCAATCGCCCGATACCAAAACCTGAGCGCCCCCTTGATCGAAGCAGGGCGGAGTTCTGCGCAATCGTTGGGATTGGCGCCACCCAGAAACATCGGCGTAACGATGCGATAAGTAGCCTGTAACATCACCAATCTAGCCATCCGATCATTCCTCCCCGAATTTGTTAGGAATCCATGATTGGCCCCTCGGCGTCTGGTACTTTATCGGGAACAATCTGACATCTCCCCGACCAAATCTTCGTCTTCCCGCCCACCTGCATCCACCCACCAAATTCGTTTCCCCGGGTTACGGCGCAAACGGCGCGCCGAACCCAGGCTACAATTACTGATTTGCATTACAGCAGTTCCAGGAATTCATCGACGCTCAAACCGGCATTCCGGATTAAGGCTCGCAACGTGCCGACGGATAATTCCTTATGCTGAGGTATCGACAGATTGACTCTAACGCGGGGCTTCGTCATTACCACGTGGCTTCCGACCTGTCCTATTGTTTCCCAGCCGGCTTTCTCAAAAACCTTTACCGCATCTTTGCCCGAGATATTACCAAGCTTCCCCATCTCTCAGATGGCCACGACCACGGCCTTGCGTTCTGGTTGCTCTGGGAGGCGCGCGATGGCCTTCTGATCTTCCGCCCAGAGCCAGGCCGTGATGGCTTCCTTGATATTTTGCAAGGCTTCCTGTTCGTCTTTGCCTTGGGATACGCAACCCGGCAAGGCTGGGCATTCGGCAACTATCCATCCGTCTTCGGCCTGTTCAAGGGTGACGTGAAAAATCATTGCACTTTCTCCTCTGGCTCAATCCATTAGTTTTTGAGCATAAATCTATCTAGGTGCGCTTCTAAAAATTCCTCGCCCCCTGGGAGAGATCGCCCCGGCCCCGCGCGGTGGTCGCGAATTGCGCCCCGGAACCTGGAGGTTCCTGGGTAGGGCTAGGGTGAGGGTTACAACCTATGATCTATTCCCCTGATCCTACACCTTCTCCCTCAGGCAGAAGGGATTTATCTACTTCAGAAGTGCCCCTATTCCTCCGGTCGATATTGATGAAGACCGTGAAAACGGTGCCGAATGTGCCATCAGATCTGTTCGTTAGACATCCCTTTTACGCTTAGCTGCACGTTATCTTGTACCTTCCCAACCCAAAGCTGGTCTTCCCGCTCACGTGGAACCACTCCGCCAGCGCGAGCCAAGGCATGAAGGGCTTCAGATCGCCTTCGTAGGCCACGGAACTCAGCGGTCCACCGAACTGCATCCATTGCTCCTGGCGGCCTGACTTCGTAAACGGTGTTGAGCGTTTTTTGCGAATCCCGGGATCACATAGCTCATTTCCCCGGGTTACGGCGCGAACAGCGCGCCTAACCCAGGCTAATGGAATGGACTCCACCCTCTCCTAATCGGCATCGTGATGTGCCAAAGTGGAGATTCGAATAAACCACTTAAACGAAGAGGGGGGAGTCCGAGATGAATATTACGACGATTGGGTTGGATATCGCAAAGAATGTGTTTCAGGTGCGTGGTGTGGATGGGCATGGCAAGGGTGTGCTATGCAAGAAGCTGTCGCGGGGGAAGGTGTTGGAGTTTTTCGTCAATCTTCCGCCCTGCCTGATCGGCCTGGAGGCCTGTCCGGGAGCGCACTACTGGGCGCGGGAGTTGATCAAGCTCGGCCACACGGTGAAGCTCATGCCCGCCCAGTATGTGAAGGCCTATCTCAAAGGCAACAAGAATGACGGCAATTATGCCGAGGCCATTTGCGAGGCTGTCAGCCGGCCGGGGATGCGCTTTGTGGCGATCAACACCGAGGCCCAGCAGGATATCCAGATGTTACACCGGATCCGGAGTCGTCTGGTGGCCGATCGTACCGCGCTCATCAACCAGATCCGGGGGCTTTTGGGTGAATACGGGATCGTCTTTGGGCAGGGGCCAGGCCAGGTGCGCCGGGGCGTGGCGGTGTTATTAAAGCGGGAGGATCCGCGCTTGTCGGGAATGGCACGCGAGCTCCTCGAGGACCTGCGCGCGCAGCTCAGTGAGCTCGACCAGCGGAGTGATGTGCGCGTCCGAGAGGCTTGTAGAGTGGATGGATGCAGCGTGAAGCTCGCCGCGCTTCCTGGCATTGGCCCGCTCACGGCCACGGCGCTCGTGGCGGCGGTCAATGATGGCAAGCAGTTCCAAAACGGCCGGCAGATGGCGGCCAACCTCGGGCTGACTCCGCGCGAGCACTCGAGCGGTGGGAAACAGCGATTGATGGGCATCAGCAAACGCGGCAACACCTATCTGCGTACCTTGCTCATCCACGGAGCGCGCACGGTGTTACGTCACGCGGCGGGTAAGACCGACCGGCTCTCGTGCTGGGCAGTGACGATTCAAGCCAGACGCGGCGCCAATGTCGCCGCCGTGGCACTGGCCAACAAACTCGCGCGCATCGCTTGGGCGGTGCTGGCCCGCGATCGGATATACCGGGCGGATTGGGTGGAGCAATCGGTGTGACGGCGGCCCGGAAGGTTTGAGTCACAGCCCGTATTCGGTTAACAACACACCACAGATTGCGAAGGTGAAGAAATACCTGATGGCACAACAGGTGAGACCGGCGTTCCGCGATTCCGCCAATCGTAGTGGCCTTTTGAGGCCGTCAGGCTATAAGGAACCAGAACGCGCAGATTCCATCATGGCCAGAGTCCGATACCGTGCTCACGAACAGGCCGAATATATACGTGCAGTCTTCCTTACAAGCCATCATCAATCCTCACCTTGCAAACCGGGTGGAGTCCATATATACGATTACTAAGAATAGAACCCACCCATTCTGGATGAAGTCCAGCGTAACGTCCATGTCGTCTGGATACCGGCAATCCATGCCGGTATGACGGCTTACGTCAACAGCATTCCTCCCGCTGACGGGGAGCCATTCCCCTAGAGCAAGGGCATCGAATGAGACATCCCGTTACATCGACCGAAGCCTTCGCTGCCCGTTCCTGCTCTTTCGTTGCCGGGAGACTTGGCATAATGATCAGCCCCACAAAATTCATCACTTAAGCAATTCCCCACGGTCAACTTCGCCTGCCGAATGGTCGCCCTTAGCACAGCGCGCTTGATGTCTCGACCCGCGTGATAAGGCACGACGGTCCGCCGTCCGTCGGGATGCCGCATGATGTGTTGGCTCCCGGTGACGTGGTCGGTCTCAAACCCGGCGCGCTGGAGCCTACGTACGCCTTCATCGGCTTTGAACGCTGGGAAGCGGCTCATGCGGCCGTTTCAATTTCAACAACCTCGAACTCGCCCGCCTCGTAGCCGGTAGGCAAGGATTCACCGTGCTTACCCAAGCTGAGGATGTAGCCGCGAATGGCATCTTGAACCATCGCCAGTGCTTCCTCCTTCGTGTCTCCTTGCGTAACGCAGCCAGGCAGGGCTGGCGCCGAGACTATATAACCACCTTCTTCTGCGGGTTCCAAGTAAACAAGAAAGCGCGCCATAAAATTCACCTTCGGTCACGAACCTAATTTCGATTTAGCAATACCCCGTCCCAAGGTTTCATCGACACGGTAATTCGTCCTTGTGCCTGGATTCCGTACCATCCGTGTACGGAATGACGGTCGGCCGAATTCTTGTCGACTGACGATGATTTTCGGAGTCGAAACTGATGAAGATCGCGAAAACGATCCCGCATGTGCCATCAGATTCTCGATGTTGGACACTGCCTTACTCCGATACGCATGTCATCTTGCACCTTCCCAACCCAAAACTCGTCTTCCCGCCTACATGCAGCCACTCGCCCAGCGCGAGCATAGGCATAAAGGGCTTCAGCTCGCCGTCGTAGGTCACGGAGCCGAGCAGCCCGCCGAACTGCATCCACTCCTTCTGCCGGCCGGAGTAGCGCGCCCAATCATCCCAGACCAGATCGTGCGAGCGAATGGTCACGTGTCTTGCCTGTTCGAGCAGCGCCTGTTTAGCCTCGTGCTCAATAATGGGGCCGCCGTGATAAGCCCCGCTCAGGAGGTTGATCCGGGCGATCACGCGTTCGAGAAACGTCGCGAACTCCGGGCAGGTGCGGACCAGCCGGTTGTCGTTCTTGAGCCGCAAGCGGGTATCGAAGGTCAACGTAACCTTGTCTATGTCCCTATCCTCCCGTCCGCGGGTGACTTCCTGTGAGGTGGTCGGCGGGCCGGGATGCATTACCGCAGTTCCGCCTTGCTCCAGCAGGAGATGCGGTGGTGCGCCAGGGGCGAGCCGCTCCACGCGTTGGATCTCGAAGCGGCCTCGGCCGGTACCCAGGCCTTCCTGACCGAGATGCTCGAAGGCGCACAAGCAGGCCGTCAGGCTGTAGCAGGCGGGCCCGATCAGCAAGAGATCGCAGCTCAACGGGCTGCCGGGTGGGTAATGACACTGCGTCTCCAACGGGGGCACGAGGACGAAGGGCTTGGGTAGGGCTACTCGCTTGGAATCACCGGCCGGCAGCAAGGTTGCGGCGGGCTCGTACAGTTGATCGTACAACGGCCTGTACAGCCGCCGCAGCGCCCAGCCGAACGCCCCATGGAAGGTAGAGCCCTTATAGGCGCTCAATTGCAGGGGCGTGATCGCGAGCAGATGAAATCGCAGCCAGATCCCGCTGAGACCGGCTAGGGGAATTGGCTCTGCGTCTTCCGCGTGTTCCGACGGGATCTCTATGGCGGTAGCCGTCATACGCATCGCATTCTAGTGTAGTGTCCCGTTAACCTCCATAAAAGCGCCTATAAAAATTCCCTCTCCCTCAGGAGCGTATAGACCGGTGAGGTTA
>Ga0187893_10008065_pt1 | contig 16848 bp, 14 predicted proteins | sample MA1701074metaG_FD_139574 | JGI IMG/M metagenome (GOLD analysis project Ga0187893, IMG submission 139574) | White microbial mat communities from a basaltic lava cave in the Kipuka Kanohina Cave System on the Island of Hawaii, USA - MA170107-4 metaG ...
GAGATGGCATCGCTGAACGCCGTCGCGCACGCGTCGACCGCCGCCAGCGCCGCGTCGGCATCACCCAGGCACTCCCCCTTGGCATCCGCCTTGGCGAAGCGCGCCCGTAGCTTGGACTCCGCCTTCTGGACACACGCTGCGTCTACCGCGCTTCCTGTCGACGCGGCCTTCGCCCGGCACGCGGCCTCACCGGACACGGCGAGCGCGGATGCCTTCGTCTTCGCGGCCGCACACTTCTCCTGTGCCGGCACGCGCCCGAAAACGATCGCTCCGTTCCCTGCGAGGAGCAGCGCGGCGATCCAGATACCGACAGTGACCACGGGCATTGGCGTCGTTGATACCTCGTCTGGGCGGCGTGCCGGGCCTCGCGCGCGCCGGATGGTCTAACCTGGCGGCATCGTATCCGGCAAGGGAAACGTCGCCTCTGGGACTCGGTACCGCACCGCGGGCACGCCGCCCGTGGCGAAGGCGGGCTGCTTCCTCAGCGCCAGAGCGTCGTCGCGGACGACGCGGGCTCGACGACGTCTGCAACGAACTCCGTCACCTGCGTCTTCGGAATCGTGAGCCTGAAGAACTTCGGCTTGAAGGCCTTGAAGGTGAAGTCCGCCGCGCTCGTGGAGGTGGCGGTGGCTTTGAGAACGATCTTGTCGTTTCCCGATTGACGGAACTTGTAGATGTGCTTTCGCAGGCCGCTGTTCTTGAGCTCGAGCTTCTCGGAGCAGGCGAGGGGATACGAGAGATCGCCGAGACGCAGCACGCCCTCGGATTCGAGCTGCCGCGTTTTGCTGGTCCCCGTGCTCTGGTCGACGAAGCCATCGATGGTGATGTCGACGTCCCCCGCCGCCAGCGGGTGGATGGCGATCGGGATGGTCGCCTTCGTCTGTCCCACCTTGAGCAGGAGGTCGAGCGAAGTGGAGGTCGTATCGACGAGCTGCTTCACCTTGAGGGTGACCTTCTCGTCGAACACGAAAGCCTTGCCCTCCATGGCGACGTTGAGGGCGCCGTCCGATCGCGCCTTGCCCTTGCCCTCCAGATGGATCGGGACGCCGGTGACCGCGGGGTGATCGAGAATCGCGTCCAGGAAGGCCTTCCCATAGAGGGTGTGGGCCAAGCGGATGTCGTGCAGTGCGAGGTCGCCACTGACGGCCTCGCCATCGGCCCGCGCGTCGAGCATGAGCAGCGGCGGGACGGTGAAGTGGAGGCCGACGATGTCCTCGTATTGCGCGAAGTCGCCGTACGTTTGCCCTCCGACTACGGCTCGCAGGAGACGATAGATCGTGTCGCCCCCCTGCACCTGGACGAAGCCTACGCTGCGGGCGAGCACGAAGTCGATGGTCTCGTTGACCGTGACGTCGCTGTCGAAGTCGTTCTCGACGAAGCGTAGATCGAAGGCGAGCGACAGCACGACGACGTCGGTGAAGATGCCCGCCGCCGTGTCGACCGGCGCGCTCGGGGTCCACGTGGCCGTGAGGGTGCCCGTGACGTCGACGTCGACATCGACGTCGCCGATGCTCGTGTCCAGCTCCGCGTGCATCTGCGTGTCGATGGGCGTCGTGGTCGAGGCGCTTCCGGGCACGAGCTGCGCGTCGCCGAGGAGCGCGGGTGGGTCGAGCTGGAGCTCCGCGGTCGCCTCTGGGTCGAACGGCAGGTCCTCGACGACCTTCGTCAGGTCCACCGTGATGGAGCGCAGGAGCAGCTGTCCGTCGTTGGCGATCTCGAGCCGCAGCTTGTTCGTGACGTCCTCGATCGGCACCTCGAGCACGTAGCGCGTGCCCGTGTCCACCTCGTTCACGTCGATAACGTCGATACGCAGCTTGCTCTGGCCGCTTCCCTGCACCAGCTCGAGGAGCCACTCGGGATCCGCGCCGAGCGGCAGGTAGTCCGCAGGAGCGATTGCTTGCGCGAAGGCGCGCGGGGTCGGAACCCAGCAGGCGATGAGCAGCAGCAGAAGAACGTGAGGCACCGTGCGGATCAGGCGCGACGGGTACCGTGCCGCCGAGCAGTGGTCAAGTGTTCTCCAGCGTCAGCGCGGCGTGCGGTCACTTCGGCGACTGCAGGCCATGCACGAGGTTCAGGACCGTTCGACGGGGTAGGAACGACACGAGATGCGCGGTGAGCGCGTTCGACAACCCGGTGATCACGACGCGTTCGTTCTTCTGGAAGCCGGCATAGCCGAGGCGGGCCACGCTCTCCGAGCTCATGACCGCGCGGCTCGAGAGCCGGGTGGCGCCGGTGCCCGCACGTGCCCGGAAATTGCTGGCCGTCGGGCCGGGGCAGAGGCAGCTCGCATGGACCCCGGTGTCGAGTGCCTCACGCCAGAGGGCCTCCGTGAAGGACAGCACGAACGCCTTCGAGGCGTAGTACACGGCCATCAACGGCCCCGGCTGAAACGCCGCGGTCGAGGCCACGTTCAACACCCCGCCGCGCTTCCGCTCGAGCATCCCGGGCCAATAGATGTGAGTCAGCTCAACGAGCGCGCGGTCGTTCAGGTCGATCATGCCGAGCTGATCGTCGAGCTTCGACCCCGCGAATGAGCCCGCCGTCCCATAGCCGGCATTGTTGACGAGCACGTCGATGGTGAGCCCGCGCCCGCGCACCTCGGCCGCCAGCTTCGAGCCGCCGCCCGCCTCGGCGAGATCTCCGGTTATGGCCGTCGCCTTCACCCGGTGGTCCTTCGCGAGCCGCTCCGCAAGCGCGCGGAGCGCGGGCTCGGAGCGTGCCGTGAGGACGACGTCGTATCCATCCGCCGCGAAGCACTCCGCGAGATCGGTTCCGATGCCCATCGAGGCGCCGGTGACGAGAGCCGTCTGCCCGCTACCAGGTCGCGTGTCCGTCATGATGCCCTCCGATCTCACCGCTAGTGTCGGACGGCGAGGACCCGAGCGTCAACCGTGGCGGGTGACGCTGCTCTCGCGCTCGGGCAAAAGGTCGCGTTCAGAAACCACGACGATCGAGCCAGGCGCCCACGGCTGCGACCGCGGTGGGCAGGAGATCCGGCCGCTCGATGTAGTAGTGATCGGCCTCGGCGATCTGCACGAGATCCTTGTCCGCGCTCGCGACCGCGTCGAAGAGTCGCTGCGCGTGGCTCGGCGTGCACGCGAGGTCGGCGCGGTTGTTGACGACGAGCACCGGGCACGAGATGCGCGCGGCGTTGCCGACGCCGTTGGCACGGCTCTCGTCGAGGCTCCATTGCGAGAGCCACGAGCGGAGCGTCGTGAAGCGCGCGAGGCCGACCGGGCCGTCGTTCGCGATCTTCGGATCGCCGAGGTAGCAGGTGCCGGGACGGCGGTCAGACGGGTCTTGCGTCGGGTCGGTCCAGCGCACGTCGCACATCGTGCCGTAGACGACGAACGGCCGCTCGGCATCGGGCTGGCCCTGCGCCTTCAAGTGGGCGAGCGTCGCCTGGGCGCGCCGCGTGATGCGGCGGTTGCGCTCGACCTGTGCCTGGCGGAACCGCTCCACGAACACGGCCGAATACGGCGGCTGAGCAGGGCACGCGGCGTCGTAGATGTTGAACGCGACGTCGCGCTCGAACGGGCGGTTCTCGTCCGTGATCGACGGGTCGAGCCATTCCGTCATCGTGACCGAGCGGCTGATGTGCGCAGCCAGTAAAAGAATCGCGTCGGCAGGCTCCAGCGCAGCCCCCACGAGGTCGACGGCGTCGCCGGCCGGCGTCACCGTGATCGTCGGGTGCTCCGCCTGGTCCTGGTAGAAGAGCGATAGCGAGCCGCCGCCCGACCACCCGCCGAGCACGACCTTCTCGTAGCCGAAGCGCCGCTTGAGATCGGCGACACAGGCCCCCAGGTCGAGCAGGCACTTCTCCAGGATCAAGGCCGTGTCGTTCCCGCGGTAGCGTGGGTTGCAGTAGATGACGTGCCGGCCGGCGCGGGCGAGCGCCGTCACCAGCGGCAGGAACGATCCCCCGCCGATCGGATGGCTGAACAGGATCGCGGTCTTGGACGTCCCGGCGTCCGGGCGGATGCGCATGCACTCGACGAAGACCTGGCCGGTCGGCCCGCCATAGACGTCCTTTAGCGGACTCGCATCCTTGTGCACGAAGCCGTAGGGCTCTCTCAGGATACCCATCGCGTTTCTCCCGCCGATTCGGTTAACATCTCACCCCATGAGCCAACAACCGACCGGGATCCATCACATCGCGATCATGGCGGGCGACATCAAGAAGCACATCGCGTTCTTTTCCGAGGTGCTTGGCTTTCCGCTGGTTGCGCTCTTCGACATGCACGGCGTCCCCGGCGGCCTGCACGCGTTCCTGCGCATGAACGACTTCGGCTACTTCTCGATCGTGCAGCTCCCCGATGTGGACCGGATCCCCATCGAGATCGGCCGCACACACGCCGGGTCGGGCTTGCTCCCGTCGGCCGCCGGCACGTTGCAGCACCTGGCGTTCCGCGCCGGCAGCGACGCCGAGCTGCTGGCGTTGCGCGACCGCGTGCGCAGCCACGGCATCAACGTAGTCGGCCCGATCGACCATGGCATGTGCCGCTCGATCTACTTTGCCGGTCCCGACCAGATGACGCTCGAGATCGCGGCGTCGTCCGCGCCGATCGACGCGACACGCTGGATCGACCCGACCGTGTGCGCGAAGGCCAACATCTCGGCCGACGAAGCCGCGCGCTTCGCGGCGCCTGCACCGTATCGCGGTCCGAGCCCGGTCCCGCAGCCGGCGTTCGATCCGGCGAAGCCGCACATGGTCTATCCCGAGAAGGTCTACCGGAAGATCCTGGCGACGCCCGACGACGAGATCACGCGGACCGCGTCGTACGCCGAGCCGCCCGTGCGCGCTGCGAGCTGATGACCGCGCAAGCGCGTTGACGCTGTATTCGTCGCGGGTGTACTCCATTGGTGGCCGCGGGAGATCGGCGTCATGGTGCGAGCAGCAACGCTCCGGTTCGTCGGGATCGTCGGCCTGATCGTCGTTTCCCGACCCGACGCGTGGGCGCGTTCCCCGGAAGCGACGTGCGTCGCCGCCAAGGCCCGCGCCGTCGCGCGCCTACTCGTGGGGGTCGCCGACTGCCACGCCGAGAACGTGCTTGGAGGAGGGACGGCCGGTCCCGACTGCTTCGTGCAGGCACTCGTTCCCCTGCCTGCCGCGCTCGCGGCCGCGGACCAACACGGGCCGTGTGGCGGCGATCACGGCTACCTCTCGGAACTCGCGCAAAGCCATTGCGTCGCGGTGCCGAGCGTCTTCTTCGATCGCTGCAACGCGGCCAAGATTCGGGCGGTCGGCAAGCTCGCGGCCAGCAAGGTGCGCTGTCTCGGACGGGCCGGCGGTCTGGTCGATCCCGTGTGTTTCGCCCGGCGGGATGCGCGATATCTGGCGGCGTTCGAGCGCGCCGAGCGTCAGGGGCCCTGCCCGGGCGGGCCTGAATACTTCGCGCCCATCGTCGATCGGTGTATCGCCGATTTCGTCATCGCGCTCTCCTGTGGCAACGGCCGCATCGACCGCGGTGAACAGTGCGACGGCCAGATCTTCTGCACCACTCGCGAATGCCGGATTCGGAGCGACATCTCGTGCTGCCAGTTCGGAACTCCGCCGAACGCGGTCTGCGCCGAGGTGATCCCGGAAATGTGCTTCGCCGCTGGCTTCCAGACGGCGCCCGGCTTCTGCGGGGGAACGCCATTTCCGGAGGCCTGCACTGGCTGCAAGCTCGGCGGTTGTGACGATCCGCCGATCTCCCCTACGACGGTCTGCTGCGATCACGGTGGCAGCTGTGAGGCGAGCACCGTGGCGACCACGGTCGGACTCCAAGCCGCACTGCTGCAATGCACGACCGCGGGAGGGCAGCCCTTCCTCGGCAGCTGCACGCCGAGCGGAAGCTGCACGCCGTAGGTCCGGCTCGGCGAACCCGGGGCATTGCCCGCGTGACGCGCCCGCTGGTATCTGCCGGGCAAATCACTCGTGCGAGTCGATGCTCGCACGCAACCGACGAGGAAGGGAGCACGCGATGCACGTACGCAGCGGAGCACTCGGAACCGTGACGATGGTTGCCCTGGGCGTGATGGTGGGCATGGGCGGGGTCGCTCATGCGGCGCTCTTGCCGGGCCAGGCGACGCCCAAACGTCTCTACAGCAACGGCGACTCGATCACCCGTGCCTTCGACGCCAATCTCCCAGCGGACAACCTCAACAACAGTTGGGTGAACGGCTACTTCGGCTTCTGGGAGCAGCTCTTCGGCCTGCCGAACGTGAAGGCGCACAACCAACGCATCACGGCCAACTTCGGCAGCTCTGGCCGCGCCAACTACATCGCGGCGGTGAACGGCGCGCGCATGGACGATCTCGCGACGCAGGCGGCCGGCGCGGCGGGGAAGAGCATCACGTACGCGACCGTCATGCTGGGCGGCAACGACGTCTGCCGCGACTCGATCGCCGATTTGCCGACCAACGCCGAGTTCGAGGCGAACTTCCGGGCGGGCATGGCGACCTTGCTCGCCAGGACGGCGAGCAACGCCACGGTCCAGGTCGTCAACATTCCGAACGTGAAGCGGCTCTACGACCTCGGGCAGGACAAGACCGCCCTCGGCATCGTCGATTGCGAGGTGCTGTGGGCCGCCACCGTCCTCGGGTTCCCGTGCGGCTCGATGCTCTCGCCGTTCAACAGCGAGGCCGATCGCCTGTTCGTGCAGTCGCGGAACCAGGCCTACAACGCGATCATCGCGGCCGTCACGGCCGAGCTGGATACGGCCAACTCCGAGTTCGTCTTCAACGCCAATTCATACGCCTTCAACTTCGTGGAGAACGAGATCTCGAACATCGACTGCTTCCATCCCTCATGGAGGGGCCAGCGGACGCTCTCGCGCGAGGTCTGGAACCAGGGCCCGTTCCAGAGCTTCCAAGCCGGCAACTGATGAGCGAGGCGGTTCGCAAACGAGGGCTTCCCTTGGGCCTGCTCACGACCGCCGCGCTCGTCGCGGTGGTCGTGGGCGTGGCCCGGCGGGAGCCCGCGCCGCACGTCGCGGCGCCGCCGGCGGCACGACCGGCGGTGCCGGCGTCCGTGACTCCTCAGTTGCTCGAGGACTCGCCACCCGTAGCTACTGAGCCGCGGGCGCAGGGCGGGGCGCCTGCCGAGGCGCGGCTCCCGAAGCGTATCGAGGCGCAAGCCCGTCGCGCGGTCGACCGGTACCTCGACGAAGCGGGCCTCGGCGACAGTGTAGGCGAGGCCGAGCGCGCCGCGCTGGTGGCGGCGCTCGGCCAGGTCCGCAGCTCCTCGCGATGGATGCAGCACCACGTGCGCCCACGTCCGGCGACCGAGGTGCGGCGTCGCGATGCGTTGCTCGAGGCTGACCGCGTGTTCCGCGAGACCCTGGGCATCGGCGTCGGCGAGTTCGTCGCATCCCTGAGCCCACCCGGCACGATCGAGGATCTCGGCGCCGCCCGCCAGTGAGACGTGCCGCGTTCCTGTTCGCGCTCGTCGGGCTGGCCGGTGCCATGATCGCACGAGCCGGTGCGACGAGCGACGCCGATGGGATCGCCGCCCTCGTCGGCCCGGAGCAACTCACCGTGGCAGCGGTCGACGCCCGGTGTGGGGACCCGTGCGCGCGCTTACAGGACGACATCCGCCGCCGTACGTGGGAGGCGCTGCAAGCCCTGGTCGACGAAGCCCTTCTCGAAGGTGCGCCGGAACCGGCCGTCCAGCTCGTGTCGGACGCGGACGTCGAGGCGTACCGCATCGATCACGCGCAGGACTTCGACGGCTCCCCGGCACGCGATCGCGCCGCCATTCGCTTCTTCCTCACGCGGGAGCGCCGCCAGCGAGCCGAGCAGGAGCTGGTGCGCGGTGAGCGCCAGCGGCGGCCAGCCAAGCTCCTCGTCGCCGCCGGCGACCGCACCCTCGGCGATTCGACGGCGGAGCGCGTGCTCGCCGAGGCAGGCACGCGGCGCATCACGAACCGCGACGTGGAGGAGCGGCTGGCGCTCGTCCTCTACCGGCTCCGGGGCGCGCTCTACCGGGAGCGGTTGCGACACATCGAGACGCTGATCGACGAGGCGGTATGGAGCTCGACGGCTGCCGAAGCCGGCACCTCCACGCAGGAGTTGCGGGCGGCCGTGACGGCGGCGGCGTCTCCGGTCACCGACGAGGATCTCGAGCGCTACTTCGAGACGGAGGTGCGCAGCCGCAATCCACAGGCGGAGAAGCGGCTCGATCGGCTGCGTCCATACCTCGAGTTCCAGCGCATTCGCGAAGCGGAGGCGCGGTTCGTCGCGAACGGCCGCGCGCGACTCGCGCCCCGCGTGCTGCTCGAGGCACCCGTGCCGCCACGGCTCGCGCTGGAGGCGGGTCCCGGTGGATGGCGCGGCGCTCCGGGAGCGCCAGTCCGCGTGGTCTTCCTCACCTCGTATCGTGGCGACACGAGCCGGGCCATGTGGCCCGTCGTGAAGCGGCTCGCGTCCGAGCCGGGGACGGCGCTCACGGTCCGCCCGCTGCTACCGCAGTGGGATCCCGAGGCGACCGCGGTCGCGGGCGCCGTCTACTGCGCCGCCGCTGAGAGCAGAGCCTGGGAGCTTCACGAGCTGGCCGCGGCGCACGCGACGCTCCCCGACGCCGCGACGCTGCTTGAGATGGCGGTGCGCGTCGGGCTCGCGCGCGGGCCGTTCGAGCGCTGCCTGGCAGAGCCCGCAACGAGCGAAGCGGTCGTGGCCTCGAGCGCCGAGGCGGAGCGGCTCGGCCTGACCGAGCCGCCGGTGACGGTCATAGGCGGTCTCGTGTTTGGCGGGATGCAGCGCACGGAGCGGTTGCGCGCCGCCGTGCGCGAGAGCCTATCCGTCGAGACAGGAAGGCGATGACCGGACACGGCGCTGACCGCGTGATCATCATCGGCGCCGGACCCGTCGGCCTGGGTGCGGCGTTGGAGCTCGCGCGGTGCGGTGTGCGATCGGTGCTGATCGAGAAGCACGACACCACGTCGTGGCACCCCAAGACGCGGAACTTCAACACGCGAACGATGGAGATCGCCCGGGGGTGGGGGCCTGCCGTCTACAAGCGGCTGCGCAGCATCGACACACCGCCTGGGTGGAAGAGCCCGATCCGTTTCCTCAAGACGGCGACCGGCGAGCAGTACGGCCTCATCGAGTCGAAGGGCTTCGAAGGACCAGGACCGGACGTCAGCCCGGCGCTGCCGGTCATGTCGTCACAGGAGCTCATCGAAGCGATCCTGCTCGATGCCGTCCGCGCTACGGGCATGGTCGACGTCCGGTTCGCGACGGAAGGAACGAAGGTCCTGCGCGGGGGTAGCCAGGATGACGACAGCGTCGGGCTCGAGATCCACACGCGAGCCACGGGGGCGATCGAGACGCTCACCGGTCCGGCGCTGCTGGCGGTTGATGGTGCGGCGAGCCTGGTTCGCAGCGAGCTCGGGATCGAGCTGGAGGGCTCGAAAGACCTGTCGCACATCGTCAACTGCTACTTCCGAGCCGACATCGAATCGTTTCTCGGCGACCGCAAAGGGGTACTGTTCTTCGTCGCCAACGAGCACGTGAGTGGCGTCCTGCAGCCACTGGACGGGGCAGGCCGCTGGTTGTGTCAGATCAGCGTGCCGCCCCAGGACTGGTCGCTCGACGTATTTACGCCCGAGCGAGCGCGGGCCTGGATCCGTGCCGCGGTCGGGGTCGAACACCTCGATCCCGAGGTGCTGTCCCTCGGGCTCTGGAAGCTGAACGCCACCGTCGCCGAACGTTTCGTACGAGGCCGGGTACTGCTGTGCGGTGACGCCGCGCACCAGTTTCCTCCGACCGGCGGGCTCGGCGTGAACACCGGTCTCCAGGGCATGCACAACGCCATGTGGAAGCTGGCTTGGTTCGTGCTCGGCCGTGCCGGGTGGTCCCTCGTCACGACGTACGAGACCGAGCGACGTGGCGTGGCACAGCAGATCACGCGCCAGTCGTTGCAGAACTCGATCAACGTGCAGCTCATCAATGCGGCGGCCGCCAAGGGTGGTGCGGGTGCGCTCACCGCGGAGCAGGTCGTGACCGAGTCACGGCGCTACGGCAACCACCTCGGCGTCGAGTTCGGTACCGTCTACCGATCGCGCGCCGTCATCCCCGACGGGTCGCACGCGCCGGACGTCGCCGACGGCTATTCGGACTATGCCCCGTCGGCCACGCCAGGTGCACGTGCGCCGCACGTCTGGCTCGGCCACCCTGAAGCACGGCTGTCGACGCTCGACCTGTTCGGCAGCGCATTCACGTTGCTCGCGGGACCCGGAGGCGGCGCGTGGTGCAGGGCTGCCGCAGAGGTCGAGCGCGAGCTCGGCGTCCCGATCGATCGCTACTGCATCGGGGGGCCGGGGCTCCGTGATCTCGGCGGCTTCACGAAAGCGTTCGGGCTCGGCACGGAAGGCGCCGTGCTGGTTCGACCCGACGGTCACGTTGCCTGGCGCAGTACCGCCGGCCCCGGCGTCGGTGCGGCGCTGCGCGACGCCGTCGAGCGAATCGTCTCGGCGGAGAGATAGCACTGCCCGGGCGTTGTCGAACGTCTCCGAGCGGCTATAGGGTCGCGGCCGAGGTGGTCGCATGATCGACTTGAAGGGAAAGGTCGCCGTCGTGACTGGCGGCTGCAGCGGTATCGGGCGCGGCACGGTGAACGTACTGCGCCGTGCCGGCGCACGGGTCGCATGTCTCGACGTCCAGGACGAGAAAGGGCAGGCGCTCGCCGCGGAGCTCGGCGACGGTGTCCTCTATGTTCACGCGGACGTCACGTCGGAGAGCGAGGTCGCAACGGCCTTCGGTCACGTGGTGGAGCGCTTCGGCGGGATCGACACGCTCTTCAACAACGCCGGCACCGCCGAACCCCTGGGATCCGATCCCTTCGACCTCACGATCTTCGAAGGCGTCCAGAAGCTCCTGGTGCACAGCATCGTCCTCGGTATGAAATACGCGGTGCCCTCGATGGCCGCGCGCGGCGGCGGGTCGATCGTGAACACCGCGAGCATTGCCGGCCTTCAGGCCGGGTACGGCCCCTTCGCGTACTCGGTGGCCAAAGGAGCCGTCGTCCACCTCTCGCGGGTTGCCGCGGCGGCGCTCGCCAAGGACGCGATCCGGGTGAACGCGATCTGCCCGGGTCTCATTCCTACGTCGATCTTCGGGCGCGCGCTCGGCGAGTCCATCGCCGACGCGGACCGGCGCGCCCGCGACATCAGCGAGCGCGCCCACGGCTGGCAGCCCATCCGGATCGCCGGCTCCCCGGAGGACATCGGCAACGCGGTGGCGTACTTCGCGAGCGATCTCAGCCGCTTCGTCACCGGCCAGTTTCTGGCGGTCGACGGCGGCATCACCGTCGGCCCACGCTCGGCGTGGGAGGAGTCCGCGGCGATCGAAAGCTGGTCCCGTATCGGGTTGAGCGACGAGCAAGTGCAGAAGCTGCTCGGCGCGGCGCGATCGTGAGCGTCGCGCGGGGTCTACCGCGGCGCGGGCCAGTGAGCGGTCGGTTTGACAGCGCCCACGCCTGCGCCTAACGTAAAAGCGTAGTATCTCGGGCGGTCTGGGCGGATTCGCGGCACCAGCCTCGCCGAGATCGCCTTCGCGCTCGAAATGGCCTCTGCGCGGGTGGTGTGCGCACAAAGGCCGCTCCTGGGAGGTTAGCGATGGGGTTCCCTCGGCGTCCGATGAGTGCGCCCGCGCCGGTGCGGATGCGCGTTCCGGTCTTCGCGGTCGGTGGCCGGGCGTTCGTTGCGTGCGAAAACGAACGAGCGATGAGCGTCACGTTGACCGACGACGGAGGCAAGGGGGCGCTCTCGAGCCTCGGCGACGGTACGCACGTCGCCATCCTCGCCTGGCGTCCAGGTCCGGGGAGCACGACACGCTACCAGGTGCGCGCCATCGACTCCGGTAACGAAGGGTGGCTCGCGGTCGGGAACCTGAGGCGTACCGCCACGCCCGTCGTGCCGCCGGTCGTTGCCGCGACGTCCCAACCGGCTCGTCCGGCGCCAGCCGCGCCTGGAGACCTCGGTAGCAGGTTCGGCCGTCGGTCCTGACGATGCGGGCGCGGCCATGCTGAAGATGCGAGCCGCGTGCGAGCGCTGCTCGCACGCGCTGCCTCCGCAGTCGGCAAACGCCTACATCTGCTCCTTCGAGTGCACGTTCTGCGAAGGCTGCACGACGGAGATGAACCGCATCTGTCCCAACTGCAAGGGTGAGCTGGTGCGACGTCCCGCACGGACCAGGACGGTGGCGAGCGTCGCGACGTCGCAGGTCGCGAGCCGATTGCGGCGCCTCGTCGGCCTCGGCTGAGCGGGGAACTACTCCCCGACGCCCGAAGCCTCGGCGGCGGCGACGATCGCGTCGTAGTCCGTGGACAGAAGGAAGCCCCTCTTGACGGCGGCCTTGCCCGACCGTTTGACCTTGGCGACGTACTTTCGGTTCGACGGATAGAGCGAGGCGATCGTCGCGTCGTCGAACGGAACCGTCGTTCCGAAGAGCCGGCAGAACGCCGCCCCCGTCTGTCCCAGACCAGAAAGAGTCGCGAGCGGCACGTCGACCTGCGGAGTACGGATGCCGCCACGCACGTTGCCGTGCTTGTCGAGGACGAACGCGTCCTCGTCCACCTTGAGCCGCGGCGCCTTACGCGGCGCCCTCTTGGGGAAGCGGATCCAGCGATCGAGCTGCGAGATCGCGGCGCTCACCACGTAGTGGTGCGGGCCTTGGTTGACGGCCGCGTCGCACTCGATGATGCCTGGAATCGGTGCGATGACGGGGGCGAGGTACGTCGTGTCCAGCGCGCCCGGCCCCTCGTCGTTCCACCCGGCGATCAGCTGATAGAGGTCGCCGTGCGCGGTGCCGGCGACCTCCCAGAGTCGGAAGCGCTTGCTGTCGTTCTGACGCGCCTCGAGGAAACCGAGCAGGAAGATGTCCGTCTCGGACTGCAGCGTGATGACCGGCGCGGTCAAGTCGTCGCGAACGAACACGATCTCCGGCGCCGGCACCTCGGCCTCCGGCGCTTGCGACAGCCCCGCGGAGGACCCCGCGCGGCTGTGGATGAGGTATCCGTCGTAGATCGCCGCGATCCGATGCACGGCGTTCACGTACGTCGTCAGTCGGTACGCCGACTGTGATTCGCCCACCGCGATCACGCGCTCCACCAAGAGGGCGCCCAGCGGCGGCGGCGTCCCGGAGCGAATGGCGGCCGCGACCTGGGAGAACATGTCGAACGAGAACGTGTCACCGGGATGAACCAACGAGCCGTAGCGGTCCGGATTGAGAGCCTTCAACGAGAGGTTGAGGCCGATCGGGCTGCTGCCGCCGTCGATGCCCACCTTCTGTGCGGACACGCCCACCCACGCGTAGCCTTCGCGCATGAGCAGCGTATGGGCGAAGATCCAATCCGGAGCGGCGTCCAGACCGCCCGAGACGTTCAGCCACTCGACGACGACCGTCCCGTTGAAGCGGGCGGGATCGGTCGGCCGACGGACGAGGATGCGAGTCTTGAAGTCGGCGGACGTGGCGGCGGTCGCCGTCCATTTGCCGTCGTCCTCGAGTGGAGCGGCGCTCGTGTATCCCGTCGCCGTTCCCTCCAAGAAGAACTCGGACTCCGAGTAGCCGAGCGATGCCAAGTCGATGGTCGTGGACGCCACGAAGGGGTTGCCGGGGCCGGTGATGGGACCCGTCACGGTCGGGACCGGGACCTCTGCCGCGGCAATCGTCACACCGAGACATGCGGCGAGCAGGAGAACGAGATGCCTCATCGTGGACGTCTTCACCCGGCGTCGCATCATCCGTCAAGCCGCGTCCGGCTCACCGTGTCACGGCGCGTGCGTCACGCCGGAACTCCGGAATGACGTACTTCCCCATCAGCTCGATCGTCTGCATCACCTTGTCGTGCGGGATCTTGTACGGGTTCACGAGACACAGCAGCAGATCCGTGCCGGCCGCCTCGTACGCCTTGCAGTGGCGGATGACCTCGTCGGGATCGCCCGCGATGCAGCCGTGGATGTCGCGGAGGTACTCGAAGGTGAGCTGCTTGTGCAGCCCCTGGTCCACGATGTGCTTCAGCTCTTCCAGCCAGGCGTAGCTCTCGATGCCCTGCTTTCGCTCCGCGAGCCATTTGGGCAGCGTCGCGATCAGCTCGGCCCCGTACTTGCCGTACCACTCGAACGACTCGCGCGAGACGGCGTACGATTCTTCCTTCGTCGGGGCGCAGTTCGTCATGGCGAAGACGCACGCGTGGTCGTTCACGAACCGACCGACTGGCTGCCGGCATTCCGCGATCCCGGCGCGATACGTGTCCACGCGGCGCTTGATCTCTTCGGGCGGCAGCCCGACGCCGAACGAGCACAGGCCGAGCCCCATCTGCCCGACGGTGCGGTGCGTCTCCGGGCTGCCGGTAGCGCCCCAGATGGCCGGGTGCGGCTTCTGGAGCGGCTTCGGGAGGACGCGCCGTTTCGGCATCGACCAGTGCTTGCCGGCAAAGGCGTACTCGTCGTTCGTCCAGCAGCCGACGATGTGGCCGAGCGCTTCGCGCCACATCTCGCTCGTGTCGGCCGGATCGAGGCCGAATCCCTCGATCTCGTGGCGCGTCGCCGAGCGGCCGGTGCCGAAATCGACGCGGCCGTCGCTCAGGAGATCGAGGACCGCCGCCGACTCGGCCGAGCGCACCGGATGGTTGTACGGCTTGGGGCAGAGCCGCACGCCATAGCCGATGCGCAGGTTCTTCGTCCGCGCGGCGACCGCCCCGTAGAGCACCTCGGGGTTCGAGCAGTGCGAGAACTCCTCGAGGAAGTGGTGCTCGACCGTCCAGAAGCCGTGCCAGCCCATGGCGTCGCCGAACACGGCCTGCTCGAGCGTGTTCTTGTAGGCGCGCCACTCGCTGCGCTCGTCCCAGGGACGCGCGACGGGGATCTCGTAGAAAAGCGCGAATCGCATCGCCGGCGAATAGTACAGTCGACGGCGGGGAGTCGAGGGCGGCTGTCTACGCGCTCAACGTGCGCGCGCGGGTTCCATGCCCGCGAGCAATTCCCCGGCGCCCTCGCCCCAGCGCGTGATGCACTTGACGGCCGTGGCGAAGGGAACGTTGGTGCGGTGCACGCGCTCCTTCGGGAGGATGTAGAGGGCCCCGACCGTGGGCGTCGGAACGGCGGGCACGAAGATCGTGCACTGGCCGTCGGTGTGCTCCTCGATCACGAATGCGGGGACCAGGGCCTCCTCGATGACCGCGAGTGCGACGGCGAACCCGCCGTCTCCTTTGTCGTCGGTGAAGCTGCTCCCCAGGCTCCGGAGCAGCGTGTAGGCCGGCAAGCGCTCGAGCACGGTGCGCTCCAGCAGACCCTTGGCACTCCGCCCGGCGGCGGTTCGGACGAACAGTCCCACGACGAAGCACGACCCGAGGACGAGACCGAGTGCCACGACTCGCGTGAACTCGACGTTGCTCGGCAGATGGTGCGCCACCGGCGCCAGCAGCCCGAGGACCATCGCGACGGCCTTCGCGAGCAGGACGACCGTCACCGCGATGGGGAGGAGAACCAGCAATCCCCCCACGAGCGTGCTCTTCATGAAATCGACCACGGTCTTCATCGATCGGCACTCCTTTCGGTCAGCTGATCATGGAAACGACGCGCCCCCGCGTCCCACGGGGTGGCCTCGGCGAGGAGCGCCGCCCACCGACGTGCATCGTCGAGCCTCCCGGCATCGCGGTTGATGGTTGCGAGCGCGAGCAGCACCGACGCATCGCCCGGCCGTCGCTGGTGTGCGGCCCGCAGCACCTCGAGCGCCCGGTCGGTGGCACCGCTCGCATTGAGCGCCACCCCGAGAACGTACGCATACCGGGCGTCGTCGGGGGCGAGCGCCGCCGCCCATTCGAGCTCCGGCAACGCGTCCGCCGTTCGTCCCAGTCGGACGAGCAGCAGCCCGAGTGCGTGATGGACCTCGGCGCTCTCGGGTACCATGCGCAGCGCCTCGCGCAGCACCGTCTCGCCCTCGGCGTCGCGTTGCTGGACACGCAGGAGGTCCGCCAGGTTGACGTAGCCGGGGACGAAGTGCGGCCAGCGACGAACGGCGGTGCGAAATGCCGCGTCGGCTTCCGCCACGTCGCCGAGTCGCATCGCGAGTACGCCGAGACCCAGATGCGACTCCGGGCGGTCGGCGTTCTCGAGCTGTGCCGTGCGATACTCGTCGAGGGTTTGCGCGAGCACCTCGCGTCCTTCGTCCGAGAGCTGCGTGCCCGCTTCTCCGGCGAGCGCGCGCGCGGCCGCGAAGCGCACGGCCCGTCGCGGATCGCCGAGCTTGGGACCCGCGATGGCGGCGACGGACCGCGGATCGTGGTCGGATGCCGCCTCCATGGCCGCCAGGCGGAGCAGATCGGGGCCTTCGTCCCCGGCGCCGCGATGGATGGTCGCGAGGGCTGCGGGGCCGGGCAGCGTTCCGAGCATCGAGACCGCCGTCGCGCGCACGATGTCGGGAGCGGCGGGATCGCGCGCCAGCTGCGAGAGCTGCGGCTCGGCGTCGACGGCGCCGCGCCGTCCCGCTGCGATCGCGCTGCCCCAATGCGGTTCGGTTCGATGCGGACCTGCGCGCGCCGCCACGACCTCCGCGGCCCACGCGGGCGTGCGATCGTCGTGGCAGGTCGTGCACGCGTCGGGCGCGCCGGTCACGGACGACAGATCGGGACGCGGGACGCGGAAGCCGTGATCGTGGCGCTCGTCGACCTGCATGTAGGTGCGCGTGGGCATGTGACAGGCGATGCATTGCGCGCCCGGGGATCCCATCGCATGGAAGTGATGGTCGGGCGTGTCGAAGCGTGCCGGCAGGTGGCATTGCGCACACACCGCGTTGCCCTCGGCTCGCAGCCCGAGGTCGTGCGGGTCGTGGCAGTCGCTGCACGTCACGCCGGCATGGAACATC
>Ga0187893_10008066_pt1 | contig 16848 bp, 16 predicted proteins | sample MA1701074metaG_FD_139574 | JGI IMG/M metagenome (GOLD analysis project Ga0187893, IMG submission 139574) | White microbial mat communities from a basaltic lava cave in the Kipuka Kanohina Cave System on the Island of Hawaii, USA - MA170107-4 metaG ...
CAAGATCGACCTGTTCCCCGACGCGGTCTACGTGTTCACGCCGATGAGCAAGATCCTCGCGCTGCCGCGCGGCGCAACGCCGGTCGATTTCGCGTACGCGATCCACTCCGACGTCGGCGACCGCTGCGTCGCCGCGCAGGTCAACGGCGAGCCGGTCGCGCTGCGCACCGAGCTGCGCTCGGGCGACGTGGTCGAGGTGATCACCGCGCCGAACGCGAGGCCCAACCCGGCGTGGCTCAACTTCGTGCGCACCGGTCGCGCGCGCTCGAAGATCCGTCACTACCTGAAGAACATGGAGCAGGAGGAGTCGCGCGACCTGGGCGAGAAGCTGCTGGCGCAGGCGCTGCGCGCCGAAGGCCTCGCGCTGCCGCCGAACGACGCGCCCGACAGCGAGAAACCGATCTGGCCGGCGCTGCTGCGCTGGAGCGGCAACCGCAGCCACGACGACCTGCTGGTCGACATCGGGCTCGGACGCAAGATCGCGACGATCGTCGCGAAGCGGCTCGCGCGCCTTCTCGTCGAGCGCGGCTCGCGCCCCGACGCGGTGACCTTGACCATGGGCCGCTACGGCGACGACGATGCGGCGCCGGCGCAGGGCATGGTCGTGATCGACGGCAGCGAAGGCGCCTCGGTGCAGCTCGCCACGTGCTGCCGGCCGATCCCCGGCGACTCGATCGTCGGCTACCTCGGTCGCGGCGAAGGCCTGGTCGTGCACACGGCCGACTGCGGCACCGGACGGCGGCTGTTCGAGCGCGACAGCGAGCGCTGGATCGCCGTCGAATGGGCCGAGGAGCCGTCGCGCGCGTTCGAGACCGCCGTGTCGGTGCTGGTGCACAACGGCAAGGGCGTGCTGGCGCAGGTCGCCGCCGCGGTCAGCGCGGCCGAGGCCGACATCACGCACATCGACATGGGCGACGAGCCGGCAACGCAGGCGACCGAGCTGCGGCTCCTGCTCTCCGTGCGCGACCGGCTGCACCTGGCCGAGGTGCTGCGCACGTTGCGCCGCTCGCAGGCGGTGATGCGGGTGTCGCGCGTGAAGCCGTAGCCGAGACGGTCGATGTTCCGCGCAGCGGCTCCAGCAATCGCGTCCGTGCGCCCGACCAGGGCGCGTAGCGCAGCGCTGCGGTGCTGCGCATCGATGCTGTCGGTGGCGCTGGCTGCGCCGGTCTTCGCCGCCGAGCTATCGGCCGACGAGGTGAAGGCGGCGTTGCGCCAGGCGTCCGCGCAAGCCCCGGCCGATCTGTCCGGCAAGGACCTCTCCGACCTCGATCTGCGCGGACTCGACTTCCGCAACGCCAGGCTGAGCCAAGCGAACCTGTTCGGGAGCCGCCTCGTCAGCTCGAACTTCGCCGGCACCGACCTGCGCTCGGCCAACCTCAACGGTGCGTGGCTGATGGGCGCCGACTTTGCCCGTGCCGATCTCACGGGTGCGAGCCTGTTGTCCGTGGTCGTGCTCGGCGGCGAAGTGAAGAAGATGCCCGTCTTCGCTGGCGCGAAGATGAAAGGCGTGAGGATGATCGCCGACCTGCCGCGCGCCAACCTTGCCGGCGCCAACCTGAGCGGTGCGCGCATCGGCGTCGACATCAAGAACCAGGGCATGGGCCAGATGCGCACCGATCTCACCGGGGCGAACCTGGCCGGTGTCGACTTCACCGGCGCCGACCTGAACCGCTCGCTGCTGGAGTTCGCCGATCTGAAAGCCAGCAAGCTGCGCAACGCGAGCCTCTTTCGCGCCAAGCTCGGCGGCGCCGACCTGAGCGGCGCCGACGTGACGGGCGCCGACTTCACCGAAGCCGATCTGCGCGGCACGATTCTGCGCGACGTGCAAGGCCTTGCGCAGGCCAAGGGGCTCGACAAGGCCGAGAACTTCGACAAGGCGATCCGCTGATCGTCAGCCCGCCTCTGGCTTTCGGCTCTCCGCCAGCAGGTGACGCAGCGCGACGACCGGAGCGTGCCGCTCGGCGCGGCGGCCAGACGAGCGGCGTGACGACCTCGGCGTAGGGCTCGGCAGTTGGCTGGCGCGACACCTGCGCGCCGCGCGAGGTATGCCGCACCGACTTGGGACGAGCGCGATGCCGGTGCCTGCGCCAGGCAGGCGACGATCGCGTGGTACGACGACAGCTCGAGCACGCGCACCGTCGCGAATCGCCGCTGGCCGAGCCAGCGTTGCAGCACGCGGCGATAGGCGCAGCCGTTCCGAGACGCGATCACCGACGCGCCCGTCGGCGTCGCCGGCCGCGTGATCGGCACGTGGTCGAGAGGCGCGCCGACGACGAGGCGCTTCGCGTACAGCGGCAGTGCGACAGCTCGCCACTCGCCGGCCGCTCGGTGAGAAAGGCGGCATCGAGCCCGCGCTCAGCGACGGCGTCGTGAACGCGTCGTTGGTGCCGGTCGTCACGACGGCGAGTCAATTGCCGCGCGTGCTGGCCGCTTGGCCGCTTGCCACAAGTGATGTCGCAGGTGCGCGTCGAGCTCTCCAGCGCGCCGAGGCGCAGCAACTTGCTCGACGCCGAAACGCTGAAACGCTTACATCGCCTCGTTCGACAGCCGCAGCAGCTTGTCGGCGTAGAGTTTTAATCCCCTCGCCGGCGCTAGTTTCCATACCACTCCGTGCGCCTACCGCGGCACGGAAGCCCGAGTCTTCATCCCCTCGCCATCAAGGCTAGTTTCCATATGCTGTCAGCGCCTGACGAGCATGCAGTTGACGGGTCTTAATCCTCTCGTCATCTTATCCCCTCTCCATCGGGGCTAGTTTCCATACACGGCCACGACATCCCCGGCGAGCTGCAATCCGCAGGTCTTAATCCCCTCTCCATCGGGGCTAGTTTCCATACACACGGCAAGGTACGGTGCGGGCAAAAGCTTTAGCGTCTTAATCCCCTCTCCATGGGGCTAGTTTCCATACCGGTGGGGGCCGCGTGTGCGGCTGTCGCCGCGGTCTTAATCCCCTCTCCATCGGGGCTAGTTTCCATACGCCCGCGATATCAATAACGTCGTCGCAGACGTTGTCTTAATCCCCTCTCCATCGGGGCTAGTTTCCATACCCGGTTGCCTGCCCGCATCGCGACCGGCGCTAGGTCTTAATCCCCTCTCCATCGGGGCTAGTTTCCATACGACGAGCAATTGCCGGATCATTCCCGGTTGCCTGGTCTTAATCCCCTCTCCATCGGGGCTAGTTTCCATACATATTTGGTCAGCCATCCAAACCGAGACCCGAAAGGTCTTAATCCCCTCTCCATCGGGGCTAGTTTCCATACGAGCAGACTGTCGCGGTCAAGACGACGCCGGAGGTCTTAATCCCCTCTCCATCGGGGCTAGTTTCCATACTTCGCTGCCAGTGCGGTGATGTTCGACGACGCGTCTTAATCCCCTCTCCATCGGGGCTAGTTTCCATACTCACGCTTGTGTCTGGAGGAGCTCGACGGACAGTCTTAATCCCCTCTCCATCGGGGCTAGTTTCCATACGGATAAGATGGGCAATAAGCGCCCAAGTGTTGGTCTTAATCCCCTCTCCATCGGGGCTAGTTTCCATACCAGAGACTGGCGAAGGTGGGATATAAGAGCAGGTCTTAATCCCCTCTCCATCGGGGCTAGTTTCCATACCAACTTCCTCCAGTCTTTGGCCCTGCCATTCTTGGGTCTTAATCCCCTCTCCATCGGGGCTAGTTTCCATACAAATCGCAAGCAATCTCGTGGTGCTGCTCGCAGGTCTTAATCCCCTCTCCATCGGGGCTAGTTTCCATACCGCGCGCACCAAATTATCGTGCTCTGACGCGGATTTGCGAGTCGTTCTGCCAACTCCGGGCGGTTTGACGAGCCTGAGCCTCAGCCGGCCGGATGACGATGATCGGCCTCAGCCGGCGCGGGCTTGTCTTCGTCGCTTCGGGTCGCGACGGACAGCAACTGTCGTGCGGCGATGCTGCCTTCGAGTTGAATGCTATCAGGCAGTGGCTGCAGGCCGAGTTGCCATACCTCGCAGCGCTCAGGAACATGGTACGCGCGCACGTCGTCGGCTGCGCTGTCGATGAGCGCACGAATGCGCTCGAGCACGACCGCGATGCGGCGATCGTCGGCCTCGACGCAGAAGGCCGAGTACTGAATGCCCGCGCCTTCGCGACGCAGGTAGCGGTGGACGTGGCGCAGTCGCTTGTGGTCGCGAATGTCGTACGCGACGAGCCAGGTTTTCACCGCGGTAGAGCTCACCAGAGCCACTCGCGAAGATGCAGTTCGAGCCCACCGAGAAGGCCGCCCAGCTCGCGGTGCAGCAGCGCCGCGTGGCGTTCGAGCGCGGCGGCGGCGAATCGCGCCGGCGCGCAGGCGACGATGTCTGCCGCCGGCGTCTGCCACAGCAGGAGATGCAGCGGCCACTCGAGCAGTTCGGTGAACACCGCTCCGAGGTGCAAGCCGGGCCGGCGGTAGCCGATCAGCGATGCGTCACCAACCTCGCGTTGAAGATGCTCGCCCACCAACGCGGCAGCGGCGCGGTGCAGCGCACGCAGGTGCGCGCCGATCGAATGTCCGATCCGCCGGCGGTGCGCGTTGCACAACTGCACCCGCACGGCTGCCGGGTCGAGCCGGCAGCAGCCCGCCTGCATCGCCGAGAGCGCCGCCATCGCCAGGCGGCGCTCCACTGCCCGACGCCACGCCGCGAACTCGTCGTTCCAGTTCGACTGGGCGAGCCCTTCACGCAGCAGGGCGGCAAGCGTCGTTTCGCGACGCCGCGGGCCGAAGCACCAGCCGACCGGCTCGCCGTGCGCGTCGTGGAACAGCACCGGCACTCCGGCCTGCAGGCACGCCAGCAGCGCCTGCATCGTCCATTCGGCGTGCCACGGGCTGACGACTCGAGCCAGCCGGGTCAGCGGATAGAGGCCGCGCGCCCGGCCCGGCCCGCTGATGTTCAGCGCGACGCCGTCGTCCAGCCTCACCTGCCACCGCGCCGCAGCATCAAGGTAAAGCGCGCGTGCGTTCATGCGACCTCGTCGGAGTCAGCCGCGTCGCCTTCCTCCGGCCAGCGTGCGACGTCGGCGAGCACGCGCGCGGCGACCCTTGCGTGTCGTCTCATGCCGCGCCCGCAGTGCCGCATCAGCGGCTCGATCGCCGCATAGATGTGGCTGCGGGCGGCCTTGCCGATCACGCATGCGCCCGCACCGTCACGACCGAAGTGCTCCGGGCGCAGCGCGCGGTCGCGGAACTGCTGCCAGACCCAGCCGTCGACCGCGATTCGCCACGGCTCCACCAGATCGCAAGCGAACGACGCCCGGCCATGCACGGGCAGGTGCAGCAGGCCGATCATCGGGTCGAGGCCGGCTCCCCATGCGGCTTCGATGCCCTGCGCGTGCAGCAGCGTGTAGCCGAGCGACAGGCAAGCGTTCACGGGGTCGGGCGGCGGCCGCCGCCGCCGGCGTTCGAAGCCGAGCGACGGCGCGAACAGCGTCGCGAAGCCGCGGAAGTAGCTGGCCGCGGCGCCGCCTTCGAGGCCGCGCACCGAATCTCGACGCTGCGCTGCCGGCAGTCGGTCGAGGCAGCGTTCGACCACGTCGCGCGCGTCGGTCAGCGGCTTGCGGCACTCGGGGCGCTCGACGGCTGCAGCACGCAAGAGCCGGCCCTGATTCAACAGCTTGCGGCGCACGATCGCGCGGCTCCATGCGGTGGCGAACTCTTCGTCGTCCAGCCGCTGACACTGCGCGACCCGCGCCCGCGCGCTGTTGTGCGGCATGCCCAGCAGGTGCGCGACGCGCTGACCCGCACGTCCGCCGAAGGCGAGCACGCCGATGCCCCGATCGGCCAGTGCGGCCAGCGTGGCGCTGCCGAGGTGCGTGTCGGCGCGCAGCACGACGCGCTCGACCAGCGCCGCGGGCATGCCGCGCACCAGCGCGCCGTCGGTGCGCAGCTCGACGACACCGTCGCGCAACTGCAGCTCGTATCCCTTGCGGTCGACGTAGAGCGTGCCCATACCCGCCTACCCGACGTAGAAGAACTCGCCGTCCTGCGGCCGCACGGCAACCCCGAGCGTGTGCATCGTGGCGCGCGGGTCCAGCCGCAGGAACAGTACCCGGTCGGTCGCGGGATCGATCAGCTCGCGCAGCGCGCGCATCGCCAGCTGCAGCTCGGCGCTGGTGAGCCAGCATTCGTACAGCGACTTCTGGCCGCCGATCGCCTGGCCCTTCACGACCTTCAGCGCGCGGCGCCGGCGGCGTGCTTCGGTGATGTCGTAGCCGATGAGGAACAGGTGGCGCAGCATCGCAGCGGATTGGGTGGTAGACGAGCGCCTCACTGTAGAAGCGCTGCACCACCTCCGCGGGAACCGCAAGCTTGCGGCTGCGGCCGCGCAACGCTCAGTCGCCGGCCATCCAGCCGCGCAAGTACTCGGGCAGCCGGGCCAACTCGGCGCCGTCGAGAACGTCGACGCCGTATTCGCGCGCCCGCTGGTGGTGCTCGGGGTTCAGTAGGCGCGCCGAGAGCAGCAGCGGCTGCGCGAGGTGCCCGCCGACGCTGCGTGCGAGCTGGTTCGCCTTGTAGATCCAGTCGGCGACCTTGTCGTCCGCGCCGCGCGCTGCTTTGCACTCCACCGCAAGCAGACGGTTCCCGTGGACAGCCACCGCGTCGATCTCGTTTGTGGCGCCGCTGTCGACGTGCTGGATCTCAAGGCACGGCGACCAGCCGCCGGGCTTCATGCCACTGATCTTGAACCCCGCATATTCCTCGACCCAGCTACCACCGATGTACGCTGCCGCGGCGCGGTCGTGGAAGACGATCTGCGTGTCGCCATCCCAGTGCAGCAAGCCTTGCTGCTGGGCGGAGCGAAGCAGTTCGGCGTACTTGTGCCCGGGCGCAAACTCGAACTGCTGCTCGCGCCGCCAAGGCCCGTGCAGCTCGTTCAACGCCAGCTGCGCCAGATGGTTCAGCGTGCCGAAGAAGCGCCCGAGCGGGCGCGCGTTTTCGCCCATGAAGCGGGTCAGCTTGCCGCGATCTTCGGCGCGCCGCTGCCATTCGGCCGCGTCGGTGCCGCCCCGCCGGCGATATCCCTGCGCAAGCAAGATGTCGTCGATTCTCAGCACCGAGCGCATCGGCTCGCTGCACGGCGCCGGCGCGAGCCAGTCGAGCCGGCGATGCACGGTGTCCATGTAGAGCAGATGCGGCGGCTCGGCTTTGGGCGCGGTCTTCAGGTGCTCAGCGAGCGTCTGCACGAGCGCGAGCGTCATCAGCTTGGTACCGCCGGTGAGGTTGATCGTCACGGCCCGGCCGTCGAGCCGCTCGGCGATCGCCTCGGCCTGCGCGTGCAGCGTGGTTACCGCATCGTCGGCGAAGTCGACGATGTGCACGTCGATGCCGCGCGCCTTCAGCGCGCCGGCCAGGTGGGCGGCGCTCGCGCGCATCGCCGGCGTGCGCAGCACCCACGCTTGCGTCGCGGCGCACTGCAGCGCCGGAATCAGGTTGGCGAGGTTCTGCCCGGTGGCGATGCACACATGCAGCGGCGGCGTGGTCATGGGTGCCAATGCCCGCTGTCTACGCCGCCTCCCGCTGCGTAGCGGGCGGCTGCAGTGAGTAGCGGCCGAGTCCGAACGTCGCCTTGCCGCCGACATGCAGCCATTGCCCGAGGTGCAGCAGCGGCCAGAACGGGCGCAGATCGCCAGTCAGTCGCCAACGTCCGACGGCGCCGCCCAGCGTCATCGGCTGCTGCTGGCGGTTGGAGTATCGCGTCCAGTCGCGCCAGGCGAGTTGCTTGTCGCCCTGCACCCTGGCCGCGGCACGCTTCAGCGCTGCGAAGTCCCACCCCGGACGCATACCCAGCTGCAGCTCGCACAGATCGGCGATGCGCCGCACCAGCGCCATCAACACGTCTTGTGGCGTGAGACTGCCGACGCCGAGTGCATGACCGTCGCGCTTCAAACGCAGCGGCGTCGTGAACTCGAGGGTGACTTCCGCCGGCGCGTGGTCCGGCGCAGGCAGTTCGACGCGGCTCTGGTGCTCACGCAGGCGACCGCGGGGATCGGCGAGCACCGGCTGCGGGTGGTCTTCGGCCCACACGCGCTGCAGTCGGGCGGTGCCCTCGGTGGGCCCCAGGCCGACTTCGAGCGCACGCTGCCACGCCATCAGAACCAGCGGCAACTGCTGCAGCGCCGGCCCGATCAGTACAAGGTGAAGGTGCAGCGGCGCGCCGGCGGCGTGGTCGCGCTCGCCCCATGGCGGTGGCTCGACGACGAACGGATGCGGAATTTCGCTGTAGATGCGCCGCGCATCGGGCGGCGGCGGCGTCTTGAAGATCGCCGGATACGGGCAGCTCCGGTACAGCGCGCAGGCCTTGCAGTCGCGCTCGCGCGTGACGCAGGCCAAGCGCTTCAACGCATGGCCGAACACGCCGCGCAGCGCCGAGCCCGCGTACTCGGGCAGGCGGATCGGGCGCTCCGTTTCGAACTCGAGCCGGTAGCGGGCGACGGGGAACGGGTCGGGCAGGGCCATCGCGGGATCAGCGGGCGAAGCGGTCGTCGGCTAAGCCTCAGGGGCGGACCTGAGCCGCTCCGCGATGCGCGCCAGAGCCGCCGCGAGACCGGGGAGATCCTGCTCGACGGTCGACCAGACGACCGACGAATCCAGCCCGAGGTATCCGTGCACGACGACATTGCGAAAACCGGACAGCTCGCGCCACGGCACTTGAGGCTCCGTGGCCTTGATTGCGTTGGACAGGCGCTGACTCGATTCCGTCAGCATGTGCAGATTGCGGACGACGGCGTCCTGCACCAATCGGGACGACTCGAACCGCTGCCGATCGCTGCCGGTGTATTCGGCAATCCGATCGATGCACTCGCGCATGTGCGCGATGAGTGCGGCATCGGCGTCGCGGCCGGGCGTCACAACGCTACCGCGTCCGCCAGCACTCGCTCGCGCAGCGACGGGTGCAGGCCTTGCTCGGTCACCACATCGACGCGGCGGCCGAGCAGATCCTGCGCGTCGACCAGCAACCCGCCGAGCGCGAGACCACTGGTGCCCGGCGTGAGCGTCACCAGCAGGTCGACGTCGCTGTCGTCCCCGGCATCGCCGCGCGCCATGGAGCCGAACACGCGCACGCCGGTCAAACCGCGCCGCCGCGCGATCGCGAGCAGCGCTTCGCGGTGGGATTCGATCAGCGGATGCATGGCGGAGCCCAGTTTAGCGAACGGGTAGCTCGCCATCGGCCGCGCCATGCCGCGGGTCGAACGATGAATCAGCGGCGAGCAGCTCGTACAGCCGCTGTTCGGCGTGGCGCCGCATCGCATCGCGCTCGTCGGCGCTTGCGAATGCATGCACGAACGCCTGGCGCGAGATCGCGAGCGCGTCCCACCAGCTCAGGCCGCCTGCGCACATGCGCGAGGCGGCGATGTATTCGTCGGCCAGCGTCGTGCGCGAGATGCCGGGGTTGTCGGTGCACAGCACGAGCGGCAGGCCCGCCTCGACGAAGCTTCGTAGCGGGTACGCGGGCTCCGTCGCCGATTCGCGATACAGCGGGTCGCGGAAGCCGACCACCTCGCGGTTCGAGGTGGGACACAGCTCGAGCGCGATGCCGCGGTCTCGGAAGCGCTGCGCGAGCGCCGGGTGATCGGCCAGCGTCAAGCCGTGGCCGATGCGGTCGGCGTGAAGGTGGTACGCGGCCTGCCAGATGTGCTCGGCGGACTCGCCTTCGCCGGCATGGATCGTCACCGGCATGCAGGCCTCGAACGCCGGCGCGAACAGCGGAGCGAGCTGCTCGGGCGCCTGTGTGCCTTCGTCGCCGGCGAGATCGAGCCCCAGCACGAAGCTGCCCATCGCCTCGCGCGCCTGCACCGCGTGCCGGACGACATCACCGATCGACGCGCGCTGGCGCCGGTCGACGATCCACACGAAGCCGATGCGCGGCCCTTCACGGCCGGCGTCGAAGCGGCCGGTCTGGGCGCCTGTCGCTCGCAACGACGCCTCGAGCTCCACCAGGAACGACACGGCGTCGTGCGGCCGGTACTTGTGCGGGCTGCCGCGCAGTTCGAGGTAGAGCAGTCCTTCGTCGCGCGCCTGCGCGACGAGTGCCTCCGCGTACGGGGCAATCGCTGCCGGGTGCGCGAGCAGCGCCGAGCCGGACAGCTCGCCCGGCCGCTCGTAGGCGGTAAAGCCGAGGCGCGATCGCCTCAGCGCGATGCGGGGCTCGGTGCTGCGGTACAGCTCGGCATCGAGACGATGCGGCGGCACATGCAGCAGCACCGCGGCGCTGGCTGCCGTGCGTTGCGCGCCTTGCAGGCGCGACGGCCAGTCGTCGGGCCATGCGGCCTGCGCGTCGATCAGCGGGGAGGCCAGCGTCATCGCGCCGTCGCGTTCGGCCGGCGCCAGCGCCTGCCAGACAGCCTCGGCGACGCGGCGTTGCGCGTCGATGTCGAGGCAGCCGCCGATATGCCGGTGCAGTTCGGCCTTCGGCAGGCGTCGGAGCGTCTCACGACGATGCTTGTCGACCGGCAGCGCATGCAGTTGCTGGATCAGACCCGCCGGCAAGCGGTACAGGCCGGCCCAGTTCTCGTAGGCGTCGGTCGCGGCCAGGCGTGCGATGAAGTTGCCCATCAGCCGCTGGCTCTCTCGCTGGCGCTGCGCGAGCGCCTCGTTCAGCAGCGCTTCGCCGGCGGCTGCCGACCACGTTTGCGGCCGCTGCGGCTGGGCGATGGCAAGCGGGAACGCCGCGGCGTCGATGCGGTGGCCGTCGATGTCGACGTCGAGCAGCTCGCTGCGTCCGCCGCTGCCGACGACGACCGGCGCCACCGCCCCCGCAAGCTCGACGGGCAGCGGCTTCAGGAAGGCGTCGGTCTGCGCCTCGCGCAGCGCCGACGGTAGCGGCTCGGGCCCGACGACGTGCACCCACGCCGCGGCTCCGAAAGTCGCGGCTGCGTCCTGCATGTCGGCGCTCATCGTCTTGCGGCCGCCGGCGAGCGACAACACGAGTTGCCCGCCGGCGCTGGCACGTTGGCTGGCGTGCATCGCGATGCGCAGCGTCAGCTCGCGCATCCGCGAGACTTCGCCCTGCGTCGCGAGCTGGTCGGTGCCCGCGGCGTGCCACAGCCGCAGCGGCATCGGCGCGCCGAGCCGGCTCCACCACTCGAGCAGGCGCTCCGCGCTGGAACGCGCCGTGGCGCCGTCGGTGCTGCAGACCCACAGCTCGTCGGGCCTGCGCAGGTTGTAGGCGTGGCGCAGTGCATCGAGCTCGCCGCGCTGCGGATGGTGTGCGTAGAGGTCAACCACGTCGGGGGCGAGCCAACCGAACACTTCGGGGATCACGGCCCAGCTCGCGCCGAGGCTGCAGAGCAGCAGCGTGGGTGGGGTGGGCGGACGTTGCGGCCGCGAGTCGCTGTGCGGGGCGGGCATGCGAAGCGGGGTCGCGGGGTCAGCTTTCGCCGCGCAGAGCGCGCAGCTTGAGCTTCTTGAGCGCATCCTTGACGCCCGGCAGTTGCACGACCTTCGGCAGCCAGCGCTCGATCGCGTCGGCAGCGGCTCGCCTCTCGTCGGCGGTCCAGTCGGCGCCCTCGTGTGCCTGCTTCGCCAGCTTCTGGGCGCGCTGGTGCGATTCGGCGTTGGGCTTCTCCTTGTTGCCGCGCAGTTGGTCGCTGCGCTGGTGCATCGCGTCGATGAAGTCCTCGATCGCACGCTGGTTTGGCGTCAACTTGCTGCGCCTTCTGTCTCTCTCGGCAGCGATTCGCGAAGCCTCCGCTCGCGCCATCGCCTCAGCAACAGCGCGCTCGCGCTGCCCCCGCGCGATCGGGTCGGGCTCCATCGCCCCGTAGCCGATAGCCGTCTTCGCGCCAAAGCCGAGCCAGTCGAAGGCACGCGAGAACGCAGCATCGAGCACCGCCTGCCAGTCGGTCGAGGCGCGGTTCGCCGGCGCCAGCGTCGGCTCGAAGGTCACTACGAAGCGCAGCTTCGACCGGGCGGGCAGTGCGAGGAACACGATCGGTGTCGGCTGCCCGGCGTCGTGCGGCGATTCGTCGCCCTGATAGTAGAGGGTCTGATGTGGCGTCATCACCTCGATGCAGAGACGACCGTCCTCCGGCTTGGGGTAGACATCCCAGAAGGTGAGCGCACCGCGCCGGCGCTGCTCGTCGCGCAGAGTGGGGCCGCTGCCGTCGGCGGTCGGGTCCTCGGGGCCGAACATCGCATCGATGTACGAGGGGTCGATGCCCCGTGCGCCTTCGGCGACCAGGTCCTGCAGCGCGCGCCTCACCACGCCCTTGACGCCGCTTCCGGCGAGATACGGCAGGCCGTACGGAGTCAGGAAAGCGAAGCCGTTCTCCGCCGGGTGCTCGTTGCCGAGGCCGGTCGCGAACGGTGACGACGCGACAGCGTCGACCACGAAACGCTGGCTGGCCGGGAGCGCGGCAGCGTGCGCCAGTTGCCGTTCGCGCAGCGCGTCCAGCAGCGGCGCGGCATCGCCCAATGAACAGCAGCGACCGAGCGCGTCGCGCTTCGCACCTTCGTCCTTCGCACCTTCGTCGATCCGCCAGCTCGAGTTCCAAAGCGGCAGGTACAGCAAGAAGCGATGCCCCGGCGGCACTCCGCCGAGGTCATGGCGGCCGACGTGATTGGGGGCGGCGATGCGACTCATCGAGCGGCCTCGACGGCCTTGACGAACTGGCGAAGCCAGCGCAGCAGGGCCAGCACCTCGTCGGTCAGCGCCATGTACTGGGTCGCGTCCGTGCCGGTCATCGCCGACATCGCCTGCTCGAAATCCGCCGGCAGCATCTGGCGTTTGGCGAGCCACGAGAGCAGGTCCTTGACCAGGGCCGAGGCGTGCTCCTTATCACGTGACTGCCAGTACGCCAGGGCCGCCATCAGGCCACTACCCATGAGGAGCGCCGGAGCGCCTTCAGCAAGCTCCTTGTAGCCTTCGAAGCCGGCCCGCTGGGTTGCGCACTGCCACGCATGCGCAGCGCGCTGCTGGTCGAGCGTTGTCGCAGCCATCAGGGACCTCCAACCGCATTGATCGTCACCAAGCCTCGTCCTGTCGTGGAGTCCCCGCCGAACTGGACCGGCCGACCGAGGCGGCCGCTTCCGTCCGTATTGAAGACCGTTGCGAGCACTTCGCCGGCCTCGAGCAGTCCTTTGCCGCTGCGCTCCGGGCTCGCCATCGCAAGGCCTGCGAGCACGCTCTCGGGCGGCAGGTTCTCGGTGTAAAACAAGCCGCCGCCCTCCGCCGTCCCAGTCTTGTCGTTGATGCACACGTGCGGCTCGACGACCGTGGCATGGCGAACGAAGTGGCCGAAGTCGGCATCGGTCAGCACGACCAGATCCTGCTCCAGCTTGGCGCGAAAGAAGTCGTTCTCGGTGCCGGCGGGCAATGCGTGTTCGGCCAGCCACGCGGCGAGCCGATCGACCGTGGCGTCGGCCTTCGCTTCGAAGTCGAACACTTCGAGCAGCAGGCGCTTGCCGATGATGGCGGCACATGCGGTGCTCGTCAGCGCCTTTGCATCGGCAACGGGCGGCGGGCTCCAGCCGCACGCGACACCCGCGATCGCCGCGGCACGTCCGAGCCGCGCGAGCGCCGTCGGACAGGTCGCGTACACGAAAGCGCGCCGCGGACAGCGCACCGGAAATGCGACGATCGCAGCATCGCTGAACGAGACGGCGCCGGCATGATCGGATGCGTTGTTCCTGTCGGGACCGAACAGACGCGTCAGCATGCCGTCGGCATCGCCGTTCCAGGCGCGCTTCAGATGGTGGCGCAATGCCCCTTTGATACCCGATCCGGCAATCAGCGGATGCCCCGTATGCACCTCGCGCTGGATCGGGTTGTCGATTGCGCCGACGGCCTGGCCGGCGCCCATGTGTACCGGACTGGTTGCGTAGTAGAAGACGAGCCGCGTGGCCTGAAACATGATCGTTTGCTCTCCCGGCGAAATTCGGTCAGGGTTGATCGCCAGGCACGACGACACGCAAAGTCTGCGCGGCGGCGGCGTCGAGCCGGTGGTCGTTGGTCCAGAACTGGTCACAGCCGGCGGCGAGCGCGGCAGCAAGATGCAACGCGTCGGGAGTCTTCAGCCCGTGCTCCGCACGCAGTTGCGCAGCGCTGTCGAACACTCGCCGGTCGAACGGCTGCCACAGGAGGGTCGGTTGTTCGAAGAACGCGTCATAGTCGCGCAACACGTCGGCGCGCCCGAGCGCGAGAGGACGGACCCGGCATTCGAGCCGCGTTAATTCGGTCGTCACGAAGAGGGCCGCCGCCGCATCGATGCTGGCCAGCAGCGCATCCACGCGCTGCGCCCACGGCTGCCGCTGCTCGATCCGATAGATCAGGATGCAGCTATCGAAGTAGACGCGCATCCCGTTAATCCCAAGCGTTGCGCTCGGTTTCGATCGATCGCTCCACGTCTTCGGCCGACAGGCGTGCACGCGCCGAGCCATCGATCTCCTGGAAGAGAGCGAGCAGCGATCTCGTCGGAACCGGCGTGGCCGTCTGGGGGACCAGCACGATCACCTCGGCTTCACCCGTGGGGGTGTCGGCCGGCAGATCGATCTGCAAACGGTGCGATTCGTCGATGACGGCCTTGAGCTTGATGGCGAGCATCGCGTCATTCCTTCCAGGCGGCAAGCAGCGCGTTGTTGAATCCTTCGGCGCGCCGCATCGTGTCCGCATTCTCGGCCCAGACGCCGCCTGCGACCCAATCGGCAAGCTTGCGGGGGTCACCCTCTGCGCGGTCGAACCAGTAGACGCTGCCGGAGGGCGCCGCGCGCTGCGCACGCTTCGGCCTCGGGGGCGCCGCTGCCATGTCCCAGCCCGAAACCACCTCGGCACGCGGCACTACCGCGCACGCGAGCCGGGCGGTGTAGCCGTCGAGTTCGAGCCAGTGTTCGGCACCGCGTTGAGCGAGCCTTGGTGGCCGTGACCCACGGGCCCATAGGGCGGGCGTCAGGAGCACGAGGCGGAAGCGTCGATTGCGTTCGATGCGATCGATGGCTGCTGCCGGGGGTTGATAGGCAACGGCCTCGTAGCGCGCCGAGCGGCCATCGCCGCCGAGCCGCAGTAGGCCGGCCGCGGGCAGCACGCCTTCCGCACCCTCGACCGATACGAGATATCCGGCGTCGAAGTCGAACGGATCCCCGCCATGCAAGGGTTCGCCTCGGCGTGCGAAGCGCAGCGCTTCGGTGGTGTAGAGGGCGCCTTCGGAGGCGGTCCGCTTGTCGGCATCGAGTGCGATCCCCAGCCGCAGTTCGGCCCGAAGCAGTGATGGAGCGGGCGCCACCGCGGCTGGCGCATCGGCGTCGTCTAAATAGGCGCGCAGTGCGTCATGCCCCGACAGGGAGCCCGCGACAGGCTTTCCCGCAGGCGCGCCGCGCAGCAGCGGCTGCATCGGCAACTCACCGCTGCCGTACAGCCCGGCCGGCCACGCCCACGGTCGCAGCGCTCTCAATGCAAGCCGATCGGCCCTCCCCTCGGTCCTGAAGACGATGCGGTCGGCGGGCAGCGGCAGCACCGGCTCGACTCGACCCGCAGCGTTCCGGCGCGCGAAACTGAGCCATCGCAAGCGGAACGAACCAGGTTCGCCCGGCGTGCCGATCACGTCGCCCAGGCGCCCCGCGGGCCGCCGGGGGAATGCGCGCAGCGCATCGCCATCAGCGGCCAGCAGCGCAGAGCGCAGCGCGCCGGCGAACACCGAAGGCCAAGGCATGGACTGCGCCGAGCCGTGCTCGCCGGCACTCCCGAATGCGCGGTTGCCGCGCGGCATCAGCACGTCAGTGGCAGAAATGAAGTGGAAGCTTGCCGGTCGCGCCTCGTTCGTCGTCGTGCTCATGAGTCGCTCGCTTTGCGGTCGCCGCTGCGGCGCTGGCGGCCGAAGAATTCGGCCACTAGCAGGAGATCGGCAAGGTAGGGTGCAGTGTCAACTGGGCTCGACTGCGTCTCCGCGACGGCCAGCGCGACAACATCATTCGCGTGCTGTGCCAAGCCGCCTTGCCGCTCGAATTGCCGCCGCAGAGAAGCGGCAACCATCTTGCCCCATGCATCGTCGTCGAATCCGGCACGGCCGCGGGCGGGCAGCGCCGCGAGCCATTCGGTGGCTGCGTAGATCGCGCGGCGCGAAAACTCCGTCGCATCCAGCGTGTCGGCGATCCGCATCAGCAAGCCTGCGGGCGTCGCGCTCAGGTACGGCGGCGCGGCATCGCCCGCGGTCGGTTTCCAGAAACCCGCATTCACCCTGACCTCGCCGCCGGCGCGCTTCATCACGCGCAGCTCGAAGCGGTTGCGGCCTCGCGACTTCGCGGCACGTTCCGCATCGTCCAGCACACGCAGCACATGCGCGAGCGGTGCCGTGTGGTGCGCGACGACCGCACCGGCAGACAAGGTAGCGCGTGCACCCATCGACGGGAGCAACCGCCCCCCGAGCGAGACGTGGTCGCGCCCGATGCGCAGCCCGCGCAGATCGCGGCCCAGGTCGGCGGCTTCGCCATCGCCCGAGTAGGCCGCACGCAGCAGCAACAGCGCGGGCAGGACGTCGTCCACCGCGACCAGTGCCAGCACGTCATCGCCACCGGAGTAGATCAGCCGGCCCTTGCAGATCACCTCGACGACATGGCGCGCCACTTCCTGCGCGAAATGGTTCAGAGCGCCCGAAATCGCCGTGTGTCTCGCCGGGGACGCGGGGCGAGCAGCATTGCTATAGCACGCCAGCGCGGCGTTGCGCCGCGCAAGCTGCTCGACTTCGGCACGCACCTGCGGATGCCAGCCTTCGCAGTAGCGGAGCGTGTGCATGGCGTCGCCGGCGAGCCAGGCGCCCATCTCGTCGCCGTCGAGCTTGATCGCGGCCTTGTAGGCGTCCACAGCTTCTTCGTATTCGCCGAGGCCGTATATTGCTCCCGCAAGCCCGAGCCGGG
>Ga0187893_10008067_pt1 | contig 16847 bp, 15 predicted proteins | sample MA1701074metaG_FD_139574 | JGI IMG/M metagenome (GOLD analysis project Ga0187893, IMG submission 139574) | White microbial mat communities from a basaltic lava cave in the Kipuka Kanohina Cave System on the Island of Hawaii, USA - MA170107-4 metaG ...
GACCTACCCGGTCGTGGGCGCGGATCGAGAGGCCATCGGGACCGCGCTGCGCACCGGGCTCGCGGCTGGCAATGGGAGACGGTTTGAGTGGGCGCGCTGTCGCCGTGCGCTGGCTGTGCACGAGCGCGGGCACCGCGCGATAACCTATGCGGGGGCCGGACGTGTGCAGCGCGCGCTCCAGGCCGTCCGCGGGCCCGACTGCCCATCGATGAACGCCGCGGCGCGCGCGGTCGTCGACCCGTGGCTCACGGCGGTCCGGGCTGAGGATGCTCGGTACGACCGCGAGACGCGACACGGAGCGACGCAAGGGGCCACGTGGCCGTAGCCTCATGATCTTCGACCTCGACCGGTCCATCGATGTCCTGCGGCGCACGCCCGCCACGCTGCGAGCGCTGCTGGATGGCCTGGACTCGTCGTGGGTGCGGGGCACAGAAGGCCCGGAGACGTTCAGCCCATTCGATGTGGTGGGACACCTGATTGACGGCGAGGAAACGGACTGGATTCCGCGCGCCCGTATCATCCTGGCGCAGGGCCCGGATCTCCGGTTCGAGCCGTACGATCGGTTCCGTCACCGCGCGCGCAACGTGGGCCGCTCGCTGGAGTCCTTGCTCGCGGAGTTCACCCGGTTGCGCGCCGCGAATCTGGAGCTGCTCAGGTCGTGGCGGCTCAACACGGAAGCCCTCGATCTCCCGGGCGAGCACCCGGGCCTGGGGCGCGTGACCCTGCGGCAGCTTCTGGCGTCGTGGGTGGTGCACGACCTCGGACACCTGGCGCAGGTGGCGCGGGTGATGGCCAAGCAGTACCGGGACGATGTCGGTCCGTGGGTGCCGTTCCTGCCCGTGCTCACCGACCACCCGGTGCCCCGCTCGTGAGGGCAATGATTCCTCCGATCCTCTGCTACCACCGCGTTGGTGGCCCCCTGGAGCTGGGCGTCACTCGCGTGGCCGCGTCAGTGTTCGCCCGTCAGATGACGACCCTGGCCCGCGCCGGCTGGCGTACGCCGACGCTATCGGAGTTCGCCTCCCGGCTCGACACGTTCCCCGCTTCCCGTTTCCCGTTTCCCGATAAGGTGTTTCTGCTTTCCTTCGACGACGGCTACGCCGATCTGGCCCGCCACGCCTATCCGGTGCTCGAGCGGCTCGGCTTCACGGCCACGACGTTCCTGATCACCGACTACGTGGGCCGGGAGAACACTTGGGACGCGCGCTACACCTGGCGGCGCCTGCGCCATCTCGACTGGGAGAGCATCGAGGCGTGGCGGGCGCGGGGCTTCGCGTTCGCGTCGCACACGGCCACGCACCGGCGGCTCACCTGGCTGGGCGATGGCGCCGTGGCCGAGGAGCTGGGGCGGTCGCGGGAGACCGTGGTGGCGCGGCTGGGCGTGGACGCGGGCCGCGCAGTGGCGTATCCCTTCGGGGCGAGCGATGCGCGGGTGCGGCGGCTCGCAGCCCCTGCCGGCTACGATCTGGGGTTCGCGGGCCCGGTGGGATGCGGGGAGCGCCTGGGTCTCGCGCGAGCCCCGGTCTACCTGTGGGACACGCTCGACGTACCTGCCGGCCTGCGGCGCGACTGGCGTGGTGCACTCGGCGCCGTGGCGGCGCGGGTTGCGGGCCGGTGCGCCGTGGGGACGAGCGTCGTGCGAGCCGTCAGCCATCAGCTGTCAGCCGTCAGCAAGCTGATAGCTAACGGCTGATGGCTGACAGCTAGAGCCCCGCCCCCACCGCCATTCCCATGGCGTGATAGCCCTTGTCCACGTAGATCGTGGCGCCGGTGATACCGCTCGCGAGGGGGCTGCAGAGAAAGGCCGCCGTGGTGCCCACCTCCCCAGCCGTGAGCGCCTCGGGGAGCGGGCTGTTGGCGGCGTAGTAATCCACCATCTTTTCGATCGTGCCGATCGCGCTGGCCGCCCGCGATGCGAGCGGGCCGGCCGAGATGGTGTTCACCCGGGCGCCGAACTTGCGACCCGCCTCGAACGCGAGGGTCCGCGTATCGCTTTCCAGGGCCGCCTTGGCGGACGACATGCCGCCCCCGTAGCCGGGGACCACGCGCTCGCTCGCCATGTAGGTGAGCGACAGCGCGGACCCTCCGGGGCGCAGCAGCGGGCCGAGGCGGCCGAGCAGCGACACGAGAGAGTAGGCGCTCACGCTCACCGCCGTGAGGTAGCCCGCGCGACTCGTCTCGAGCAGGGGCTTCTTGACCTCAGGGCCGTTGGCGAGCGAATGGATGATGATGTCCAGGGGGTGCTCGCCGAAATCGGCGACGAGGCGCTGGCGCAGGCCCTCGATCGAGAAGTCGCCGACGTCCTTGTAGCGCTTGTTGGCGCGGATCTCCTCAGTGGCATCGGCGAGCGTATCGTAGGCCGCGTCGAGCGGATAGATCTTCTCGAAGGCGAGCAGGGCCCCGCTGGCGAGCCGCCGGGCTTCGTCCATCTTGCCCCGCTCGAGCAGGTTCAGGAAGATGTTCAGGGCGGGCGGCCAGGTACCGGTGCAGACGGTCGCCCCGGCCTCGACGAGCGCCTTGGCGATCGCGAACCCGTAGCCGGCGTCGTCGGCGACTCCCGCCACCAGCGCGCGCTTGCCCCGCAGATCGATGCTCAGCATGCTCCCCTCACGGGTGTCCGTTAGATGAAGAGCCGCGCGGCGACCGGGATGAGCCGCGGATGGCGCACGAGGGCGTGTGCCACGATGCGTCCCAGCGTGCGCTTGCGCCGCGGGATGGCGTTCACGGTGCGGGCGAGGCCGTTGTAGAAGTCGTCGTCGAGATCACCGAGCGCCTGCTTCAGGTTGTAGTACCTCACGTGGTCGTCGCCCAGCAGCGCCATCCACTCGCGGTGATAGGTCGCGAGCCCGGCGGCGCTCGTGTCGCCCGCGCGGACGGCGCGGGCCGCGGTGCGGCCCGCGAGGCGTCCCGCCTTCATCGCGTTGACGATCCCGCCTCCCGACAGCGGGTTGATCATGTGGGCCGCGTCACCGGCCACGAGCACGCCGTCCGCGACGGTCCGCCGGATCGTCGGCTGCGTGATCACGCCGCCGACCGTGAAGCCGCGCCGCACCCCCCCGGGGTAGCGCCGCGCGATCCACGCATCGAGATAGCCCTGCGCGCTCCGGCCGCCCGCCCGCTGGGCCACGATGCCGAGCCCCACGTTGGCGACGCGCTCGCCCTTGGGGAAGAGCCAGGCGTAGCCCCCGGGCGCGACGCGATCGCCGAACTGAAGGTAGATCGCGTCCGGGTCGAAGGCGATCCCCTCCAGGACGTACTGGGCGCACGACTCCATGTCGCGCGCCGCGGCACGGGTGTCGAGCCCGGCCCAGCGGCCGACCATGGTCTCGACCCCGTCGGCCCCGATGACCACGCGCGCGCGATACTCGTCTTCACCGCTCCGGTCGCGCACGCGCACCGCCCAGCGGCCATCCGGGCGTCGCCGCATGCCGGCCGCCTCAGTGCCGAGCCGCAGGGCGGCGCCCGCCGCGGCCGCGCGGCCCGCGAGAAAGGCGTCGAACCGCGTGCGGTCGAGGATCCAACCGACGTCTCGCTCGGCGACGGCGACCTCGGTGTCGTCGGGCGCCACCAGGATGACGCGGGTGATCTTGCGGGCCACCCAATCGGCGCCCTCGGGCTCGGCGAACTCCCGCAGGCCGGCGTCGCCCACGCCTTCGGCACAGCGGACGGGCGTGCCTGCGGCGGGGTCACGCTCCAGCAGCACGACGTCGAGCTCGGATGCCGCGCGCCTCGCCTCCCAGGCCGCCACGGCACCGGCCGGTCCGGCGCCTACGACGAGCAGGTCCACGTCAGGCATGGGGCACCATCGCCAGGGCGTGGACCGGGCAGGGCGCCACGCACTTGCGGCACCCCGTGCACGTCGTCCCGTCCACCGTGAGCAGATCGAGCTCCAGGTGCAGCGCCGCGGGGGGACAGAGCGGCAGGCACAGGCCGCACCGGTCGCACAGGGCGAGATCGACCGCGGCGATCTCGGTGGCACGCGCTGGGGCCATGGCCCAACGCTAGGGGGCGGGGGGTGACGCGTCAAGCTGCGGCCTTGCTTGGAGTTACGCTTTAGATTACACTTGAGCCCGGCGCGCCCTCCCAACCCCTGCTCATTCTGGGACGCAGAGTCCGACGACCCGTGCAATTCCGCTGGCCGAACCTGAAGCTCGGAGTCCTGAGCGCGGCGAACGAGATCGCCGTCGATCTCGGCACCGCCAACACCCTCGTCTACGTGCGCGGGGAGGGGATCGTCCTGAACGAGCCCTCGGTCGTCGCGATCGAGAAGGCGACGGGGAAGATCAAGGGGATCGGGCTCGAGGCGAAGCGGATGCTCGGGCGCACGCCCGACGGGGTCCTCGCGGTGCGGCCGCTCAAGGACGGCGTGATCGCCGACTTCGACGTCACCGAGAAGATGCTGCGGTTCTTCCTCAAGACGATCATCGACCGGCACATGTTCCGGGTGAAGCCCAAGGTGATCGTCTGCGTCCCCAGCGGCATTACCGAGGTGGAGAAGCGCGCCGTGCGCGACTCGGCGCATTCCGCGGGGGCCAAGGAGGTCTACATGGTGGCCGAGCCGATGGCGGCCGCCATCGGCGTGGGTCTGCCCATCGAGACGCCGACGGGGAACATGGTGATCGACATCGGCGGCGGCACGACCGAGATCGCGGTCATCGCGCTTTCGGGCATCGTGTCGGATACGTCGATTCGGACGGGTGGGGACGAGCTGGATCAGGCGATCGTGCAGTTCATGCGCAAGAACTACAATCTGCTGATCGGGGAGCCGACGGCCGAGCAGATCAAGATCCAGATCGGCTCGGCGGCGCCGGTGGGCGAGGAGCGCGAGATGGAGGTCAAGGGGCGCGACCTCGTCTCCGGTATCCCGAAGATCGTGCGTGTGCACTCGAGCGAGATCCGTGAGGCGGTGCAGGAGCCGATTCAGCAGATCGTGGACGCCGTGCGGCGCGCCCTGGAGATCACGCCCCCGGAGCTGGCGAGCGACATCGTGGACCGTGGGATCGTGATGACGGGCGGCGGCGCCCTGATTCGCGGCCTCGACCAGCTGCTGCAGCAGGAGACGGGCCTGCCGATCCACCTGGACGACGACCCGATGACGTGCGTCGTGCGCGGCACGGGGCGGATCCTCGACGACCCCGAGCGCTACCGCGGCGTCCTGACGACGTAGCCGATGGCGCTCGGAGCCGACCGCTTCGGGTCTCGGGTCGACACCCTCCTCTTCCTCGGGTGCCTGGCGCTCTCGGTGGCCGCCCTGAGCCTGCCCCCGAGCTGGCGCGACCCGATCGCCGCCGGCCTGCGCCAGACCGTGCTCGCGCCCCTCCTCGGTCTCCAGCTCCGATCCGAAGCGCTGCAGGCGTGGCGCGGCCGCTTCGCTGCGGTGCGGGCCGAGCGGGACTCGGCGGCCCTGGCCGCTTCCTTCCTGCCCGAGCTGCGCAACGAGAACGCTCGCCTGCGGGAGCTGCTGGGCCTGGCTCAGCGCCTCTCGTGGGGGTACGTCGCGGCCGAGGTGCTGCACCAGGCGGAGCCGACGGATCCGGTGACGCTGCTCGTGTCCGCGGGCCGCGCGGCGCGGGTCGAGCCGCTCGCGGCGGTGGTGAGCCCCGAGGGACTGGTGGGCGTTGTGAGCAGCGTGGACGCCGGCACCAGCGTCGTGCTGTCGTGGGCGCATCCCGACTTTCGGGCCAGCGCCATGGCCGCCGACGGGAGCGTGTACGGCATTGTGGCCCCCGCCGGGGCGGCCGGTCCCCGTGCCTGGCTGCTCGAGCTGCGCGGGGTTCCTTACCGCCAAACCGTGCCCGAGGGCACGCTGATCCTGACGTCGGGCCGGGGGGGCGTGTTGCCGCGGGGCATCCCCATCGGTCGCGTCATCGGCGTGGGGGGGCAGGCGGAAGGCTGGGAGACGACCTATCTCGTTCGCCCCGCAGTCCACCCGGCGGCCGTGTCGCACGTGCTGCTGCTGTCGTCCCAGTGGACGGCGGGTGATACGCGGCCCGGCTTCCGACCCGACGCGCGGGGGCCCACGCCGTGAGGCGCGCGCCGCGCTACGCGTTCTTCGGGCTGTTCGTCGTGCTCGTGGTGCTGCACTTCACGGTGCGACCCCGGCTGGGAGATGATCGCCTGGCGCCGGACCTCCTGTTGCTGGCGCTCCTGCTCTACAGCATTCGCAGCCAGCCCGGGCCGAGCGCCGCCGCGGGATTCGTGGTCGGCCTGCTGCGGGATGCGCTCGCCCCCGCGAGCTTCGGCGCGGGGGCGCTGGCCCACACCCTGGTGGCCTATCTCGGCGCCTGGGGGAAGGTCGTGTTCTTTGCGGAGAATCTCCTGGTGAGCGGCTGGCTGCTGTTCGCGGGCACGTGGCTGCGCAACCTGGTGGTGATCCTGGCGTCGGGCCAGCTCCAGGGGGCCGCGCTGTGGTGGGAGCTGGGCTACTACTCGACGGTGCAGAGTCTGACCACCGCGGCGGTCGGCGTGGTGCTGCTGTGGCCGCTGGGCCGGTGGCTGGCATTCCGCTCGGGGGACGCGTGAAGGCGTTCCATGCCCACCTGCTGGACCAGCGCCTGCGGGTGGCGCGTGGCGTGGTCTGGGGCACGCTGGCGATCATCCTGCTGGCGTTCTTCCGCACGCAGATCCTCAAGCATCAGGCCTACCGGATGCAGTCGGAGACCAACCGGCTGCGCGCGATCCCGCTGCCGGCGCCGCGCGGCGTCATCGTGGACCGCAACGGCCGGGTGCTCGCGGAGAACGTGCCTGGCTACACGGTCTCGCTCCTGCCCGGGCCGGCCGAGGCGCTGCGGCTCACCCTGCGGCGAATCGGCCGGATCGCCGGCCGGGACAGCGGCTGGGTGACGGCCGTGCTGGCGCGCGCGCGCCGCACGCCCTATCAGCCGATCACGGTGCTGTCCGACGCGCCGTTCGACGTGGTGTCGGCCCTGGAGGAGCGCCGCATCACGATCCCCGGGCTCATCATCCAGACCGAGCCGCGGCGGTACTATCCGGACAGCACGGCGGTGGCCCACCTGATGGGATACGTGGGCGAGGTCGCCGAGGCGGAGCGCGGCCAGCGGCGCCTGTCGGAGGTTCGGCTCGGCGGGCTGATCGGCAAGGACGGGCTCGAGCGGGAGTACGACGACACGCTGCGCGGCCGTGACGGCGTACGCTTCGTCGAGGTGAGTGCGGTGGGCCAGTTCGTTCGCGAGGCGGGTGCGGCGCCGCCCCTGCCTCCGGTTCCGGGCGCGCCGGTGCAGACCACGATCGACCTCGAGCTGCAGCGCTACATCGCCCGCATCTTTCCCGCGGGCGCGCAGGGCGCGGTCATCGCGCTGAATCCCAACACCGGCGAGATCCTGGCGCTGTTCAGTGCGCCGGCCTTCAACCCGAACGCGCTGGTCGGCGGCGCCGACCCGGCCTACTGGCGGGCGCTGAACGAGAGCGAGGGCCGGCCCTTGTTCGACCGCGCGATTCAGGGGACGTATCCGCCCGGCTCGGTCTGGAAGCTGGCGATGGCGGCGATGGCGCTGAAGCGCGGCATCGTGACGAGCCGCAGTCGCATGCCGATTCCCTGCCGCGGGGGGATGGCGTACGGCAATCGGTTCTTCCGCTGCTGGCGGGCGGAGGGGCACGGGAGCCTCGATCTGGTGGAAGCGATCGCGCACAGCTGCGACGTCTACTTCTACCAGCTGGGCCTGAAGCTGACCCTCAATTCGCTGCTCGAGGATGCCGGCGCCTGGGGCCTGCGCCACCGGACGGGCATCGACCTGCCGGGCGAGGTCACCCCGGCGTTCCCGTCGGGTCCGGCGTACTATGACCGGCTCTACGGGCCCCGTCGCTGGACGTCGGCGGTCACGCTGAACCTGGCGATCGGCCAGGGCGAAAACGCGCAGACGCTGATCGGGATGGTCCGGCTGTTCCAGATGCTGGCGGCCGACGGCCGGGCGCGTACGCCCTACATCGTGCGGCCCGCGAGCCGGTCGTCGACGTCGCTCGACCTGCCGTCCGACCAGCTCGCCGTGCTGCGCGAGGCGATGGTCAGCGTGGTGGAGCGGGGGACGGCGCGGGGCTCCCGGGTGGCGGGACTGCGGATCGCGGGCAAGACCGGCACCTCCCAGAATCCGCACGGCCCGGACCACGGGTGGTACATCGGATTCGCGCCGGCGGAGCACCCCGAGATCGTGGTCGGCGCGATCATCGAGCACTGGCGGCACGGATCATCCGTGGCGCCCTTGGTCGCCCGCGTCATCGCCCGCTACCTGGGGGCGGATTCCACGGCGTCGCCGGAGTTCCGCATGGTGTTGCCGGCCGATTCCGCCCCCCAGCCGATCCAGGTGCTGCCCATCCTGCCTGTGGACTCCGCGGGCCTGAGCCCGACCGATGACGAGCCGCCTCCGCGAGATCGATAGACCGCTGGTGGGCGTCGGCGCGGCGCTCATCGTGTTCGGCCTCGCCACGCTGTATTCGGCGGGGCGGACCGAGGCGCCCACGTTCGTCAATCAGATCTGGCAGCGGCAGCTGGTCTGGCTGGTCCTGGGGATCGGGTGCGCGTGGCTCGTGTTCCGCACCTCGCCCCGCGTGCTCGAGTGGGCCACCCCCCTGGTGTACGGGGCCGCCATCGTGCTCTTGCTCCTGACCCTGGTCGTCGGCACCGGGGCCGGCACGGCGGCGAGCAGCCGGTCGTGGATCGCCATCGGTGGCGTGCGGCTGGGCCAGCCTGCCGAGTTCGTCAAGGTCGCGGTCGTCCTGATGCTGGGGCGCTGGCTCGCCGACCGGCCGGCCCCGCCGGCGAACCTGCGGGAGCTGGTCCCGGCGGCCCTGCTCGCGGGCATTCCGGCCGCGCTCGTGTTCCTGCAGCCCGATCTCGGCAGCGCGCTGGTCTTCGTCGGGATCTTCTTCGCCATGCAGTTCTGGGCCGGGACCCGCGCCTGGCTCCTCTTCCTGCTGGCGTCCCCTGCGGTGGGCCTGATCCTGGCGTTCTCGACCCTCGCCTGGGGCGCCTGGATCCTCGTGCTGTTCGGCCTGCTGATCTGGTGGCGGCCGTACATGTGGGAAGGGCTGGCCGTGATGCTGGTGAACGTCGCCTGCGGCGCGGTCGCCCTCCCGTTGTGGCAGCGCCTGGCCCCTTACCAGCAGAACCGCCTGCTCGCGTTCCTCAACCCGGAGATCGTGGACCCGCGCGCCGCCGGCTGGCACGTCATCCAGTCGAAGGTCGCCATCGGGTCCGGGGGGCTGTTCGGCAGGGGCTTTGCCGAGGGGAGCCAGAAGGCGCTGGGGTTCCTGCCGGCGCAGCACACCGACTTCATCTTCTCGGTCGTGGGAGAGGAGCTGGGGTTCCTGGGGGTGGTGGTGGCGGTGGCCCTGTTCTGCGCCCTCGTCCTCATCCTCATGCGCATCGCGCGGCGGGCTACGGATCCCTACTCCAGCCTGTGCGTGTTCGGGATCGCGGCGCTGTTCTTCATCCACATCGTCGAGAATATCGGCATGACCGTCAACCTCATGCCGATCACCGGGATCCCGCTCCCGTTCTTCTCCTACGGCGGGTCGTTCCTGCTGACCTGCCTGGTCTCCCTCGGGATCGTGCTGCGGGTGGCGTGGGAATCGCGCCAGTCAGGGTACGTGCCACTGTGACAACAAGTTAGTCGTTCAGGACTGGCGCCACTTCCCGGGGGGGCACAGATTTGTGCCCTTCGACGCCCCCCCAATGGCCCGAATGGCCTGGTTCAAAAAGGAGCGCAAACCGCGGACGTCCGAACGGGTTCGGCTGGAGATCCCGGCGGACGCGTGGGAGAAGTGCGACGAGTGCGGGCACATCGACATCAAGGAGCGCTTCGCCCGCGCGCTCAACGTCTGTCCCACCTGCGGCCACCATCGCCGCATCGGCGCCCAGGAATACATCGACCTGCTCGTGGATGAGGGGTCGTGGCATGAGCTGCACCCCCAGCTCCGCTCGGCCGACCCGCTGCGCTTCGAGGACTACGCCGACCGCCTGCAGTCCGCCATCCGGAAGGCCGGGCCGCTCGACGCCATCCGCACCGGTTACTCGCGGCTGGACGGCATGCCCGTGAGCCTGGGCGTGATGGACTTCGCGTTCATGGGCGGCTCGATGGGCTCGGTGGTGGGGGAGAAGATCGTGCGGCTCGCCCGCCGCGCGATCGACAAGCGTACTCCACTGGTGCTGGTGTCGGCCTCGGGGGGGGCCCGCATGCAGGAGGGGGTGCTTTCGCTGATGCAGATGGCGAAGACCTCGGTCGTGCTCGCGGAGCTGGCCGGCAAGCGCCTCCCCTTCATCTCGATCCTCACCAACCCGACGACGGGTGGGGTCTCGGCGTCCTATGCGATGCAGGGGGACGTGGTGCTGGCCGAGCCGGGGGCGGTGGTGGGCTTCGCCGGCCCGCGGGTGATCAAGCAGACCATCGGACAGGACCTGCCGGAGGGCTTTCAGACCGCGGAGTTCCTGCTGGAGCACGGCATGCTCGACGCCGTGGTGCCGCGCAGCGAGCTGCGGGACACGACGGCCCAGCTCCTGCGGCACATGGCCGGCCGGCGGCCGACGGAGGTCTCCGACTGACCCGGCCGTCCTTCGCGGACGCCTGCGGTTATCTCTTCGCCCGACAAACCGGCCGCATCAAGTGGAGCCTGGGTCCCACCGCGGCTCTGCTCGACGCCCTGGGCCATCCCGAGCGGCATTTCCCCGCCATCCACGTCGGCGGCACCAACGGCAAGGGCTCGACCTGCGCGTTTCTGGCGGCGGCGCTGCGGGCCCGGGGGCTGCGGGTGGGGGTGTACAGCTCGCCCCACCTGGTCTCGGTGCGCGAGCGCGTCACGGTGGACGACGCGCCGCTCTCCGAAGACGCGTTCGCCGAGTGGGTGGGGCTGCTGCGGCCGCACATCGAGCGGGTTGATGCGAGCTTCTTCGAGGCGATGACCGCCATCGGGTTCGCCGACCTGGCGGCGCGGGGTGTGGACATCGCGGTCGTGGAGGTCGGGCTGGGAGGCCGGCTCGACGCCACGAACGTGCTGGCTCCGCTCGTGGCCGTGGTGACCAAGATCGCGCGCGAGCACACGGACTACCTCGGCTCCGACCTGGCGGGGATCGCCCGCGAGAAGGCCGGGATCGCCAAGGCAGGCGTGCCGTTCGTGACGGGGGAGCGCGATCCCGCGATCGCCGCGGTGCTGCGCCAGGAAGCGACCCGGCTCGGCGCGACGCCCGTCATCACCGTTGACACCTCCCGTCTCCCGCCTCCCGCCGCCCGCCTGGGCCTCCAAGGCCGCCACCAATGGGCCAACGCCTGGAGCGCGCTCGCGGCCCTGAACCAGCTCCCGCCGCCGTTCGGCCCCTGGGGGAATGTGATCCCCGCGGCCTTCGGCGCCGCCTGGCTGCCGGGGCGCTTCGACGTCCGGGGCCGGTGGATCTTCGACGTGGCGCACAATCCGGACGGGATGGGTGTGCTCGTGGCGGCCCTGGTCGAGGCCGTGCCCCCCCGGCCGCTGCACGCCCTGGTCGGGATCCGTGGCGACAAGGAGTGGCGGCCGATGCTGGAGCGCCTGGCGCCCGCCGTGGACCGGCTGGTGCTGACGGTGGCGCCCTCGGTGCCGCCGGCGCAGCGCTGGATGGCGGACGAGGTGGCGGCCTGGGCGGGCGCGCGGCCGCGTCACGCGGCGGTCTTCGAGCCCGAGTTCACCACGGCGCTGGAGGTCGTGCAGCACGATGCCGCGACCGTGCTGGTGACCGGCTCGTTCCACACCGTCGGTGACGCGCTCGCCCGCTTGCCCGGCTTCGCGCCGCTCGGCTAACTTGTTGCGATGCAAGGGAGAGCGCTCCCCGGCTTTCGCGATTCCTATCCCGATGACATCGCCCTTCGCAACCGTATCTTCGCCACCTGGCGCAGCGTCGCCCGGCGCTACGGGTTCGAGGAGTACGACGGGCCGCCGCTCGAGCCGCTGGAGCTGTACACGCAGAAGAGCGGAGACGAGCTGGTGCAGCAGCTATACGCCTTCCGCGACAAGGGGGATCGTGCGGTCGCGCTGCGGCCCGAGATGACGCCGACCCTGGCGCGGATGGTGGCCGCCCGCGCCCAGGCGCTGAAGAAGCCGATCCGCTGGTTCTCCATCCCGCAGCTGTACCGCTACGAGCGCCAGCAGCGGGGCCGGCTGCGCGAGCACTTCCAGCTCAACCTGGACCTGATCGGCGAGGAAGGGCCGCTCGCCGATGCCGAGGTCCTCGCGGCGGCCATCGACGTGCTGCGCGCGTTCGGGCTGGGACCGGGCGACGTGCGGGCGCGCGTCTCGGACCGCCGCGTGCTGCGGGCCCTCCTGGTGGGCCGGGGGGTCGCCGAGGCGCGGCTGCCAGGGGCGTTCGCGGCCATCGATCGGAGCGAGCGAGAGCCGAGGGCCGCGCTAGAGGCGCGACTGCGGGAAACGGGATACGGGACACGGGAAACGGCGGCCGTGCTAGAGATCGCGGCGCTCAAGGGACTGGACGCCGTCACTCATGCGCTCGCGCAGGTCCCGGGGGGGCAGGAAGTCGGGGCACCGCTGCGGGCGTGTTGCGATGCGCTCGGCGCCATGGGGCTCGGGGCATTCGTCGAGGTCGACCTGGCGATCGTCCGGGGGCTGGCGTACTACACCGGGATCGTCTTCGAGCTGTTCGATGCCGGGCGGACGCTGCGCGCGATCTGCGGCGGCGGACGTTATGACGGGCTGCTCAAGGCGCTCGGCGGTGTGGACCTCCCGGCGCTGGGCTTCGGCATGGGGGATGTCGTGCTCGGGGAACTCCTGGCGGAGCGAAAGCTCGCCGACCAGGCGTCGAGGCAGCTCGACGCCTTTTTGGTGGCCGTCGGCGGTGACGACGTCACCCCCGTGCTGCGCCTGGCACACGACCTGCGCGACCGCGGCCTCGCGGTCGAATACGCGTTGCGGCCCCAGGCCCTCCGCAAGCAGCTTGAGTTGGCGGCCGCGCGGCGCGCCCCGTACGCCGTGATCATCGGGCCCGACGAGCGCGCGGCCGGCGCGGCGACGGTGCGCGATCTGGGGGCGGGAAGCGAGCGGCGCGTTGCGCTGGCGGAGCTGGATCGCGTGCTCACTGCTGCGGCGGCTCGATGACACAGGCGCAGGCACCACGGATCACGCCCCGCGCGCAGGACTTCAGCGCGTGGTACAACGACGTCATCATGCAGGCCGAGCTGGCGGACTACTCGCCGGTGCGCGGGTGCATGGTGATCCGGCCCCGCGGCTTCCGCGTGTGGGAGCTGATGCAGCGCGCCCTGGACGACATGTTCAAGGCGACGGGCCACCAGAACGCCTACTTCCCGCTCTTCATTCCGCTGAGCTTTCTGGCCAAGGAGGCTCAGCACGTCGAGGGGTTCGCCAAGGAGGTGGCGCTGGTCACGCACACGCGGCTGCGCGCCACCGGGAAGGAGGGCGCCGCCGCGGTCGCGGTGGACCCGACTTCGGCGCTCGAGGAGCCGCTGGTCGTGCGGCCCACGTCGGAGACGATCATCTACGCGATGCTCGGCAAGTGGATCCAGAGCTACCGCGACCTGCCCGTGCTGCTCAACCAGTGGTGCAACGTGGTGCGCTGGGAGCTGCGGACCCGGCTCTTCCTGCGGACCACCGAATTCCTCTGGCAGGAGGGCCACACCGCGCACGCCGACGCGGGCGAGGCCGAGGAGGAGGCGCGGCGGATCCTGGGGATCTACCGCACCTTCGCCGAGGAGTGGCTGGCGCTGCCGGTCCTGACGGGGCTGAAGACCGAGAGCGAGCGGTTCGCGGGCGCCGTGCGGACCTACGCCCTCGAGGCGCTGATGCAGGACAACAAGGGGCTCCAGGCGGGCACGTCCCATTTCCTGGGGCAGAACTTCGCCCGCGCGTTCGACGTGCGGTTCCAGACTGCTGCGGGCGGCCTGGAGCACGTGTGGAGCACGTCGTGGGGCGTGTCCACCCGCCTGATCGGCGGGCTCGTGATGACCCACGGGGACGACCGCGGGCTCGTGACGCCCCCGAAGGTCGCGGCCACGCAGGTCGTGATCGTCCCGATCTGGAAGGGCGAGGAGGACCGGGCCCGGGTGTCGGGCGTCGCGACCGAGGTCCAGGCGGAGCTCGCGCGGCGGGGGGTGCGGGTGGAGCTGGACCTGCGTGACGGGATGACGCCGGGCGCGAAGTACTTCCAGTGGGAGGCGCGCGGCGTGCCGCTGCGCCTGGAGGTTGGCCCGCGGGACGTCGCGGCGGGGCAGGTCGTGGCGGCGCGGCGCACGGGCGGCAAGGGTCCCGTGCCACTCCAGGGGCTCGGGGACGCGGTGCGCGCGGCGCTCGACGAGATCCAGGCCGGGCTGCGGCGCGCGGCGCTGGAGCGGCGCGAGGCCAACTCGGTCCGTGGCGTGACCAGGGAGCAGCTTGTCGCGCTGATGCGGGGGCCGGGAGGCTTCGCCTACGGCGGCTACTGCGGCGACGGGGCGTGCGAGGCGCAGATCAAGGAGGAGACGGGGGCCACGGTGCGCCTGCTGCCCGATGCGGAGTTCCGCACGCCCGAGGCGCCACAGCGCTGCGTGTGGTGCGGCCGACCGAGTGTTGCGGAGGCGGTGTGGGCGCAGGCGTACTGACGGGCCGCCCGATCCTCGGGTTCGACCCCGCGCTCCTGGGCGCGATCGCGGACCGGGTCGGGACGCCGTGCTACGTGTACGGGGCGAACCTGATCCGCGCGCAGTATCACGCGCTGGGCGACGCGCTGCGGGAGGTCCGGCACCGCATCTGTTATTCGGTGAAGGCGAACGGCAACCTCGGCGTGCTGCGCATCCTGCACCAACTAGGGGCGGGCGCCGACATCGTGTCGCTGGGCGAGCTGCGGCGCGCCCGCGCGGCCGGCTTCGCGCCCGACACGATCGTCTTTTCGGGCGTGGGCAAGACCGCGGCCGAGCTGGACGAAGCGATCCGGGTGGGCGTGGGGTTCCTGAACGTCGAGTCGCCGAGCGAGCTGGAGGCCGTGGCGGCCGCGGCGCAGCGCGTCGGCCGGACGGCGAACGTGGGGATCCGGGTCAACCCCGACGTGGCCGCCGAGACCCATCCGTACACCAAGACCGGCGAGAAAACGGCGAAGTTCGGCGTGCCCTACGACGAGGTGATGGCCGTCGCGCGGCGGGTGGCCGGCGAGCGCCGCCTCACGCTGCGGGCGCTGGCGATGCACCTCGGGTCGCAGATCGTGGACCTGGAGCCGTACCGCCGCGGCACGGCGAAGCTGCTGGAGCTGGTGGCGGCGATCCGGGCGTCGGGCGTGGGGACGCTCGAGGCGGTGGACGTGGGCGGCGGGCTGGGCGTGCGCTACCACAACGAGCGCGCCCCCGAGCCCAAGGCGTTCGCCGCCGCCGTGGCGCCGATGGTGCGCGCGGCCGACCTGATGCTGTTGTGCGAGCCGGGCCGGTTCCTGGTCGCCAACGCGGGCGTGCTGCTGACGCGCGTGCTGTACCGCAAGCATGCCGGCGGCAAGGAATACGTGATCGTGGACGCGGGGATGACGGACTTCGTGCGGCCGAGCCACTACCACGCGCACCACGACGTCGTGCCGCTGAAGGACGGGGGCCGGGCGTCGGAGCTGGTGAACGTGGTCGGGCCGGTCTGCGAGTCCGGGGACTTTCTGGCTCTGGACCGTAAGCTCCCGACCGTGGCGCCGGGCGAGTATCTGGCGGTGCTGGGCACCGGGGCGTACGGCTTCGTGATGAGCTCGACCTATAACGCCCGCCCGCGCCCGCCGGAGGTGATCGTCGAGGGCGACCGCTTCTTCGTCGCGCGGCAGCGCGAGACGCTCGAGGACCTGTGGCGGGGCGAGACCGCCGAACCGACGACCTGGTATCGGGCATGAGCGGGATTCTCATCCTCGACTACGGCTCGCAGTTCACGCAGCTGATCGCGCGGCGCGTGCGCGAGGCGCACGTGTACTGCGAGATCCACCCGGCGCCGCGCGGCACCGATCTCGCGTTCATCGAGCGGTTCGCCCCCCAGGGCATCATTCTCTCGGGAGGGCCGAGCTCGGTGTTCGACCCGGGGGCGCCGGGCGCCGACCCCGGGCTGCTCGAGCTGGGGATCCCGGTCCTCGGCATCTGCTACGGGATGCAGCTCGTCGCCCATCTCGCGGGCGGTCGGGTGCAGCCGTCGGCGGAGGGGGAGTACGGCCGCGCGGAGGTCGTGGTGCGCGAAGCGGGGGGCCTGTTCGCGGGGTTCGACCCGGGCAGCGCGCTCACGGTATGGGCGAGCCACGGTGACCGCCTGGACGCCCCGCCGCCCGCGTATCGCGTGACGGGGTCGAGCGCCAATGCTCCGGTGGCCGCCTTCCGTCACGAATCGCGGCCGATCTTCGGCGTGCTGTTCCACCCGGAGGTGGCGCACACGCCGCGCGGCGGCGAGATCCTGAACAACTTCCTGTTCGGCATCTGCCGCTGCACGCCCGACTGGACGCCGGGGCGGTTCGTGGAGCGCGAAGTGGAGACGATCCGCCGGGTCGCGGGCGCCAGCGGGCGCGCGATCTGCGGCCTCTCGGGCGGGGTGGACTCGGCAGTCGCGGCGGCGCTGGTGCACCGGGCGATCGGGGACCGGCTCACCTGCATCTTCGTCGACCACGGGCTGCTGCGGCTGCACGAGCGCGAGCAGGTGGAGCGCACGTTCCGGGCGCACTTCGGGATGGACCTGCGCGTGGTGAATGCCGGCGCGCGGTTTCTCGGGGAGCTGCGCGACGTCGAGGACCCCGAGGAGAAGCGGCGCCGCATCGGGCACACCTTCATCGACGTGTTCGAGGACGCGGCGCGCCACGTCGAGGGCGGGGTGGGCTTTCTCGTCCAGGGTACCCTGTACCCGGACGTGATCGAGTCGACGTC
>Ga0187893_10008068_pt1 | contig 16844 bp, 11 predicted proteins | sample MA1701074metaG_FD_139574 | JGI IMG/M metagenome (GOLD analysis project Ga0187893, IMG submission 139574) | White microbial mat communities from a basaltic lava cave in the Kipuka Kanohina Cave System on the Island of Hawaii, USA - MA170107-4 metaG ...
CCAGAGGAGATCAGAGGAGACCAGAGGAGAAAAGATGAGCCAGGACGGCAGACAATTATTCACGTCAGAGTCGGTGACCGAGGGACATCCCGACAAGATCGCCGACCAGATATCGGACGCCATTCTGGACGCGCTGATCGCCCAGGACCCGATGTCTCGGGTCGCTTGCGAGACCCTGGTGACCACCGGAATCGCCATCATCGCCGGCGAGATCACGAGCAAGTCGTACGCCGACCTTCCGAAGATCGTGCGCGACACCATCCGCGACGTCGGGTACACCCGCGCCAAGTTCGGGTTCGACTACGAGACCTGCGCCGTCCTTTCCACGATCAACGAGCAGTCTCCGGACATCGCCATGGGCGTCGACCCGGGCGGCGCGGGCGATCAGGGTTTGATGTTCGGCTACGCGTGCGACGAGACCGAGGAGCTGATGCCGATGCCCATCACCCTCGCCCACAAGCTCGTGCGAAGGCTCGCCGAAGTTCGCAAGAACGAGACCCTCGACTACCTCCGGCCCGACGGGAAGAGCCAGGTCACCGTCGAGTACGACGAGGGCCGTCCCGCGCGCATCGACACCGTCGTCATCTCCTGCCAGCACAGCAACCTCGTGAAGATCGAGACATTGCGCGAGGAGGTCAAGGAACACGTCGTGAAGGCCGTGATCCCCGCGGAGCTCCTGGACGATCGGACCCGATACTTCATCAATCCCACCGGCCGTTTCGTGGTCGGCGGACCCCAGGGCGACTGCGGCCTCACCGGACGCAAGATCATCGTAGACACCTACGGCGGGGTAGGAAGCCACGGGGGCGGCGCGTTCTCGGGTAAGGACCCGACGAAGGTGGATCGGTCGGCGTCCTACATGGCCCGCTACATCGCGAAGAACATCGTCGCCTCGGGGCTCGCGCCGGAAGTGGAAGTGCAGCTCGCCTACGCGATCGGCGTCGCCGACCCCGTTTCCATCATGGTGGATACCTTCGGCTCGGGGAAGGTCTCGGAGCGGAAACTGGCGGAGCTGATCCGCGAGCACTTCCCGCTCACCCCCAAAGGGATCATCTCCCACCTCGACCTGCGGCGGCCGATCTACAAGAAGACGGCGGCCTACGGGCACTTCGGGCGCAACGAGCCGACCTTCACGTGGGAGAGGACGGACAAAGCGGAGGACCTCCGTAAGGCAGCGTCGTAAGTAGAGCGATTCGTTCCGTGCTCTACGTCTTCACGTTGAACAAGCCGTAGAGGGCGCCGATGCTGAAGAGGCCGTTCGGCGCCCAGGCGGCGATCTGGGGCGGCAGCATCGCCGTCTCTCCCATGAACGCGAAGAGCCGCGTCGTCACGTAGTACGAGAGCCCGATTCCAATCGCGATTCCGATTCCATAGAGCGCCCCCTTCTTTCCCGGCGTGAAGGAGAAGGGAATCGCGATGAGGACCGTCACCACGGCCGCGAGCGGAAACGAGAACTTCGCCTGGAGCGCCACCTCGAGGCGAACGATGTCGAAACCGGCCTGCTTCAAATCGGCGACGTAGCGGCTGAGCTCGAGGTAGGTCATCTGCTCCGAGCGTCTCTCCTCTTTCACGAAGTAGGACGGAGGCTCCATCCCGGGGACGGAGAGCTCCTCGAAGGCTTCGACCTTTCCGCCTTCGAGGAAATTCCTCCGCCAGCCGTTCTTGAACAGCCACGCCCCGTCCGCGGGGACCCAGTCGGCCTCCCGCGCGTAGAGCCGCTCGGCGAGGCCGAAGGGTTCTACCGCATAGCGATAGACCGCGAGGCCGTTGAAGCGCCGCCGCCCGGGATCGTAGACGGCGTAGTTGTAGATCTGGTTCTCCTGGCCCATCATCCACCGCCGATCGAGGACGTTGTAGGCCTCGACGGGCCGCTTCTTGATCTCGTCCTGAAGCTCGGCGGCGCGCCGGTTGGCGTAGGGGAGCACGTACTCCTGGAGGGCGAAGCAGGCGCCGCTGACCAGGAGCCCCAGGAGCACGACGGGAACGGACAGGCGGTAGAGGCTCATCCCCCCGGCTTTCGCCGCCGTGAGCTCGCTGGTCTTCGTGAAGATGGCGAAGTTCACGAGCGTCGCCATCAAAGTCGCGAGCGGAAGCATGTAGAAGAGGATCTGCGGCTGGGTGAACGCGAGGTACTGGAATACCACCTTCCCCTTGATCCGGTTCTGGAAGGCGTCGGAGATGACGTCGATGAGGAGTCCGAGGACGTAGACCACCACCAGGGCCGCCAGGATCAGGAAGAAGTACCGCGCAAACTCCCGCGCGACGTAGCGGTCCATGGTGTTGGGAAAGCGGAGGGAGAACCGCGGGATCCGGAGGATCACGACGGGACGGCTCGCGCGAGCCGCCGCCTTCGGCCGGTTGAGGCGCGCTTCGAGCATCCGCGCGAAACCCGCGGGGAAGGGGAGGCGGATCGGGGCCTCGCGGGCGGCGCGCACCAGGAGATACAGGGCACCCGCGCCGAGCACGAGGTTCGCGGCCCACATCCCGAGAAGGGGAGAGAGCCTGCCGTTGTTGGCCATGCTCTCGCCCACGTCGATGAGGACGTAGTACAAGAAAATGATCGAGAGGCTCGCGACGAACCCCCACGATCGGCCGTCGCGCCGGTTGCGGATCCCGAGGGCGAGCCCGAGGACTCCGAACACGAAACACGCGAAGGGGATCGAGAACTTCTTGTGGATCTCCGTCAGATAGACGGGAAGGCCGGTCTCGACGTACGCCTTCCGGAGCTCCCCGATCCCGAGCTCGCGCGCGCCGCGGGGAACGTCGAAGTCTTCGGGCGGAAAAAAATTCGCGGTCGGAAGCGGGAGCCAGATTTCCCCCGAGGCCTGCCTCTGGTAGTCGTCGGGAGCGTTCTGGGACACCTGATGAAGCTCCGCGTTCTTCAGGTAGAAGGACACGCTTCTCTCTTCACGATCGATGAGGAGCCGGCCCTGGTCGGCGAAAGTGAGGCGAGGCGCATCGGGATTCGCGAGGTCGGCGAGGATGACGTTCTGCCAGTACTCGGCGCCGACGGGCGTGTCCATCGCCAGGAACATCACGTTGGGAAAGAGCCTGTCGTAGAACACGCGGGGGCGCACCTCGGTCCCCGCCTGCGACGTCATCACCTGGAAGAGGAGCTGGCGCACCCTCTGGTTCGAGTCCGGAAGGACGGAGATGATGAGGTGGGAGGTGGCGAGCCACCCGATGGCGGCCGTCACCAGGATGGGGAGGAGCAGGCGGTAGAGACTGACTCCGCTCGCGCGCATCGCGACGATCTCGCTATCGGCGGAGAGCCTCCCTAGAGCAATGAGGACTCCCAGAAGAAATCCCATGGGGATGGTGAGGCAGAGAACGCTCGGGAGAAGGTTCAGGAGGATGCCGGCGGTCTCCGACGCGGTTGCCGACTGCGTCACCAGGCGCTGGGCGAGTCGCAGGATCTCGTTCAGGAGCAGGACGAACGTGAAGACCCCGATCCCGAGAAGGAAACTGGGCGTGACCTCCTTCAGGATGTAGCGGTCGAGGATGCGCAGCATGCTCGTCGGGGAATGGAAGCGAGCGCAACTTAGCACACGCTCCCCTTCCGCACCACCTCCCCATCCGATTGGGCTCGGGAGCTCAAAATCTACCACCGGTAGTGCCCCTTGTGGTAGACTCGGCCTCTCGACAATTCATGAAGCTGGAACGACTCGACATCAGCGGATTCAAGAGTTTCGGGGACAAGGTCGAGCTCTCCTTCCATGAGGGAGTCACGGCCATCGTCGGCCCCAACGGCTGCGGGAAGAGCAACATCTCCGACGCGATCGGCTGGGTGCTCGGCGAGCAGAGCGCGAAGAGCCTCCGCGGCCAGAAGATGGAAGACGTCATCTTCAATGGGAGCCAGGCCCGGCCGCCTCTGTCGCTCGCCGAGGTCAATCTCCACGTCTCCAACATCCAGCTCTCGCCGGGTAAGGAAGACGACGAGGAGGAGGGGCAGGACCGGGCGGCCGCTCGCAAGGCGGCACGGGGCGAGGTCGTCGTCACCCGGCGGCTCGACCGGAGCGGTAACAGCGAGTACCTGATCGACGGCGTCGTGAGCCGACTCCGGGACGTCCAGGAGCTCTTCATGGGAACGGGCGTGGGAACGACCGCCTACGCCATCATCGAGCAGGGAAAGATCGGCCTCATCCTTTCGAGCAAGCCCACCGATCGCAGGACTCTCATCGAAGAGGCGGCGGGCATCACCAAGTACAAGTCGCGGAGGCGCGCGGCGGAGCTGAAGCTCCAGGCCGCCCAGCAGAACCTCTTCCGGGTGAACGACATCGTCTACGAAATCACCCGCCAGATGAACTCCCTCAAGCGGCAGGCGGGAAAAGCGCGCCGCTACCGGCGGCTCTCCGAGGCCCTCCACCGCCTCGAGAAGATCGTGGCGGTGAAGAAAGGGCGGCTTCTCGACGCAAGACTCACGGAGATCCGCGTGCGCCTCGCGCAGGTGGGCGACGAGGAGCTTCGTCGGGCGACGAGCCTCGCGACCACGGAGAACTTCCTCGAGCGCTCGCGGCTTCTTTCGACGGAAAAGGAGCGCGCGCTCTCGGACACGCGCGAGGCGCTCCACCAGCTCGAGCTCGCGATCGAAAGGCTGGATCAGGGCATCGAGCGCGACCGCCGGCAGATCGCGGAGCTCGACCGCCGGTGCTCCGAGCTCGGCGTCGAAGTGAAGGAGCTCGAGGCGCGCCGGGGGCCGGTCGTCGCGCGGCTCGAGGCCAGGGCGAAGGAAGAAGGGGAGCTCGCGCGCGAGCTCGGAAGCCGCGAGGCGGACGCCGAAGGTCATCAGGGCCGCCTGCGGGAGGCCTCGACCTCTCTCGTCACGATCGAGTCCTCGATCGAGGACCGAAGGGGCGAGATCGTTCACCGCATCAGCAAGATTGCCGCTCTCAATAACTTCCTCCAGGGAGTCCTCGCGAACGCCGAGAAGGTGTCGGCGGAGCTCTTCAAGCTCGAGGCCGAGTTCTCTGAAGTCGAGGCGGAGGGCGCCAGGCTCGAGAGCGCTTCGGCCGCGGCGCGAGGGGAGCTCGAAAAGGAGCGCGAGAAACGCGATCGCTTGACCGCGCAAAGGGAAGCGCTCGAGGCGGAGCTCGAGAAGCGCCGTTCGGAGCTCCACGCCATCGACCTCGATCTCTCCCGCGGCAAGGACGAGCTCGCGGGGCTTCAGGCGCGGTGGGCCTCTCTCGAGGAGCTCGTCGCCCGGCGCGCCCACTTCGGCGCGGGAGCGCGACTCCTCCTCACCAAGGGAGGGGAGCGCGGAATGTCCCTCCTCGGTTCGGTCGCGGACGCTCTCGACGTCGCGCCCGGTCTCGAGCGGGCGGCGGAAGCGTTTCTCGACTCCGCCCTCCAGCGCGTTCGCGTTCGAAGCGAGAGCGACGTCGGCCGTGCGCTCGAGATTCTCGCCGCGGAGCCGGAGACGGGCGGCCGCTCGGAGCTCCTCGTGGAGTCGCTCGCGAAGCCTTCGGGAAGCGAGCTTCGCTCCGTACTCGGCGAGCTTCGGGCGCGCGGGATGGAAGGCCTCGTGAGCCTTCTGAGCGAAGGCTTGCGGTACACCGGAGAGCCTCTGCCCGCGGGTCTTCCCGACGCCATCGTCGTCCAGAGCCTCGACGTGGCCCTTCGCTGTTACCAGGAGATCCCGGCCGCCTACGTCAGCCTTTCGGGAGAGGTCGTGTCCGCGCCCGGCGTGGTGGCTCTCGGTCCCGGGGGCGCGAGCGCCGGGCTGCTTGTGACGCGGCGGGAGATCCGCGAGCTCGAGGAAAGCGCCGCGGCGGCGAAGACGCGCTTCGAGGAAGGCTCGGAGCACCGCCGCTTCCTCCAGGAGGAGCTGGTCTCGGGGGAGCGGCAAGCGGCTTCCCTGCGCGACGAGCTTCACGCGCTCGAAAAGACGCTGGTGTCTCTCGATCATCGCGCGAGCCAGCTCTCCGAGGATCTCGCCCGCGCCTCACGCAAGCGCGACGTCCTCGAGAGCGAGCGTTCCCGCGCCCTTTCCGAGAGGGGCGTCCTCGGCTCGAAGCGCACGGAGATGGAGGCTGCTCTCGAGAGCGAAGAGCGGGCGAAGAGCGAGGCGGAAACCGCGCTCGAGGGCCTGCGGAGAGAGCTGGCTTCGCGGCGCGAGGCGGTGGAGTCGCTCCAGGTGAAAGCGGCCGAGGAGCAGTCGCGTCTCGCGGCCCTGCGCGAGCGCCGGGACGCCCTCGCGCTCGACGTGGAGCGTCTGCGCGAGGGGGTTCAGGAGCTCACCCAGCGCCTCGAGGCCGCGAGGCGGGAAGAGCTCGGCCTCGGAGAGAGGGAGAGGGGCTTGAAGGAGGGGATCGAGCGCGCGCAGAGCGGGCTCGAAACCGCCATCTCCAGGCGGACGGAGAAAATGGAGGCCGGCCGTTCTCTCGAAACCCAGGTCGCGATCTTGAAAAAGCGCATCGAGATGACCGACTCGGCCCTCAAGGCGCGGCGTCGCGAGCTCGAAGCGGTGCGCGAGCGCCGCTCTTCCGAAGAGATCCTCGTCGCCCGGGAAGAGTCGGATCGAGAGCACCTGCGCCGGAGCTTCGAGGACGCCCACGGGATCTCGCTCGCGCAAGCCGCGTCGCTCCTGTCGCCGGAGGAGCTTTCGAAAGGCGACACCGAGACGGAGGCGGGAGTCGGGGAGATCAAGGAGAAGCTCGACGCCATCGGTCCCGTCAATCCGATGGCCGACGAGGAGTATCGAGAGCTCGAGACCCGGAACGACTTCGTCACCCGGCAGCGCCAGGACCTCCTGGACTCGATCGCGCAGACCGAGACCGCGATCGGCCGCATCGATCGGAACTCGCGCCAGCGCTTCAAAGAAGCCTTCGAAGCCGTGAACCGCGAGTTCCAGCAAACGTTCCGCCAGCTCTTCGGAGGGGGAGGCGCGGGCCTGCGCCTGGTCGACGAGGAGGACCTCCTCGAGACCGGCATCGACATCATCGCTCAGCCGCCGGGGAAGAAGCTCCAGAACGTGCTCCTGCTCTCCGGAGGAGAGAAGGCGATGACCGCCATCGCCCTCCTCTTCGCGATCTTCCGCTACCGTCCGTCGCCGTTCTGTCTGCTCGACGAGGTGGACGCCCCTCTCGACGACGCCAACATCGGAAGATTCCTCACCATGCTCCGCGAGCTTCGCGACACCACGCAGTTCATCATCATCACCCACAGCCGGAAGACCATGGAGATGGCCGATCAGCTCTACGGTGTGACCATGGAGGAGCCGGGGATCTCGAAGCTGGTGTCGGTGAGCCTCGTCGAAAGCACGCAGGCCGCGGTCGAAGCGGTAGCCGGCTGAAGACGGGCCGCGCTAGACTTCAAGTCTTGACCAACAAGCTCGAGCAAGAAGTCAAATTCCGCCTTCCGTCCTGGGACGACGGCATCCGGCGCATCGAGGCCGCTGGCGGCAGTCTCACGCGGGCGCGCCACTTCGAGTCCAACCACCTGTTCGACTACTCCGACGCGCGCATCGGAAAGCGCGATTCCGCCCTCCGCCTGCGCTTCGTGGGCGACGATGCCTGGCTCACGTACAAGGGGCCGAATCACGGGAGCGGGAAGATCAAGCAGCGGCGGGAATCGGAGACGTTCCTCGGCGACGGGCAGGCGATGGAGTCGATTCTGGAGTCTCTGGGGCTCGAAGTGCGGTTCCGCTATGAGAAGTATCGCGCCTGCTTCCTCCTGGGCGGAGCGGAGGTGAGCTGCGACGAGACTCCCATCGGCGCCTTTCTCGAGATCGAGGGCTCGCCCGGGGAGATCGCGGAGACTGCGGGGAAGCTCGCTCTCGACATGAGAGGGGCGATGAGCCTCTCGTACCCGCGGCTCTATCAGCTCCACCGCGCCGAGAACCCCGGCGCTCCCGAGTTCATGGTGTTCGCCCGGGAGGCCGCCCCCTCCCCATGAACGTGAAGCTCCCAGAGCGCGCGATGGTTCTGGCCGCGGGCTATGGCAAACGCTTGCGGCCCCTCACGACGTACTACGCCAAGCCCGCTCTTCCCCTCCTCGGGCGGCCCCTGATCGAGTACACCCTTCGAAGGCTCGTGCGGCAGGGGGTCCGGGAAGTGGTCGTGAACCTCCACCACCGGCCCGAGACGCTCGAGCCCATCCTCGCCCGCGCCCCGGAAGAGCTCACCGTTCATCGGTCGTTCGAGAGCCGCATCCTGGGAACGGCCGGGGGCCTGAAGCAAGCGGAGGGGCATCTTCGGTCGGGGCCCTTTCTGCTCCTGAACGGCGACACGCTGTCGGAGTACGACCTCCCGAAGATGTGCGAGGTTCACCAGCGCACGAAGGCGAAGGCGACCCTCCTCCTGCGGCCGAGGCCCGCGGGCGGCACCTACTCCGGGATCCAGGTCGGAAAGCGCTTCGAGATCCGCGGGATCGAGCGTTCCCGCGAGGGGAAGGCGGAGCTGATGTTCGCCGGCGTCTGGCTTCTCGACCCGTCCGTGCTCGCCTTTCTTTCCGGAGAGCCACGCGGGCTCGAGGAGGAGCTCCTGCCCCGGCTCATCGCGGAGAAGAGGGCCTTCGGCGCCGTTTCGGAGGGGCGATGGATCACGATCGACACGCCGCGCCGCTACTGGGAGGCGTCGCTCATCATGGTGCGCGACCGCATCTTCGAGGAGGACTGGGCGGTGAGGCGGAGGCCGCACGCGGTGGTGGAGGGGGCCTCGGCCCGCGTTCTCACGGGGTCGGACAGCCGCGTCGAGGAGGGCGTGCGCTTCCGGGGCACGGTGATTCTCGGAGCCCGGTGCCACGTGGCCCACGGAGCGAAACTCGAGAACGCGGTCTGCTGGGATGACGCCTCCATCCCCTCGGGGACGGCGATCGCGAACTCCGTCGTGACCGACGGCGTCGCGCTGCCGACAGGCGCCGAGCTCAAGGACAAGGTGATCCTCAAGCTCGGGTCGGATCGATCCGGCTTGAGGCGGCGCGAGATCCAGGACGACCTGGTGGTGGTGGAGCTCAAGAGCGGGAGGACGGCGAGTCTTTGATCGACGCTCGCGTGAGCCGGTTCCTCGCGAAGCCGCGGAACCCCGACCTGTCCACGGCTCCCATCGAGAAGCTGGCGGGAGACGCCTCGAATCGTCTCTACTTTCGAATCGCTCCGGAATGTGGAGATTCGAAGGTCCTCGCCCTCCATCCCGCGGCTTTCAACCCAAAGGAGCTCCCGTTCCTCGATACCACCGGGCTCTTCCAGGCCATTCCGCTGCGAGTCCCGAAGGTCGACGAGATCGACTCCGAGCTCGGGATTCTGCTTCTCGAGGACCTGGGCGACGTTCTTCTTCAGGATGCGGTCGAAAGCGGAAGGGACGCTCTCTATCGAGAATCCGTGTCGATGCTCGCCCGGCTTCAGGAACGCGGGGAGGAGCTTTCGCGCGAAGGGCGCCGCTACGGAGCGTTGCGCACCGCGTTCGACGACAAGAAGTTCTCGGACGAGCTCGCGTTCTTCCGCCTTCACTTCCTCGAGGGGCTCCGCGGCGCCGTTCTCTCCGATGAGGATTCGGGCGACCTCACCTCCGAGTTCCGGCGACTCTCGACGGAGCTCGCCTCCCAGCCGTACGCGCTTTGCCACCGCGACTACCACTCCCGCAACCTGATTCTGCGCGGGGACGAGATCGCGGTCATCGACCATCAGGACTCTCGGATGGGCCCGAGGTGCTACGACCTCGCCTCGCTCCTCAACGACTCCTACGTCGTGCACGAGGCGCCGTTCGTCCGCGGGATGAAGGACCTCTTCGCGAGGAAGACGGAGGCCGACGTGGAGGCGGAGTACGACGTCGCCGCCCTCCAACGCAACCTGAAGGCGCTCGGGACCTTCGGTTATCAGATCTCGGCGCGGCGAAACGACGTGTATCGCCGCTACATCCCTCACACCCTCGCGCTGGTGCGCGCCAACTTGGAGAGGAACCCGAGGTGGGATAGGCTCAGAGCGGCGCTCGCGAGACACTTACCCGAGCTCGGATGAACGAGGCGCCCGGAGGGCGCCGCTATTGAAAGCGCTGGGGGTGGAGCCCCAGCGCACTAAGGAAGACACCCGTGAACCAGGTCTACGTCGATCAGTTGGCAAGCCACGAGGGTGACACCGTCACCGTGAAGGGCTGGCTCCACAACCGCCGATCGAGCGGGAAGCTCCAGTTCCTGATCTTCCGCGACGGCACGGGGTTCATGCAGGCGGTGATCTCGAAAGCCGACGTTGCCGAGGCGGCGTGGGAGCAGGCGAACGCCCTCACCCAGGAGAGCTCCCTCGCGCTCACCGGCACCGTGCGCAAGGATCCCCGGGCGCCGGGAGGCTACGAGCTCACGGTGAAAGGGCTCGAGGTCTACCAGATCGCGGAAGAGTTTCCGATCACGCCCAAGGAGCACGGAACGAGCTTCCTCCTCGACAACCGCCATCTGTGGCTTCGCTCCAAGCGGCAGCACGCGATCCTGCGCATCCGGAACGAAGTCATCATGGCCGCGCGGCGCTTCCTCGATGACCGCGGGTTCGTCTGCGGCGATACCCCCATCTTCACCCCGAACGCGTGCGAGGGGACGACGACGCTCTTCGAGACCAAGTACTTCGACCAGTCGGCCTACCTCTCCCAGAGCGGGCAGCTCTACAACGAGGCCATCGCCATGGCGGTCGGGAAGACGTACTGCTTCGGCCCCACCTTCCGCGCGGAGAAGTCGAAGACCCGGCGGCACCTCATCGAGTTCTGGATGATCGAGCCCGAGGTGGCGTTCGCGGAGCTCGAGGACACCATCGAGCTCGCGGAGGACTTGATCTGCGCCATCATCGAGTCCGTCCTGACGCGCAGGCGAACGGAGCTCGAGGTCCTCGAGCGGGACGTCTCGAAGCTCGAGTCGGTGAAGAAGCCCTTCCACCGGATGACGTACGACGAGGCAGCGGTCAAGCTGAAGGAGAAGGGGACGGGCTTCGAGATTGGAAACGACCTCGGCGCCCAGGACGAGACCGTCCTCACGGAGGAGCTCGACCGCCCTCTCGCGGTCACCTACTACCCGACGGCAGTCAAGGCGTTCTATATGCAGCCCCATCCCGAGAGGCCCGACCGGGTGCTCGGAGTCGACATCCTCGCCCCCGAGGGCTATGGAGAGATGGTGGGAGGGGGCCAGCGCATCCACGATCTCACGCTCTTGAAGAAGAGGCTCGAGGAGCACGGCCTCCCCGAGAAGGAGTTCCAGTGGTACCTGGACCTCCGCCGCTTCGGAAGCGTGCCCCACTCCGGGTTCGGGATGGGGATCGAGAGGCTGGTGTCGTGGATCGGGAAGCTCGAGCATCTGCGCGAGGCGATTCCCTTCCCGAGGATGCTGTACCGGCTGACGCCCTAGAACAAGTGGCTGCGTCTACCGCGACGGCCTCGAAGACTGCGGCTGATTCACGGCTCGAGAGCGCGCTTCAGGGCCGCCGCCACCTCCTCGTGCCCGCCTTCGAGGGCGCGGCCGAGTGCCGTCGAGCCGTCGAGCGCCTTCACGTGGGGATCGGCGCCCGCTTCGAGGAGGAGCGTCACCGACTCGAGGGCTCCCGCGGCGGCGGCGCAGGCGAGGGGAGTCACACCTCGCTCGTCCTTCGCGTTCACGCGAGCGCCTTTTTCCAGGGCCACGCGGACGATGGCGGGGTGAGCGCAGCCGGCGAGAAGCGCGGCCTCCCGGTCCTGGGGCCGGGCCTTCGTGTCGAGGAACGTTCGCAGCGCCCAAGGGCTGTCCTCCCGGGCGGCGACGACGATGGCGGTTTCTCCTCCATTGTCGAAACCGTCCGCCTCGACGGACGGATCGGCGCCCGCCTGGAGCAGCGTCGCCAGGATCTCGAGCTCCCGGTACCGTACCGCGGCCATGAGCGGTGTCTCGTAGTTGCCGGTGTCGAGGCCGTTCACGTCCGCTCCTTCGGCGAGGAGCCGGTTCACGGCATCACGATCTCCCTCTCGAATGGCTGCGTGCAATAGATCCGCAGGGTTTGGCGAAGCCCCCGCTGCCCGGAGGAGGGACGCGATGTCGGAAGCTCCGGACGCCTCGGCGACCGTGAGCGCCGAGACGGCGAAGTCGTCTCGATGATGGACGTCGGCGCCGCTCTCGAGAAGAAGCCGCACTGTCTCCGCGTCGGCTTCGGCGGCGGCGAGAAGGGCGGTCTGTCCTTCGGCATCTTCGAAGTTCGGGTCGGCGCCCGCGGCGAGAAGCGCACGCACGATCTCGGCTCCGCGCCGGGCCCCGAGGATGAGAGCCGTCTCTCCGTTCGCGTCCTTCAAGTTCGGATCGGCCCCCGCGGCCAGAAGCGCCTGGACCATCCTCGCGTCGCCTCGCAGGGCGGCGAACATGAGGGCCGTCGAGCCTTCCCCGTCTTTCGCGTCGACGGGAGCACCGGCGGCGAGAAGCGACTCCACGCGCGCGAGATCCCCCGCCCGGGCCGCGAGGACCAGTTCCGGATCCGCGAGGAGAGCGATCCAGGTGAGAAGCGCTGTCACGGGCGGGAGTATAGACCCGCTCCCGCGCTTGAGCTAGGCTGAGCAGATCGCAATGAAGAAAGTCGGCTTCGTCAGCCTCGGCTGTCCCAAGAACCTCCTCGACAGCGAGGTGATGCTCGGGCACCTGACCCGTTCCGGGTACGAGCCCGTCCAGAGCCCCGAGGATGCCGAGGTCCTGGTGGTGAACACGTGTGGATTCATCGAGGAGGCGAAGCAGGAGAGCATCGACACCATCCTCGAGATGGCGAAGCACAAGACGGGGGGCAACTGCCGGAGGCTCGTGGTCACCGGCTGCCTTGCCCAGCGCTACTCCCAAGACATCGCCCGCGAGATCCCCGAGGTGGACGTGGTGTTCGGGCTCGACCAGCTCCATACCATCGTCGACGCCTGTGAGGACGGCGAGCGTCGGGTCGAGTCGCTCTCCGCCGACGGCTCGGCCGCCTACCTCTACGATCATCTTGCGCCCCGGGTGCTCACGACACCCCGGTACACCGCGTACCTCAAGATCTCCGAGGGCTGCGACTATCCCTGCACGTTCTGCATCATTCCCAAGATCCGAGGCTCCTACCGCAGCCGCGATCCCGAGTCGATTCTCGTGGAAGCGGAATCGCTCGCCGCCCGGGGCGTCAAAGAGCTCGTTCTCATCGCCCAGGACACCACCCGCTACGGAGCAGAGCTCGGGTTGAGGCACGGTCTCGCCTCCGTGCTCCGCCAGCTCGCGAAGATCGACGGGATCGAGTGGGTGCGGTTCCTCTACGCCTATCCCACGACCGTCTCCGAAGAGGTCCTCGACGCCCTCGCCTCCGAGCCCAAGCTCTGCCGCTACCTGGACATGCCCCTCCAGCACGCGAGCGATCCCATCCTGAAGGCGATGAAACGTCCCGGAACCGGGGCCTCTAACCTTGCCCTCTTGCGGAGAATCCGCGAGGCGATCCCCGGCGTCGCCGTTCGCAGCTCGTTCATCGTCGGTTTCCCCGGGGAGACCCGGGCTGATTACGACGCCCTCCTGCGTTTCTGCGCCGAGGCGGAGCTCGACCATCTGGGGGTGTTCACGTATTCGAACGAGGAGGGGACGGAAGCGTTCGTCTCCGGGGAGACGATCTCCGATGAGGAGAAGTCCCTCCGCCGGGACAAGCTCATGCGCCAACAGCGCCGCATTTCCCTCGCCCGGAACCGGGCCAAGGTGGGATCGCACGTCAAAGTCCTGGTCGAAGGACCCTCGGAAGAGACCGAGCTTCTCCTTCAGGGGCGGACGGAGCACCAGGCCCCCGGGATCGACGGCGTCGTGCTCCTCAACGAAGGGGAGGCGGCCCCCGGAACCTTCTCGACCGCCGAGATCGTGGAAGCCCACCCCTATGACCTGGTGGGCCGCATCCTTCCCAGTTCAAGCTTGAATTCTACGGCCCCGTAGAATATATTTGGGGCTCCTTTAGGGGCTACGGAGTGGGCACCGTGCCCACTTTTTTTGTTGGTTGAACGCTCGAAGCTTCTTTCGCGCGGCTTCCCAAAGAAAAGCGAAGGTGGTCGGACGAGGTGAATGGAGCGATGCCCGCTTCTCTTTCGGCCGCCAACGGACGATCGGGAGCGGCTTTGACTGATCCGCTCGCACAGACGCTGGAATCTCTCGCCCGCCGCGCGGCGGAGGCGGAGGGGCTCCAGGTGGCCTGGATCGAGCTCAAACGGCAGGGAGGATCTCAGGTGGTTCGGGTTTTCATCGAGAGGGAGGAGGGCGCGACCGGCCTCGCGGACTGCGAGCGCGTGAGCGAGCGGCTCGGGCTTCTCCTCGACGTCGAGGACCCGATCGAATCCGCTTACGTTCTCGAGGTCTCGACACCCGGGCTCGACCGTCCTCTCCGAAACGAAAAAGACTACGAGCGGTTCCAGGGCCGCCTCGCGCGCCTGAAGACGAAGACCCCGGTCGATTCCAGGCGCCGGTTCGTCGGAAGGCTCGGGGGACTGCGTGGGGGAGCGGTGGTCATCGAGGACGAAGAAGTGGGCGAAGTCGAAGTACCCCTCTCGGAGATCGAGAGCGGCCGTCTGGAAGTGGAGTTCGGCCGGCCCAGACATTCGAGGAAACATCCATGAGTCCCCTCTACCAGCTCATCGAGGAGATCAGCCGTGAGAAAGGCGTCGACGCCGCCATCATCATCGCGGCGCTCGAAGACGCCATTCTCACCGCCGCCAAGAAGTACTACCGAACGGAGGAGCCGTACCAGTCCCGGTTCAACCCGGAGACGGGGCAGGTCGAGGTGTTCCTTCCGAAGCGCGTCGTCTCGGAGGTTACCGACCCGACGACCGAGATCTCGCTGAAGGACGCGAGAAAGGTCGACGCGGAGGCGGAGGTCGACGGAGTGGTCGAGCTTCACAAGCCCACGGACGTCCTCGGGCGAATCGCCGCCCAGACGGCGAAGCAGGTGATCTTCCAGAAGGTCCGGGAAGCCGAGCGGGACCACATCTTCAGCGAGTACGGAGACCGCATCGGGCAACTGGTGACCGGAATCGTGAAACGGGCCGAGAGTGGAGACCTGGTGGTGGATCTGGGGAAGACGGAAGCCTTCCTCCCGCGCCGCGAGCAGTCGCGCGCCGAAGTCTTCAATCCCGGCGAAAGGGTTCGCGTGGCCATCGTCCGCGTCTCCCGCACTTCCCGCGGCCCGCAGGTCATCGTCTCCCGCACCGATCCGGCGCTCCTCGCGCGCCTCTTCGAGATGGAGGTGCCGGAGATCTACGAGGGCACGGTGGTGGTCAAGAACGCGGTGCGCGAGCCGGGGGACCGGGCGAAAGTCGCCGTCTACTCCAAGGACAAGGACGTCGATCCTGTCGGTGCCTGCGTCGGCATCAAGGGCGCCCGCGTGCAGAACATCATCCGCGAGCTCCGCGGCGAGAAGATCGACATCGTGGAGTGGAGCGACGACGTCCGCACGTTCGCGATCAACGCCCTCAATCCCGCGAAAGTGAGCCGGGTCTCGATCGTGGACGACAAAGAGAAAGTGATGGAAGTGATCGTCGAGGACAAGCAGCTCTCGCTCGCCATCGGAAAGCGCGGGCAGAACGTGCGGCTCGCGGCCCGGCTCCTCGGATGGCGCATCGACATCAAGAGCGAGGAAGAGAAGAAGCGCGAGGTCCAATCCCAGATGGACGCCGCCATGGCGACGGCCGAGACCGACGTGCGCGTCCTCGAAGGCATCGGGGAAAAGACGCTCAAGAAGCTCATCGCGACGGGGATCACGTCCCTCGAGAAGATCGTCGCCAACCCCGACGCGGTCGTCGAGGTATCCGGCATCGGTGACAAGACGGCGTCGAAGATCGTGCGCTCGGCTCGAGTGCATCTGGGGCTCGCAACCGATGGGGTTGATGTCAGTGACGACGGCGAAGAGGAAGCGCTTCTCGTCGGGGAGGGCGCTTCGGCCGTGTCCGACGCCGCCGACCGAGGTGACGGGTCCGACGCCACCGGAGGTGAGCGCTGATGGATAAGGTACGAGTCTACGAGCTCGCTCGCGAGCTCGGAAAAACGAGCCCGGAGACGATCCAGCTCCTCAAGTCCAAGCTCAAGATCCGCGTGAAGTCCGCCTCGAGCACCATCGAGGAGGACACCGCCATCAAGCTGAAGCGGATGATCCGGCTCGAGGGTGACGAGGGCGCGCCGGCGGTCGTGGTGGAAGCTCCCGAGCCCGTTACCGTTCCCACGGCGGAAGAAGGCAACGGCGGCGCGGCCGTCGCGCGAAGGCGCCGCGCGGAGAAGGCCCGACAGGCTCTCCTCCAGGAGATGATGGACGAGGAAGAGGCCGTCCATCGGGCTGCCGAGGAGGAGAAGGAGCGTAAGGAACGAGAAGAGCAGAGGAAGCGGGATGCCGAGGAAGCGGCCCGTGTCGCGGCGGAGAAGGCGGCGGAAGAGGAGAAGCAGCGGGCCGAAGACGAAGCCGCCCGGCAGGCGCTTCTCGACATCGATCGCGCTTTCGCGGAAAAGGCTGCGGCGGCGGCAGCAGCGGAACCCGCAGCCGTTGAAGGGGCGCTCGCCGAAACCGGAGAGGTCGCCCCGGCCGCGGAGCCGGTCGAGATCGCGGCTCAGGCTCCGGTCGTGGAGACTCCGGCCCCTCCCGCGGTCGGGGAAAAGCCGCGGCCCGCAGCGCCCGCCCGCCCCTCCGCCGGAGTTCCGGCCGTGACCCCTCCCGGTGGATTGAGACGGCCAGCGTCGCGCGAGCCCTTCGTTCCCGGACCCACCTCCACGTACATCCGGCCCCGGCCCGCGCCGAGGCCGCGCCAAGAGATGCGGCCCGTGCCCCCGCCGCCCCGGCCGGCGGCCCCGATCAAGACCGTGCGGGCCCGCGGGCCCGAGGCGCCCGCTCCGGGCAAGCCCAAGCCGAAGCGCAAGGAGAAGCGGCCGCAGCGATCGCAACAGATCGA
>Ga0187893_10008069_pt1 | contig 16841 bp, 8 predicted proteins | sample MA1701074metaG_FD_139574 | JGI IMG/M metagenome (GOLD analysis project Ga0187893, IMG submission 139574) | White microbial mat communities from a basaltic lava cave in the Kipuka Kanohina Cave System on the Island of Hawaii, USA - MA170107-4 metaG ...
GCCGGCCGCGAACGCCTGCGCGAAACGCAGAAGGCATTGGATGCCTTTGAAAAGAAAGTGCGCGCGCAAGTCGTGCCGACCGATCCAGAAGCCGCGCGAGTGTGGATCCAATGGAGCCAGGCGATCAGCGCCGGGATGGAAAAGTGCATCAAACCCCCGCGCAAGCCCAAAGACCACCACGACGACAAGAAAGAAGCCGACGACAAGCGCTAAGCCGCCGTCCGGCTGAATAAGAACTCAAACCCAGGAGGCCGGGAAGCAACCCTTCCCGGCCTCTTTCTTTCTTAACGGTGGAAAGCGAAAGAGAGGGCGAAAACTTGATTGCTTCCGAATTGGCGATTCCGGTTAAATCGCCGCCGACTCACAGACGGAAGGCCAGATGCCACGCAAATCCTCTTCCACCGGACCACTTCGTCAGGATGGCCAAAGCCGCCCTGGTCTGCTCAGTGCGATCCGCTTGCTCATCCTGGTGGCGATGGCCATTTCGGCTTATCTGGCGTGGATTGCGCTCACGAATGGCAAGGTGGTCGGTTGCGGTCCAGAGTCCGGCTGTGACAAAGTGCTCCAAAGCCGATGGGCTTATTGGTTCGGAGCGCCGGTGAGCCTGTTCGCGCTGGCGGTATATTCGTTGATCCTTGGCGCAAGCTTCCGGCTCCGCGCAGACACGCCGCCCGAAGTACAGCGCAAGACCTGGGCCTGGCTCGTGACCTGCGCCCTCTTGGTCGCTGGCGCGGCGCTGTGGTTCACGGGCTTGCAAGTGTTCAATTTGAAGGCGGTTTGCCCGTTCTGCATGGCGGCGCACGCGAGTGGCTTCGTGGCGGCCGTGCTCTTGCTGGTCAGCGCCCCGTTCAAAAGCGCGCCAGCGAAGCCGTGGGAGTTGGAAAAACAGGTTTACGTCACGCCGCGGGTGTTGCGAAAGGCGGTATTGATTGCGGTGACTGCGCTCGGAGGATTGGTGGCGGGACAGATGGCGCAATCACACAGGACATTTGTGATCGCGTCGATTCCTGGCGGCACAAACGTGGCGCAAATCAAACGCATGTTCCCACTCTACGGCGGGCGCTTTCAAATGGACTTGGACGATGTCCCCGTCCTCGGCGCGCCGACGAACGCTCATGTGGCCGTGAGTCTGTTCGATTACACGTGCCATCATTGCCGTGCGATGCACCCGCTCCTGGTCGAGGCGCAGCGCCAGTTCAGCAACAGCCTGGTAGTCGTCGGCCTGCCGATGCCGCTCGACCCAAACTGCAACTCCACCGTGCGCCGGCACTACCCACCGCATACCAACGCCTGCGAATACGCGCGAATGGGCTTGGCCGTGTGGCGCGCGGATCGCGCCCGGCATCCCGAGTTTGAGAAGTGGCTCATGACGGGCGAGGCACCTCTGCCCCTCTCCGAGACAAGGCAACAAGCAGTCCAGTTGGTGGGCGCGGAGGCGTTCGACAAGGCGATGCGAGATCCTTGGGTGGAGGAGCAATTGAAAACCAACGTGGCCATCTACGAAATGGCGTATCGCGCGGGACAGGGTTCGATGCCGCAATTGATCCTCGGTCCGAGCGTGGCGGTAGGCTCCTATTTGCTGCCGGATTTGATCAAAATGCTGGTGGAGAACCTGGGTCTGCCAGCGCCCGCTCCGTAAACCGCGCATCCTGTTCATATGACTCAGCCAAATTGTTACCGAGGTCATTTCTCGCCGTTGGCGTCAGGCCTCGCATTCTTGTTGTCGAGCACGGTGGCTTGGGCGGCCGTTTCCAGCGATGTCATCCAACCTCTGGTCCGGCGCGAATACGCATCGCTGGAAAGGCTGTACCAACACTGCCACGCCCACCCTGAACTTTCCTATTTTGAAGCAAAGACAGCGGAGCGTCTGGCGCAGGAACTGAAGGCGGTTGGCATCGAAGTCACGGCAAAAGTTGGAGGCCACGGTGTCGTTGGTGTGTTGCGCAACGGCACAGGGCCGACGGTTCTTATTCGCACCGACCTCGATGCGCTGCCAGTGAAAGAGCAAACGGGCCTGCCCTTCGCCAGCACGGTGCGGATGACCAACGACCTCGGGGTGGAAGTCGATGTGATGCACGCCTGCGGACACGATGTCCACATCACCTCTCTCGTGGGCGCAGCGCGCCTGCTCGCGCAGCTCAAAGATCGCTGGAGCGGCACGTTGGTTTTCATCGGTCAGCCCGCCGAAGAACGGGGCGGCGGGGCGCGCGCAATGCTGAAGGACGGCTTGTTCACTCGCTTCCCCAAACCGGATTTCTGCCTCGCGCTGCACGTCAGTTCGGACATGCCTGCGGGCACACTGGGTGTGGTCGAAGGCTTCATGCTCGCCAACGTGGATTCGGTGGACATCACGGTTCGCGGCGCCGGGGGGCACGGCGCGTGGCCGCACAAGACCAAGGATCCCATCGTGCTTGCCGCGCAGACCATCATGGTCCTGCAAACTGTCGTCAGCCGCGAAACCGATCCGCTGGAGTCCGCGGTCGTCACCGTCGGCTCTATTCACGGTGGCACCAAGCACAACATCATCCCTGACGACGTGAAATTGCAGTTGACCGTCCGCTCGTTCACCGATCAGGTGCGGGACAACACGCTCGCCTCGATCCGGCGCATCGTGCGCGGCCAGGCATTGTCTGCCGGCATCCCGGAAGAGCGGTTGCCCACCGTCACGGTCGATGCTCGCGAATTCACCCCTGCGACCTATAACAACCCGGAACTCGCGCGGCGGCTTGGCGGAGTGTTCAAGGAAACTTTCGGTCAGGAAAAGGTTGTGACCCGCAAGCCTGTGATGGGGGGCGAAGACTTCAGCGAATACGGACGCACGGCGGACAAGATACCGATCTGCATCTTCTGGCTTGGTTCGGTGGAACCGGAGCGCGTCGCGGAAAGCGAGCGCACCGGCAAGCCGTTACCTGCCCTCCACTCCAACCTCTATCGCCCGATACCGGAGCCGACGATCAAGACCGGTGTCACCGCGATGACGGCGGCGGTGCTGGAACTGGTGGGAAAGAAGTGAGCGATTCCCGCGCCCGGCTCGGTTTTCTGGCATTGATCGGCGGGGCAACTGGCATCGGTTTCGCGCCGATTCTCGTGCGCCTGAGCGATGAGACGGGGCCGACCGCTACCGCGTTCTTCCGGTTGCTCTTCGCGTTGCCGCTGCTTTGGCTCTGGGCCGGATGGGATCGGCAGAAAAATCCTGAGTCACGTCAGCCGTCGAAACGAAAAGATTTTCTGCTGCTGGCCCTCGCGGGGCTGCTGTTCACTGGAGACCTGTCGATCTGGCACTGGTCGCTGCAATTCACGAGTGTTGCGAACTCGACGTTGCTGACCAACATCACGCCTGTCTTCGTCACTCTTGGCGCGTGGTTGTGGTTCAGCGAACGCATCGCATCCAGTTTCATCGCTGGCATGGTGCTCTCCATTGGCGGTGCTGTGATGCTGGTGAAGAATAGCGTCTCCTTGGGTCCACGCCATCTCCTGGGTGATGCTCTTTCCCTGGTCGCCGCCGTGTTTTACGCCGGTTATTTGCTCTCACTGAAGCATCTGAGAAAATCGTTCTCCACGCCGACCATCATGGCCTGGTCGGGAATCGCGAGTTGTTCAGGCTTTGCCATCGTTGCGTGGCTGTCTGGTGACAAGATGTGGGCGGCGACAACCGGCGGATGGCTGGTGTTGCTGGCGTTGGCGCTGGTCAGCCATGTCGGCGGGCAAGCGCTGATTGCCTATGGGTTCGGTCATTTGCCTGCGTCCTTCTCATCGGTCAGCCTTCTCTGGCAGCCGGTGGTCGCGGCTGTCGTGGCATGGATTGTCCTGGGAGAACAGTTGAGTCGGCTGCAAGGAATCGGCGCGGCGGCGGTTCTTATCGGAATCGCAATTGCCAGCGGCGGTTTGAACAGTCGGAGCCGGTCTGTTGCTGCCTGACGAACGGTCAGGAGGTCACGGTTTGTGCGCAATTGAACAACCTCCGATAAAATGCGCTGCGTTCGTGGAGATCGTCATGAGTTCCCTGGTCCACCAACCGCCCGTCCTGAAGCAGAAGAATGCGGTCGGCGTGTTGCACAGTGGAAAGACGTTGCGCGATGATGAACGTGGTTCGTCCCTGACAAAGCCGCCGCATTGATTCCTGAATCAGCCGCTCCGTCTCCGAGTCCACGCTGGCGGTGGCATCGTCGAGGATCAGGATGCGCGGATCCATCAGAAAAGCGCGGGCAATGGCAATGCGTTGGCGTTGTCCGCCGCTCAACGACACGCCGCGCTCGCCGATGACAGTGTCGTAGCCTTCCTCCAGTTCCGTGATGAATTCATGGGCCTGCGCGGCGCGGGCGCATTCCTCGATTTCGGCGCGCGCGGCGCCGGGCTTGCCATAGGCGATGTTCTCTGCCACCGAGGCGCTGAAGAGAAAAGTTTCCTGAAAGATTACGCCCACGCTCCGTCGGAATTGCGTAAGATCGAGTTCGCGCACGTCCGCGCCGTCTACCAGAACCGAGCCGCCGGTGGGGTCGTAAAAACGGGGGATGAGATTGACCAGAGTGGTTTTGCCCGAGCCAGTCGGACCAACGATGGCAACGGTTTGGCCCGGCGGAACTGTGAAGCTGATGGCGTTGAGGGTGGGAGCAGGTGCGGCGGCCGTGGCGTCGGATTTGGCTTCACTGGCCAAGTAGTTGAAACTCACGTTCTCAAAGCGCACCTGGCCCCGGCCCGGCGGCAGCGGACGCGAACCGCTGCCGAGAGTTTGCGGCTCGCGGATGACCTCCAACACGCGTTCAGCGCTGGCGCTGGCGTTCTGCATGATATTGGTGAATTGCCCAACCATGCCAACACGATGTCCGATGGCCATGAGATAAAAGACGACCTTTGCCAGATCGCCAATGGGCATCGCTCCTTGAATCACCTCCCGTCCGCCGATCCACAGCGCCAGCGGCATACTGAGGCCGTAGAGGAACTGCGCGCGCGGCACGCGTGAAGCCCAGAAATTTACCGTCTCGAGCAGGGAGTTCAGGTAGGTGTCCTTGCGGCCGCGGAATTTGGTAATCTCCGCCTGCTCCCGGGCGAAGGCTTTCACGACGCGCACTCCGGCGATGTTTTCCTGAATCACCGTCGTCATCGCGCCATGCTGATCGTGGACGTTACGCCACTGCGGCTGAAGTTTGCCGGCGTAAAACGAAATGAGCGCGACGGTGGGCAGCATGGTCGCCAGCGCCACGACGCCCAGCGCCGGGCTGATGAGGAAGATCAGAATGGTGGTCGCGACGAGCGAGACGGCGATATCCACCGTCAACAACAGGCAGGCGAAGAGGAAATCCTGCAAACGCCACACGTCGGTGGTCGCGCGGGAGATTAGTTCACCAGAGCTGGCTTTGTCGTGGTAAGTGAAGGTCAGCCGTTGCAGCGCATTGTAGAGCGCGGCGCGGATGTCGCCCAGTGTGGTCTGAATAGCGCGGTTGCGGATAGGACCGAGCACGAAGCCGACAACGGCGCGTACTGAGACGAGCGCCAGATAGAGCAGCACGAACGGCCCGACAGAAAACGCCACCCCTTCCGTCAGGTGGTTCCGCAGACCGGTGATGGCGTTGCCCAGCAGCTGCGGCAATGTCATTTCGATCGTGATGTTGACGAGCAATAACCCCAGGCAAAGCGCGACGCGGCCGGGATACTTGCGCAGAAAGGACAGAACGCCCAGGAGGCTGCGGGGTTTCAATTTGCTCTTTTCGTTCGCGGCGCCATCGGACATGCGGGCTGCATTGAAAATGGAGAATGGAGAATTTGGAATTTGAAACTGGAGCGCCCTTCCGTGTTTGATGCGTGGCCAACGACACTGTGCAACGCGCATTCCTCGGAATTGAAATCGGCGGCAGCAAGCTCCAACTTGTTGCGGGCGATGAGACGGCGGCTATTGTCGAACACCGGCGGTTCGACGTGGATAAGAATGGAGGCGCTGAAGGCATCCGGCGGCAAATCGCGGCAGCGCTCCCGGCGCTGGCGGCCAGGTGGAAGCCGGCTGCCGTCGGTGTTGGATTCGGCGGGCCGGTGAATTGGAGGAACGGCCGCATCGCGCGCTCGCATCAAATCGAAGGCTGGTCGGAGTTTGATCTCGGCGGCTGGCTGCGAGAGCTGACCGGATTGCCGGTGGCCGTCGAGAACGATTCCAACGCAGCAACTTTCGCCGAGGCGACGCGCGGAGCGGGAGCGGGTTGCAATCCGGTCTTTTATTTCAACCTGGGCAGTGGGGTGGGCGGTGGCCTGGTCGTGGACGGGCGGATCTATCACGGGCAGACGCCGGGTGAAGCGGAGTTCGGCCACCTGCGGCTCGAACGGGATGGGACCACCGTGGAGGATCGTTGTTCCGGCTGGGCGGTGGATCGGCGGCTTCGCGCGATGGCCTCAGCGGCGACCGATAGTGAACTGGCGCGCCTGATCGGGCCGGCGGCGGGTGGTGAGGCGAGGCACCTGCGCGCGGCACTGGATGCGAAAGATACTTCGGCCCGACAGGTGATGACCGAGTTGGCGGAGGATATTTCCTTCGCGCTGTCCCACGTCACACACCTCTTTCATCCGGAGGCGGTGGTCATGGGCGGGGGATTGTCGATGGTTGGCGAACCATTGCGACTTGCAGTGGCCACCGCGTTGTCTGGCCGGGTGATGGAAGTTTTTCACGGAGGACCTGAAGTGAAACTCGCGGCGCTGGGCGAGGACGCGGTCCCGATCGGTGCTTTGTTACTGGCCCGCTCTTTGGCCTGAATCTAACGGCTTATGCTTGCCCGCCGCGCCGCGACAGGCGGTAGCCAACGTTGGCACCTGCTCGGTTAGCTGGCAAAGATTTTGTCCATCCGGGTGGACAAATCCTTCAAGTCCTCAAGCGTCTTCGGCTGCCCTTGCTCCGCTATCCCCCAGCCGCCTTCGTAGCCGATCTCATCGAGGGCCTTCATGATGCCGGGCCAGTTGTTCGCTCCTTCGAGGAACTTCGCGCTAAAACCGGCTCCGCGGCCCTTTTTCATCGCGAGGTCACGGCTATATTCCTTGATGTGCAGGCGGGCGATCCGCTTGCCGAGTTTTTTGATCCAATCGATTGGATCTCCATACCAGATGATATTCCCAATGTCGAAATGCCACCGCACCATGGGGCTGTTGATCTCTTCGAGATAGCGCAACGCCTCGTCTTCCTTTGTGATGAACTCGTTCCAGACGTTCTCGATGGAGATGGCGACACCGAGTTCCTCCGCCAACGGAATGACCTTGCGAATCTCGGCAATGGATCTCTGCCAGCACTGCTCGTAGCTGACCCCCCCGCGTGCCACGCCGGGGACCAGCAATACGGACCCAGCGCCGTAACGCTTGGCGTCGCGCAGCGAGAGTCTCAAGCCTTCGAGGCCGACCTCGCGCGCCGCCGGATTGGGATCGGACAGCGGCTTGGCCCAGTGCGTATGACAGCACACGCTGGCGGCTTTAAGTCCGGTTGCCTCCATGGCCTTGACCATTTCGTCCTGATCCATGCCGCCCATTGGCTCGACACCCTCGAAGCCGGCCTCTTTAAATGCCTGCATCTTTTCCAAAACGGAACCTTTGATCCCCTGCGCACCCCACATGATCGCCTTCTTGATGCTCCGCTTTGTGCCAGTGGCCGGTGCGTTCTCGGCAGCATTCAACGCCGGTGGTAGCAGCGCGGCAGTAGCGGTGATGGCGGCGGAAAGCTTGAGAAAGTTGCGCCGCGAGGCTGTGACTTGAAAAGTGTTTTTCATAACGGAGTCTGTTGAAGATTGAGCTTTTGTAGGCGGACAACCGAGTGCCGTCAAGCCAGCCTCTGCTAGTCCTTCTCGACGCCACTGTTCCAAACTTTCATCAATTCCTCCGGCGGCGGCACCTTCAACGGGCGGACGACGCGGAAGCCGAGGAACTGCGCGTCGGTGTGGTACCAGATGCTCTTGGGCAGTTGCGGGTCCTGCTGTTTCCACGATTTGTCGGAGAACCGGCGCACCGCGCTGCGCAGCATCGTCACGTCCTCGTCGTCCCAATGGCCACCGCGCGCAACGTGCGGGTACGGCCTGGTCGATTTGACCCATGAATCCTGGCCGGGCGGATTCTGATACGCGTTCGGCTCATATTGGTCGAGGCACCATTCGAGCACATTGCCGTGCATATCGTAGAGGTGCCAGGGATTCGGCCTTTTACGCCCGACCTTCTGGTATTTGAAATCACTATTCTTACCGAACCAGGCGTAGTTCTTTAACTGCGTCGGGTCGTCGCCAAACGAGTAAGCGGTGGTCGTGCCCGCACGGCAGGCGTATTCCCATTCAGCTTCCGTCGGCAGCCGGTAGTATTGGCCGGTCTTCGCACTCAACCACTGACAGTATTTGCTGGCCGCGTGCTGCGTCATGCTGATGGCCGGGTAATCGCCCTTGCCCATGCCGAAGCTCATCTCAACGTACGGCTTCGTCGGACGGCTCACCGCATCAGACGCTTTATCGAGATAAGGATTGTTTGTGTCAAAGGTGAGGGCCTTTTCCTGATCGGGATACATGAACAGCTCGTATTCATTCCAAGTGACTTCGGTGCGCCCCATCCAGAACGGCGAAATCTTCACCTTGTGCTGTGGACCTTCGTCGGGCTTGCGGCCCTTCTCGGTCGCGGGACTGCCCATGAGGAACTCGCCTTCCGGGATTGGCATCATCGAATAGGTGACGGCTGTGCCGGGAATGCTGTTCGTGTAAGCCTTCATGTCGGCCTGGGCCTTCTCCTTCAGGTTTGCCATGATCTTCTTGTAGATGCCGGCGATCACCGTCGGTTCATCAGCGCCAGGAACTTCGTCGGCTTTCTTCTGTGTGAGCTTCAACCCTTCGGGCCACGCAGCGCCCTGCTCGATCCATCGGGCGAGCATCTCGCTCTTATCCTTGGACATCGGGCCACCCTTCTTCGCCGGCGGCATCAAGCCGTCGTCCTCCGGCGAAAGTGTCGTAGAGGTGTAAACGGGGCTTTGCTTCGGCCGGAACGCGACGATGCCAACCCCGTTGTCGCCACCCTTGAACGCCAGGTCGCGTTCGTCCATGCGCAGACTACCCTTGTCGTACCCTTCGCGATGGCAGGCCACGCAGTTCAGCTCAAGAATGGGTTGCACGTCCTTTACGAAATCAACTCGCTGGACCTTCTCCAGCTTGACGCTCTCCGGCCACTCCGCGCCCTGCTCGATCCATTTGCGCAACACCGCAGCCTGCGTTTTGGTCAGCGGATCGCCCTTGGGCGGCATGATGTCATCGTGTTCCGGCGGCAGGATGGTGCTGGTGTAGAGCGGACTTTCCGCCGGCTTGCCAGGCACCAAGGAAGGGCCTTTTTCGCCACCCTTGATGGCCAGCGCGCGAGTCATCAATTGCAGGTCGCCCTTGGGTTTTTCCGGCCCATGGCAACTGAGGCACGTCGATTCCAGCAGCGGCTTTACGTCGAGGGCGAAATCAATCTTGTCGGCGGCAAGCGCAGCCTGTGCGGCGATGAACACCGGCAACGCAGCCGCAATAGGAGGGAGCATAAATCGTCTCATAAAGAAAATGCGGGCGACACTGTTGACGTTGCCCGGATCGTTGTCAATCTGTTGGACGAATGCCACCGGGATTATTCACAAAACACCGTCGGCTGTGGATAATTTGTGCCTTTGTCGCGGCACCGGTGTTGATATTCGTGCTTTGGCCCGGGCCAAAGCACGCCCCCTCTCCTCCTCTGCCGTCGCCCAATGGCTACGACGATTTTGTGAGGGCAGGAAAACTTCTCGGCTCCGTTTCCTCAGATTACACAAGGATGCCGCCGGAGGAATTGAAGGCCTATGTCGGAACCAACCAGGAGCCGCTGCGACTCGTCCGCCTTGGCCTTACTCGTGAGTGCCGCGTGCCGATCGAGTACTCAAAGGATTACTATCAGCAACACTGGCAAGAGCGATCCGACATAAAGAAGCTCGCGCAACTGATCTCCGCCGAGGGACGGCTGGCCGAAGCGCGACTGTGGAGCAAGCGCGTTTACTCGCTAATCGATCGTATTCGGATGATGTGGCAGTATCGGACGCTATCCCCTGAGTGGGCAATGGACGACAAGTTCATCCAAAGGGCTCACCGGACCGATCTCTTGCGCCGCCAACTGTTGCTTCGTCTCGCCGCCCGCACTTACGAAGTGGAACACGGCAAGCGCCCCTCGCGTGCTGAAGATCTCGTGCCCTCCGTGCTGCGCGCCATCCCCAAAGATCCTGAAACCGGAACCAACCTGGTGCTGAACCCGGCTCTCTGAAAACGAATGTCGGCCAGCAGCCCGTTCAATAACAAGTAGCATCCGGCGTGAGCCGGATCTGATCTAACTACGATTCCCAGAGAGGAATAATGATCCGGCTCACGCCGGATGCTACGAAAGGAGAGTTTTTCAACGGCCCGCTACGGCTGCCTGGGGATAACGACGCGGTAGAGCCGGTTGCTCGTCCAGGCCGGGTCGGTGAATGACTCCACGCGGTTGTTCGCCCGCGCGACGATGTCGCCCAGCCGCGACCAAGTGCCCGCATTCAGGTTGTCCGTGAATTGCACGGTGTAGGTGCGGTTCGAAACGGCGGCTACGAGCACGCGGGCCGTGCCGGGTGTGATGGCCTGCTCGATCCTCAGATAGCTCGCGCTGTTCGTCGGGTCGGTGCCGGCGACGAACTCGGCCCGGTTGCTCTGGCCGTCGCCGTCGCGATCCAGCGCCGCGTCCGAGGGATCGTTAGGGGCCAGGCCCAGTTCGGTTTCGGTCAGGTCGGGAATGCCGTCGCGGTCGAAGTCGGCCAGCACGGTGTTGGTGAACGCCGCCAGCACTCCGGGCGCGCTGTTGGCTACGTTGTAAACGACCAGGCGCATGGTGTAGTTGCTCGACAGCATGTTGTTGGTCAGGATCAGGCCCGCCGCCGTGGCGTTCATTGTGACGAAGTTGCTGCGGAAGTTGCCGTAGTTGGAGACGATGATGATGGAGCCGCGCCGCCAACTGTAACCAATGGGCAGCGGATTGCCGGTAACTTCGGCGCTCATGGTGAAGTCGCTGCCCTCGACTACGGTCTGGTTCAGGGGGGGCTGCACAATCACCGGATTGACCAGCACCGTCAGGACCGCCGGTTGACTCACCACGGGTCCGACCGCATCAGTGATGACGACATCATAGGTTCCGTCCTGGGGCAGTTGCACGTTGTTCAACGGAAGCGTGGCACTGTTGGCGCCGGGAATCGCAGCGCCGTTGAAGCGCCATTGATAGGTGAAGGGCGTACGGCTGCTCGCGTTGACGGCGAAGCTGATGTTCGTTCCCGGCCGCACGGTCAGACCCTGTGGCTGTTGCGTAATGAACGCTGGAGTCAACACGGTGAGGCTGGCGCGCGCGCTCGTGATAGAGCCAAACCGATTGAACACGTCCACTGAATACTCACCCGCCTGGCTGGTCTGGACGGCTGCGAGAATCAGCGTGCTGTTCGTCGCGCTGTCGATCCGGTCGTTGTTGAAACGCCATTGATAAAACAACGGCCCCGGACCGGAAGCTGTGACCGAGAATGTTCCAACCTGGCCACCCACGACGGTCCGATTCGTCGGCTGGCTGGTGATGTTGGGCCGCGCGCCGACAGGCAGAAGAAAGCCCGGTGTTGGAACGGCAGCCGTCCAGTTCGTCGGCTCGTTTCCATACGAACTGGCAACGAGGCGCTGAAGCGAAGCGCCCGCGCCATCGGCCGCCGGAGGCCACGGCAACCGGTCGTTGTAGCGAATGTCATCGACGTTGTAGTAGGGCACGCCGTTGGTCGTGGGTGCGTCGGGCGCCTGCAACTCCAGTCGCTCGCCACTGCCCTGCAAGTTGCCGGTGGTGGGGCCGAGGACCGCGACTGCAGCAGGAACACCGTACTTCGCGCGAAATGCCGCTGGATCGCCGGCCACAACCAGCAACAATCCATCCGGCGCCAGCGAAACATTCGCCGGGAAGTTGAAACCGAACCCGCTCAAGCTCCACCGGTTCGTCGAATTGACCGGATCGAACAGCGGAACCGCGCTGCCACTGACGTTGAGCAGTTCCACGAACTCATCTCCGCCCGGCACCGGGTTGTAGTGAATTTCATTGATAACCACCGGCCCGACGCGCGGGCCGCTGTTGAAGTTGCCCAACGTGCGGCTGATTTGCGCGGGGAAGTGCTCGATGCCCGCGCTGTTCACATGGCGGCCGAATGAAACTCCGGTCTGCGCACCGCCAAAATCAAAACCGTGGCTGTGACCGGTGAGTTGCTCCGCGGTGTTGCCGGAGAAGAGATACACGTCGTCGCCGAGCGAACTGAGTGCGAAGCTCGTCCCCAGGCCCGGGTTGGGATTGAACAAGCTTTCGTCCACGCTCAGGTAGCCGCCGGCAGGCAGCACGGTTCCATTCGGGAACCGATACTTCCACGGATAATGCGCATCGTCGGTCAGGTACCAGCCGCTCAGATCGGCGGCCACGAGGGTGGGATTGTGCAGTTCAATCGCATCGACCTCTGGCAAGGTCGAACTGGTGAAGGCCTCGTTGATCACCACGCCGGGAATTGTGTCCGCCGGATCGTCAGCACCCGGCGACCCGCCCACTTGCGAACTCGCGCGATAAAGACCGCGCGCCGCATCGGCCAGCACGAGCGAGAAACCAAAGCCATCAGCAGTCAACGGCCAGGGCACGTCGTCGGCGAAAGTCACCGACAAGACCTCGAAGCCTTGAACATGATGGATGGTCAGCGTCTCGCCGTCGTTGTTCAGCCGGCCCGAGTAGAGGCCATGGACGGTCAGACCGGGATATTTACTTTGCAGCGCGGCCCGATTGCGACCCAACAGGAACGTCGCGCTCGGCGTGAGCGTGGTGCCGTTGGTGAAAACGAATTCGATCCCGGCGGAGAAGAACAAGCCGCTCAAGGTGAGCGTGTTGGTGCCAATGTTTTTCAGTTCGACGAATTCAAACTCATCGCCGTCAGTCCCACCCAGGGCCGGCGGGTTGTACATGATTTCTGAGAACACCAGGTTGCCGCGCAGTTCGACTACCGTGTCCGGCGGTGTGGGAATGAATTCGATGGGAGCCGACCAACGGCTCCAGCGCCCGGTGTTGTCCTTGTGGCGCACGCGGGCGCGATAGAACTTGCCGGGCTTAACGTAAGCAGCGGGGAAGCTGTATTGGCTGTTGAAGACCATCAGTTCGCCGGAATCCCAGTCGGCGTCCCATTCGAGCTTGAGGTTTTCTCCGCCTCTCACGGGCGTGTTCGTGGGGGTAATTTCCGCCACACGCCATTGCATCGCCGCGAACGTACCCGCGCCCTGCGGATCGGAAAAGGCCGAGGACTGGAACAACAGTCCATCCGCCGGATAACCGGGCAGTCCGGCATAGGTGATCGTCGGACGGGCGGGAACCTCCGTATCTGCCGCGGCGATTTGGTCCAGGCGCGTCACCCAGCCGCCGGCGGCAACACTCGTGCGGTCGATCCACCAGGACGCATTGCCGCCGACAAACATAAACGTCTTCATGTCCTGCATCACCGCGGGCAAGCCACCGAGCACGCCGGGACTGTTCGGAATGATGAGCGATCGGTAAGCCGATTGCGCCGGCACGGCGTTCGACCAGCGCGCGTGGTCCGCCGCCGCCACATTGAGCAGTGGTGTGGCGAAGGCGTCGATGAGCGGAATGATCTGGTCGGGTTGAAAGAGCAGGTCGCGGATTTCGCGCACGACATTGCGATATTCAAGTTGCAGTTCAGGATGCTGGCCCGGATCGCCGCCGGTAGCGCTGGAGGGGAAGATGCCGTTGAAAAGAATGTCCTCGCCGTTGTTCCACGTCGGCCCCCAGGTGTCCGTGCTGTCGTAGGGCAACTGCCACACCCGTCCGAGGAAATTGTTCGACGCGCCATAGAGCGGCTCGAAATACCACGCGCCATTTTTGTTCGCGCTCGGCCAGATGTCGTAATGGCGGATGGCTTCGGCGATGGCGAAGTAGCGGTACCAATTGGTGTAGTTGGCATGCGCCAGCAGCCAGTCAATGGATTGGAAGCCGGTCAGGTTGTTCTCGATGTTGAAGAAGTCTGCCGCATTCGTCACGGCGAGCGGCCCCTGGTAGCGCAACTCGTCCAGCCCGAGGACGAAATTGTCCACCAGCTTGTAGAGATTGCCCTTGGGCAGGCTGTGGGAGTCGAGGAAGTTCACGTCGTATTTTTCCTGTGCCCAGTTCAAGCCCCAGAAGTCACCGGAATATTGGTCCGCGCCCGATTCGCTCGCGCCGCGGATGACGCGGAAATGAAAATGGAACGTGCGTGGCGCGGGCACACCGACCTTGTTCCACAGGAAATAGTTGATCACCTCCTGCAAGGCAAAGGTTTCTGAACCGCGATTGCTCTGGCCCTTGCCGGTGGTCAACTCCCGCCATTTCGTCGGGAACGGTTGGCTGCTCTGATCTTTCGCGTCGAGCAGCCGCCCATCCTTGAAGCGAATCCGAAAGCTGCGCTTGCCGTTGTGGTAGCGGCCATTGGCCCCGCGCAAGCGGTAGGTGACGTGGTCATAAACCTCACCGTCGTAAACGACCGTTCCTTCCCAGTTGAAGTGGAACCGGCCTTCGTGGCGCGCCCCGCCCGCGGCGGTCTGCGGAAGCTGATCGCCCGTGTTCACCCACGCCGTGCAGTGATCGAGATCGCCGGACCGCGTGATGAGTGTATAGATGGGCAGAGTTTGCAGCGCCGCGCTGGAGAAACCCAGATAGGCCGGCACGCCGTCATAGACGAAGTAGGTGAAGTTCAGCGAAGGATCGTCCTCGAACGGCGCGCGCCGCGATGCGCTCAGCGAGTCTGTCACCGTGATGCGATACCGGACCAACGTACGATGCGCTCGCGGCGGCAGGATGACCGTGTAGAGGCTGTCGCCCGCTACCTCGTCGCCGTTCAATCCGTCATCGGTCATCGGGACAGTTGTCCAATTGGTTGCCGACTCGAACGCTGGGTTTGCCGCATTGGTCAGCGTGGGCGTCGCATTAAAATTGTTCAACTGCGCGGTCGTCAGTGGCAGATATGCGGGAACGTAGCTGCCAGGGAGGACCACCTGATAACTGAGAGACACCGAACTAACGCCTTCCGGATCGGTGACCTTTGCCGTGATTGTCACCGAATTTGTCGAAGCCGGCGTGTTCGGCGAGTGATCCACCTGGCGGATGTTTGGCGCGGCATTGGCGGCGAAGACACTGTTGGCCGCGTCCGGCGTGAGTGGTGTGCCGCTGCGCCATGAACTCCCGAGATCATTGTCGAGCGAGGGATTCACCAGTTGCATCGAAGCACCCTCGCCGTTCGCCGCGATGGGCCACGGAAATTCGGAACGAAAATCGACTTCATCAACGATGGCGTCGTTCGGGTCGCGCAACGTGATGCGTTCGCCGTCGCTGTTCAGCGCTCCATCCCACGGGCCGAGCGCGGTGACGCCATAACGCGCGAGCATTGTCGCCGGATGCTGCGCCACCACCACGAATGCCCCCGCCGAAATGGACGCGCCCGGCGCGAAGTTGTAATCACCACCACCACGGATTTTCCAGAGTGAGAGGTCCACTGGAACCGCGCTCGCGTTGTGCAATTCGATGAACTCCTCGCGAATGGTATTGTTTGTCCCGTTGTAGTGGATTTCGTTGATGACGACGCCTCGTGTGACAGCCACGACGCGCAGCGCAAAGGTCTGCTCTACGAACAACCCCGCCGTGTCCGTGCTGCGGATACGGATCGAGAAGGTCGAACCCAACCCACCCGCGTAACCCGGCCCCGCCCGCAACTGATTGCCGGCAATGGCGAAGAGCGCGTTGTTCCCAAAGCCCGGTACGAGTGTGTAGATGTGCGTTTCCTCCGGGTTGATGTCCACGGAGGCCAACCCCGCGATGAACGATCCTGGTCCGACATTCTCGCCGATGTCCGTTCCGCTTAGTTGAATCGCGGTTGGCGGCGCGGGCAGGGCGTTCACACGGACGAAGACCGTTGCGGCCGGGGAATCATAAGAGCCGTCGTTGACCTTGAAGGTGAATGCGTCGTTGCCCACGTAGCCAGGTGCAGGCGTGAAAGTAACGTTTGGCGGCGTACCGCTTAACGTGCCGTGCTGCGGCCGGTTCACGATGGCGTAGGACAGCGTACCGCCGTTGGGATCACTTCCAGCGAGTGTGATGCTCCGCGCGGTATCCACCAATGTCGTGACGGACTGGCTGAACGCCACTGGCACACCGGGATCGACGACGACCGTGACTTGCGCTGTGCGGCTGCCCAGTTCGTTCGTCGCCGTTAGCATGTAGGTGGTGGTGAGGTTGGGGAACACGGCGACGCTGCCGGCCGGATTCGCTACTGCGCCGATGCCGTTGTCGATGGAAATGCCCGTGGCGTTGGTCACATTCCACGACAGCGTCACCGAGTTGCTCAATAGTACGACGTTCGTGTTCGCGGTGAACGAGCGAATGATGGGCCGCCCACCGATGATGTGTGTATCAGTCAGTTCCGCAATGAGATTGCTGGCAGCGGCTGCGTTGAGTGCGTTGTTGTAGAACCGAAACTCGGCGATGTCCCCGACGAAGCGACGGTTGGCCCCGCCTTCACCTGTGGCGATGCCTCCAACCGCGAAGCCGGCGTTACTGCGCGCAGCGGTGGCCACGCCTGCTCGGGTGACCGGAGTCCGGTTGTCCACATACACCACTTGCGAGCTGCCGCCCCAGGTGAACACGGCGACATGGAAATTGCTATCCACGAGTGATGCGCCAGCGGACAGCGTGGTGATGTCCGGCGACCCGGTGCCCATGCCAACGCGTCCGCCATTGTCGATCACCGTTCCCCAATCGGTCGTCACGCCACCCTGTTCCGCGTCCAC
>Ga0187893_10008070_pt1 | contig 16839 bp, 16 predicted proteins | sample MA1701074metaG_FD_139574 | JGI IMG/M metagenome (GOLD analysis project Ga0187893, IMG submission 139574) | White microbial mat communities from a basaltic lava cave in the Kipuka Kanohina Cave System on the Island of Hawaii, USA - MA170107-4 metaG ...
ACTCCTTGGTGAACAAACTCATGAAGTTGGACGACAGGACCGTCGTCTTTCCCGGCCACAACTACGCCGGCGGCAGAACCTCCACTACCATCAGGGAGGAGCGAGAACGGAACCCGTACGTCCAGTTCCGCTCTCTGCCGGACTTCCTTCGCGCCATGGGATATGGATAGACCTCCCTTCTTGATCCCGTGCCATCGCGTCATCCGGACCGACGGCCGCATCGGCCAGTATTCCGGACGGGGACCCTCGATGAAGGCGAGGGTGCTGGCGATCGAGGGGGTCGATCTGGAGCGACTCACCCGACTCGCCTCGAAACGGACCCGCTTCATCGGAAGCCACGCGGCGAAGATCTTCTGTCTGCCCGCTTGCCGCTTCGTTCCGCGCGGGCGAGGGCCGCGCGCCGCCCATTTCGCCACCCTGCGTGACGCGAGACGCAGCGGCTATCGTCCTTGCGGCCGCTGCCGCCTCGTCTCGCTCACCGTCCCGACGCCTAGCGCACCTGCCGCGGCCCAAAATCAAAAAGGAGTCGAAACGATGCGGATCTGGCGGGATCTCTCATACCTGGCCCTGTCGGCCTCCTTCGTCAGCCTGGGGATCGCATACGTCTCTTGGATGCTCGTGACGCGCCTGGGCGGCCTGAGCCCCAGAGCCTACGCCGCAGGAGCTGGGATCGCCGTGCTGTACGCCATCGCTTTCATGGTAATGGAGCTGTTGCAGCGAAAGGCCTAGGCCGCGGCACGGAACGCGCGCCGCCGCGCGTCGCCCGTCATGAGGGGCGGGCGTAGTCCATCCGAAGGAGTTCGCCCGCTCGGCGAAAGATGCTTGCGGGAAAGCCCAACGCCTGCTTGATCAGACAGTCGCGGTCCATCGGGCTCTCGACGCGGCGGAGGCGAAGGATCTCTCGCAATGGCAGGTGGCCAAGGAACAGCCAGGGGATGACGGGGAGCGGCACGTCGCTTCCATGAACCAGCTTTGCGTGAAACTCCGGATGGCGCAGGAAGCGGCGGAGAAACCAGGAGCGATTTGGTTGGGTGAACGCCGATGTGTCCGCGTACAGGTTGGGATGCTCCAACAGCATCTTGGCCGTAGTCGAAAAGGCGCGGCCTAGATCCCGAATGTCCGCGCCGCCTCCGTGAGCGGCGATCACCGTCACGCCTTCATCCAGGGCCAGGCGGAGGGACTCGCACCCCACGACCCTTCCGAACGAGGTCGTGAGGGCGTACTCGGGACCCGTGTGGCATAGCAGCGGAAGCCGAGCCTCGGCCATCCGCCGGTAGAAGGGGACCAACGCCGGGTCCATCGGATCGAATCCCTGGGCGCTGGGAAGCCACTTGAGCAGGACAGCGCCCCGCTCCAGGCATCGATCGACCTCCTCGAGGGCATCGCGCCGCTTCGGGTTGACCGAGACACCGGGCAGGAAGCGATCGTCGGCCCTGGCCAATTGAAAGACATAGTCGTTGGCAACGTAGAAATTGGTGCGACGCGCATCCCGTCTCCCCGAATCGTCGTAGACCGCATCCAGCGCGAGCGCCACGACCTGGTTCACGACCCGCATCCCGGCGACCGCCCGGGCGAGTTGAGGCCGAATAATGCCAACCGCGCCCGATGACTCTTGCCGCTTGATGCCATGGCGCACGCGCAGGTAGAAAAACGATGGCCGATTCCACTGCTTCGTCGAGACGTACGCATCTGCGCCGCACGCATCCGGTGGCAGGACGTGGACATGGATGTCGATGAGCGGGCCGCCGTGAGTGCTTCTCTCGTGACGATCCCCGCGACAATCCGACATGTCGTGTCCGCCCGCCCGACGTCGCGATACCCGCCGAGTCGGCGTCAGGGGTGCGATCAAGGGCGCCCCCGGAATCGCTGGTCCGGCCTCTAATGGGTTACGTCTGTACTGAACGCCGCGCGACTGGAGAAGACATGGGAGGCGTGGTGGTGCACCAGTTTCCAGACGCCGTTGATCTTCTCATAAATGTTGGTGGCCAAGACCGACGTCGCAGTCACGTCGTGCTCCACCTGAGAGAGGAGATTCTCCGTGAGGACGACCCAGGCGAACGGACTCTTGACTCGGACCAAGACATCGGTCAGGGTGAAACGGATCTCCTTCGTATTGGAGAAGATCAATTCCCAGCTCGCCTTCACCGCCGACCAACCCGTGAGGAGCGACCACCCGGGATGGACACATTTGATATGGTCCCCCTTCGCCCACACCGCCTCCATCCGCTCGATATCCAGGCTTTCGAACGCCCGATAGAAGTTGGCGTTGGCTTCCATAACCTCGATGACGTCAGGACCGAGTACCGTCATCGTGCGGGCCCTTCGTTTTCATGCTCCCGTTCGCCCTTCCGGGACGCCGCAGCCTCGGATGGGTCCCGGGAAGCGCAGACGACGAAGATGGTTCCGTTCAGAACCTGAAGCGGCAGCCGCTCAAGATACGCTCCGGGACAGGGTCCCGCCACGCACTCGCCGGTCGCCGCGTCGTACGTCGCGCCGTGGGTCGCGCAAATGATGTAGCGGCCATCCTCTGAAAGGAACTCGTTGTCAAACCAATCCATCGGCATCGGGATATGGCAGCATCTATTCCGATAGGCATAGAAGCCCCCATGGTAGTTGACGACGAATCCCTCGATCTGCCGCCCTTCGCAGGTGAGGGTGAACTTCTTCGAGGAGCCGTGCGGAACCTCCTCGACGCGCGCCACCTGCTGTTCCATCGGGTATCGTGCCATGTTCCCTCATTGCAGATTCTCGGCTGACGGGCAGCGTATTATACTCGGTCCAGACCGAAAAAGGAAACGGCGAGCAGGACTCGCCTTGACTGGGTGCGAAGAGCAGTGCTATATAGGGTCGGCGGTAGAGTGCCGACTCGTGATCGAGGCAGTGGGGCCGCCGAACGAATGACGTCATGACCTCCTTCTCCGGACAGGGGACGGGACGGAGACGAGCCAAGGGCCGTGACTGAGAAGAAGCAGACCCTGTACTGCCCGTACTGCGGGATGACGTCGTTCGAGTTGTCCGACGACGAGGAGGGCCCATTCTACTGCGAGTATTGCGGGGTCGATGTGGAGATGAGGGAACTGATCCCGTGACCGCCTGCCTTGCCGCGATCCTGCTGGGTGCCGCGATGCTTGTCGGCGACCACGCAACTGCCGCGAACGGCTTTCCCACCGGGCTGTGGGTTGAGGCGGAGGGGCCCAACCGGACGCTTGACGATCTCGCCAGGCTTGAACGTATGGTTCTACGTGCGGCCGACACCCGCCTCACGGACCTGTACGTGCAGGTGTATCGAGGAGGACGGAGCTGGTACGCCTCCTCGCTCGCCGACGATGCGCCATACCGCCAGGCCGTCAACCGCCAAGGATATGACCCGCTCCAGTTTGTCCTGAACGTCGCGCACTCGAAGCGTCTTCGCGTCCACGCATGGATGAACCTCTACAATCTGGGTAGGCATCGCGAGGGACCGCTTCAGGCGCGCCTCGGACCGGCGGCTGTCACGCGAGACAACCGCGGGCGGTCGCTGCTCGACTATGACAATTTCCGGCCGCCCGGCGACGTCGCGAAGTCAGTCGCCATGGATACCCCGGGCTATTGGCTGGATCCGGGTGACCCACATGTGGGGGACGCCCTCGCCGCCCTGATTCAGGAACTGGTCTCCCGCTACCCGAGCCTCGACGGCGTGCACCTGGACTTCATTCGGTATCCTTACGCCGTGCCGACGGTCCCCGGTTCCCGTTACAGCAATGGCCTCGACTTCGGCTATGGTGAGCGGAGCGTCGCCCGTTTCGCCGACGAGACCGGCCTCTCCGCCTTTGGTGCCAGAGGGGACTCGGCGACAGCTCAACGATGGGACGATTGGCGGCGCGAGCAGATCGGCCGGTTCCTCCGCCGACTTCGCCAGCGCGTGAAGGAACTGAGGCGAGGCCTCATCCTGTCGGCGGCCCTCCTGCCCTGGCCGGACCGCGCGTATCAATCCGCGTACCAGGACTGGCGGCGATGGCTCGAAGAAGGCTTACTCGACTACGGGATCGTCATGAACTACAATCGGGACACTCACCTGGCCCGCCACCTCAGCCGCCAGGCGGTGGCATTTCGGGGCCGATCCAAGCTGTTCATCGGCCTCGGGGCGTACGTCCACTTGGACCAGCCCGAACTACTGGCCCTGCAGATCCGCGATGCGAAGGAGCAAGGTGCGGACGGCATCGTCCTCTTCTCGTACGACAACATGTTGAAACGGGATCGATTCTTGGAGCAACTCTCCCCCATCCTGAGGCGATAGCCTGACAACGGGGTCCGCCATGCCGCATCCGCGAGCATTCCTGACAAGCCAGACACCACAATGGTTCCTGGCCTTCGTGCTGCTTCTTGTGCTGGTCGCCTGTAAGTCCCCTGAAGAGCGGGTACTGCTCAAAGCCCAGCGCTTGGCCCGTGCCGACAGGTCATCCGAAGCCCTCCAACTCCTGCACAACTACCTTGAGCGGAGTCCCCAGGCGGTCGAACCCAGACGGCTGAAGATACTCATGGCAATCAGGGCCCAGCGATCTGAGGAGGTGCTCTCCGACTACGGGGCGGTGAGCGATTCCGAGAGGAGGGACGATCCGGCGCTGCTGCATGAATTGGCGCTCGGCCTGATTCATGATGCGCTCTGGAGTGAAGAGGGGCTTATCCGGGCCCGAGCAGCCGCAGCGCTGGCAGAGCTGGCAGACCTCTCGGCCCGTCCTCTGCTTCAACGAGGTCTTGAGCATCCGGACCCTTCCGTCAGAGCGCACGCCGTGGAGACCGTTGGACGGCTCGGCAATTCAGCGTTCCAGCGAGACCTCGAGCAGTTGCTGCGCGATCCCGACCCGTTCGTCAGGGCTGCGGCCGCCTGGGGGATCGGCCAGCTCGGCCAGCCGTCCAGCCAACACCTCCTTCGACAAACCCTCCTGGATCGCCACGCTCACGTCAAGGTCAGAGGGGCCGGCGCCCTCCTCATGCTCGGCGATCGATCCGTACTCCCCCTCCTGACCCGCGCCCTCGAGGCGAAGGACGCGGCGGTAAGGATCCAGGCAGCCGAGGTTCTTGGACACCTGCTTGAGCCGGCCGCTCGGACCCCACTGGAACGTCGCCTCCAGGACACCGACCTCTACGTCCGGCTATACGCGGCCGAGGCGCTCGCGAAGATCGGGGATCAAGAGGCGGTCTCGTTCCTCCGGGCGGCACTTTCCAATGAGAACAGGTTCCTCGGGCTCTTCGCCGGCGAGCTCCTCTCCAACCTCGGCGACCGCTCCGCCGTCCCGTTTCTCAAGGCGGCCCTCAAGGGCGACGCCGATGTCCCGATGCGCCTGTACGCCGCATGGACGCTTGCGCGGTTCGGCGATCGCGACGGGTTGCAGTCGGCGGGAGAGGTGCTGAGGCATCCCGACCCGCAGCTTCGCGCCAACGCAGCCTGGACCCTCGGAGAGATCGGGGGCGACGGGGCGATGTCGCTTCTTAAGGCCGTCCTCCGGGACGAAGCCGCCACGGTGAAGATGCACGCGATCTGGGCCCTCGACCGGATCGTCAGATCGCGAGGCAAGACCCCCACGGTCTCAGGCCCCACGAAAATGTCGTAACGCCCCATCCGTGAATGAACGCCCCGTCCGGAGTGTATCGCCGATAGCCTCCGAGGCCGGCCGGCTTCGATTTCGGGTTGCAACGTCGAAAGGAGATATGTTATAGTCCGCTGCTGTTGCTGCCTACTGAATGAAGTCGTCACCTCGATGGAGGCCGGATGGCAGAGGCGTGTGAACTCCTGCTTTCGACGGTCATAATGAGGCCGTACGTCTTTCTCTTCCTGGCCCTCTATCTGTGGACCGCGTCTGCGGCGATGGGCTGGCGCCGCACGTTCCTGTTCACCGCCGTCGCCTGGGCGGTGGCTTTTGTCGCGGAGTATTCCTCCACGCGGAATGGGATTCCCTTCGGACTGTACAGCTACACGCAGGAGACCAGAGGCCGCGAGCTGTATCTCAGCAATGTCCCGTTCATGGATTCCCTCTCGTTCACCTTTGTATCTTACGTGAGCTTCTCACTGGCCCAATGGCTGAGGCTTCCCGATGGTCCGAGCGAGCGGGAGATCATCGCTGTGAGGCGATCGGCGCCAGTCCTGTGCCTCGCGGCATTCCTGTTCATGCTCATCGACGTGGTCATCGATCCGGTCGCGCTGAGGGGGGATCGATGGTTCCTGGGCAGGATCTACGAATACCCGAGCCCGGGGTTCTATTTCGGCGTCCCTCTGACCAACTTCCTCGGTTGGGGGGCGGTCGGATTCGCGATCATCGCAGCCTTCCAGCGGATTGACCGTGCGCTGCCCGGGGAGGCAGCATCAGGCCGTGGCATCAGGCCCGTCCTGCTGGGCGCTGCGCTCTACTACCTGATCCTGGCATTTAACCTCTGCGTGACGTTCGTGATCGGCGAGCACCTCCTGGGGCTCGTAGGGATCATGCTCTACCTGCCGATCACCTTGCTGGTTGTCAAACGCTACTGGAGACTTTCAGGCGTCCCCCGATTCGCCACTCGAGGAGCGGTGCGACCATGAGATTCCCGCTGCACATCACGACGGATATGATCAAGCACCAGGTCCGTCAGGGCCTCAGAGGCAACAAGCGGTATCCGTTCGTGCTGATGCTCGAACCGCTCTACACATGTAACCTCGCCTGCCTGGGCTGTGCCCTGGAGCGCCACACCGGGAAACTGGAGGACCGCCTCTCCCTGGAGCAGTGCCTGAGGGCGGTGGATGAATCGGGCGCGCCCGCCGTATCGATCTGCGGCGGCGAGCCGACCATCTACCCCGAATTGAAGGAGCTGACCGAGGGGATCATCGCCCGCAGCCGGCACATCTACCTGTGCACCAACGCTCTCTTACTGGATCGGACCGTCTACGGGAAGATCGAACCGCACAAACGGCTGACCATCAACGTCCACCTGGACGGGATGAAGAAAACGCACGATCATGTCTGTGCCAGGGACGGTGTGTTTGAGAAGGCGCTCGAGATGATCAAGGAGGGAAAGCGCCTCGGTTATCACGTGATTACGAACACCACGATCTTCAAAGAGACGGACATCGACGAGGTCGAGGAGCTGTGCCGGCTGCTCCAGGAGTGCCGCGTGGACGGGATGCTGATCACCCCGGGCTATCAGTATCAGTCGGTGCAGCACGACATCTTTCTGACCCGCGAGGACATCCATCGCAAGTTCAAGAGAGTCCTGGAGTTGTCCAAGCGTTTTCGTCTCACCTCCACGCCGATGTTTCTGGAGTTCGCCGCCGGGCTTCGGGAGTACCCCTGCTCCCCGTGGAGCACCGTCACCTACACCCCCATGGGCTGGAAGGGACCTTGCTATCTGATAGGGGCGAAGTATTTCAAGACCTGGGAGGAATTCTGGCACGGAGTGGATTGGGACTATTGGGAGTCGAGACAGGACCCCCGATGCCAGAACTGCAAGATGCACTCGGGCTTCGAGGCCTCCGCCGTCCGGGAGCTCAGAAAGAGTCCGGGGGACATGGTCAGAATGGCCGCGTGGAATCTGCTTGGTTGACGAAGATTCCAAGCGTGATTTGTGGGAACGACTCCGCTGGATCCAGCCCCGGAACACACCGCGAGTAGCGGCCCCGCGCCCCTCGATCAGGCGATCGAAAGAGCCCGCTCCCGCCTGCTGGCCATGCAGGATCCCGCCGGCTTCTGGGTGGCGAACCTGCAGACCGATTCCACCCTCACCTCCGAATACCTGATGCTCCGGCATTTCCTCGGGAAGGTGGACGAGACGAAGCAGCGAAAGATCGTCGCCTTCCTGCGCGAGGCCCAGCTCCCCGAAGGCGGCTGGACTCTCTATTACGGGGGGCCGAATCATCTCAGCACCACCGTCAAGGCGTACTTCGCGCTCAAGCTCGGAGGCTGCTCACGGGATGAGCCGTTCATGCGAAGGGCCCGGGAGGTGATCCTCGATCGGGGCGGTCTGCTCCGATCGAACGTCTTCACCAAGTTCACCCTGGCCATCTTCGGACAGATCGACTGGCGCGGCGTTCCGGCGATGCCGATCGAGCTCTTCCTTTTGCCGAGATGGTTCTTTTTCAACATGCACGAGATCTCCTACTGGTCCAGGACCGTCCTGACCCCTCTGATGATCATCTACGCCCACAAGCCGGTGGCGCCGATGCCACCTCAGGCGGGTCTCACCGAACTTCGAGGTGACCTGAATGCCAAATGCGATCGCGCCTTTCCCCGTGCCGGCCGGCTGATTTCCTGGGGTAACCTGTTCCTGTCAACTGATCGACTTCTCCGATGGTACGAATGGCACCCGATCCGGAGGCTCCGCCGACTGGCGATGGAGCGCGCCACGCTCTGGATGCTGGCCCGGATGCAAGGGGAGGGCGGCCTCGGCGCCATCTACCCGGCGATGGCCAACTCGGTCATGGCGCTCCGTTGTCTCGGGTACGAGGTCGAACACCCGGTCGTGTCCAGGGCCTTCAAACAGATCGAGGCGCTGGAGGTCGAGGATGGCCGGACGCTCCACATGCAGCCCTGCCCTTCGCCTGTGTGGGACACCTGTCTGGCTGTCAACGCGCTGCGGACGTCCGACCTATCGGCCGATCACCCCGCGCTTATCAGCGCATGCCGGTGGCTCCTCTCGAAGCAGACCTGGAAGAAGGGAGACTGGAGGGTGAAGGCCCCGACCGCTGAACCGGGCGGCTGGTACTTCCAGTTCGAAAACGAGTTCTACCCCGATATCGATGACACCGCGGTGGTCATGACGGCGCTCAGCAAGACCGAGTTGCCCGATGAGGCCGGCAGGCGGGCAGCACTCACGCGGGGGTTGAAGTGGGCCATGCCGATGCAGTCGCGGGGTGGCGGGTGGGCCTCCTATGACAAGGACAATGACAGGCTGTTCCTCAACGAAATCCCGTTCGCCGACCATAAAGTATTGCTTGACCCCCCTACGGCCGACCTGACCGGCCGGATGCTTGAGATGTTGGGGCACCTGGGCCACACCCGTTCCGAGCCTGCAGCAGAGCGGGCCATCGCGTTCCTGCGAAGAGAGCAGGAACAGGAGGGGTGCTGGTACGGGCGATGGGGCGTCAACTACATCTATGGGACCTGGTCGGTCCTGGCGGGCCTTCGGGCGATCGGAGAACCGATGGATGAGCCGTACATCCGGCGGGCCACTGAGTGGCTCATCAGCCGACAAAACCCGGATGGCGGGTGGGGCGAGTCCTGCTCCTCCTATGACGATCCTCGTGCCGCCGGCCGAGGGGCGAGCACCCCCTCCCAGACCGCCTGGGCGCTGCTCGGCTTGCTGCACGCCGGCTTGGCGCGGCACCATGCGGTCTCAAGGGGGATTGCCTACCTAATCCGAACCCAGTCTGCCGATGGGGGGTGGGAGGAAAAGGAGTTCACCGGCACCGGGTTCCCTCGAGTCTTGTTTCTTCGATACCATCTCTACCGGCTGTACTTCCCGCTCTGGGCGCTTTCCCTCTTCCGCAACCTCCGCCGGATCGCCGACTCGTCGGATGGAGACGGCGCAGCCCCTACAGATCGATAGCGTCGAGGGCGCGCCCGTCGCCATCTTCGTCGCAACAGGGGCCGAGGCCAGGCCCCTCTGCCAGGCGCTTCGCGGCACCCGGGTGCCCTCGCATCGGGCAGACCCGGTCGTGCGGATCGATCTGGATGGGCGCCCGCTGGTTGTCGCAAGGACCGGCATCGGGCCGGCAAATGCCGAGACCGCCGCCGGGCGGCTGCTCGATGCGGTGCCCGCCGCCGCCGTCCTGTCGGTTGGAGTGGCGGCGGGGCTCAGGCCCCAGTTACGGTCCGGAGACGTGATTGTAGGAGCGCGGGTGATCCTCCCGCGAGAGAGTGCCGCGGCGCCCGCGAGTCTCCCTTGCGACCCTGTCCTGCAGGAGTGGACCCTGCGTCTCCTCCACCGGTCCGGCGATCGGCACGACCGTGGCGGGATCGCGACGGTAGAGCGAATCCTCCTGACGGCGGAGGAGAAGCGGCGACTAGCTGCGCAGACGGGCGCCATCGCCGCCGATATGGAGAGCGCGGCGATCGCGGCGGCGGCCAAGGCCCGGGCGATCCCGTTCCTGGCCATCCGGGTCATCCTCGACCCCGCCCACGAGGACCTCACGATCGCATTCGAGCGATTTCTGGACAGGCTCGGTGAGCCTCGATGGCTCCAACTCTCTCAGTACCTCCTCGCCCATCCCCTGTCCCTTCCTTCCCTGATCAGCCTGGGCTTGCGGACGCGGGCAGGCTGCGCCCGGCTCGGCCACCTGCTGCGTGGGTTGTCCACGATCCCCGGTCGAGACACGTAGACGTGACCGACCTCCTGCGCCGCTTGACGCTGCGCCCGCCTCTTGAGTATGATAGTAGTTCTCACGCCGATATCTCCTGTGACAGCTCACCTGGAGCCTGTAGGCCGAGAGTGGGTCGCCTCTTACCGAGCCCCTGGGGCCGTGACGGGATCGCCACGTTCGCGCTCCTCACGATGCTGATGGGCTGCGCCACAACAAGCGTTCAGGACGGGTTTCTGGTCGACGAGGCTCGGGGGTTCAAGATCCCGGTGCTACGGGACGGATGGAGTCGCATTGAGGCGAAGGGGGTGGAGGTCGCGTACCGCGCAGAGCCCGGCGGGCAAATCGCGGCCCTGCTCGTCAGTTGCACCGACGAGCAGGGGCTCCCGCTGCGGACCCTGGCCAGGCGACTGTTCTTCGGAATCGGCGCCAAGCAGATCTTGGCGCAGGAACCGGTGTCGCTCGACGGCGCCGAGGCTATCCACACCCTCCTGGAAGGACGGCTGAAGGATTCCGATGTCATGGTCAGCAGCTATGTGACCAGGGATGCGGCGTGCGTCTACGATCTGGTGTATGTAGCCACCCCCGCCGGCTTTCAGCAGCGGCTACCCGAGTTCGAACGATTCGTGAGGGGGTGGGCCTTCACGGGCAAGCAGACTCGCTGAGAATACGAGATGCGTCAAGCGGCCCTGGCCGTCGGAGGCCAGTCGATTCGAGTCCTGGAACTGCTGGGAGGCCTGTCTCAGCTCACCATTCAGACCTTCTACAGCGCCCTCACCCCTCCCTACCATCTCCGCGCGCTGATCCAGCAGGTGGATCATCTCGGCGTGCGATCGATCTCCATCGCCGGTGTCGCCGCGGTCTTCACCGGCCTCGTCCTGGCGCTTCAGACCGCCTACGGCCTGAGCCGCTTCGGGGCGAAGACGTACGTGGGGATCATCGTCGCCCTCTCGATGGTCCGCGAGCTTGGTCCGGTCCTCACGGCCCTGCTGGTGGGCGGACGGGTCGGCTCCGGGATCACCGCAGAACTGGGCTCGATGAAGGTAACGGAACAGATCGATGCCATGCGGGCGATGGGCGCGAACCCGATCAAGAAACTCGTGGTGCCGCGCGTGCTGAGCACGATGCTGGTCCTACCGCTGCTGACGGTCATGGCGGACTTCCTTGGCATCGCCGGAGGCATGATCATCTCCAAGCACGAGTTTCAGGTCGATTACCGGCTCTATTTCAATACTGTCGCACGCAATCTGACGCTCTCGGACGTGATCACCGGCCTGGGGAAGACCGTGGTCTTCGGCTTCCTCATCGCCATCATCGGCTGCTACAAGGGGCTGCGGGCCGCCGGGGGAACGGAGGGACTGGGCAAGGCAACCACCTCTACCGTTGTTACCTCGTCCATCACGATCCTCATCTCGGATTTCTTCCTCACGAAGTTTTTTTGGTGGTTGGAGGGGTGGTGAGATGACCCATCCGGCCATCGAGTTTCGCCAGGTCCACAAGAGATTCGACGGGACACCCGTCCTGACAGGGATGGACCTCGCGATCCGGTCGGGCGAGACCCTTACCATCATCGGCGGCAGCGGAAGCGGCAAGAGCGTCACGCTGAAGCTCGTCGTTGGTCTTCTCAAACCGGAGTCGGGCCAGGTCCTGATCGAGGGCGAAGACATTGTGCCGATAGCGGAGGAGCGGCTGTTCCGGGTCCGGAAGAAGATCGGCATGGTGTTCCAGAGTTCCGCCCTCTTCGATTCCCTGTCGGTGGCCGAGAACATCGCCTACCCGCTCCGCGAGCACACGACCATCTCGGAAGAGGAGATACGGGAACGCGTCAGGGAGACCTTGGATCTGGTCGGGCTGGAGGGCCTGGAGGAGAAGGACCCGGCTGATCTTTCGGGCGGAATGCGGAAGCGCGTGGCGCTCGCGCGAGCGATCGCGCTGGTCCCCCGAATCATTCTGTACGATGAGCCGACGACAGGTCTCGACCCGACCAACACCGAGAAGATCAATGAGCTGATCGTGGATACTGCCGAGAAACTTGGCGTGACCTCGGTCGTGGTCACGCACGACATGCGGAGTGCGTTCAAGGTCTCGGATCGGGTCGCGTTCCTGTACATGGGGACGATCGCCATAGCCGGAACGCCAAGAGAGATTGAGGGTTCCGACCTGCCGTTGGTCCGGCAGTTCATCTCCGGGAGCCTAGTCTAGATGGGGCCCGGATGTCGCGCGGCGGCGACGGGCGGGGCCTGAAACGCGCGGAGGAGATCGGGCGGGCGGAATTGACCAGCGACACGCGCGAGGGGGAGGCAGATGAAGGATCGTGAGCGGTCGATGCAGTTGCGGGTGGGGGTGTTTGTCCTCGGGCTCCTGATTCTCTTCGTCGTCTTTGTCCTGACCATCGGAAGCCAGAGCCGGATCTTCGAGCGCCGTTATTCCCTGCACGCCTTCTTCGGCACGATCGAGGGTCTCAACGAGGGGGCCCCGGTCCGCCTGGCTGGCGTCACCGTCGGGACCGTCAGCGCCATCAACTTCGCCAAGGATCTCGCGAGCAAGAAGATCAGGGTCAGCGTCAGCCTTGACGCGAGGGTTCGAGAACGGGTCCGGGAGGACTCGATTGCCAGCATCGCCACGCTCGGGCTCGTGGGCGATAAGGTGCTGGAGTTGACGGTGGGGAGCCGCGACAAGCCTATCGTGCCGAACGGCGGCGTCCTGGACAGCGTCGATCCGCCGGATTACGCCAGGCTGCTCGAGCGCGGCAATCAGATCGTGGAGAACGTCGTCAAGATTTCGGATTCCCTGAGCGAACTCCTTGGTGGGGGCGCGGGCGCGGCGTCGCGCCATGACCTCGCCGCGACCATCAGTTCCCTCAGGCGGATCATGGAGAAGATCGAGCGCGGGGACGGGCTGCTGCCCGCGCTCCTCTACGATCCCAAGAGCCGAGAGTTACTGAACGAGTTGCAGCTTGCGGCCAGAGGTCTGAACACGCTGACGGCAAAGCTTCAGGACAGGAAAGGGCTGGCGCACGCGCTGTTTGCGGATCCGCGAGCCGACAAGATCATGGCAGACCTCGAAGTGGCCTCTCGGAATCTCAACCTGGTGTCGGCACGACTCGCCAAAGGGGAGGGAACGCTGGGGGCACTCATCGACGACCCGACCCTGTACGAGGACCTCTCTTCCCTCTTGCGCGGGGCGAACCGCAGCCTCATCCTGCGGACGCTGATCCGGTCCAGCCGAAAAGAGGGGGCGTACGCCGAGCCTCGATGAGCCAGGCCCCTTCGCCGTCGCTGATCGTTCACGGTCACTTCTACCAGCCACCCCGCGAGAACCCCTGGACCGACGCGGTGGAACAGCAACCCTCCGCCGCTCCCTACCACGATTGGAACGCGAGGATCGCCGCCGAGTGCTATACCCCGAACGGATGGGCCAGGCTCCTCGACGGGGGCGGTCGGATCAGGGAACTCGTCAACAATTATGCAGCGATCAGCTTCGATATCGGCCCCACGCTTTTCAGATGGCTCGACCGCCACGCCCGAGCAACCTGCGGCCGCATCATTCAGGCCGACAACGAAAGCCGGACCCGCTTCGCCGGGCACGGCAACGCCCTCGCCCACCCGTACGTACACGCGATCCTCCCGCTAACCGATCCGCGGGACCGTTCCACGCTGGTCAAGTGGGGCATCGCCGAATTCCAATTTCGATTCGGACGGGAGCCGGAGGGGATGTGGCTCCCGGAGACCGCGGTTGACCTGGCAACCCTCAAACTCCTGGCCGATCACGGGATCCGCTTCACGATCCTGGCGCCCACGCAGGCCGAGCGCTCTCGCCCCCTGGGACACGAGAGCTGGCTCGAGGTCGGCCCGGAGGGGATCGATCCTGGTCGCCCATACCGGTGCGCCCTGCCGAGGGGCGGGTCGATCGACCTGTTCTTCTACGATGCGGCCCTGTCCCACGCCATCGCCTTCGACGGCCTCCTCGAGAGTCCCGACCGCCTCCTTGCGAGGGTTACGGACCTTGCACGCCACTCCCACCGCTCGCTGTTCATCCTCTGCACCGATGGGGAATCGTACGGGCACCACACGCCCGGCGGGGAACGCGCGTTGGCGGCCCTCCTGGCGCGACAACCCGCCCCCGGCGATCCCGTCATCACCAATCCGGGAGCCTATCTCGAACGACACCCGCCCACCCACGAGGCGGCGATCCGGGAGGAGAGCTCCTGGAGCTGCGCGCACGGCATCGAGCGGTGGAGAGCCGATTGTGGGTGCACCACTGGCGGCCAGGAGGGGTGGCGCCAGGGGTGGCGGACGCACCTGCGATCCGCACTCGACGTCCTAAGGGATGATCTCCAGCGGCTCTTCGCCGAACAGGGGTCTCGCTATTTCGACGACGCCTGGGCCGCAAGGGACGACTACATCGCGCTGATCCTTGACCGGTCTGCGCCATCCCTGGAAGCGTACTTCGCGACCCACGCGTCGCGACCGCTCTCTCACAAGGAGCGGACGGAGGCCTTGCGACTGCTCGAGATGCAGCGACACGCCCTCCTGATGCAGACCAGTTGTGGCTGGTTCTATGCCGACATCTCCGGCATCGAGTCAGTCCAGAACCTCAGGCATGCAGCGCGAGCCATCGAGCTGGCCTGCCCGTTCACAGACATGAACTTCGAGGCGAAACTCCTGCTCGAGCTGCAGGCAGCCAGGAGCAACCTCCCGGCGGAACGCGACGGCCGTGGCGTATGGGAAGCGCACGCCCGCGGCGCGAGGGTCGAGTTGGCCCACCTCGGCGCTCTCTACGCAGCTCGATCGCTTGCGGAGACGCTGCCGGATGTCTGGCCGCTTCATACCTTCGAGCTCCATCGACTCGCCCTTGAACGCCGCCCGACCCCCGATGGGACCATGGTCGCCGGCGGCGTCGAGGTCCGGTCGATCGTGACCCTGGAGCGCGAGGAATTCGGATTCGCCATGAGATGGTCAAACAGCGATGGGATGGCGGGGCACCTCTTCCCCTGGAGGGCCGACGAGGGGCTTCGGCAGTGGAACGAGGCCCTCGACAAAAGGATCGGCGGCATGCCTTCGCCTGGCCGTCCTGAGGCTACTCCGATCTCATTGAAGACCTTTTCCCGGGAGGAGCGGCAGGAGATCTTGCTGGCCCTCTACAGGGCCGACCAAGAGGAGCTGCACAAGGGCTACGATGAGCTGGCGGGTCGGACACGGAGGCTCTTGTTGGCGTTCCTCGACGAAGGGCTTACGCCCCCGGCGCCGCTCAGGGTCCCGGCCGAGTTTATCCTCGCCCGCCATCTGGAGGAGCGCCTCCGCGCATGGCTGACCGACGGCGGCACCGACGCTCACCGCACGCTTATCGCGCTGGCCGACCAGGCGAGCAGACTTGGACTCGAAGAGAAGGGCCACCTGCAAGAGCTTTTCTCTCAAACACTGCTCGCACGGATGCGGCAACTCTGCGAGCGCCCGAGCCTCGAGGGATTTGCCCGCGTGCAGGCAATCCTGGACCTCGCTGACCGGCTGGCGTGCCCCCCGGAACAGGCCGATGTTATCATCGCCATGGATGAGATGCTTCGACGCCAGGCCACGGCCATGATCGAGCTTGCACTCCAGGCGGGATCCAAAGAGCAGTACGATCTGGCCTCGGCGCTGCTTCGCCTCGCCGAGCGATTCGGATTCGCGATCGAAACGTGGAGACAGCGGCTTCGCCCGATCGAGGAGCGGCTGGCGGCGGACCCGCGTCTGTGGCCTTGAGAATGGGCCGTCCCCATGCCGGACGCCGGTCTGGTCCTCCCCGCTTCGCCCATCTGGCAATCGTGAGCCAGGTGTCGCCACAGCGAAGAAGAAAAGGAGCATTACAATGGAAGGTGTAGCGTCTGGAACTCTGCTGTTCGAGATCGCATTGATCCTCCTGCTGATCCTGATCAACGGCTTCTTCGCCGCCTCTGAGGTGGCGCTGATTGCGCTCCGCCGGAGTCGGGCGCAGGAGCTGGCGGATGGGGGGGATGGTCGAGCAGTGACGATTCAGCGGGTGAAGGACGATCCCGATCGATTCCTGGCCACCGTCCAGGTTGGAATCACCCTGGTCGGGACGCTCGCCTCGGCCGTTGGCGGCGTGATTTCGATCAAGGCGATTCGTCCGATGCTCGATCGCCTCCCGGGCGGCCTACTGCACGGAGCGGCCGAGCCGGTCGCCCTCGGGTTGGTGGTTCTCGCGATCACCTACCTCAGCGTCGTCTTCGGTGAACTGGTCCCCAAGTCGCTCGCGCTGCGCCACGCGGAGCGAATCGCGCTCGCAACCGCCAGACCTTTCCACCTCCTCACTCGCTGGTTCTCATTCCTTGCCCGCCCGCTCACCGCGTCCAGCCGCGCGATCCTCTCCCTCTTCGGCGTCTCGCCTCACGGGACCACGGGGTTCGTGAGCGAGGAAGAGATCAAGCTGATAGTCCAGGAAGGGAAGGAGAAAGGGATCTTCGACCAGACCGAAGAGGAGCTCATCCAGAGTGTCTTCGAGTTCAGCGAGGCCTCGGTGAAGAAGGTCATGATCCC
>Ga0187893_10008071_pt1 | contig 16838 bp, 15 predicted proteins | sample MA1701074metaG_FD_139574 | JGI IMG/M metagenome (GOLD analysis project Ga0187893, IMG submission 139574) | White microbial mat communities from a basaltic lava cave in the Kipuka Kanohina Cave System on the Island of Hawaii, USA - MA170107-4 metaG ...
CAATCGACCACCGCGGAGTGAACCACATCCAACATCAAGTAAAAAGTGATTTTCTCTTAGACCTAGCATGGTCAGAAGATTGAATTGATTTGCTGCAACTAGATCATATTTTTCGGCTGGACCTACATAAGCCCTATAATGATCTGAAACTGGAGCCAAACCAGCTCCTAACGACAAGTCATTTTTTCCCTTTTTTCTATTAAAAAAATTTTTCATACTCTATATCTTAACCTGGGAACGTTCTCCTAAGAGAAATTGGTGCCTTTTCGGCTCTGGATTGTCCACTACCTCAGAACCATGTGCAATTATACTATCTGTAATGTGCAGCTTAGAGTCTATCTTGCAGTCTGCCATTATGATAGAGTTTTCAACATCGCATCGCTTTATGGATGAATTATTTCCAACACTGACATAGGGGCCAATCCTTGCTGCAGGACCAATGTGACAATTCTCACCAATAATTACTGGTCCTTTAACAAAAGAGTCCCTACTGATCAAGCTATTTTTTCCAATCACTATGTTTCCTTGGACCTTTGCTCCTTCTTCTAGCACAAACTGGTTTTGCGTTCCAATTGAGTCAAGTATTAGCTGGTTTGCATGCAATATGTCATCAGGTGTACCAGTGTCCTTCCACCAACCAGTAACGGTATCATAAGTAACCGTCAGCTTGTTATCCATCATCATCTGCAGTGCATCAGTAATTTCTAGCTCACCTCTCCATGATGGCTTTAGTTTATCGATGATATCGAATATTTTTGGTGTCAAAAAGTATACTCCAATTACTGCCAAGTTTGATTGTGGGTTTTTTGGTTTTTCAATAATTTTTTTTATGTTTTTTCCATCAAGCTCGGCAATACCAAAGCGTGATGGATCATTTACCTCACACAAAAGTATCATCGCATCGGTCTTTGATGTTACAAACTTTTTTGTGTATCTGTCGAGGGTTGCTCGAAATACATTATCCCCAAGATACACTACAAATCTGTCATCGCCTACAAACTTTTTGCACAATCTTATTGCATGTGCAATACCTTTTGGTGCATCTTGATAAATGTAGGTTAGATTTACTCCGAACTTTTTTCCATCACCATAATACTCTTTTACCTTCTCTGGGTACACATCGCCAACAATTACTGCAATATCTGTAATCCCTGCCTCCCTTAGGTCCTCTAGGGCATACTGCGACATTGGCTTGTTTGTAATTGGCAAAAGCTGTTTAGGACCAGTATGTGTGAGCGGTCTTAGCCTTGTTCCATGGCCTCCGTGAAGAATTACGCCTTTCATTTTCGATTATCACCTGCTTTTTCCAATATAATCGAATACCACATCATTTGCTTCTGACCTCAAACTCCTTTACAAATTGGTCAAGGCCCTCCTCTACAGTATATGGTTTTTCATTTAGTATCGAAGCAGCCTTTGATACATCAAGTGAGGAATCCATTGGCCTTTTTGCTGTCCACTTCATATCACTCATATGTGCAGCTCCAAGAAAACTCTCATCAAGATTAAGCTTATCTGCAACCATTTTTGCCATATCATACCTTGAGATTCTAGTTGCACCAGCAAGATGAATTAGACCAGTAATCTGCCTTGTTGCAACCTCAATTAACATACGAGAAAGGTTTGGCACATACGTTGGTGAGGTGAACTGATCAACTACCACATTTATTTTGTTTTTTTCTAAAATATTTTTTGCAACCCACACTGGAAAGCTTGTCTTTGACTTGTGCATTCCATATGGCGTGCTTGTTCTTGCTATACACCATGCAGATGCAAAAGATCTTACAGCATTTTCCCCTTGTAGCTTTGTTTCTCCGTAATAGTCTACAGGGTTTGTCTTTTCCTCTTCTTTTTTTAGTCCCTTAATACCATCAAAGACATAATCTGTGGAAACATAGACAAAAAATGCCTTGATTTTTGCAGCCTGTTTTGCAATTGTCTTTGTTGCATCAGCATTCATCTTTAGCGCAAGCTCCTTTTGTGTCTCACACAAGTCGACGTTGGTCTGAGCTGCAAGATGAATTATCGCACTAGGTTTTGTTTTTTCAATTACTTCGTTTAGCTGTTCTTGATTAAGTAAGTCCATTTTTACAGGTATGCCGTTATTAGGTTCCGCCTTGTTGTACCCTGCATATACTGTATCGCCTTGTTGTACAAGATCTTTTGTAACTTGATATCCTATCAAGCCAGCTGAACCTGTAACAAGAAATCTTGTCATTACCAGTCCAGTGTCCAAGGTTGTGAATGCAGAGTTTTTTCGTTGGCTAGAGGTTCCCACCATTGAGGGTTTGCCTGGTACCATTGTACGGTTTCTTTTAATGCCTGCCCAAACTCATATCGTGGCTTCCATCCTGTGGTTTTTTGAATCTTAGATGCGTCAATGGAATACCGTTTGTCATGGCCTGGCCTGTCGCCGACTTTTTCTATCAAATCAGTTGATTTTCCTAATATCTTTAAGACATCCTCGACTACCTTTTTGTTTGTAATTTCATTCCAGGAAGTGATATTGTATACTTGGCCTGATTTTCCCTTTGAGATTAGTGACTCGATAGCCTCTACGTGGTCTATTACGTAAATCCAGCTTCGTATCTGGTATCCTCCGTCATATAACGGAATTTTTAGGTTTTTTGATGCACGGATGATAGTTTTTGGAATTAGTTTTTCAGGAAACTGGTATGGACCAAAGTTGTTTGTACACCGTGTTGTTATACATTTTAGTCCGTAGGTTCTATGATATGCTTCTACTAAGTGATCAGCTGATGCCTTTGTTGCAGAATACGGATTGCTTGGCATGAGAATATCCTCTTCTGTAAATGATTTTTTTCCTTCTGCATCACCATAAATTTCGTCAGTTGATACATGTATGAACAGTTTTTCATTTTTTCTTGCAGCTTCTAACAACGAGTATGTTCCTAAGACATTTGTCTCAATGAATGGTTTTGGGTTTGCAATGCTTCTATCTACATGGGTTTCTGCGGCAAAGTTTACAATTACATCTACACCCTTTCCCAGATTGTTCATAGCATCTGTATTTTTTATATCGTCTTTGACAAAACTATAGTTTGAATTTTGTTTTACATCATCTAGGTTTGCCTCGTTTGAGCCAATGGTAAGACTGTCTACGTTTATTATTTTGTCATTTTGATTTCGCTTTAGATAATTTCGAACAAAAGCACTTCCAATAAATCCTGCCCCCCCACATACAAGTAGTTTCATAGTCATTTGTGTGGAAGTGCGTTCCAGTCAAACGGTTTGTTTGTTCTGGGATTAATTATTGTAGGATCATTCCAATCTCTTCGTTCCTCATCTGGATTTTTGTAATCATACAGTCTTGTAGTGAGATACACAACAAGTGCTGGCTTGTAACCAACCGACTTGAATCCGTGATAGTAAAAGCCTGGAATTCTTACACACTGCACTTGCTCGCCACTTGAGATAATCTCATCCAGCTGCCCTTTTGTTGTTGAATCTGGTCTGTCGTCATATGCACAAATTTTAGTTGCACCCCTTACAGTAATAAAATAATCCACTTGACCTCTATGATGCCTGTGCCACGCTCTGATCATTCCTGGATACGAGTAGGAGAGGTTTGCTTGTAAGATTTTGTCCTCTGGTTCTATAAAGTCAGACCAATCATCTCGAAAAATCTCAGCAAAAGAGCCACGCTCATCAGGAAACTTGGTAATTTTTTTTATTTTTACACCGGGAAGCATGACACCAATTCATGCCTATTCTATAAAAACAGTTGTTCTAAATCGATAGATAATTTTCATAATGTAAAACACCGTAAGTTCAATCAAAGGGATTTAGACTAAAACATTCATTTTTTATACTTGGCAGAATACATTTTATGCGAAGTATATTCACTGGTATTATTGAAACCGTTCATACTAATTACTGGAATGCATAGAAGTGGTACATCGTTTCTCTCAAGAGCTCTTAATTTACGTGGTACATATTTAGGCCAATCAGAAGATTTGACTTCGGATGACTTTCGTTCATATAATGACAATCTGCGAGGACACTGGGAGAGCAGTATCTTCTTAAAATTAACAAATGATACATTACAAAAAAGTGGTGGGGCATGGGATAACATTCCCAAAAAAATAACAATTGACGGTAATCTCGGAAACGAGATAAAAGAACATTCACATAAAATTTTTGACTATCCATCGCTTGCTTCAGGTTTTAAAGATCCTAGGATAATCTTTTGTCTTGAATCTTGGGAAAAATTCTTGCCTCCTAATTTAGTAATTGTAGGAATTTATAGACATCCATTAAAAGTTGCCGAATCATTAAAACTACGAAATAATTTTTCATATGAGAAATCAATAGACTTGTGGTCGCAATATAATGAAAAGCTCCTATCCATGCTTGAAAAATATCCGGGATTCTTGTTAAATTTTGACTGGCAAAAAGAAAAATTATTTTCTGAAATTGATTTTATTTCCGAAAGCCTCGGTCTGTCAAAAACAATCCAATTAGATGAATGGTATACAAATGATCTCAAAAGAAGCGACACTTCATATAATAATTCATATTCTTTGAATGATAAAACAGTCTCACTTCTCTTAAAATTGGAGGAAAGTTCCAACCAAAATTCAGAAGTTAGAATACCTTCAGTTTTCCACACTAATGAGAATTTACATAAAATTATTGATGGGCTTTTGAAAGAACTTAACACCCAACATAATTATTTTAGAAAAATTCATACTACAAATATTAAAACAATCGAAGATCTTAAAAACAAAGTTGAAGAGCATAAAAAAACAATTGAAGAGCTTAAAAAAACAGATGTGGAGCTTAAAAAAGCAATTGATACTATTCACAATACCCCAACTTGGAAAACGTTAAACAAAATTAATCAAATACGAAAAAAATTTAAAAAAATATAATAGCAAAATGAATCTAATAAAGGTGTAATTGTTAAATTTTAGAAAGTTATTTTGGCTAATTCATAAACTCAATCCATGGTAATTTTCTTTTTAATAATTTTTGTAACAGTTTAACATCTTCGAAGTAAAATTCTATTAATTTTTTATAACCCTCATGTTCTAATTTGGGTTTTTCCTTGCCAGGATATTTATTATAAATCAAATAATCAATTTTATAATAATCTTTTAACCCTAGAAATTCCAAAATATCCAAAATGTTTTTTTTAAGTGCTTTTGTCCATTCTTCAAAAATTATTATTTTAACTTGATCAGAATCAAAAATATTCAAATATCTTCTTACATCATCAAAATATAGTCCTGCAGTTAATGGAGGAAAGAGTTCTCCTTTTTGAATTTTATCCATTCCATCAATTATATAATCATAAAATGATAATTCTGTCATTTTCCATTTTTTTTGCATGAGATAACCAGAGAGTATCCTCTCTACAGGATTTCGCAAACTGATCAAAATCTTTGCATGTGGAATTTTTTTATTAATTAAATATGGTGCAACTGGGTCTCTTAAATAGGATGGACTTGCATCTCCAATAATTAATTCATTCTTTACTGGTTTAAACAAATTTAAGTATGCCTTCTCATTTTCAATCACTTGATTTTTTTCTTTCCATCTTTTTTTCACTACTTCACAAAAATAATTAGGTTCTTTCATTGGCGACATGTAGATATTTGGTATTTGTTTCAAATAATTATAAAGGGAAGTGGTGCCGGCTTTCGGGGCTCCTACAATAAAAAAATTTGGCCATTTATTTTCCAATTTTTATTCCTTACATTGAAAATTATTTATTAGTTGTGTCCAACTCATCTAAAATTACTAATAGTTTTTTACATATTTGAAATATTTATCATGTTACATTTTTTATTTTTATGAATTCATAACCAAATTATTCATGTCTACGTAAAATTTCATTTAGGGATGAGATTATATCTTCTTCTTAAAGATGTTCACGTTCCCATTTCCATAATCTTTCGGTAATCCCATTTTCTGCATTGAAACCTTTTTTTCTTTAATTAATTTCTTTATTACCTAATTAGTGTTTTCCCAAAAATTTCAGTAAATTAATTTTAATCATAAACTTATATTTTTAAAAATATTTTTAAACTTTTGAATTTTATTTTTTTTTTTGAATGATAATTGAGTGTTTTTTCCATAATTATTCGATTGCTTTGAGCTCGACATTTGTTGTATTGAATTTATATCATTTAGATGTTCTAATTCATATTTCCACATTCTCAATATAATTGGATTTACCGTGCATTGAATATTATATTCGTGTTCCAGTATAACTATATCATAAATTTCAGCTCCATAAACTGTTAGGTCTCTTCTATCTATTTCCAGTGTTTCTCGATTAATTCTAAATACCCATGAATGGTATCTTTCTGGTTCTTTGAACTCTTCAGGATTGATAGTACCGCGACTTTTAGATTTTAGTCTTCTAGCACTTGAACCTACGTAGAAATATTTTTCATTAAGTGCTAAACCTCTAACATATCCCTCAATTTTTTTTATAATTTCATGATGCCCATTTTTTGAAATTTTATGAATTGAACTATCTTTTGATTCTAAAAAGTATATTGATTCATTATCAGCATAAAGTGTATGGGGATGATGTAAATTATCGACCAGAATTTTATTTTCAGGAATTTGTATTATTTTTCCATTTTTTGCTGTGTTCCAATCATCACCATTTCTGTATCCAAATAATGAAACAAACAATTTTTCCTCAAATTTTGTTACTGAATTAAGATGTACCGTATCTTCAAGGTCGTCATTATATTTCCAGAAGATTGTTTCCTGTACATCTTTTTCAGAAAAGATTATTTTGTTGAGTCTATTATTAGCTGTATCGTTAATTAAAAAGCCATCTTCAAATGGAATAAGAGAATGAGCATCTTTTGTTTTTTGTAAGTAATACGAATCTTTTAAATTAAAATTTTTATCTAATGAATATAATCCCGCTTTTCCAGACTCTTGCGAAACAAACCAATATTTGTCATTTTTAAATGTGATCCCTGTTATCCCCTCTAAGTTCATCTCAATTTTATCTAACTTTAGCCACTGAAAATCAGAATTTTCATAATCAAAAATTCCTAACGCCAGTCCTTTTGGGAACACATTGCAAAAACTAATTAGTAATTTTGTCAAGTCTCATCAAAAAATTTATTCATAATAGGCTCTAATTGGTGACATGTAAATACTTGAAACCTGTTTTAAGTAATAATCTAATGAAGTTGTTCCAGATCTAGCATCGCCCACAATGAAAAAATTAGGCCACTTTTCCATCTAATTTCAACTCCTGACTATCCATTTCAGTGATTCCCTAAACGCAAAAAATACTCCATAGTGTTTTTTGTAATAATTAAATGAGCTCAAAGCTGTGCTTATCCTAAAATTTTTTTTTGATAATTTTGGTGGCGGTGGAATAAAACTAGCAGGAAAAATAGTTTTTTTTATATTTTTGTTTGCTAGTAATTTTTCATATCCTAATAATGGTCTATCTACATCAGTTTTGTACATTGCAAGTAATTTATTAAAATATGTTACATAGTTTTCAATTAATTTTTCCCAGCTAAATCTTTTTGCAGTCTGTCTTGCATTACGTTTCATTTTAGATAGTAATTCTGGATCATCTCTAAGTTTTTTTATTGCATTTTTTATTTGTACTATATCTTTTGGTTTAGTTAGAATGCAATTTACGCCATCCTCTGAATAATCTAGGTCAACATCAGTTAGGATTGCAGCCATGCCACATGACATTCCCTCAAGCCCTGGTAATCCAAATCCATGATATATTGAACTATCTACAATAATATCACAAGAAGAAAGATACTCTGGCATTTTTTTCCAAGGCACCATGTTAAGATTTATGAATCTAGGATTCTCAAAGTCAATCAGTTCTTCTGTGGAGTTTCTATGTGTTACAACAAATCCTATGTCATCAGTCTCGTCTAAAATTTCTCGAGCAGCTTGGATAAAATATACACTTCCTCTTCTATTAGGCATATTCAATAAAGACATTACAATAATTTTACAATTCTTTTTGAGCTCTGCTATTTCTGGGGGGATTTTTTCTTGTTTGTATAACTCTTCATGGGATACTCCTACATTAATTACTGCGCTTTCATAGTTATCCTGCTCTTTTAGTAATCCTTGAAGCCAATGTGAAACTACAATCTTATTGTCAATTAATCGGTAGGTTTCTTTCACTTTATTTAACAATCTGCTTGAGTTAAACCAGCCTTCATAGTCTTGGATGAAATAGGCAGAGATCATTTTGTATAACTCGGCTATCTTAGCTACAGGCTCAGCTGTTCCATACTCGGTAGCAACTATAATTTTTGTTCTAGGCGGATATTGAATTAATTCTTCAGAATCCTCATATTGAATTGGCTCAAACAAAAAGCCATCATCGATCAACTTTTTTCCAAAATATGCAATATTGGCACGTATGCCAGATAGTATCAATCGATTTACAATTTCAATGACAGTTATTATTCCACCAATGCCTGGTGCTAAACTGGGTAAGAGAAATACTACATCGTACTCTGGTTTATAGGAAATTTTTTCAAAATTTAATAACAAAGTTTTTTGATTTCGTAAATAACCCAGCTCGTTTCTTTTCTCATAATCTGCATGGAGCTTCTTGAACTGAGTTCCATATCTAGAAAGAAAGATCTTTAAGTGTTCCTCAAATAATTTAGATCTATTTTCAAATGAAGCCTCGCCTTTATGATAAACAAATGTATCATCGGCAATTATGGCACGAAATCCATTGTTAATTGCTTTAAAATGATAATCTGTCTCTTCAGTATAAGCAGGAGAATAAACTTCATCAAATAATCCTATCTTATCAATTACTTTGCGGGTAATCACTAAACAATGGCCTACAACAGTCATTGCATCTGGATAGATTTTTTTTGAATTTTTTTCAATACACTCATTCATTTCAACAAAACTAAACCCAGGATGCATCCGTATAGAAAGATTTGCAGCATTGTTAGATAATGGAGATATTAATCCTATTTTAGGATCATTTTGCAATGCAGTTTGAAATTTTTCTAGCCAGCCTTTAGTGACAATCGCATCACTATTTAGCATTACAATATTTTCTGAGACACTATTTCTAATTCCCTCATTTGCAGATTTCACATAACCCAAATTTGTTTTGTTTGTAATTACTAGAATGTTAGGATGAGCCTTTTCAAATTCTTGTATTAATGATTTCGTTACTTCATCAGAAAAATCATCTACAATAATTACATTAAAAAGAATTTCATCAGAGTTCTGAAAAACAGAATGCAAACACCACCGCAAAAATTTTGGCGAATTATGAACACAAATTATTATATCAAATATTTTTTTTTGTAACATTTTTAATTTTCAACTATCCTTTTAATTGTAAAAATTTGTAGGTATAATTACTATTATTTGTTCAGTTTAACAGAACGTATTCTTAATCATTTTTGATAAAGCGAAGAAAACATTAGCTCAAAACAAGCTTTGGCCTTTTCAGCAGAATATTCTTGAGCAACAATCATGCCATTTTTTGAAAGTTTTGACCATAATTTTTCATCGTTATATACCTGAATAGTTTTTTGTGCAAACTCCTTTGGGGTTTCGCTTATCATGCAGTGTTCTCCATCAATTAAATTCATTCCCTCTCCACCAATTGATGTAGTGATTAGTGGCATTCCTTTTGTAAGACTTTGTGTTACTTTGCCCTTGATTCCGGCACCATATCGAAGTGGAGCTACCATCACTCTACATTTGTCATAAAATGGTTGTAGATCTTTTACGAATCCAGTAACAATAACATGATCAGAAGATAGTTGTTTAATTTCCTCGGTAGGATTTGAACCAACAACAAATAACTTGACATTAGAAATTTTTTGTTTAATATTTGGTAAAATTTCTTTAATAAAATATTTTACTGCATCTACATTAGGTTCGTGTAGAAACCCACCTACGAACATAATGTCACTTCTTTTTTCAAATGGCTCAACATGATTTTCAGATTCTGCATGTATGTTAGGTAAAATTGCAAATGTTGAAAGTTCATCCTCTCTGTTAAGAATTTCATATTCTGCAGGACTTGTTAGTATTGTAATGCTACTTTTTTTTATCAATGAGAATTCTAGCTTCTTCATTAGTATAGCTTGAGCAGCTTGTTTTTTCTCTAACACTGCTGCCCGTCTTTCTAATCTCAGATAATGCAAGTCCATTGTATCAAAAATTATTTTACAATTTGGCATCTTTGTTTTAATTTTATCAATGTATTTCACGGCAATGTATGGCCTTGTTAATATTGCTACATCGTATACATTTTTTCTCTCATCTAAAAATCTGTCAAAATTGTTGGTATTATCCATGACTTCGATGCCTTTTTGTTGCAATTCTGTTACATACGGTTGTGTATGTTTTTGATTGTCATGCCAAAATGTCACCTTATTTTTCATATACGATAAAATCCCTAGCATGTTAAAGGTACGTAAGGATCCCGAGTCTTTATCAGGTTCAGGAACATAATTGTCAATATACAAAATGTTAAGCCCTTCTCTTCGATCACGCTCAAGTAACGAGTTTGGCATTGAACCCATTAGGCGGTTCTCAAGTATGGCTTTCCATTTGTCATAAAATTTTTTTTGGTTTACTATTTGATAGGATTTTATGCCTTTTGAGGTATTAATTCCCTGGGTTTGGCCTTCGTAGTGAATTACTTTTGAAAGTGGCTGATATAAAACTCGATATCCCTCCTTTTGAATAGAGAAACAAAGGTCGGTGTCCTCCCAATAGGCGGGCTCATATCTTCTATCAAAACCTCCTACCTGATCAAATATCTGTTTTTTAACAAATAGGCACGCTCCAGTAATGTAATCAGCATCTCTTACATAGTTGCACCTTGGATCGTTTGAATTTAAAAACCTCCCATAGTTCCATGCGGTTCCATCCTGCCATACTATCCCCCCGCAGTCCTGAATCTTCATATTTGGATAAAGCAACTTTGCACCAACAGCACCAACTTTATCATTTAACGCAAGAGACAAAAATCCTTCAAGCCAATTTGGGCTTGCTACTTCGGTGTCGTCATTTAAAAAAAGTACGAATTCTCCTTTGGCATTTGATGCTCCAAGATTATTCATTCCTCCAAAAGAATAATCTTTGTCGTAAACTATGACTTTGTGTTTTAAAGTTTTAAGATACTGCCTCATCTCTGAACTCTCATCATGATTATTTGTGACTATGATTATCTCATAATTTTTGTAGGTACTTAGCACTTCAATACTCTGAATATTTCGTTTTAATGCTTCAACCTGGTTGTATGTAATAATAATAATGCTAATTTTTGGGAAACGAGAAATATTGATTATATTATGTGAGCCAAATTTGAGGGAGTCTCTTAACGAAGGGTCAGGGATAAATTTTTCAGTTACTGATAATAGATTGGATTTTGATTTCTTATCCTGAACCTCTATTTTCTGGGATAATTTGATGCTATGTTTTGATATTTCTTTTGTAGTTTGAAGTTGTTTTTGATAAAACTTGTCTTTGATTGCGGCAATAAGCGCTCTTGTTCCATGCTCTTTTTTAATTAAATATGCAGCACTAGCTAGTCTTAATGCATTTTGACTACGGGTTGATTTGGGTACAATTTTCTCAAGAGTTCTGATTACCCGTGAAATCATCGCAAAACTCACAGATTTTTTAATTTTTTTCAGCTTTTGTTGTGTTAATTCAAATTCTGCCTTTAGGTTTTCAATCTGTGCCGTTTTAGTATTAATCGCAATTTTAAGTTCTTCATCCTGTTGGTTATACATATTTTTTTGATACCTATCAAGTATCTCTATTTGTTCATTGATCCCCATTTGCAAAAACTTTGCTAACTCTTGGAGTTCAGTATATTTCATATCTGATTGTTTATTAGAATCTTGTTTCATCATTTGTTGTAAATTATTATCAAGTTCATATTAATGATAGTAAAATAAAAAAAACGAACAGACTTTTCATTGAATTTAAACTATGATTCACTCATTTTAGGAACAAAGTTATTTAAAATCATGGAGTTCAAAAATTGATAAATGAAATTGCCTAAATTTAATGAATGTATAATTCATATAGGAACTGAAAAGACTGGAACTAAAACCCTCCAGGAATTCTTCTATAAGAATAGGTCAGTTCTTTCTAAAAATGGAATTTTTTTTCCAAAGACATTTGGGAATAAAAATCATTTCAAACTAGCTGTATATGCCTGTGCAGATCATAAAAAAGATGATCTAAGGAAAAATCTTGGCTTAAAGAATTTGCCACTTATTAAAAATTTTCGTCATGACCTAGAAATTTCATTTAATCAAGAAATCAGGAACCAAAGTTGTAAAAGACTATTGTTGAGTGGCGAGCACATGCAATCAAGACTAACAAGAGTCGAAGAGATCCAATCTCTGAAAAATTTTTTGGATAAATTCGTAACCAATTACAAGATAATAGTTTATCTTCGTTCACAAGTGGAAATGGCAATCAGTCTTTATTCAACATTTTTAATATCAGGGAATATACGGGAAACTGTTTTACCCAATGTTGATGAGAAGAATTTATACTATAATCATGAAAAATTACTTGAACGCTGGTCTTATGTTTTTAGTTCTGAAAACATAATTCCAAGAATTTTTAATAAAAACGAACTATTAGATCATGATGTCAAGAGAGATTTCATAGGTCTTCTTGGACTAAATTGGAATGAGTTTGAAGATGTGCCAAATTTCAATGAAAGTTTAAACGCAAACTCACAGAGATTTTTACTAAGAATAAACAAATTTTTTTCTAGATTTAATGGGGTCAAACCGAACAAAGCTCGTGAAGTCTTAGTTAAGTTTGTTTCACACAACAACAAAGGAAAAGGATTACTGCCCTCAGCTGAGCAAGCAAAAAATTTTTACAATATTTTTGTCGAATCAAATGAAAGGGTTAGAAAAAAATGGTTTCCTAAAAGAAAAATATTATTTGAAGTTGATTTTAGCGTTTATCCAGAAAAATAAATTTAAGATACAAACAAAAATTCTTTAACAATAGAGATTCTAATTAGTAAATTAAAATTTCTCTTTTTTCTTTCGGTTTTCTCTCCAATTTTTGTAGTTAATCTTTCTTGGTGGTTATTTCATTGTATTTCTCAATTACTTCCTCTGGTTTACCCAACATAATTTGTTTACCTTTGTTAAGTAATAGTGCTACATTGCAAAATTTAGATAAATTCTCAAAATTATGAGTGGCATAGAGAATGGTTTTTTTCCTTTCTTTGAATGAGATAAATGTTTTATAACTTTTCTCTCGAAAATTTTTGTCACCAACAGAAACAATTTCATCTACTAAAAAAATGTCGGGGTCTATTTGCATTGCAGTTGCAAAGGCTAACCGCGCTCTCATTCCCGACGAATAATGCTTTAATTTCATCTCTGAAAACCTTTCCAATTCTGCATACTTTAGTATATCATCAACTTTGTTTGTAATCTCTTTTTTTGACATTCCTAAAAGCAGCCCATTTATTATGATGTTTTCTTTTGCCTTCAACTCCTTTTGAAATCCTGTTCCTATCTGCATCAGCGGTGAAAGACGTCCATTAATTCTCACGCTACCAATATCAGGCTTGTAGATTCCTGCAACTATCCTTAAGAGAGTTGTTTTTCCACTTCCATTAGCACCTATGATTCCTAATACATCTCCTTTGTTTACTGTAAATGAAATTGAATCAAGAACCTTGAATGCCCCAGTTTTTTTACTTGACATTCCTTTAACAAGACTAGACATTCCTTTTGATTTTGAGATTTTAAAAAATTTTGTTACATTATTTACTTCAACTGCAACAGATTCCACTCTAAAACTCCTCCACTATTCTCTCTTCTAGCTTGCGAAAAACAATATAACCCACAACAAAAATGCCAATTACAAACAACGTTGTGTAAATCCAATCGTTAATTGGTGGAATAGTACCATCTATCACAAGCTTGTGTGACAGCTCAATTATCTGTCCTAAGGGATTGATTTGTTGAATATTTAGGAGAATTCCTTGTATTTCATTTGTTTTCCAAAAAATAGGCGAAACAAAAAGTAACGTATGCGTAAATATCGGCCAAATAATTTGAATGTCACGAATGTAAACAGTAGCAATTGAAAGCAGATATGATAAGCCAAGGATCAATATGAAAAGCAAAATCATTGGTAGTGGTAATAGAATTAATGTAATGCTTGGAGTAAATTGAAAAACCGGCATTAGTGCAAAAAACACTCCAACATCAACAAAGGCTAACAATACTGTTGCAGTTACGGTAAAAATTGGAAAAAAATCTCTTTTAATTCTTAATGACTGTATTATTCCACTGTGGCTTGTTAAACTCGCTAGTCCACCTGAAGTACCTCGAGTAAAAATATGAAACATCATTATTCCTGTGATTAAATAAATTGCAAAGTCTTCTTGGCTGCCTCTAATCCCTGTAAATACCACGTATAATACTGAAAAATACAATAGTGGTTCAAGAGCCGACCACATTATTCCCAAATAGGAGTTTTTGTACCTCAGCTGTATATTTAAAATTGCAAAATGAAAAACTAGAGAGGCTTTTTTCCTAAAGGATGTTATTGCTTCGGATTCCAAAATACACCTTATTGCAAAGGTATCTCATTATAAATAAATGACTTTACTTCTTTATGTTGATCTAACAATGTCGGTACCTATTCCATGTAAAAATATCATTTGATTTTTTAGCTTGGTCATCCATTGTAGTATATTGTTCTGATTTTTTTTAATGACCAACCTACTGTACTTCCTGTATTTTTAAATATATGAAAGTGAATACATAATGGAGTTTTATTTTCGGTCATTTTATCTTTCTTTTTTAGCTACAATGATGGATTGAAATCCATTACCAATATATCCATAAAAGATACTGAAGTATGCTAGAAAAAAAACATCTCCAAAACCAGCTTTTCTTGTAAAATCCAAAAAATCCCAACCAAAATCATAAAACACAAGTGATCCTTTTGCTGACATGGGATTTCCATGATACATTTCTGGTAATAATGATTTTATTTTACCATTTTCAAGTACTGCTCTTTTAATTGATTCTTTTTTACTAATATTAAACGGTATTGATATTAACAACGTCCCATTTTCTTTTAGGACTCTATATGCTTCCCTAAGTGTTATGTGAATGTCAGGAACATGTTCAAAAACATCTGTTGAAACGATAACATCAAAAGTATTATCATTAAAACTAAGATTCATAGAATCTTCATGACGAATATTTCTAACTATTTCCCCGGGTTTTTTTTCATATCCTAAAAATTCGCTACCATAAAGATTAATGTTTGAAAATGTTTTTTCTGCATATTTAAAAAGCGGAGTTACCTGTTCGTACATAAAAACAGAGGGTTTATTCATTTTTTGCAAAATTTTTGTCAAATAAGCGAGCATAAACCGCCATCTGTTAATGAGATTACAATGCTCGCACTTTAACGATTCTCGAAAATTAATATTCTTTGAATCCAGTTTAAATTTAGTATCTTTTTGACAAAGCTCACAAAAGCCTATCAGTTCCCATTTCTTGTTATTCTTCTTCTCTTGTTTTATTCGTGATTCAACTAAAATTCGTTCATTTCTCAATGGAGAGTAATATTTTAGAAATTCTTCTCTGTCTTTAAACTCATTTATTTGCATAAGTATTGGATTTTTGCTTACAATTTATTTTTTACATAATCAATTGGCCTTACGGGAGAGGGATCTACTCCAGATAATACTGCCTTGTAAATTGAAACATAGTCTAAAAGATATATCATGTGAATTAGCTTTGAAAGGATATTTCCGCTATTTGACAAAACCTCTCGATACTCTATATTATTCTCATCAAAGAATCTTTTTAGAATCTTCCATCTCTCCTTTGTTTTAAAATAGTCGTCAGCTCCTTCAAGCAAGATCGGCTGAGTACCTAACGGTTTTTCCCAGCTAACTATCCCATTGTGACAAGCTTCTATTACGTCTTCGATTATTGCATTAATTTTTGCATTTTCTGCAAGGGAATTTTTAAATCTAATTGCAGCAGACTGCAAACCCCATGGGTAGTATACCGTAGGGATATTTTTTACCCATAGTGCCAAATCCAGTGCAGGATTTTTCTCTGACAAGTTTGCCGAACTTATCTCCTTTGACAAACCCTCAATTGCATCAATTGACTCGTAAATTTCCTCTTTTTTTATTGGAAGCATTGGTCCAAGTATCTTCAGTATGGCATACAAAAATTGCGTAAAAGAAGCTCGGGGAGAATGCAACAACGGAATTTTTCTGTATTCAATATTTTTTTCTTTACAATATTTTTCCATTTTTCCTCCAGAAGAAAATGCAATAATTTTTCTTGTAAACTGTTTAGTCGAATCCAAAACGGTAAGAGTCTCCGAAGTATTTCCTGAAACACTAGTTGATACTACGACACTGTTGGGACTAACTGTCTTTGGTAAAACGTATCCTTTTACAACATCCACATGCACATTTGTCTTTGAAAGTATTGCAGCCATGATGTCGCCTATAGCACCAGAACCCCCCATTCCTGCAAACACAATGTGGTTTATGTTTCCAAAGTCTACTGGCTCATAGTCTGCTTCAAAAGCCCTTCGTGCTATTTGTGGCCACTTGTCATAAACCTCATGCATTCTTGTAATGTCGTATTTTTCAAGAGTGGTCTTGTCAAGCATAATTGACTGATCAAAAGTTATCATATAATGATTTAGAATACAACAAGTTTTAAACTACAATTAAAAATTCATTACGTTGAAAAAAAACGTCCATGAGAAGGCAGGGAGCTCAAACGCAGTAACCTGGGCTGTTTTTATTGCAACGCTCGAGA
>Ga0187893_10008072_pt1 | contig 16836 bp, 14 predicted proteins | sample MA1701074metaG_FD_139574 | JGI IMG/M metagenome (GOLD analysis project Ga0187893, IMG submission 139574) | White microbial mat communities from a basaltic lava cave in the Kipuka Kanohina Cave System on the Island of Hawaii, USA - MA170107-4 metaG ...
CAATCTCCAGATCCCAACCCGGCTTGATCTTGATCTTGATGCGCTGATACCCGGAGCGGACTTCCTTCTCGATCTTTCTGAGCAGCTCTGGAACGGTCTCCTGAATCCCAATGGAAACGCCGCAGTCGATGCTTCGTCGACTGCCCCCCAATAGCTGATGCAATGGCGTGTCTGACTGACGTGCACGCAGGTCCCACAGCGCCGTTTCCACAGCGGCTTTGGCCATGCTGTGACCCCGAATGGGTTTCAAAATCGCGGTTGTGTCAGTGGGGTCAAGGATCGAAGCCTGCAGCACACGCGGTATGATAAAATCGCGCAGAATGTGCCACGCGGTGCCGGTCGACTCATGATTGTAAAACGGGCCTTCCGGCGAGGTGGCCTCGCCATACCCAACGACTCCTTCGCTAAACGCCCTGACAAGAAGAATCCTTCGCTGCGTCGTTCTTCCAAAGCTGGTTTCAAAAAAAGACACCAGCGGCATCTCGATTTCGCGCAGTTCAATTCGGTCAAGTTTCATGCAAGGTGACTCGTGATTCGTAACAAATAAGGCTGTACCGTCACAGTTTCCGCACCAACTGTATCAGCAACGCGGCGCGTGGGACCATGTCTTCCAGCAGAACATGTTCGTGCAGCGCATGGGGACCGGCGCCGTCTGGGCCCAACCCGTCCAAGGTCGGAATTCCCAGCGCCGCGGTGAAAGACCCGTCGCTTCCACCCCCGGTGCCGCCCTGCGTCAGTTCGATGCCGATCTCCTTCGCCAGAGCGCTTGCCCGCTTGAACAGGGCGACGATCTTAGCGGTTCTTTCGAGTGGTGGCCGGTTGATTCCGCCTGTAATCTGTAGCGTGGCTCCATGATTCCTGGGCTTTAAGGATCGTACCAGCCCTTCCAAACGCGCACCTTCAGCAACGGAGGCGACTCGAAGGTCCACCTCGATTTCCGCCTGATCGGCTACCACGTTGGAGCGGGAGCCACCCCGAATCACGCCTACATTCACGGTTGTCCCTTTGGCCGGATCATTCAGTTTGTACAAAGCCAGCACTTGATGTGCCAGCTCGCGAATCGCGCTGACTCCTCTCGAGTAGTCAACACCCGCGTGAGCCGCCACGCCCCGGGAGGTAATCGTAAAACGACCGACACCTTTCCGAAATGTCTTGAGAGCACCGCCCGGAAGGCAGGGCTCCATCACGAGGACAACCTCGCTTGCTCGTGCCTGCGCTTCGATACGAGCCCGTGAGGTAAGGCTTCCCACCTCCTCGTCGGAACTGAGGAGAACTGTAACAGGCCGCTCGGGTGTCGCCGAATGCTCTGCGAGAAACCTTGCCAGGGCCAGGACAAGCGTTAAGCCGCCGCGCATGTCCACAGCCCCGGGGCCAAACAGCTTGCCGTCCTCGATCCGAGCCGGCCTGCGCTGGCTTTCTCCCAGGCCCCACACAGTGTCCAAATGGCCCAGTACGAGAACCGGCTTCCGCGTTGCACCGGGCCAGTTCCAGCGCGCCAGCACATGGTTCCCCGCTTCGCGATTCTGGATAACCTCTGTTTGGGCGCCACATCTGCGAAATTGTCCCGCAAACCAGCTGGCGAGCCGATCGAGGGGCGGCTTCTGATCCGAAGGCGTGTCTGTGTTCACGAGTCGGGTGAGCCACCGGATCATTTGAGGCTCGAGCGCTCGAAGATAGGTGAGCAAGGCCTCTGCCGGTAACGGCTGAACCCGCGTGTATGACCGGTCTGCAGATTGCGGAGAAAGTCCGGTGAGCCGAGGCCGTTTTCTTTCCATGAAATCGCGTATATCTGCTCCACTACTGAGCGTCTGAATGCCTTTCTATCGTTCAACTCATCTTCACGGTCACACCGTCCGCACTGAGCTCGGCGCGGCAGCGTTTGTGATGAGCGATGTTGGCTAGATGCAGCGGGCGCACTGCCTGATGACCGATCTCGACAGGGGCGTTCGGCTGCTTGCGGCTCTTCAGACACTCGAGGAAATTCTTCAGATGGGGCGTCGTGTCCGTGGCTCCTCCGGCAATGTTCTGTCGGATCGGCGTGGGGGTCTTCCAGCGGTCGTAACCCTTCTCACTCCAAGGTTCGGCAAAAACGCGGTAGCCGTCCTCGCAGAGTTCCAGCGTTCCCTTCTGGCCTTGGAACACGATTCCCCAGCCTTTCATGAACGTGTTCATGTAAGCCAGGGTCCAGGTGCATGTGAACTTCGGATACTCGAAAATGGCACAAAACGTATCCGGGGTTTCTGCAGGCTGGAGCTTGTAAACCGCTCCGTACGTTTGAGCCGCAATGGGTTGTGTGACACCGTTGAACCACTGGATGACGTCGAGCAGATGTGTTCCCTGGTCCGTCATGTTGCCGCCAGAAAAATCCCAGAAATAACGCCAACTGCGGAAGCGAATGGGGTCAAATTCCTTCCGGGGTGCGGGCCCTTGAAACGCTTCCCAATCGACTTTTCCGGGAAGCTTAGGATCGCGATTCAGGCTCATGTTCCAATACCACTCCGCGCGTACCATGTTGATCTCACCAATCACGCCTTCGTCGATGATGGCCTTGGCTTCGTGCACCAGCGGCGAACTGCGGCGCTGCATGCCGATCTGCACGATGCGATCACTTTTGCGCACTTCCTTCACCATGTTGGCCCCCTGCTGGATGGACCACGACATGGGTTTTTCGCAGTAGGCGTCTTTTCCCGCTTTCACAGCATCGATAAGATGATTGTGGTGCCAATGCTCAGGAGAGGCGATGAGAACTGCATCGATGTCCTTGCGCTCGAGCAATCGCCGATAGTCGGTGTAGGGCTTGGCCGTTGATCCAGCAATGTCCATGCCTTTCTGCAGATTTACGTCGTAGACATCGCAAACGGCTCCCCACTCCGCATCAAGGTTCTTCAACCGGCTCATGTGGCCTCGTCCCATGCCACCTGAGCCGATGATGCCCATAACCACGCGATTGTTCGATCCCAGCACCGGACGGGTACGCGATGTTGCGATGGTGGCTGCAGCAACCACTGTCGTTCTGTTGACAAACTGCCTGCGAGTCAATTTTTGCATTGCCATAAATTCCTCCTATTCTCAAACACAAGCTACACTGCGCAAACTACTTCGCCGCAACAAAGGTAATCTCCACCCCCGAATCGCGAACCAGCTTGGATATGGCGATGCAAGTCCGCGCCGGTGGATCGCTTTTGAAATAGCTGCGGTAGACTTCATTCATCTTGGCGTAGTCCTTGATGTCAGCAAGATACACCTTGGCTTCAACCACATTCGAATAATCCATCGCGCCCGCCCTCAGATATTGCCCAAGACCGTCCATCACTTCTTTCACCTGTGCTTCGATGCCCCCCTGCGCAAAGCCAGCCTTTCCTGAGGGGAATAGGATCGTACCAATCTGGACTGCGGGACTGAGGATCGGATTCGGCTTGTCCCCGTCAGGTCGTACGATGTTATGGCCCGGTTTCTTGGATTTCGAGGCGATGAAGCTGATCTCGACTGGCGGTTCTCCTGGGAGGGCGTCTACACCCACAGTCGTCCGGGCCGGTGGGTCCGAATGGAAGTAAGTCTTGTAGATTTCGTTCATTCGCGAGAAATCCTTCATGTCCGTCAAAAAAATGTTTGTCTTGACGACATGAGAGAAATCCATGCCTGCCGCTTTGAGCACTGCTCCCAGGTTGTCCATGGTTTGTTTTACATGCGCCTCAATCTCTCCTTGCGGGAATTGCTTGGTCTTGTAGTGACGGCTACCCTGACCGGAAAGATAGAACACGTCTCCGACCATCACTCCACCAGAAAAAAGGTCTGTCGGAGCCGGCTTCACCCCAGCCGGATAAATTTACTTTCGTTTCTTATTACGCGAAGCGATGAATGTAATCTCGACATGTGAACCTCCCGGCAGGGCGGGAACCGCAATGGTGGTTCGCGCCGGGGGTTTCTGCGGGAAATAGTTCTTGTAGACTTTGTTCATCGCCTGGAAGTTTTTGATATCGGTGAGGTAGACGTTTGAGTTGACGACGTCCGAGAAATCCAGCCCTGCCGCTCGGAGCACCGCACCCAAATTCTCCATCGATTGCTTGACCTGGTTTTCGAATCCTTCCGGATGTTCGCCGGTTTTCGGATCTCGACTTCCTGCCCCAGCGCAGTAGAGCGAGTCACCTGCCATAATTCCGGGGCTCAGAATACCGCCCAATCGTGGCACGGAACTCTGTGCGGGTGGCTTGTTTGGCTGGGCCGGCCGAATCACCTTGCGGTCCGCTTCGTAGCGACTTGCTGTACATAGAATGCTTCCCAGAACGAACACGAATGCAATGCATCTGACTTTGATCTTCATTAGATCTCCTCTGAACATCCCCTCATTGGAGGGGTGGCTGCCGGAGCGACATCGGCCGCTAAGTTAGACGGGTTGGTTATTCCTTGGCGACGCAGAACTACCGATAGCCTTTGGCGCTATGCGACCGCCGCCGCTTGCCCCTCCCAGGAGTGAAATATGTTGTCGCCCGTGGCGTGTCACCGCGGCGTGAGAAGCTTCTCTGAAATCGAACCTGTCGCAGTTGGAGGTCGAGAATAGGGTGATTGCAGTCCGCGGACACCCAGATCCGGACGTCAGCAGCGCAATCTGCGCCGCGGCCCCCGCTGCAATCTTTACCTGCGCTGCTCAGGTGCTTTATCATAGGCACTATGCTTGCTACACGAGGAACCTAAACGAAGGCCGGGAACTTGTCCATGACTGAGACTGTCACCGTACCCGAAATCGCCAGGCAAATCCAGAACCAGGAGAAAACAGCTCCTCTCTACAATGTTGTCTTGTTAAATGACGACGACCACAGCTACGACTACGTGATTGAGATGCTACAGCGACTGTTTTGCTTTTCCGTCCAACAGGCCTACGAACATGCGGTTGAAGTGGATTCGAAACAGAGAACGGTGCTCATTACGTGCGGTCTGGAAGAGGCGGAATTCGGGCGAGACCAGGTGCTGGCTTACGGGCCGGACCCCCGCATCCCTCACTGCAAAGGCTCTATGTCAGCCATAGTAGAACCCGCCGTCTAGGCTACGGCGATTCCGTCTCCTCCAGCCAGGCATCGGCTTCGATTTCTACCAGCATATCCGGGTGAATGAGCCGGCTCACTTCCACCATAGCCGTTGCAGGACGAATGTCAGCAAACACTTTCCCGTGAGCCTTTCCCACTTTCTCCCAGTCTTCAATATTGGTAACGTACAAGCGAGTCCGCACGACATCTTCCAGTCTTGCACCTGCTGATTTCAAGGCACGCTCGATGTTGCGAAGAATCTGCACTGTCTGGGCATAAGGATCACCTACTCCGACAATCTCGCCCGCGGCATCCGTTGCCGTCGTCCCGGAAACCCAGATCTGGTGTCCCACGCGGACGACCCGCGAATACCCTACAATGGGTTCCCATGGAGTACCCGTCGAGATGCGAATCCTAGCCATCGTACGCTATCGAATCTTGAACTCTAGAAACGTGGCCACGTTGTTCTCAAAGCCCCATAGGCTTTGACGATTAAATTAGCCCTCAATCGCCTTCTTTGACGCTGCACGGCCCGCTCCCTTCACGGCCCGCTCCATGACCCAGGCACTCTCTCTGGGGTTCAGGTAATAGTTCTTTCGTTCACTGATGATCCGGAATCCCTTTCTTTTGTAGAACTCAATGGCACGATGGTTCGACTGCCGGACCTCAAGCAGCATGCGGGAAATTCTGAAATACTGAGCCGCCGTCACGCAGGCTTGCAGCAATGAGGAGCCGACGTGCTTCGAGACATATTCCGGTACCACGACAATATTACAAAGCTCACCGTCGTCGATCAGTTGCGCCATAACTGCCAAGCCGGCAATTGAGGCTGACCCGGGTGGGGCTTCGGTGTCTTCGGCGACGAAACAGGTATAGACTCGCGGGTCACTCATCACAGCCCTGTAACCGGCTTCTCCCCACTTGCTGAGATAAGACCAGCGGTTCTCAATCGCCACAACCTGGGAAAGATCGTCCGGCTGCATACGGCGAATCACAATCTTCATTGTTGCTTCCACTTGATCTCCGCATCCGGTCTGCGTAGATAGTAGGCCTGAAGCTCGGCGGCAGATAGAAAGTTCTTGATTCCAGCTCGACGGCAGGCAATCCGGCTGACCGCACGTCCCAAAAAAAGATCGCCACGCAGAACGCGCCATCCCGGATGGACAGCAATCAAGCTTTCATAGACCGCTGCGCCACCACCCAAAAAGCACGCATCTGGATGCCCGATCGAGGACAGCAGTTCAGACACCTTCTCAACCTTGCCCGGCGATATGGTCTGCGTGACCTCACCGTTCCGGCTGAAAACGGCACCATAAACCTCCCCTCGTCGCGCATCGATGACCGGAACCAGAATCCCTGCCTGTTCGGGGTACTTCTCAACCCAGGCCTCAAAAGCGGTAACAGGGATCACAGGTCTGGACAGCGTCTCCGCCAACCCCTTGATCGTCGTCAAGCCGATACGAACGCCTGTAAACGATCCTGGCCCACAGACGACTGCGAAGGCGTCGACATCTCTGACATCGGCTCTGCAACTTCGCAGCAACGTCTCAATGCCTGGCAGCAATCGTACCGAGTGAGTCTCCTGGGATTCAACGTTGATCTCTCCTTCGAGCTTTCCATCCATCGAAAGCACGATGCTGCATGCTGCGCTGGAGGTGTCTACGCTGAGAATTCGCATGCAGGTTCCGACCGTTTCAATTGAGCACGCATGTCTTCATTGTCCCTCAGAAGGAAGTCTGTGCTGCCGACCTGTCTCTTCGAATGGTTCTCATCAGTTCCGTTCCTTCGCCACAGCCTGGTTGAATCCATTGCCTCATCTCTCATCACTTCACAAGAAAAGAGCAGCGTTGCCAGAAAACCCAAGCCGGAAGCGGGGTTCGTTGACACGGCAGAACGCCGATTATATACTCCGCCCGCAGAAGCAACCAACCGTTTTCCGCCTGCGGCGGTTAGCCCTTTAGCATTCCTCCCGGATGGAACCTTCCACCCCAATGATGGCGCAGTACCAGCGTGTGAAGAAGGAGTTTCCCCACGCGCTCGTGTTCTTTCGGCTCGGCGACTTCTATGAGATGTTTTTCGATGATGCCGTTCTTGCTTCCCGCGAACTGGAGATCACGCTCACTGCGCGCAACAAAGAAAAAGGCCAATCTGTGCCCATGTGCGGCGTTCCGTACCACGCCGCTGACGGCTACATTGCCAAATTAATTCGCAAGGGCTACAAAGTCGCCGTCTGTGATCAGGTCGAAAAACCGAGGCCGTCGCAGAAACTGGTGCGGCGGGAGGTCACGCGCGTCGTAACGCCAGGAACCGTCTCGGGGAATCTTCTTGAGCCGCACGACAACAATTTTCTTACATCGGTGTGGATTGAACCTGGCGGTGCCGGCCTTGCGTCATTGGATGTTTCAACCGGCGATTTCAGGATCACCGAGTTCACCGGTGCTTCTGCCAGGGAACTAATCCAAACCGAGCTTGAACGTCTGCAACCCAGGGAGATTCTTTATCCTGCCAGTTGGAGTTCCAAAGACCTGCCTGTTGGGTTCCTGCCCTCGGTGGCTCGAACGCCCACTGATGACTGGGTGTTTGCCTTCGACTACGCGCAGCGGCTCCTCACGGAGCACTTGGGAGTGATGAGCCTGGATGGCTTCGGCTGCCAGGGACGCAAACTGGCCGTGGCGGCTGCCGGCGCCGTCCTGCACTATTTGAAAGAGACCCAGAAGTCCCCGCTCAGCCACATCGATCGCCTGCAGTGCTACGAAATGTCTGAATCGATGGCGCTCGATGCGACAACGGTGAGGAACTTGGAACTGGTGCAATCGCTCTTTGATGGATCACGCCAGGCCACACTGATCAGTTGCCTCGACCGAACTTCGACAGGTATGGGTGCCCGTCTCCTGAAGAGCTGGCTGCTGCGGCCCGAGATCGATTTGGCAGAGATCAACCAACGCTTGGACGCGGTGGCCGAATTGAAGCAGCGGCTGATCGACCGTGAAGAGATCAAAACACCGCTGCAGAAGGTTTATGATATTGAGCGTCTCCTTTCAAAAGTGTCGCTGGCCACTGCCAACGCGCGCGACTTGGTCTCACTGAAAAGCTCGCTGGAGCAAGTTCCCTCGATAAAGGCCAGGCTGCAGTCCCTGCTCGCCGCGTACCTCCGAGAACTGGATGAGCAAGCCGATCCCCTGGAAGATGTCGTGGCGAGCATCGGTGAGGTACTTCGTGACAATCCCCCAATTCTCCTCACAGAAGGCGGGCTGATTCGCGACGGGTATCACGCAGAGCTGGATGAACTGCGAAGCATCAGCTCCACGGGAAAGCAGTTTATCGCCGCGCTGGAGACACGTGAGCGCGCTCGCACGGGTATTCAGAACTTGAAGGTGAAGTTTAACAACGTCTTTGGCTACTACCTTGAGGTGTCGAAATCTAATCTAGGATTGGTTCCCGAGAACTACGAACGGAAGCAGACCTTGGTCAGTGCCGAACGGTTTACGTTGCCAGAGCTCAAAGAGTATGAGCGCAAGGTCCTCGGCGCTGAGGAGCGCGTGGTTGAGATCGAGTACGAATTGTTTTGCGCGCTGCGTGCACGAGTTAATGGCGAAGCGAAACGCATACGCCGCACTGCTTCAGCGCTCTCACGGCTCGATTGTCTCGTTTCGTTGGCCGAAGTAGCACATACTTACGAATACGTGCGGCCAGACCTGGTCAGCGAAGGCGAGTATCTTGTCCGCCAAGGACGCCACGCCGTCATCGAACAACTCGCAGACCATTTGCCTACCGGCAGGTTTATCCCGAATGATCTCTATTTGAATGACTCCAGCGACCAGATTTTGATCATCACCGGTCCCAATATGGGAGGCAAATCCACCTATTTGCGCCAGGCAGCTTTATTCTCCATCCTGGCGCAGATGGGGTCGTTCGTTCCAGCCAGTGCGGCCAGGCTTCCCATTGTAGACCGCATCTTTACCCGCATCGGCGCCACCGATAATCTTGCGCGCGGCCGCTCGACGTTCATGGTGGAAATGACCGAGACTGCGGTGATTCTCAACACGGCGACTTCCAGGAGCCTCGTCATCCTGGATGAGATCGGGCGCGGAACAGCCACCTTTGACGGGCTTTCCATTGCATGGTCGGTCATTGAGTATTTGCATCAACATACCAAGGCTAAGACGTTGTTTGCCACGCACTATCACGAGCTGACCGAACTGGCTGAGCTGCTGCCCGGAGTAAAGAACTGCCATGTTGCCGTCAAGGAATCTGGCCAGGACATTGTCTTCCTGCGACGAGTGGAGCCCGGAAGCGCCGACAAGAGTTACGGCATTGAGGTTGCAAAACTAGCCGGTTTGCCGGCCGCCGTATTGGAGCGCGCTCGAGAAATTCTGAGGAAGCACGAGGAAGGAGAGCATGAGATCAGTGACCATCTGACGCGACAGTACAAGCGCAAACCGAAGCCTGCGCCGGAAACCCAGCTGAGTCTCTTCATGATCACCGATCACGAGGTGCTGGAAGAATTGAGGACGCTGAATCTCGATCAGCTCACGCCGCTGCAAGCGCTGGCGAAGTTACACGATTTCAAGACGAAGCTGTAAGAAAGCATCGCTCGACCACGTATGCAGGCTTCGTGATTCGTCATTCTTTCCAACTGCGTGCCAACATTGATCCAACTTCGCGGTTGTCCAAACCCGTAACTATGAAACCATCTCACCTCGTTATCGGTCTGATGTCAGGAACCTCGCTGGATGGTGTGGACGCTGCGCTGGTGGAGATCTCAGGTTCCGGAGAAAGCACGCGGATCCAGCTCAAGCATTTCGTTTCCGTCCCTTTTGCGCATGATGTTCAGGCTGAACTTCTGCGCGTGGCGTCCCAGACGCCTGTGCCGGCGCAGGTGATCAGCCATCTGAGTTTCCTGCTTGCGACGCTCTACACGGAGGTTGTCAGGCAACTTTGCCAGGAAGCGGGCGTCCAACTCAAGCAGGTCGATCTGATCGGTTCGCACGGGCAGACCATTTTTCACCAGTCCGAGCCGGCGCCATTCTGCGGGCACATGCTGGCTTCGACGCTGCAGATCGGCGAGGGGTCGTTGCTGGCCGAGAACACGGGCATTACGACGATTTCAGATTTCCGCCCACGCGACATGGCGGCGGGCGGCAAAGGAGCTCCACTCATTCCCTACGTCGACTATTTGCTGTTCCGGGATCGGCGACTAGGCCGTGTTCTTTTGAATGTCGGCGGAATCGCGAATATTACCTCACTCCCGGCCTCCGCGACGCTGGAGCAGGTCAAAGCGTTCGACACGGGGCCGGGCAACATGGTGATCGATGCCTTGGTGCGCCGGTTTACGAACGATCAGCAGACCTATGACACCAACGGCTGGATCGGGGCAAGGGGTCAGGTGATTGAACTACTCCTGCAAAAACTGCTGACTGACCCGTTCTTTCAAGCCCATCCGCCCAAAACTGCGGGCCGCGAGCAGTTCGGCGAGGCATTCGTCCTGCAGTTGTTTGAGCATAGCAAAACGGCCCGTTTCGAGGATCTCGTGTGCACCGCCACAGAGCTGACAGCCCGGTCTATTGCGGCGGCAGTCACCCGGTTTGTCTTGCCGGAGACACGGGTGCAAGAGCTGGTTGTTTCTGGCGGCGGCGCTCGCAATGGGTTTCTGATGCAGAGGCTGCAGACCGCGCTTCCGACTTTCAGAGTCCTCACCTCAGATGATCTTGGTGTTCCTGCGGCAGCTAAGGAAGCTATTGGTTTCGCGATTCTGGCTAATGAGACCTTCCACTTGCACACCGGCAATGTGCCTGCCGCCACCGGTGCCCGTCATCCGGTCGTATTAGGCAAGGTGGTTTATGGCGACAATTACATACAGCTGCGGGGGGTGGAGTGAGAGGCGAAAGGCGAATAACGAGAAGGGGGATTTGTCTGATCTCGCTAAAGCAAAAAAGCCAAGCAGCCACGACAACAAATGGTGAGAGGAGATGCCTCCAGGTTTCGCGCCTTTCCACCTTTCTCTCTTGCGTCCTTCCTCGTTTGTCCCTCTCCTTTCGCCTTTCGTCGTTTGCCTTGACTCTTTTGATGTCCTGTTGTTCCCCAGCGCCGCGGCCCGACACGGTCAGGATCGCCATCGAGGCGGGTCCGAACAATCTCGATCCGAGAATTGGGCTCAGCTCCGAATCAGAACGTATCCATCAGCTTCTCTTTAATTCGCTGGTGCGGCGCGGTGCGCACTTTGAGATCCTTCCTGATCTGGCCGAGCGCTGGGAGACACCCGATCCCACAACCTATCGGTTCATTCTGCGCCCGGGGGTTCGCTTTCACGATGGAAAACCTTTGTCTTCCCGCGATGTGTGCTACACCCTACAGTCGCTGCTGGACGGCCTGATCACCTCGCCGAAGACATCGACCTATCGCGTCATTGAAAGGATTGAAACACCGGATGACAAGACGATCGTTTTCCGGCTAAGGGAGCCGAACGCCGCGTTTCTCTGGAATCTGACTAACGGTGGCATCGGGATTGTTCCGGAAGGAGCGGGCTCCGATTTTCAGAAGAAGCCTATCGGTACAGGACCGTTTCGATTTGTCTCATACGCCCACGAGGAAGAAGTCGTGCTGGAAGGCAATCCGGACTATTTTCGAGGGCCGCCGACCGTTCGCCGAGTGAGCTTCAAGGTGATTCCGGATGCCACAACCCGTGCGCTGGAATTGCGGAAGGGATCGGTGGATATCGGGCAGAACGTCTTGCCGCCAGATTTTGTCAAGGCGCTCGAGGGAGAGCCCCACCTGCGAGTCGAAACGGCGCCCGGCACCAACTATCAGTACCTTGCGCTGAATATGCAGGATCCACTCCTTGCGGACAAGCGCGTACGGAAGGCGATTGGCCACGCGATTCCGCGGGAGGACCTCATCCACTATTATTGGCGGGACTTGGTTACACCGGCATCTGGATTGTTGCCGCCCAATCACTGGGCTTTTGAAGACAATGTGGAAACCTATCCCCACGACCCTGTCCGGTCACGCCAGCTGCTGGAGGAAGCGGGATTGAAAGATCCTGATGGCCCGGGTCCCCAGCCCCGCTTCAAGTTGACGTTCAAGACTTCCACCGACGAAAGCACACGCCAGGTAGCGGCTGTGATTCAGCAGCAGTTGAAGGAGGTTGGCATTCAGGTCGACCTGCGCTCTTACGAATTCGGAACGTTTTATGGAGATATCGTGCGCGGCAACTTCCAAATGTTTACCTTGCGTTGGATTGGTGGCAACAACGACCCAGACTTGTTCGAGCGCGTATTCCATTCCCGCGAAGCCCCGCCCAAAGGGTACAATCGGGGCAGGTACAAGAATCCCAGAGTCGACGCTCTCATCGAGTTTGCTCGAAAAGAAACGGATATGGAGAAGCGCAAGTCGGCATATTCCGAACTCCAGAAGATCATCGCCGATGAGCTGCCTTATATCAGCCTTTGGTATCTCAAGACGACCTGTGTGTACAACCGCCGCCTCTCCAACCTGGAACTCTCCCCAGCCGGACACTTCGACTTTTTGCAGAACTTGACTGTAGCGAGCGGCTTCTCCGCAAGCTCCCGCTAATCAGGTGGCAACGGCGGCAGGTTGTGAGCGGGACGCGATTGACACTGTCGCGCTGATTGTTCTATCGTGCCCTGCAATCATCCTACTCGTGTTGACTCTGCCACACTAGTGCCGAGGCCCTATGAAATTGCTCGTTCTGTGCTGCACCCTGCTGTTTCCGTTAGCCTCGATTCTGTGTGCCCAAACGCGACAGCCACTAATCGCTGTCGGAGGTATCGCGCACGAATCCAACTCCTTCAATCCAGCTAAGACGGGACTGAAAGATTTTTCACGTCGTAAGTTGGCTCCTGTTGAGGCGGTTTTACAGGAGTGGTCGAAAAGCAGTGACATCATTAGTGGTTACGTTGAGGGGGCCCGGCGCTTCGGCCTGAAACTCCATCCCACCCTCGTGGCCAGCGCGGCGCCCAAGGGTATCGTGACTGACGAGGCCTTTAATACTCTGATGGACGAGTTGATTCGCCAGCTCAAGGCAGCACCGAAGCTGGAGGGCCTTCTGCTCGACAACCACGGCGCCATGGTCGTGGAGAGCTACCCTCACGGCGACGCGGAGACTGTGCGGCGGCTGCGCGAAGCGATGGGTCCTGATTTCCCAATCGTGGTGACTCACGACTTTCATGCCAACGTTTCACCAGAGATTGTGAAGTTATCCACAGCTCTCGTGACGTTCAAAGAGAATCCTCATATTGACACCAAGGAACGCGGCCTTCAGGCGGCGCAGATCATGGCAGGCATTGTAAATGGGAAGGTGAAGCCAGTTCAGGCTATTGCCAAGCCGCCCATGATGTATAACATCGTTTTCCAGTACACGAAGCGGGAGCCCCTGCTGCCCATCGTCCAGGAAAGCCGGCGACTTGAGAGGAACCCGAAGATTTTGGCCTGCAGTGTCTCGGGCGGATACCAGTATGCCGATGTTCCTGCCATGGGCCCGAGCGTGGTCGTAGTCACGGATAACGATCCGGCGCTTGCTGAGAGCGAAGCCAAGAGGCTTTCGGAGATGCTTTGGGCCACGCGTGACCGCATCGTGCTGAAAGTGCCGGATCCGGCTGCAGCCGTAAAAAACGCCATGAGCGCCGACAAGTTTCCAGCGGTGTTGATCGACATGGGCGACAATATCGGGGGCGGTTCGGCAGGCGACAGCACATTTATCCTCGACGAACTGGTGAAGCAGAAAGCGCAAGGTTGGGTCATGGTGATCGCCGATCCAGCGGCCGTCGAAGCGGCAATGCGGGCCGGGATCGGACAGCCATTCAATCTGTCTGTTGGAGGCAAGACGGACACGCTGCATGGCGCTCCGATTCGCATCCGGGGTCGTGTCAAATCTCTTCATGAAGGCAAGTACGTGGAAACAGAAGTGCGGCATGGTGGCGGCCGCTACTGGAACATGGGCCACACTGCGGTGATCGAAGTCGAAGGGTCCACCCCCGATCTTCCTAACCTTCTGCTGGTCACAGCACTGCGTTCCAGCCCCAACAGCCTGCATCAACTGATTAGTTGCGGTGTTTACCCGCAGCGGCAGAAGATTCTGGTCGTCAAGGGTGCCATCGCGCCGCGGGCCGCCTATGAACCGATCGCCGGCCAATTGATTGAAGTCGATTCGCCAGGTAGCACCGCCGTTAATCCGGCCCGCTTCACTTACAAGCTCGTCAGACGGCCTTTGTTCGGATTGGAGTGAGCTGCGTTGCGGAATCATATAGGCTCGCAGCCAAGGTTAGCGTTTTGACCTAGCTGTGCACTTATCGATGGACAGTCATTCTTGCGCCGCGCCGGAATGACTCACCGAGAGACCATGCCTTTACCCAAAGTGCAACAGATCTTGTTGGGCAGAGCCGCTTATCTTGCGATTGTTCTTCTCGCTTGCACTGCCAGCTCCAGCGCTCAGATCTCGGCCAAAGCGAGACAACTTCATCAGGCAGCGTTCGTATTCGACGCGCACATCCATATGATCAACCGCCAGCTCTATCACGGCGGAGATATCGGGAGCCTGGCTGGCGATGGGCACGTCGACTTGCCTCGCATGCGCCAAGGCGGCGTAGACGCGCTTTTGTTCAGCTTGTTTGTTTCTGAGGAATACTATCCGGCCAGGTTGGAAACAAAGCAAACGCTGCGCCTGCTGGATCTGGCAAAAAAACAAGTTGCCAGGAACCAAGCCACGATTGAGTTTGCCTTCAACGCTGAAGATATCGAACGCATCAATAAAGCGGGGAAGATCGCTGCCGTTCTGGATCTGGAAGGAGGATTCAGCCTTGACGGGGAACTCGAGGCATTGCGCAAGCTCTACGAACTGGGCTTGCGTTCGGCGCAACTTCCGGCCCATAACTGGGCGAATGAGTTTGCCGACTCCTGCTGTGCGAAGCCAAAATGGCACGGCCTGAATGAGCGCGGCCGTGAGGTGGTCAAAGAAATGAATCGGCTGGGCATGCTCATCAACGTTTCTCACGCGTCGGATGAAACGATGGAACAGACTATCGAACTCAGCAGCGACCCGGTTGTAGCCACCCACCATGGGTTGCGCAGTCTCAACAATATTCCTCGCACGATGCCCGATCATCTCCTGAAGAAGCTCGCGGCGAAGGGCGGTGTGATGGGCTTCCAGATTGGGAACGAGTTTCACAATGTGAAGCTCTTCGAATGGCGGACCCGCCAGCGGGGCCGGACGTTTTGGGACACCAGCGATATTGGGCAGAAAGAAGCGGCCATGACGATAGAACAAATCGACCGTCTGGCAGCCCCTAAATTTCCGATGGTGGGGACCAACGCTCCGGAAGGTTTGAAGATGACGCCGGCGGAATGGGTGGGCGTTGTCGATCGTGCTATCCAGTTGGTCGGTGAGGACCATGTGGCCCTGGGCAGTGATTTCGACGGCGGTCCTACGTTACCGCGAGGGATGAGAGATGTGCGCGATCTTCCGATGATTACTGAAGCCATGCTGCATCGCGGTTACTCAGAGGAGCGTATCCGCAAATTTCTGGGTGGCAATTTGTTACGGGTCTTCCGGCAGGTAACGGCAAACCGGCGCGTCGTTACTGTGCCCCGGCCGGGCGCCGTAACGGTATGGGAGAAGCGGCTCCTGCCGCTCGCAGATGGCTCCGCTGGCACTAGATTCCGGTTTTGACGGAGTAACCTTGTTGACTGCGTGTCTCAGAATTCAACTCTTTGCGGGAGGACTTCATATGCAATTCAGGCGTTTTAAGCTGACTGGACTGGTTGTACTCTCGTCATTGTTTGCCGTTCATCTATCTGCAAAGGAGGTTGTGAAGATGGGTGCTGGCTTCGGCCTTCCCTTCAGCCCGGCTGTCAAAGCCGGCAATTTTGTGTATGTCTCCGGCAGGCTGGCCACCGACGAAAAAGGCCGTCTGGTTCCTGGAACCATTCAGGAGCAGGCAAGACGCATCTTGAACCATCTCAGCTCCGTCTTGAAAGCGTCGGACTCACGGATGGAGAATGTGGCCTCAGTCAATGTCTATCTGAAAAATGCCGCTGACTTCGAAGCAATGAACGAAGTCTATCGGGGGTTTTGGGCAAAGGATCCTCCAACGCGTACGACCGTAGTCACTGATCTAGTTCTTCCTGATGCGCTGGTCGAGATCGCGATGGTGGCGATCAAGGACGGGGCTGACCGACGCGTGGTTCACCCGGCAGGTTGGAACAAGTCTCCAAACTACAGCTATGGCATTCAGTCGGGGGACACCCTGTTTCTGGCAGGTCTCGTGGCGCGGAACATGAAGGACAACAAGATCGTCGCCGGCGACATTGGACTTCAAACGCAGACAATTCTCAGCAACGCTGGCGAGATTTTGAAAGCCGCAGGCATGACCCATACAGACGTAGCCAGCTCGCGTGTTTTCATTACCGACGCGGCCAAGTTTCAGGACATGAATGCCGCATACCGGCCGTTTTTCCCGAAGGATCCCCCCGCACGTGCCACGGTCAAGGCCGCCCTGATGAATCCAGCCTTTCAGGTGGAGATCACGCTTCTCGCTGTAAACAGTTCCCATCGTGAAGCGATTAACCCGCCGGGTGCCGATGGAAAACCGGCGCGGCCCAGCCCCAACTACAGCTCCGGAATTCGCGTTGGCAATCGACTCTATGTCGCCGGAATGGTGGGCAGCACCGAAAGCAACAAAGGAGATGGTATGAATGTTTGAAGCAGCGCAGTGGTAGGCTCCAGAGTGAGAACTCTGGGGTAGACAGGTCACAGGCTGTTCATGTTTCTGAGGCGGAAACGACCTCGTAAAGGAGATTA
>Ga0187893_10008073_pt1 | contig 16833 bp, 14 predicted proteins | sample MA1701074metaG_FD_139574 | JGI IMG/M metagenome (GOLD analysis project Ga0187893, IMG submission 139574) | White microbial mat communities from a basaltic lava cave in the Kipuka Kanohina Cave System on the Island of Hawaii, USA - MA170107-4 metaG ...
CCCTGGCGCGCCAGCTGTTCCCCACGGCTGCCCGCCTATCTTATCCCCCGTCGGCCGCCCCCGACCGACCGTTCCAGTCAATACGAACGACGAAAGCGTTCGCGCTTGGAACCGCGACCGCCTCGTCCCTACCGGTACGATTGAGTCGAGTTAAGATCACAGTCGCGTACGATAAGTCTATTAGGGAAAACCCTACATGCAGAACATGGAGACAATGCAGCGATTCGACGCAGTGTCTCAAGAATGAGTCTGGATCGCAGAGGGACTGCGGTCGCCGGGGGACGAAATAGTTGCCCACGCGCAGCGATCCCTCGCCGACTGTTCTCCAGATCCGACAACCGCGCTCGCAGCCCGCTACGGCGACTGCGCGGGCGGCGCCGACCCTGGATCGTCTTGGCTGAGCCCGCAAATCGACGCATCGTCAAGCCGATACAACCCCAGCGTGACGGTTGCGTTCGTGAACTCATGGTAAGCCATCTTGCGGGCTGAGCATCAGCCTGCTCGACGGCACCCGGGGCTAAGCGAGCCCGCATCGATGCACTATACTGGAGCCAGCGCGCATAGTCCGGAGACGGCAGCGGATGGTTGCGGGCATCGTTGAGAGCGGCACAGGATGAGCCGATGTACAGATACACAGGCGACGTCTCGCGCTGCAGCTCGTCACAATCGCGCTCGCTCCATTTGCCGAAGCTCACCGCACTGCCGGCAAATCTGCCGACCAGGTGGGCGTCAACGAACCCGATGTCGTCGATCGGCGGGTCCACGCTGTAGAGGCGTGCAGGCGAAGGCAGCGTAAGGGCATGCCTTCTGAGGAACTGATACTCGTAGTCGATGGTGAACGGCCGGAGCAACGTCTCGTAGGGGCGCCAAGAAGTCACGCCTGTAAGCACAACGAACAGCACGAAGACGGTGCGCTTCACCCACGGCCGAGCATTGAGTGTCGCTTGGAAGAACAGCGCCACGCCGAGGACAAAAGGCACCATCAGAATCGTCTCGTAGCGGCTGCTGGCCACCTGCCGCTCGTGGCCGACGAACATCGAATACAGGTTCGTCCATCGCCAAGCGACATCGAGGCCGACCAATGACAACAGAGCGATCCCAGCCGCGCGGCTGCGTAGACAGAGCACCCAGGCCAAGAATCCAGGCCGCGATCCCACGCGAGCGGAATAAAATCGGGGTCGAGTAGAACGGTCCATTAGGTGCTTACGACTACCAGTTGGTTTGATCATCGCCGCAATCCTCATCCCCCTGCCCATGGAGAAAGCAAGCCAACCACCTCGGGTGCGAATAGGGCCCCTTCGCCGGGCTCAACGGCGATTCCAGCCACCACGCAGGCTGCACGCAGCGAGTTCAATGAGGGCCCGCCGAGGAACCCGTCGTGCGCGGCCGATCTTCACGTACGCGAGCCGGCCGCTCTCCATCAACGCATAGATCGATGAGCGCGACAGGCCGGTAAATCGTGCAGCTTCCACCACCGTCACTAATCCGTCCCGCACCACTTGCACCGCCTCGTCGTCCATTGCGCCTCCTTCCTCCACATGCTCCACATTTCGGGCTTGACCGAGGCCAGAAGCTTCTGTAGCCTAGTCAGTATAATATGAGCTACTGGAGCTACGCCAATGAGTCAAGAGCGGGCGCATTTTATGGCGGGTAATCCGCGTCGGTCTCGCAAGCAGTCCGATCCCATCTCGCTCCTGCTCCACTATGCGAACGCCAAGGCGACGGAGCAGACCTGGCGGGGCATCGTCCTGGGCCCTGGCGACTCCTCAGCAGACAGCGACGCCGCCGTGACGCCGTTCGGCGTCGAAAGCTTGTCAAAGTTCAATGCCGTTCAGACCGAATTGACGGAGATCCTCGACCGGGTGATCGCGCTCGAAAGTGCGTTCGCAGTGAATGCAAGGGAACTGGCGTGGCAGATCACCGATTTGGCTCAACCCAAGTTCACCGGCTGGGCGTTCAGCACAATCAGCGACAAGCTCTTCGAACTCTGGGATACGGAGAATTCGTCGTTCAGGGAGCTGGTGTTCTTCACACTCGCGCAGACCCTGAAGACCGTCCGGTTTCGCGATCTCCACCGCTGCGAGGCCTGTGGTAAGTTCTTCGTTGGAAGCTCGAAGAGAGACAGGAAATTCTGCTCCAACGCATGCCGGAGCAGGGTCACTGTCCGGCGGCACCGCGAGAAGCTGGCGCGGACTCCTGCGTTGAGAACCACTAAGGGCTCGGGCTCCCCCCATTCGACCGAGGAGTCGAAGCGAAGGCCGCGTCGATGAGCACCAAGCGGCGCGGACGCGGCGAAGGTGCAATCTTCCGGCGCGCCGACGGCGTGTGGTGCGCCACGGTGACGATCGGCTACGACGCGATCGGAAAACGTCGGCGGCGCACGGTCTACGGGAGTAGCAAGGAACACGTCCGGCAGCGGCTCACGGAGCTTCAGAGCCAGGCGCTCCACGGCGGTATCACGCGGCCGACGCAGATCACACTCGGTAAGTACCTGCAGCGCTGGCTCGAGGACGTGGTGAAGCCGAATGTCCGCGCCAGCACCTACCAGATGTACGAGGGGCTTGTCCGCCTGCACGTCAACCCGCAGATCGGCGGGATCCGCCTGACGCGGTTGAGCGCGGCTGAGATTCAGGGTCTCTACGCCACGATGCTGCGCGAGGGGGCGTCCGCCCGCATGTGCCAACTCGTGCACGCGCGTTTGCACTCGGCGCTCAAGAACGCGGTGCGGTGGAAGCTGATTCCGACCAATCCGATCCTCGAAGTGGATCGGCCGGCGGCGCCGACCAAGCGCTTCACACCGCTGACGCCGGAGCAGGTGGTTGCGTTGCTGAACGCGGCCGAGGGTACGCGTCTGCATGCACTCTACGTGCTGGCGGTGACCACCGGACTCAGGCAGGGCGAGCTTCTCGGCCTGCACTGGGTCGACATCGACCTCGACGCCGGCACGCTCTCGGTGCGCCATCAGTTGACCGAGGTCGCGGGCAAGCTGGAGCTGACGGAGCCCAAAACCGCCGCCGGTCGGCGCCAGGTCGTCCTGCCGACGATCACGGTGGAGGCGCTGGCGGCCCACCGCGATAGACTCCGCGCCAAGGGCCGGGACGGCGTCTGGGTCTTCCCCGGTCAGCGCGGCGGGCCAATGAGGAAGAGCAGCCTCCGGCGGAAGTCATTCGAGCCGCTGCTGAAGAAGGCCGGCCTGTCGCGAATCCGTTTTCACGACCTGCGGCACACGTCCCCCACATTGCTCCTCCTCCAAGAGGTGCACCCCAAGATCGTGCAGGAGCGGCTCGGGCATTCGCGCATCGGCATCACGCTGGACACGTACTCGCACGTACTGCCGACGATGCAGCACGCGGCGGCCGAGAAGCTCGACCAGCTCATCCAGACAACCCGGACGCACGTGGCGGCCGAACAGGCGCGCAGTGAAGCTGCCGCGGCGATTCCCAAGTCCGATGTCGCGGCTCGAACCGGAGCCCAGACAGACGACGAAAGAGATTGGCTACAGTTAGGCTACAAACCGCCGGAAACGCCGTTCTCCGACTCCGACCCCGAAGGGGCCAAGGATGCGGAGTCGATGGAAGATCCGAAGTGGTCGCACCTGGACTTGAACCAGGGACCTCCTGCATGTGAGGCAGGCGCTCTAACCAGCTGAGCTATGCGACCGTTCGTGGCGGGAAACGGTTGCTACCACGCGGACTTGGAGCAGGCAAGGTAGGAGCTTGGGTACGCTCCACGGGAGGATACTACGAGACCCGTACCGCGCCCCGCAGGCGGACGAGCTGACCTCGGAAGCACATGGGCAAAATGCTTTGACGCGGTGCATTGCGGGTTATGACGCACCGTGTTAGATACGGCGGAGGAGGTCATGACGAACATGAAGAAGACGACGAGACGCGTGCGCTTGACGAAGCAGCTGGGTCGGGTTCAGGCCGAGGCAGAGCGAGTGCTCAATCGCGGGTACGAAGCGACCCTGGATCTGCTCCCGGACGGACCGCGCGAGGCGGTCGAGGAGCTGGCGAGCCAGCTGGAGACGCAGCGCACGGCGCTGCGCAAGCGCGGACAGCGGGTGCTCAAGGTGGTGGAGCAGCGGCGCAAGGCCGTGGTCAGCGGCATCGAGAAGCAGGGCAAAGTGCTGCTGAGTGGCGTGGAACAGGCCGTCCGCACGGCGTCGCGGCGCAGTGAGCGGGCGCTCTCCACGGTCGAGGCGCGACGTGCGCGGTTGATCGGCATCCTCGAGCGACGCACAGCGCAAGTGGTCGAGCGCTTGGCGCACGGCTTGGATCTGGCGACGCTCGGCGACGTCGAGCGGCTCAGCAGGCGGCTCGCACAGATCGAGCGCCGCCGCAGCAACGGCACGCGCCGCGCGGCTGCGTAGTCAGACCCCGTCCCGCGGGCTGCGGGCTGCGCGAGGTCGAGGGGTGGTGGAGCTGGGCGCAGCCCGTAGCCCGCGGGGCGGGGCCGCGTCCGGGACGGGCGGGTTGAGACGCGCTGCGGCAACGTGACGCCCACCGGCAGCGCGCACTGCCGCGTGGGACGCCGCGATCGTCGACAGCGAGGGGCCTGCGGGCGCCCTGCATTATGGAGTGACGCAGGCGACGTTGCTGTGCGCGAGGCTGTCGGCGTTGATGTCGAGGGCGTCCACGCGGAAGCACTCGAGCGGCTCCAGTGGTTCGCCGTCGTACGACACCACCACCGTTCGCGCCGAGGGTACCAGCGCGATGAGGGGGTAGTGAAACGGGGGGGAGCAACGGTCGGCGTCCTCGCCGCAAATGGTCACCGCATACGTGACTGTGCCGGGGGGATTCCGCGCGACCGTCCAGCGCAGCTGCACGGAGTCGAACGACCGGATCTCGGCGGTGAGCGCAAAGTCCGCGTCCGGCGTATCCGTAGGCGGCGGGAACTCGGGGGTCGCGGTCTGTGTGGCCGTCGCGGGAACGCTCGGGGTCGGGATCGCGGTGGCGGTTGACGTCGCCACCGGCCTCGCGGTCGGCGTCGCCAGGTCGCGACAGTCGACCGTCACATCGGCGCACACCGGTGCAAACCCCGTGATTCGTCCTGTGGCCGACACCGTGACCGACGTGCCACCGGTCTCGTGACACTGAAACACCGCCTCGAGTCCCTGACCCGGTTGAATCTCTCCGAGAGGCATCGCGGTGATCGTCCACTCAGGCGGCAAGGAGAGCGGATTGTTCGCGCCGGGGACGGCACTGCCATGGAGCAGAAATCGACCCGCCGCGGTGGGATCGGGAGTCGACTCGAGCTCCAGCGACGGCAGCCCCAGCACGGGCAGCGGTCCGAGGTCGCAGATCTGTGTCTCGGCGAGGAGCTCGTACTCCAGGGCGAAGATGGAGAAGTCCGCGCTCGCCAGACACTCCGCTGCCAACCAGACGTCGAACTGTGTGACCGCGAGCGGTCCGCACACCGGGTGGGAGGTCGCGGCGACGCCGATCTGTCCGTTCACTGACGGCTCGAGACTCAGTCGTCCGGTGATTGCCTCATAGAACGTGACCTCGACCCTGGGGATGAGGCGAACCTCGGCCGTGGCCGATGCACCCACCGACAGATCGGCCAGTACAGTGTGCGTATCGTCGAATGAGCGCACGGGCTCCCAGCGGCGTGTGGCCGGATCGTACTCCACACCGAACCTCGCCTCGAATCGACTGCTCACCCCGGCGGAGGCATCGATGTTCGCCGACGCTTCCGCGGCGGCCTGCGCAGACAGGGTGAAGACCACTTCCTGGATGACCCAGAGTCCGCCGACCGGGTAGGTGTAACGCCCGCTGCGCTTGAACAGCAGCAGCTCCTCCGATTCGACACGACCGGCTCGCGAGAAGGCATACGTGGCTTCGGCACGGAACGTCATCACCCCCTCGGCGATGATTCGTCCCGACCGGATGCCGTCAACCAGCGTAAATTCCGCCTCGGTAATGAGCTGCGGCTCAAACTCCAATCCGATCTCGACCCCAAACTCCCCCAGGTCGATGTCATGGGGCATCGGGTCCGAGCCCGCCGGCACGCCTCGTCCCGGTGCAGTCTCGGCCAATTGTAGGGCGCCGTGCTGCCAGCGGGCGGTCACCGCGTCGCCATCCGGATCGTGGGCAGAGGCGCGCGTCGTGTACGAAGCGAACTGGCCGCCGGCGAGCGGCAACACGGTCACGCTGCTGGAAATGCCAAACTGTGTGGTGGCGTCGGCAATCGTTGCCGACCGCGTATCGATCTCGATGGCGGCACCGGTGCGCGTCACCCCGTCGACTCGACGAAAGTACCCCGTGTCAGCGCCGTCACCGACGAGGATCGATCCGGGCTCGGGAAGCCGTGCCTCAGGCGAGTCGGGAAACACGAGGCTCGACGCCGTCACCTGGGCCGGTCCCATGAGCCCAAGCTCGACCGCGCGGGCGACGACAGTGTTGGGATCGACGATGGTCGCCAGCCTGGGCATGTCACAGCGCCGAGCAGCGCTTGGCACGCTCGTGTTTTCTTCGTCGTCCATCGCCACGAGACGAAGATAGTACGTCGTGCCGGGCTCGAACCCGTCGACGCGCGCTTGGGTGGCGCCGACAACCACTCCGGTACGCGACGCCGCCGAGGGGATGAAATCGGCACCCGAAATCGAGCGATGGATCTCGTAGACGATCGCGTCCTCCGGCGTCGCGTCGTCGGTGACGGGAAGCCACGCCAGCAACAACGCCGAGGGGCTTTCGGCGGCCGCCAGCGCAATCACCGGCTGCGCTGGAACAATGTCTGGCGGGCACCCATCGAGGCCGTTCCCCACGGCCGTGATCAGCTCGCTGATGGTCACGCTCTCGCTCCCATCCGGGTCGAGCGGTGCGCACACGAACGCGGGCACATTGCCGAGGGAGATGTTGACGCCTTGAATGAGCTCGTTCACCTCGACGCGGTCGTTGCCGTCGCAATCACCGACGCAGGGTTGCGCCACCGCAGGTCGGGCAATCGTCAGGAGCGCGGCCAGCGAGAACACGACGGTTCGTCGGATGTCGTCCAGAGACGCTCGCGGCCACGGCGATCGCCATGTGTCGGGAACCCGACTCGACTGCGACACTCGTCATCCCCCCAGGGACCCAGATGTGATCGGGTCGGCCACGACCCCTCGCGTCTTCACCTGGCGGTGTCAAGCACGAGAGCGACGACGTAGTGGGGCAGTTCACTTCGAGTCGTGGAAACGGCCTTGTTTAACGCCGACCTTCGAAGTGAAACCCACTACGATCGACGACGCCGGCTGTCTTTGGGTGAGCGGCCCCAGCCTCCGCCGCCGGGCGTGCGGATGCGGAGGCGGTCGCCGGGTTGGACGGCGAGCGATACCTTCGCCGGGAGACGCACGAGGCGGTTGCGGCGGCGTAACTCGTTGCGGCCGGCGAGCGCCGGGCCACCGCCGGCGGCGCCGTACGGACGCAGGGTGCGCCGCTCGGTGAGCAGCGTCACCTGGGCCGCGGCGAGAAACTCGAACTCGCGCTCGACGCCGTCGCCGCCGTGCCGGCGGCCGCGTCCGCCCGACCGCCGACGCACGGCGTAGCGCACGACCCGCACCGGCAGCTGGGCCTCCAGCGCCTCGATCGGGGTGTTCATCGTGTTGGTCATGTGCGTGTGCACGGCGCACGCCCCCGATTGCGAGGGACCGGCACCGGCACCGCCGGCGATGGTCTCGTAGTAGGAGAATTGGCGATCGACTGTGTCGCCCTGCCCCGCCCCGGGCACCGTCTCGTGCCCAGTCCCGCGGCGGCGACGGCGCGCCGCCCTCCACACTTCGGGAAGCAGACCGCCGAAGGCGAGGTTGTTCATCGAGCCGCAGCTGGCGGCGGGGATGCGGTCAGGCAATGCGCCAGCGAGCGCGCGCATCAGCACGTCGACAATGCGCTGCGAGGTTTCGACGTTGCCGCCGGCGACCGCCGCTGGAAAGCGCGCGTTGACGACGCAGCCGGGCGGCGCGTGCACGGCGATCGGGCGCATGAAGCCGGCGTTGGGCGGGATCGGCGACCGCGCCAGCGCGTGGAAGACGTAGTACACGGCGGCGAGGGTGACCGCGAGGTTGGCGTTGATCCCGCCGCGCACCTGCGCCGCGCTGCCGCTGAAGTCGACGCGCGCGCCGGCGGCGGCGATCCGGACGGCCACCGCGATGCGCACCCGCTCGGCACCGAGGCCGTCGTCGTCGAGATGGTCGGCGGCGCGATACGTGCCCGCCGGCAGCTCAGCCAGCGCCGCGCGCATGAGCCGCTCGGAATAGTCCTGCAGGGCGCGCATGGCGCGCTGCGCCGCCGCCGCCCCGTCGCGCTCGACCAGCTCCGCGAGGCGCAGCGCGCCGACCCGCAGCGCCGCGACCTGCGCCAGCAGATCGCCGCGGCGCTCCTCCGCCACCCGCGTATTGGCGAGAAAGAGCTCGAGCACGTCGCGGACGATCACGCCGCCGCGCACCAGACACACCGGCGGCACCCGAAACCCCTCTTGGTAGATCTCCGACGCCAGCGGCATCGAGCCCGGGCTCATTCCGCCGATGTCGGCGTGATGGGCGCGGTTGGCGACGAAGCCCACCAGCCGGCGGCCCACGTGGACGGGCGCGACGGCGGTGACGTCGGGGAGATGCGTGCCGCCGGCGTAGGGGTCGTTGAGAATGACCACGTCGCCCGGCCCCATCGGGCGACGCTCGATCGCCGCCCGCACGGACAGCGGCGTCGATCCCAAATGCACCGGGATGTGCGCGGCCTGCGCCGCGAGCGCGCCGGCGGCGTCGAACACGGCGCACGAGTAATCGCGGCGCTCCTTGATGTTGGGCGAGAAGGCGCTGCGGCAGAGCGTCACGCCCATCTCCTCGGCGATGGCGCCGAGGCGGTGGTTGAAGACTTCCAGCGTGATCGGGTCGAGCTGGGGGCGCGCGGCGGCGCGTGATCGCCGCGCGCGCGTCTCCCGAGTCTTCGTGCTGATCAACCGTCTCATCCCCTCACCCTGACCCTCTCCCTGCGGGAGAGGGAACCTTGCCGCGACTGTTCGAGAAGTAGATCGTCGGTCCGAAGGAGGCGGACGGTCCAGTCGGGGGGAACGACGGTGGTGGCGCTGAGCTCGGTGATGACCAGCGGACCGGGAATGCGTCGATCGCGCGGCAGAGAGGCGCGGTCGCAGCGCCGGGCGCGGAGCCAGCGGCCGTTCCAGCGCAGGCGATGTGGTGCGAACCCGGCGGGCCCCACCCCGCCCCGGCGGCGACGGCGCGCCGCCCTCCAGATATCGCGAGAAACGGCCACGGGGGAGGGAACTGGGGCGGTTGCGATCACGCGGAGATTGACGATCTCGACTGGACGCGTGTCGTCGGCGTAGCCGTAGCGGGCGCGGTGGGCGATGTGGAAAGCGTCTCGGTAGCGCGGCGACAGGGGGATGCGCAGCTCGTAGGACTGGCCGCGGTAGCGGGCATCGAGCACGGCTTCGATGCGGATGCGCGCCGGCGACGCGCCCTCGGCGCGCAGCTCGCGGCGCGCGCGCGCTTCCAGCGCACGCAGATGCCGGCTGAGCACGCGCGGGTCGGGATCGGTCAGCCGGACGGTCTGCACGTAGTCGCGTTGCAGGTCGGCCGACGCCGCCCCCCAGGCGGAGAGCAAGCCGGGATGCGCGGGGACGAGCACACGGCGCATACCCAGCCCGGCGGCGAGCTCGCAGGCGTGCATGCCGGCCGCGCCGCCGAAGGCGACCAGCGCATAGTCGCGCGGGTCGTGCCCGCGCTCGACCGAGACCCGGCGGATGGCGCGCTCCATGCCGGCGTTGACCACGCGCACCACCCCCTCCGCGGCGTGCGCCGGAGGGAGGCGCAATGCGCGCGCGAGGCGTCCGACCGCGGCGCGCGCGCGGCCGACATCGAGTGCCATGCGGCCGCCGAGAAACGCGTCGGGCACCAGACGTCCGAGCAGCAGGTCGGCGTCGGTAACGGTCGGCTCCACGCCGCGCCCGTAGCAGGCGGGCCCGGGATCGGCGCCGGCGCTGGCCGGACCGACCTTGAGGGCACCGCCGGCGTCGGCACAGGCGATCGATCCGCCGCCGGCGCCCACCGTGTGGATGTCGATCGCCGGCATCTTCACCGGCAGGCCGGCGATCGCCCACTCGGTCTGTTGCCGCACGGCGCCGTCGAGCAGGCTCACGTCGGTGGAGGTGCCGCCCATGTCGAAGGTGATGATGCGCTCGATCCCCACCCGCCGCGCCGCCGCCAGTGCCCCGATGGCGCCGCCGGCCGGCCCCGACAGCAGCGTGCGCACCGCCTCGCGTCCGGCGGTGGCGGCCGAGATCGCTCCGCCGTTCGACTGCATGACGCGCAGCGCCGCCCGCCGCGTGCCGCGCTGCAGCTCGGCGAGGTGGCGCCGCATCACCGGCGCGACGTAGGCGTTCATCACCGTCGTGCTGGTGCGCTCGTACTCGCGGTACTCGGCGATGAGCGCGTGCGAAAGCGAGACCGGCACGCCGAGCGCGGCGAGAGCGCGCCCCAGGCGTCGCTCGTGCGCCGGATTGGCATACGCGTGCAACAGACACACGGCGATCGACTGCGGGCGCGCCCGCCGCGCCGCGGCGACGGCCCGATGCAGCGCGGCGGCAGAGAGCGGGACCAGCGGGCGGCCGTCGACCGTCAGGCGCTCGGCGACCCCGAGGCGGTGCCGGCGCGGCACCAGCGGCTCGGGCTTGCGCGGCTCGAGCGCGTAGAGGTCGGGACGGGTCTGGCGGCCGATCTCGAGCACGTCCTCGAGCCCCGCCGTGGTCAGCAGCACCACCCGCGCGCCGCGGCGCTCGAGCACGGCGTTGGTGGCGACCGTCGTGCCGTAGACGATCGCGACATCCCCCGCCGGCTCCCGTCCGAGCAGCTCGCGCAGCCCGTCGAGCACGGCGCGAGCCGGAGCATGCGGGGTCGAGGGGCGCTTGTGCACGCGCATGGCGCCGCGCGCGAAGCAGACGAAGTCAGTGAAGGTCCCGCCCGTATCGATGCCGATGAGGATGGAGGCGGTGCGGCGCCGCGGCATGGCGGGGGACGCCGCCTTCGGCGGCGCGTTCAGCGTTGGGCGTTGAGCGTTCAGCGTGTTGCCTGCCTCACCCTCAACGCTGAACGCTCAACGCTGAACGAGGCAGCGGCCTCAGGCGGCCTTGGCGGAACTGTCCTTCTTGGAAGTGGTCGGAGCGTCTTTCGACTTCGATTCGGTGGACGCGCTCGGCTTCGATTCGGTGCTCGTGCTCTTGTCGGTGCTCGTGCTCTTGGCGGAGTCGTCACTGGAGCTCGTGCCGCTCTCCGTGTCCTTCCCGGCGCTCTTCTTGCCGGCGTAGTCGGTCACGTACCACCCCGACCCCTTGAGCTGGAACGAGGTGTTCGAGATCAACTTGCGCACCTTGCTCTTGCAGGTCGGACACTTCTTCAGCGGGTTCTCGGTGATGCGTTGCGTCACCTCGAACTCCCCGCATTTCGGGCACGAATACTCGTAGATCGGCATGGCTCCTCCAAGCCGCGCGAAACCTAGTCAGCACCCCCAGCGATGTCAACGCAGCCGCGGCCGCCGGGCGCGGCCGCTGCTCACCGCATCCGAAGCGCCAGGTCTTCCAGACTGCTGACGAGAAAGATGTTGAGGAAATAGATGGCGAAAATCACGATCAGGGGTGACAGGTCGATGCCGCCCATGGACGGAACCACCTGCCGCACGCGCGCCAGCAGCGGCTCGGTGGCGTTGTACAGGAACCGCACGATCGGGTTGCGGGGATCGGGATTCACCCAGGAGAGCAAGGCGCGGATGATGACGATCCACATGTAGAGCCACAGCACCGATCCCAGCACGAAGGCGATCGCGGTCAGGAAGTTGGCGAGAATGAACATGCGGATCGGGCGGGCAGGTCGTCGATCAAGAGTGCTCTTACAGGCGGCGATCCCCGCCCGCAAGGCGCTACGAGCCGGTCACCCCCGCCCGAGCTCGGTGGCGCGGCGCGTCGCCACCACCACGCAGGCCGACACGGCCTCGACGAACCCGCGCCGTTCGAGCTCGGTGAGGCCCGCGAGAGTGGTGCCGCCGGGCGAGGTCACCATGGCGCGCAGGCGCTCCGGCGTCTCGCCGCTCTCCTGGAGCATTGCGGCGGCGCCGGTGATCGTCTGCAGGGTCAATGCGGCGGCGACCTCCGGCGCGAGCCCGGCCGCGATGCCCCCGGCGATCAGCGCCTCGGCGAACAGGTAGACGTAGGCCGGACCGCTGCCGCTCAGACCGGTCACGGCATCGAGCAATTGCTCGTCGTCCACCGCGCGCGCCGCGCCGACCGTGCGCAGGAGCTTGAGCACCAGGCGCTCATCGGCCGCCGTGGCGTGGCGGCCGCGCACCGCCACCGCCATGCCCTTGCCGAGCAGCGCCGGCGTATTCGGCATCACCCGTACGACCCGCGCACCGTCGCCGAGACCGCGCTCGAGACGGCTGCTGGGGATGCCGGCCGCGATCGAGACGAACAGCTTGCGCGGCGTGACCGCGGGGCGGATCTCGGCCAGCACCTGATCGATGATCTGCGGCTTGACCGCAAGGATAGTCACCCGCGCGCCGCGCACGACCGCCGTGTTGTCCGCCGTGGCGTGGACTTTGAGCGCACGCGCCAACGCGCTGCGCTTGGCGGGATCGACGTCCGAGGCGCAGATCTGCGCCGGCGCGCACACCCCGGCCGCCACGAACCCCTTGATCATCGCCGTGGCCATGTTGCCGCCGCCGACGAACCCGATCGCGTAGTGTCGCGCGGCCTTCTTGGTTGAACGTGCCATCAGTCAGAAGAGAAACCACAGATGAACACGGATGACCACAGATGAACACAGATGAACACAGATGAACACCGAGTAGAACTCTCTCTGTGTTCATCGGTGGTCATCTGTGGTCTCTGTGGTGTCTCTCTCCGAAAATCGCGCGGCCGACGCGCACCATTGTCGCACCTTCCTCGATGGCGACCTCGAAGTCGTCGGTCATGCCCATCGACAGCTCGCGCAGTCCGGCGGCGTCGCGCAGGGCGCGGAGCCGGCGGAAGCACTGCCGCGCCTGCTCCGTCGACACCGGCGGCGGGATGGTCATCAGCCCCTCGATCGAGAGAAACGGATCGCGCAGGCGCTCGAGCAGCGCTGGCAGGTCGTCCGGCGCGACGCCGTGCTTGCTCGTCTCCCCGCCGACGTTGACCTCGATCAACACGCGGGCGCGGCGGCCGCGGGCCGACGCGTGCTGCGCCAACGCCTCGGCGAGCGCCAGGCTGTCCACGCCGTGGATGAGCTCGAACGCGTCGAGCGCGCGGCCGGCCTTGTTGCGCTGCAGGTGACCGATCAGATGCCACCGGACCTCGCCGCCCACGGCGCTGCGTTTGGCGAGCGCCTCCTGCACGTAGTTCTCGCCGATGTCGCGCGCGCCCGCCGCCACCGCCGCCCGGATCAACTCGGCGGATTGGGTCTTGGCGACGGCGATCAGCCGCACGTCCGCTGCAGCGCGGCCGGCGCGCGCCGCGGCCGCGGCGATGCGGCGGCGCACGGCGTCGAGGTTGGCGGCGACATCCGGCGCAGCGCTCATGCCCCTGGTGCCCGGCGCTCCGGCTGCCCCAGCAGGCCGTGCGCGGCAAGCAGCTCGCGCACTTCGTCGAGCGGCAGGCCGACGACGTTGGTGAACGAGCCGATGGTGCGCTCGACGAACGCCCCGGCCCTGCCCTGAATGCCGTAGGCGCCGGCTTTGTCGAACGGCTCGGCGGTGGCGACGTAAGCATCGATCTCGGCCGCGCTCAACGTCCGGAACCATACCGCAGTGCGCACCATCGTCTCGCCGGCGAGCTCGCCACCCGGTGCGGTCAGCGCGACCGCGGTGAGCACATCGTGACCGCGACCGGCCAGGCGCTCGAGCATCCGCCGCGCCTCCGCGGCGTCCGCCGGTTTGCCGAGCACGCTGTCGTCGACGACGACGATCGTGTCAGCCGACAAGACCCACGCGCCCGGAGTGCCGCGTGCCACCTCGGCGCCCTTGTCGCGCGCGACCCGGCACGCAAAGCCCACCGCCGACTCGCCCGCTGCCATCGTCTCGGCCAGCGCGCTCGCCCGCACCTCGAAGTCGATGCCGAGCTGGCGCAACAACTCGGCGCGGCGCGGCGAGGCGGAGCCGAGGACGAGGCGGGGCATGCGGGTGTGTTCGATGATGGCGGCGGGGAAGTCAACGGAGGCCGGCGCCTGGCGCCGCCGGCCGTTGCGCGTTGTGCCTGCGCGTTGGCAGGCGTCGCTGCCTCATTGCAGCCGCGCGTTTGCCCAGAAGATTGACGGGCGCTGGGCAGGCAGCACGTCTCAACTGAGGCACGGACGCCCGCCAACGCGCAACGCACAACGCGCAACGCCGAGGGCAGCGGAGCTGCCCTCGGCATGGTAAAGACACGCGCATGCGGCGTGCGGCGTTGTGCGGGCTGTGCTTGGTTGTGGCGGCGTGCGGCGGGGCGACGCGGACGCGGCCGGCGCCGCCGGCGGTCGCCGCCGTGCCGGCGCCGGCGACGCTCGAAGGCCGGCGAGCGGCGTTCGCCCAGGCCCATGCGGCCGTCGCCGCCGAGCGCTATGCCGACGCCATCGCGACGCTCGAGCCGCTCTGCCCGGCCTATGCCGAGATGCAGGACTATTGCCTGCACGACCTGGCGATCAGCCGCGCGCGCAGCGGGGACGCCGAGGCCGCCGACCAGCTCTGGACACAGCTCGCCGCCACCCAACCCAAGAGCGTCTTCGCACCGCGCGCGGCGCTCGAGCGCGGCCGCTACGCCCGCGCGCAAGACGATCTCGATACGGCGCGTGCGCTCCTCGACGCGGCGCGCGCCAGTGAGAACGAGGACATCGCCACCCAGGCCCTGCTCGAGCTCGCCGAGGTCGAGCTGGCCGATGGCGACGTGCCCGCGGCGCTCGCCGACCTGACCGCCGTGCGCACGCAGGCGCCCGGCACCTCACTCGGCCGTTCCGCCCGGCAGCGTATCGACCAGCTGCGGCGCCAGGACCCGGCTCTGGAGCCACACGGCGCGGCGCTGGAGAGCGAGCTGCGCCTGTTGCTCAAGGAGCGCGACTTCAGCCTTGCGCGTGTCACCGCCGATCGCTTGCTCGCCACGGCGCCGCCGGGCGACCGCGCCGAGCTCCTGCGTCTGCGCGCCGAGGCCGAGCTCGGAGCCGGCCAGACCGAAGAGGGACTGGCCACGCTGCAGGCGATCGCGCGCGACGAACCGGACGCCGGCGTCGCCCCCGAGGCCCAGTTTCGCTATGCCTCGCTGCTCTGGAATCGCGACCGCAACATCGAAGCCCAGGACGCGTTTCTCGAGTTCAGCCGCCGCTATCCCGGTCACCCGCGTATGCCCGAGGTCCTCTATGCGCTGGCCCGCATCGCGCAGGGCGAGGAGCACGCCGACGACGCCATCCGCATCTACGAACGCCTCGCCGACGACTACCCGTCGAGCCCGCAGGCGGGCGAGGCGCGCTGGCGCATCGGCTGGATTCTCTATCAGCAGGGCCGCTTCCCCGCCGCCGCCAGCGCGTTTGCCGACGCGGCCGCCGGCGCGACCGGTGCGGCCAGGGCCGAGGCACTCTACTGGCGGGGGCGATCGCTCGAGCGCGCCGGGGATCGCGCCGGCGCGCTCGGCATCTACGACACGCTGCTCGCCGAAGCGCCGGCGAGCTATTACGCCTATTGGGCTGAGCAGCGCATCGGGCGCCCGGCAGCCGGCCTGCAACCCATCGCGCCGCCGGCGCCACGGGCGATTGGGCCCGTACCGCCGGGCGGCGATCCCTATCACTGGTCGCGCGCCGTCGAGCTGCAGGCGATGGGCCTGCGCCCGCTCGGCCGCGCCGAGCTGCGCGCGTTCGAGCGCGACCATTCGGACAACCCCGCCGCGACAGAACCCTTGCTCATCGCCTACCAGTCGGTGGACGGATACCGCGACGCCATTCGCCTGGCCCACGCCCGCGGTCTCACCGACCCGAACGTCTTCTTTCCCCTCGCCTACTGGCCGCAGGTCGAGCGCCACACGCGCGGAACCGACCTCGACCCGCTGTTCGTGCTCGCTTTGATGCGCCAGGAGAGCATGTTCGATCCGGCGGCGCGCTCGCCGGCCGACGCGCGCGGTCTCATGCAACTGCTGCCGAGCACCGCCGAGGGTGTCGCCCAACGCACCGGTCAGCCTTCGCCGGAAGGCAAGCTGTACGATCCGGAGACCAACGTCACCCTCGGCGTCGCCCACCTGCACGAGCTCATGGCCGCGTACGGAGGCGATCCGATCAGGACCATGGCCGCCTACAACGGCGGCGCGGCCGCAGTGGCCAAGTGGCAGCGGCGCTTTGGCAGCCTGCCGCCCGACGAGTTCGTCGAGAGCATCACCTACCGGGAGACGCGGGAATACGTGAAGCGGGTGATGGGAAACTACCGGAGGTATCAGCAGGAGTACGGGGCTCACTGACCCGTGCCCGTGCCTGTGCCCGTGCCCGCCCGTACCCGATCCCGTTTCCGAGTGGAGCCTGATCGGTTTCATTCGGGCACGGGCACAGGCACGGGCACGGGTTGAGTCGGATCAATTCGAATTCTTGCACGGCGGTGAGGAGCGGAATCCGCGTTGCGCCGTGGGCTTCCCGCGAGCTATTCTCAAGGCGATTCGGGGTTCAGTTCATCCCCACCGGAGGTTTTCAGGGCATGCGTCTGGCCGTAGCTTTGGCATTGGCAGTGAGTATGGTTTCGCTGGCGCCGGCGGCGCACGGCGGCGAGCCCGGTAAGTCCGATCTGGTCTGCCCGGCGCCGATCGCCACCTGTCAGGGTGAGGGGGATGCGGGCGTTTGCCCGGCCGGATATCGCTGCGCGTGCGTCCCGA
>Ga0187893_10008074_pt1 | contig 16833 bp, 11 predicted proteins | sample MA1701074metaG_FD_139574 | JGI IMG/M metagenome (GOLD analysis project Ga0187893, IMG submission 139574) | White microbial mat communities from a basaltic lava cave in the Kipuka Kanohina Cave System on the Island of Hawaii, USA - MA170107-4 metaG ...
CGTCGTGCGGCTCGAGGCGCAGGCGGGCGATCTCGAGCTCCGACTGACCAACCCCGACGATGGGTATCTCGTCGCGACGATCCCGTCCGGGGAGACCTGGAAGGTCAAGGCCGCCGGCAACAACTACCGGATCCTCGACGACGCGGGGAACCTCGTCGACCAGACGGGCGGCCCCAGCAACCAACTCTTCATCCTCTACGAGCCGGCGGGCGCGCGGGTGCGGGTCCCCGAGGCGTTCCACACCTACAACCGCGGCTCGATCGAGTTCGACCTGTACGCGTGCACGAACAACGAGTGCGTGATGCGGCTCGTCCTCACGCTCCCGCCGCAGGGGTACCTCTACGGATTGGCCGAGGTGCCGAGCTCGTGGCCGGTGGCCGCGCTCCGGGCGCAGGCGATCGCCGCCCGCTCCTACGCGTTCACGAAGGCGGCCAACTCGCAGCACCGGCCGGTCTGCGACTGCGCGTTGTACGCGAGCTCGTTCGACCAGGTCTACGCGGGATGGGACAAGGAGAGCGGTCTGGACGGCCAGCGGTGGGTCGCGGCGGTCGACGACACGCAGGACGAGGTGGTCCTCGACGCGGGCGAGACGATCCAGGCGTTCTACATGTCGTCCTCGGGCGGCTACACCGAGAACAACGAGAACGTCTGGGGCGGCACGCCGATCTCGTACCTGCGAGGCGTCTGCGACCCGGGCGACTACACGTCGGCGAACCCGAACGCCACGTGGCTGGAGTCGTTCACGACCGGCCAGGTGACGAAGGGCCTGGGTCTAGGGATCGGCGCGGTCGCGGACTTCACGAACGTCGTTCGCGGCGTCTCGGGCCGGATCCTCACCGTCACGGTCGTCGGCGCGAACGGGCAGTCGTCGATCACCGGCAACACGCTGCAGTCACTGCTCGGGCTGAACGACGATCGCGTGTGGATCAACGCCGACCGGCTGGTTGAGGGACCGATCCGCGAGAAGTACGACGCGCTCGGATGCTCGCCCGGCCTGCCGGTTTCGCGGGAGGTCGGGGTCGCCGGCGGGGTGCGGCAGACGTTCGAGCGCTCCACGATCTACTTCTCGGATGCGACCGGAGCGCACGAGCTCGCGGGTCCGGTGCTCGACCACTACCTGGGTCGAGGCGGACCCGGGGGGAACCTCGGGTTCCCCACCTCCGACGTGGTCCGCAGGCCGAACGGCAACATGCGTGCGACCTTCGAGCACGGGACGATCACCTGCGAGCCCGACGGGTCGAACTGCTGGACCGGCTGAGTCCCTAGGGCGCGTTGCCTTCGGGTGCGTTCGTTGTGCCGCGGTAGGCCTCGACGAACGCGTTGGCGAGCGTGGCGGCGTCGGCGGCCGCGATGGTCGCCGGACACTCCCACAGCTTGTTCCACGCGACGATGGCCAGCGAAGTGCCCTCGTCGAGGTCCGGGTACGGCGCGAGCAGCACCTTGTCCTGCGCCTCGGCGATCGATGCGAGCCGCGACACGACATCCTCGCCGAGCGCCTCCGGGTCATCCGCACGGTAGTACAGGAGCACGTAGCCGTGCTCGAGGTTGTGGACCGCGTTCTCCTCCCGAAGGGGCTGTGTGTACACGGCCGGCTCGGACGGGAGCGACCGCGAGTCGTGGGAACCCGAGGATGCGGGGTTCTGCGCGTTGCCGGCGGACTCGCCGGGGGCCAGATGCTGTCCGCCGGGGGCGTCGCTCACCGGCGTCTGGACGGCGCCGCATCCGGCCGCCTGAGCGACGTCGAGGGCCGCCGCCGAGACCTCGCCCGGAGCGTTCAGCCGCAGGAGCACGAACGCGCCGACCCCCACGGCCGTCGCGATCCCGACCGCCCAGAGCAGCCGGCGGGTGCGTTCGGCTCGGGCGATCTGTTTGCGAACCGCCTCGCGCCCGGCCCGCGCGAGCTCCTTCCTCTCTGCACGCGAGCGCTGGTGTGCCGAGGCCGTGGGCGCGGGCCTGCGGGAGCGGGCCACCGACCGGGTCGCATCCGGCTCGGCGGTCCTGGTCGGAGAGGCACCGGACTGGGCCCCCTGCTGAGCGGTTCCGCCCGCGCGCTGGGGGCGGTTCCTCGGCCGGCTCGGTTTGCGTCGCTTCTTGGCCATCTCGTCCTATCCGGTCAGAACTGAGCCCCGGGCTCGGGCGCCTCGCCCCGGTACGGACGCTGTCCGAACGGCGGGGCCCCGTAGTTCGCCGTGAAGCCGAAGGCCGCCGCGAGGTTGACGCTCGCACACGATTGCACGTTCTGCCAGGCAACCATCGCCATCTGCGCTCCCGCGGGAAGCGTGCCCGCCTCGCCCTCGCCCACGTACTCGTACGGAGCAACGATCACCCTTGCGCCGGCGGCGCCGCTCCCGAAGAACGTGCGCAACCGCTCGAGCTCGACACCCGACACCTCGGGTGAGTACCACACCACGGCCGCGCCGTGCTCGAGGGAGTGGATGACCCGCTCGATGGGTGGCGGCGAGTCGTACACGCCGGCCCCCCAGGGGATCTCGAAATGCGGTCCGGAGGCCGGCGGCACGGAGGGATAGGCGGACAGCGGTGGCATCCCCTCGACCGGCACGTGCACGGCGTTCCGCCCTTCCGGCTGGAAGGGGCCGACGTTCTCGACGGGCCCGCACCCCGCCTGCTCACGCGCCTGGGGGGCCGCCCGGAACAGCTCGCCCGGGGTCGCTCGGACCGGCTGGGGCCGCAGGAACCAGAACAGGCCGAGCCCGACGGCCGCGAGCAGGAGCACCACGCCGACGACCCGGCGGTTCCGCCGCGACCGGGCGATCTTGCGCTGGAGCTCGGCACGCTCGCGCCTGGCCTGCTCCTTACGCTCGGCCTTGGTCAGACGCTCGTTCGAGGTTGGGGCTGCCATGTGCTCGTTCGCCCACGTCGCGGGCGGCCCCCAGGATAGCGAGGTTGCGCCCTTCGGCTCCTTGCTTCGCGCTGGGGTTGGTCCCTATGCTCCGATCGCCTTCCCCACGGCGTGGGACCGGGCATCCGCCGGTCCGGAAGGGGGGCAAGGTGGCGGATACCGACACCGGCAACGTGGTACGGGTGGGATCGGCGTCTCCCGGCGGCCTGGACGCCTTCTTCAAGATCTCCGAGCGCGGCTCGACGCCGCGGATCGAGATCGTCGCGGGGCTCACGACCTGGCTGACGATGGCCTACATCCTGGTCGTGAACCCGGCGATCCTGTCCTCGGTGCCCGACTCGACGGGCCAGTCGCTCCCGTTCGACCAGCTCGTCGCGGTGACGGCCTTGGCGGCCGGGGTGCTGTGCCTGGCGATGGGCCTGTTCACGAACTATCCGTTCGCGATGGCCGCGGGGCTCGGCCTGAACGCGTTCGTGGCGTTCACGCTCGTCGCCGCCGCCGGCCTCACGTGGGAACAGGCGATGGGCGTGATCGTGATCGAGGGGCTCGTGATCGCCGCCCTCGTGCTCACGGGCCTGCGCGAGATGGTGATGAACGCGATCCCGATGGACCTGAAACGCGCGATCGGGATCGGCATCGGCCTGTTCATCGCCTTCATCGGCCTGGTGGACGCCGGGATCGTCGTCCATCCGGAGGCCGGCGTCCCGATCGTGACGCTGAAGTCCGACCTGACCACGCTGCCGATCCTGACGTTCGTGATCGGCTTCGCCATCACGGCCACGCTCGTCGCCAGGAAGATCAAGGGAGGACTGCTGATCGGGATCATCGCCACGACGGTGGTCGCGAGCATCATCAACGCGATCGCCGACACGGCGGTCTTCCCGCCGGGCGTGGCGACGTGGCCGGACCGGGTCGCCGACGTGCCGGATCTCGGCCTGATCGGCAACTTCTCCTTCGACCTGTTCAGCGGCGAGACGATCGCGTTCGCGACGGCGCTCGCGCTGATCATCTCGGTGATGCTGTCGGACTTCTTCGACACGATGGGCACCGTGATCGGCGTCGGCGGCGAGGCGGGGCTGCTCACCAAGGAGGGACAGCTCCCGGGCATCAAGCGGGTGCTGCTGGTCGACTCGCTCGGCGCCGCGCTCGGCGGAGCGACCTCGAGCTCGTCGAACACGACCTACATCGAGAGCGCGGCCGGCGTGTCCGACGGGGGCCGCACGGGCTTGACCGCCGTCACCGTCGGCGTGCTGTTCCTGCTCGCGATGTTCTTCGCACCGCTGCCCGGCATCGTCCCGACGCAGGCGACCGCGCCGGTCCTGGTGATCGTGGGCTACTTCATGATGAGCGTGGTTCGCGAGATCGACTGGAAGGACCCGGGGATCGGGATCCCGATCCTGCTCACGATGATCGTGATGCCGTTCACGTTCAGCATCACGAACGGGGTGGGCGCGGGCTTCCTCTCCTACACGGTGATCCAGCTCCTGCGCGGCAAGGGCGGCGAGGTGCACTGGCTCCTGTACGTCGTGAGCGCGATCTTCCTGTGGTACTTCGTCGAGGGGCTGGTGCCGCTCGGGTAACGCTAGACGGAGCGGAGGTGCTCGGAGAGATCGATCGGGGGCCGCGGCGACGCGGCCCCCGTCGGCATCGGGCCGGCCGCGACGATCCCCAGCGCGAACCAGGACCCGTCCATCTCGAGCGCCGCGCGCGACTCCTCCTGACAGAACAGCGTCGAGGAGATCCAGCACGACGCGAGCCCCTGCGCGTGGAGCGCGAGGAGCAGGTTCTGGATCGCGGCGCCGCCCGAGAGCAGGAACATCTCCTGCTCCGCATGCGCGCGCTCGGCATCCGGGTATGGGTGCGCGCCCGCGAACCGGATCCATGGCACGAGCAGGACCGGGGCCGACCCAAGGACGGCGTCGCTCCTGCCGATCCGTCGCTCGATCGTCGCCTCGGGCGTCCCGTCCCCACGCAGGTCCTCTCGCCACGCGTCGGCGATCGCGCCGAGGAGCCTGCGTCGGGCGGCGGCGGACCAGATCGCGGTGAACGACCAGGGCCGGGTGTGATGCGGAGCCGGCGCCGTGCAGGCCGCTCGGACGGCCTCCTCGATGGCCTCGTGCGGCACCTCGCCGGCGCCGAACGACCGGATCGTCCGCCGCTCCGAGATCGACAGCAACGGCGAGGCGGGGAACAGGTCCTCCTCGGGCGGTCGAACGATCTCGGCCGCGGCCGACGGTGGCCCGTCCAACGCAACACCGCGGACGATGGCCGCCGGCACGCGCAGGGCCTTGCCCATCGCAAGGCCGCTCGCGGCGGCCACCTCGTCGGCGAGGGCCACGACCGTCGCCTCGAGCTCGCGCCCGTGATGGTCGGAGGTTCCGCGCAGGTCCAGGAGCGCGGGCATGCCCGCACATCCGATCGCGACGTTGACCACGCCTCGTCGCCAGGGGCGGCCGAACGTGTCGGTGATCACCACCGCGAGGCGCGCGCCCGACCTCGCGGAGAGCGAGGCCCGAAGCCGCTCGGCCGAGCCGTCCGGATCCTCGGGCAACAGGGTGAGGAACCCGGCCTCGACGTTGGATGCGTCCACGCCCGCGTTCGCGCAGACGAGCCCGTGGCGGGTCTCTGCGATCACGAGATCGCCCCTGCGAGCCACGACCCGCCGCGTCTCCCGTTCGACCCGAGCGGCCCGGTCTCCGTCCTCGGCGACCACGCGGCCCTCGGACTTCGACACGACCTTCTGCGTCACCGCGATCACGTCGCCGTCGCGAACGCCCAACGCCGCGAGCGGCTCGGCCAGGAGCACGGCCAGGTCATCGCCTGCGCGAACCTCGGGGAGGCCCTCCACCGGGTGGACCTCGACGCTCACGCGGCGCCGTTCCCGAGGAGCCGGAGCGTGAACCGCGCGAGCGCCTCTGCCTTGTCCTCGTCGCTCATGATCGTGTCGGTGACCCCGACCCGGACGCCCGTCGCCGCGATCGTCCCCGCGAGCGAGCGATCCACCTCGTCGATCACCCACCCACCGATGAGCCCGCGGTAACAGTCGGCCGCGCCGGCGGCGGTGACCTCGACGCCCGCGACCGGCATGAGCTTGTCGGCCATGCCGGCGAGCGGCGCGCCGCCGACGATCCCGCTGATCCCGACGACGTCGGGGCGGCGCGCCGCAAGCGCGTCCCGGATGCCGGCCACCGCCAGGATCGGGCCGATCGACGCCACGGGGTTCGACGGGCAGATCACGACGACGTCGGCGGCCGACACGGCGTCGAGGACGCCGGGCGCCGGCCGGGCCGCGGCGACGCCCTCGTAGCGCACCGCCTTGGCCTCGTCGGTGGCGCCCCGGCGCACCCAGTACTCCTGGAAATGCAGGTCCAGCTCGGCTCCGTCGGCCACGACCACGATCCGGGTCGCGACGGGGTCGTCGGTCATCGGCAGGATCTGCGACCGCACGCCGAAACGCGTCGCCACCCGAGCGGTCGCCTCCGTCAGCGACCGGCCGGCCGCGAGCAGGTTCGACCGGAACAGGTGCGTGGCCAGGTCGAGATCGCCGAGGCTGAACCACGCCATCTCGGGGTCGAACCGGCGGAGCTCCTCGGTCGCCCGGAAGGTTTCGTCCCTGCGTCCCCAACCGCGGTCGCGATCGAACACGTCGCCGAGCCAGTAGGTGACCGAATCCAGATCCGGCGAGACGTGGAGCCCGTGCATCGCGACGTCGTCGCCGGTGTTGACGACGACCGTGACGTCCTCGGGAGCGACGACGCGGACGAGCCCGCGGAGGAACTTCCCGGCACCGATCCCGCCGGCGAGCGCCGTGACCCTCATCGCGACATCGGGGTCAGTGTGGGCGCACCGTCGAACGCGGTGCAACCGGACCCCGGTGATACGCTCCGCCCGGCATGCGCCCGTCGCTCGAGCACGCCACCGCTCGCGCCATCGCTCGGGCGCGGAACGGCAAGTCCCTGTCGGTGGACGAGGCCGCCGCGCTGATGCAGGCGACGGGGGACCATCTGCGCGAGCTCCTGTCGATCGCACGCGGACTCCGCGAGCTCGTGCACGGGACGAGGGTCACCTACTCGCGGAAGGTCTTCATCCCGCTCACGATGCTGTGCCGCGACCACTGTCACTACTGCACGTTCGCCAAGCCACCCGCCAAGCTGGACCGTCCGTTCCTCGCGCCGGAGGAGGTCGTGGCGATCGCGGCGGCCGGCGCCCGGCTCGGGTGCAAGGAGGCGTTGTTCACCCTCGGCGACCGTCCCGAGGAGCGGTATCCGGTCGCGCGCGAGTGGCTCGCCGCCCGAGGGTTCGCCTCGACGCTCGAATACCTGCGCGCGGTCGCGATCGCGGTGATCGAGCAGACGGGCCTGCTCCCGCACCTGAATCCCGGCGTGATGTCGTACGAGGACATGGCGCGCCTGAAGCACGTGGCGCCTTCGATGGGGCTGATGCTCGAGACGTCCTCCCAACGCCTCTCCGAACGCGGGGGCCCGCACTTCGGGTCGCCCGACAAGCTCCCCGCCGTCCGGTTGCGGACGATCGAGGACGCCGGACGGCTCGCGATCCCGTTCACGACGGGCATCCTCGTCGGGATCGGCGAGACGGCGCGGGAGCGCGCCGCGTCCCTGTTCGCGATCCGCGAGCTCCACCGCCGGTACGGCCACGTCCAGGAGGTCATCGTCCAGAACTTCCGGGCCAAGCCGGGGACCGCGATGGCGCAGGCTCCCGAGCCGGAGGAGGAGGCGTTCCTCGCCGCCGTCGCGACCGCCCGCGTCGTCCTCGGCCCGCGCATGCACGTCCAGGCCCCGCCGAACCTCTCCGAGCCCGAGCAACAGTCTCGGCTGCTGGACGCCGGGATCGACGACTGGGGAGGCGTCTCCCCGCTGACGCCCGACCATGTGAACCCCGAACGGCCGTGGCCGGCGCTCGGCCTCCTCGCGTCCCGGACGGCCGACCGAGGGCTCGAGCTCCGGGAGCGGCTCACGATCTACCCGGAGTTCGCGCTCCGGCCCGATCCATACCTGGCGGGGAAGATGCGCGCGCCGGTCGCCGCCCTGATCTCGCCCGACGGCCTGGCCGCCGAGGGCCGCACCCCCGAGCCCGTCCCGTGGCAGGACCCGGAGGTCGCCTGGAAGCCACGGTCCACCGAGCTCACGTTCGCGAAGGGGCCGAACGCCCGCCTGCGCGCCGACGCCGAGGTCGTCTACGGCCAGACCGACGTCCCCGAGCGCACCCGGGCGTGGCGGGCCGAGCGCGTGGCCCCGGCCAGACTGGCGTCGGAGATCCGAGCCGGACTGCGCAAGGCGCAGCGGCACCGGGCGATCACCGATGCCGAGGCGCTCGCGCTGTTCCGAGCCGAGGGCGCTGCGCTGGAGGCGCTCTGTGAGGTCGCGGACGATCTGCGACGCGAAGCCGTCGGTGATGACGTCACCTACGTCGTGAACCGCAACATCAACTTCACGAACGTGTGCTACGTGGGGTGCCGGTTCTGTGCGTTCGCGCAGCGCGAGGTCGACGCCGAGTCGTACACCCTCACGCTCGCCGAGATCGCAGATCGGACCCGTGAGGCGGCGGCGTGGGGATGCACCGAGGTGTGCATGCAGGGTGGGATCCATCCCGATCTGCCGGGCACCTTCTACTTCGATCTGCTCGATGCCGTCCGATCCGCGGCGCCGGATATCCACATCCATGCGTTCAGCCCGATGGAGGTGCTGAACGGCGCGAGCAAGCTCGGGATCTCGTTCGGCGAGTTCCTCCAGGAGTGCAGGCGCCGAGGGCTCGGGACGATCCCGGGTACGGCCGCGGAGATCTTGGACGACGACGTGCGGTGGGTGCTCACGAAAGGGAAGCTCCCCGCGGATTCGTGGGAGGAGATCGTCCGAACCGCCCATGCGCTGGGCATCCGCAGCTCGTCGACGATCATGTTCGGGCACGTCGACGCCCCTCCGCACTGGGTTTTCCACATCCGCCGACTCGCCGAGATCCAGCGCGACACCGGCGGGTTCACGGAGTTCGTGCCGCTCTCATTCGTGCACCAGAACGCGCCGATCTACCTCGCAGGCAAGGCCCGACCGGGTCCGTCGTTCGACGACAACCGCCGGATGCATGCCGTCGCGCGCATCCTCCTCGACGGAGTTATCCACAACGTTCAGGTCTCCTGGGTGAAGATGGGCGTCGAGGCGTGTCAGACCATCTTGAACGGCGGCGCGAACGATTTCGGCGGCACGTTGATGGAAGAGACCATCAGCAGGATGGCCGGCGCCACATGGGGGATCCGCATGGAACCGCGACAGCTCCGCGACGCCATCATCGCGATCGATCGCACGCCCGTCGAACGCACGACCACGTATGAACGCTTGCAGCGCAAGCCTCACCGCCGCGATGGCGGGCGCGATGGAGAGCACCTGATCGACGCGCTTCCCGCGTAGGGCCACCGGAACGACAAGTTCGGTCAACCCGCTTGACCAGTTCGGTCAAGCAGATAGACCATCAGATTTCTGGGGAAAAGCCCTTGCACCGCGGCGTGGACATGTATTGCATTCCCCTGGGGACGCGTGTGGAGGTGCATCCGATCTCGAGTTCCCCCTTGTCAAAGGGGGGGCAGATGGCTCAGAATCACATGCGTGTGATTCTGGGGGGAGCGCAAGGTGCATCACTACATCCCGTGGCAAGAGCGGGCGCGATGCCGGCAACACGATCCCGAGATCTTCTTCCCCGAGAAGGGAGGGTCATCGAGGGAGGCGAAGCGGATCTGCTCGGACTGCCCCGTTCGTATCGAGTGTCTGAACTACGCCCTTCGCCGCGATGAGCGGTACGGGGTGTGGGGAGGGATGAGCGAACGGGAACGCCGACGCCTGAAGCGTATGGCGTCCTGACCTGAAGGAGAGGGGGTGACCATGTCCCCAGCGAGGAAGAGATCCACCGCGAAGCGCAAGACGGCTCGCAAGCCCGCCGCGAAGAAGACGGCGGCGCGGAAGACGACTCGGAGGAAGAAGACAGCGGCGCGCAAGCCCGCGGCGAGGAAGACGACGCGGAAGAAGACCGCCGCTCGCAAGCCGGCCCGCAGGAGAAAGGCCGCTGCGAAGAAGACGACACGGAAGAAGGCCGGCGCTCGCAAGCCGGCCCGCAGGAGAAAGGCCGCTGCTCGCAAGCCCGCGGCGAAGAAGACCACTCGCCGCAAGGCCCGCAAGACCGCCGCCAAGAAGACGACGGCGCGCAAGCCGAAGAGGAGACGCGCCGCCAAGAAGGCGTAGCGTTTCGATCGACTGATCTGCGGAAGGGGGGCGCGCTGCCCCCCTTCCGCGTTCGCCCGGCGGGTGCGTGCTAGGCTGCGCGCCGCCTCCGGGCGCACCTCATGGCCACGACCACCGTCGACCGTTCCCCGGCCGCCGACGACGTCCGCTCCCCGAGCGTGCTCGTCGTGCTCATCACGCGTGACGCCGCCGGCTGGCTCCGCGAGAGCATGAACTCGCTCGCGGAACAGACGCACCCGCGCTTGGGTGTCGTCGCGGTCGACAACGGGTCCACCGACGGCACCGCCGAGCTGCTCCAGCAGGCACTCGGAGAGGGGCGCGTGATCGCGCTCGGCGAGGATCGCCAGATCGCCGGGGCCCTACGGGCCGCCACCGAGCTCGCGGCCGCGGAGGCCGCCGACTACATCTTGGTGGTGCACGACGATGCGGCGCTGGCCCCCGACGCCGTCGCGAGGCTCCTGGAAGCGGCCGAAGGCATCAAGGGGGTCGAGCGGGTCGGCGTCGTGGGTCCCAAGATCGTCGACTGGGACGAGCCGCGCGTCCTTCGCGAGGTCGGGCGCTCGACCGATCGGTTCGGACATCCGTACACGCCCCTGCAGGAGGGGGAACGCGACCAGGGCCAGTACGACCGGGTGCTCGAGGTCCTGTTCGTGTCCTCCGCGGTGATGCTCGTCTCTCGCGAGGCCTGGCAGCGCACCGGGCCGTTCGACGAGCGGCTGGCGGGCCATCACGACGACCTGGATTTCTGCTGGCGCGCGCGTCTGGCCGGGTTCCGCGTCCTCATGACGCCATTGGCGACCGCGCGCCACCGGGATGCGAGCGCACGCGGCGAGCGCCGGCTCGAGCACCCACGGAGGGCCCGCTACTACGCCGAGCGAGCGGCGCTGGCGTCGATGCTCAAGAACTACGGCGTCCTCACGCTGCTCTGGCTGCTTCCCGTCTACACGGTGCTCGGGCTCGCGAGGGTGGCCTACCTCGCGATCTCGCGCCGGTTCGAGGACGCCATCGATCTGTTCCTCGCCTGGGGATGGAACCTGGTCCACCTGCCGAGCACCCTGCAACGGCGTGTTCGTGCGCAATCGATCCGGTCGGTCCGCGATCGCAACGTCCGCCGGTTCATGGCATCGACGCTCCGGCTGCCGCGGTGGTTCGAGCGGGCCGAAGAGTTCCTCGACGAAGGGCTGGAGGAGCTCGAGGACGAAGAGCTGGGCCGGCCGCTCCCGCGCAGGGCCGCGACCATCGCGAGCGGCCACCCGGTCCTGCTCGGATCGGTGATCGCCATCGGTCTCGGCGCGCTGGCCCTCCGGCACTTCGTGGGCCCGGAGACCTTGTCCGGCGGCGCGCTGGCCGCGTTCCCCTCGGAGCTGGGCGCGTTCTTCACCGAGCTCGCGTCCTCGGTTCGAGCGACGGTCCTGGGGGGTGCGCAGGCCGGGAGTCCCGCGCTCGCCGGGATGGGCGCGGCTTCATGGGTCGCGTTCGGCAGCACCGCGCTCGCGCAGAAGGTGCTCCTCGGCGCGATGCTGCCGGTCGCAGGGATCGCCATGTACCGGGCGATGAACCGCCAGACGGCCTCGCCCGTCGCGGCGGTGGTCGCGGCCGGCGCGTTCGTACTCTGCGCCGTCGCCCTGTGGGCCTTCTCCGAGGGCCGGCTCGACCTCCTGGTCGCGCTCGCGGTCCTCCCGTTCGCGTGGGACCGCATCGTGGCGGGTGCCGATCCGCGCGCGCCGGAGCGACCGTTCCGGTTCGGCATCGGGTTGGGGGTCGTCCTCGCCATGGGCCTCGCGTTCGCGCCGTGGATCGTCCTGCCGCTCGGCCTGTTCGTCGTGTCGAACCTGCTCGTGGGCCGCCGCCGCGGCCGAGGGCTCACGCTCACCGCGCTCGCCGCGGCCGCTGCGGCGGCCCTCGCCTTTCCCGTGCTGCTCGCGGCGATGAGGGGCCCGGCGCCGGCGTTGTACTCGAACATCGGCACCGATGACGTCTGGTTCCTGCTGCGGCTCGCGCCGGGCGACGGTCCGGGCACGTGGGCGATCGCCGGGTTCCTGCCGATCGCGGCGCTCGTCTGTTTCGCCGGCGTCGGTTCGGCGCAGCGGCGCAGGGCGTGGGCGGCGCTCCTGGTCGCCGTCTCGGGCACGATCCTCGCGTGGGCCTCCGTCGCGCGATACCTGCCCGACGCGTTGACGAATGCGCCGGCGTGGCTGGCCGCTGCCGCGGTGGCCGAGGCCGCCCTGGTTGCGTACGGGCTCGCCACGTTCGCGACCGGGCTGGATCGGCAGGCGTTCGGGTCACGTCAGCTCGGCGCCGCGCTCCTTACGGTGGTGCTCGCGGTAGGGATCGGTGCCCAGGCGCTCCAGGTCGCGCTGGCCGAGTGGGAGGTTCGCCCCGACGGCCTGCCTCCCGCCTGGCCGGTGGTCGCATCGAGCCCTCCGGGTGCGTTCCGGATCGTGTGGCTCGGAACGCCGAACGGGGATCCGTTCCCGGCGCCCGGGGGCGACCCGATCGGTCTCGCGGAATCGGGCGAGGCCACCGTGCGGTTCGGCCTGACCGATCGTGACGGCGGATCGGCGCTCGATGCGGGGCGCGCGCGGTCGGGGCCGGGATACGACGAGCTTCGGGTCTCGCTCGAGGAGCTGCTGGGCGGCGACACACAACACGCAGGAGCGCTCCTCGCGCCGTTCGGCGTTCGGTACCTGATCGCGGCCGAGGGCGACCTGCCGCCGGCGGCGGCGGCCCGGATCGAGGCCCAGATCGACCTCGACCTCGTGCTCGCAGGCGGGCTCACGATCTACCGGAACGCCGCGGCCCTGCCGACGGCATTCGTGTCGAGCAACGCACCGGTCCCCGACGCGAGCGATCCAACGGCCCTGCAGGACGCGCCCGACGTCGACACGGTCACGCTCGAGGGGGCGGGAGACCGATGGGCCGGGACGGCGATCTCGCCGGGGAACGCGGTGCTCACGCAGCAGTTCGACGACGGATGGCGAGTACGGAACCCCGGGTCGCCCACCGTGTTCGAGGGGTACGGCTGGGCGATCGCCGCCCCGGTGGTCGCGGGTGAAGTGGTGATCGAGCACAGGCGCAGCCTCCTGGACGATGCGCAGCTCGCGATCCTCGCGCTGCTGTGGGTCGGCGCGCTGTGGATCACCCGGAAGCCTGGTTCGGCATGAGCGGTTCGGATGCGAGGGCGGGATGAGGCGGCTCCAGCCCATCCTGGCGATCCTCGTTCTGCTTCTGCTGGTCGGCGGGGCCGCATACGCCGAGCGCGAGATCGAGCCGAGGCCGTTCGGGCCCGGCGCGAACGGTCCCGCCAGGTCCGGGGTCTGGTTGTGCCCGCACGGCGGCGGCCCGGAGGGTTGGGAGGCGTTCCTCCAGGTCGCGAACCCGGGGACCGAGGTCGCGACGATCCGGGTCCGAACCCTCGGAGCCGAAGGCGCCGACGCGCCCCGGACGCTGCAGGTCGATCCCGGCTCCTTCATGCGGGTCCCGGTCGAGGCGGTGGGCCGAGGCCGGGCCTCCCTGGTCGAATGGTTCGGCGAGTGGGTCGCCGTCGGGTGGCTCGCGCATGCCGGCGGCGGCGAGGGCGGCGTGGCGGCCGAGCCGTGCGCGCCGGAGGCCGGCTCGGATTGGTTGCTCCCCGACGGCACGAGCGAGGTCAAACAGGACAACGACTTCGTCGTCGTGATGAACCCGTTCGACCGGCAGGCCGTCTTCTCGCTCGTGCTCTTGTCCGAGCGGCAGGAGCCCGTCCGCCACGGGGACCTGACCGACGTGGTCCTACGGCCCTTCCGAAGCGCGGTGTTCAAGCTCAACGACGTGGTGCTCGGCGAGCGGACCGTGTCCACGGTCGTCGAGGTCTCCGTCGGTCGGGTGGCCGCCGCGACGTTCGGCGTCTCGGCGTCCGGCGGCATCCGAGCGGCGCTCGGCTACCTCGGCGTCCCACCGGCGCCGCTCACGTTCCCCGGTGGCGACGACGCGGGCCGTACCGAGCTCGCGGTGATGGGCGTGGGCGGCGCCGGTGGGGAGGGCGGGCGTGTGACGCTGGCCGGCGACGTCGTCGGGGCCGAGGGCGCCGTACCATTCACCGGGCTCGCCGACGCCACGATGCCGGTCGAAGCCGCGCGGACCTTCCCCGCGACGACCTCGGGGACCACCTCCGTGCAGTTCTCGCCGTCGGGCGGCGGCGTGGCGGCGGTGCGGCGGACCTTCGGCGTCGCGACGGATCGGGCGGCGGTCACCGGCTCCCTCCCGGCCGAAGCCTGGGTCGTCCTCCCCGCGGTGGCCGGCCCGCCGAGCGCGGCCGGGCTCGTGCTCGCCAACCCCGGGACCGAGCCGGCGGTCGTGACCCTGCGTTACCTGTCGCCGGGTCCACCCGACGAGGTGACCGTCACGGTCGCCCCCGGGACGACCGTGCAGGCGCCGCAGGCCTTCGTGCGACTGGCTCCGGAGGGTGCCGTGATCGCCACGGCGTCGAGCGGAACGTTCGTGGCCGCTGCTGCGTCGTATGCGCTGGGGCGCGAGGGCGTCGCGACCTATGCCGTCGCGCTCGGGATCCCGTTGCCGCAAGCCGCGTCGTAGACGGGTGGGCGGAACCGCCTATCATGAGACCGAGAAGCACGCGAAGGGGAGCACACGCGTGGCACGAGCGAGACATCGCAGGGGACGTCGAGGCTGGGTCATCGGCCTGTCCCTCGGCATCCTGGCCGTCGTCGGCGCCGGGACCGCGTACGCCGCCTACCGGTACGACGAGGCGACGTCCGATCGCATCCTGACGGGCGTGCGCATCGCCGGCACCGACGTCGGAGGGATGTCCCGGGACGAGGCGCTGCGGACGATCGGCCAGCAGGCCGAGGACACGCTGTACTCGAGCCTCCTCGTTCGCGCGGCGGGTCACTCCTGGATCGTCACGCCGGCTTCGCTGGGGATGACCGCGAACGTCGAGGGCGCCGTCGACCGAGCGCTCGCCGTCGCCGACGACCTCTCGCTCCTCTCGCGCGTCTACCACCGGCTCCGAGACGTTCCAGTGGACGAGGCCGTGGAGCTCACGTTCGCCCCGGACCGGGCCGGCGTCGAGGCGTTCGTCCAGCAGGCCTTCGGCGAGGTGGCGCTCCCCGCGGTGAACGCGCGGTTCGAGCTGGTCGACGGCGATCTCGTGACGCGCCGCTCGCGGACCGGCCAGGAGCTCGCGACCGAGGGGGCCTCCAAGCGGATCCTGCGCGCCCTCGAGCGCCGGATCGGCGAGGTGGAGGTGCCGGTTCGAACGCTCGAGCCGGCCGTGACGTCAGCCTCGCTCGGACAGACCATCGTGGTGGACATCTCCGAGAACCACCTCTACTTCTACGAAGGCATGAAGCTCGTGAAGGACTACCCGGTCGCAACGGGGAGCGGCGGGTACCCGACGCCGCTCGGGACGTGGGAGATCGTCGAGAAGCGCGAGAACCCCACGTGGTACAACCCGGCCCCCGACACGTGGGGCGCCGACCTGCCCGCCTCGATCGGTCCCGGACCGGGCAACCCGCTCGGCACGCGGGCGCTCAACCTCGACGCGCCGGGCATCCGGATCCACGGCACGTACGACTCATTCTCGATCGGGACCTACGCGACGCACGGCTGCATCCGGATGCTCATCTCGGACTCCGAGGAGCTGTTCGAGCTCGTCGACGTCGGCGCCCGCGTCCTGATCAAGGCGTAGGGCACGCCGGCCCGCGCGCGTGCGGGACCTTCGGCGAGCCCCTCGATCGTGCGCCGTCCCCCGATGTGCACCGCCCGAGCGCCGGATGGAGGACAGGGCGCAGGGTCCGCCCGGACCCCATGATTTGAGAGCCCCGTGCTATGGGCCCCGAGCGCCGTCCGACCGAGGATTCCTGGTATGGACGACCGAGCGGACGGGCAGAGCGGCAGGCTCGAGGGGACGTGCCCCGTCTGTCATCAGGGCGACCTCATCACGATCTCGATGAGCGTGAGCGCGAACGAGCTCTCCTTCACCACGTGCCACATGTGTGAGGCCAAGTGGTGGTACCGCGACGGGCAGAGCGTCCCGCTTCGATCGGTCATCGGCTCGGTGCTGCAGCAAGGATCCTGATCCAACCCGGTTGAGTACGATGCCGCCAGCGTGGCGCCGCATCGTGACCTCGAACCCATCTTCAAGGCCTACGACGTCCGCGGTACCGTCCCCGGCGAGCTCGACGAGGGTGTCGCGCGCGCCATCGGCGCGGCGTTCGCCGACTGGTCGAGGGTTCGCAGGGTCGCGGTCGGCTACGACTGTCGGCTCTCGTCTCCGGCGCTGTCCGTCGCCCTGCGAGAAGGGATCGCCTCGCGCGGCGTCGGCGTGATCGACCTCGGCCTCGCGTCCACAGATCTCCTGTACTTCGCCTCGGGGTCGCTCGACGTGGCCGGCGTCATGCTGACCGCGAGCCACAACCCGCCCGAGTACAACGGGATGAAGTTCTGTCTGCCCGGAGCTCGGCCGGTCGGCGAGGACACGGGGCTCGCCGAGATCCGCGCGCGAGCCGAGCGATACGACGGAGCCGCGTCCGAGCGGACCGGCTCGGTGCAGGAGCGCGACCTGCTCGACGCCTACGCCGAACACGTGCTGTCCTTCGTCGACGTCGCGGCGATCCGTCCGCTCACGGTGGTCGCCGACACGGCCAACGGCATGGGCGGGCTCGTCGCGCCGGCCGTGTTCGAACGGCTCCCCATCCGTCTGGTCCATCTGTTCCCCGAGCTGGACGGCAC
>Ga0187893_10008075_pt1 | contig 16829 bp, 19 predicted proteins | sample MA1701074metaG_FD_139574 | JGI IMG/M metagenome (GOLD analysis project Ga0187893, IMG submission 139574) | White microbial mat communities from a basaltic lava cave in the Kipuka Kanohina Cave System on the Island of Hawaii, USA - MA170107-4 metaG ...
CTCCATTGAATACTTCGTGCTCGGTCCTCTCAAACGTCTCTGTGCTGACAATGAAGAGGCGTAGTGGGTCCGTCGTAATGATAGATCCCTGGAAGTCGAAGCTGAGATTTCGTCGCACGACTGTCCGTTGAAGCGTTAGCGGGGCCCTGTAAAGAATCGCTGGAAATGCAAACTGTCCAGCGATCGGAAGACGCGAAATGTTCCCAGCCTCTATACCAGCACTTGAAGTGAAGTACCAGTCTGACTCAGGAGAAACCCAGGGCGCGTTTGCCACTTTGGTCACATTGGCTTGCATAGCAGTGATACCTACAGTCCCACAAACGACAGAAACGGGACCAACAGGAATCGGAGGAGATTGGTTTTCAACGAAGAGAATGAGAGGAGGCTGTTCTGCTAGAACATATCCAGGTCCGCCCGTTCGGCATGCAGAGACGTTCGTCGGTGGAGGTCCCACAGCGTTTACGTCCCAGCTCTGAATGCTACCGCCATATTGGTGATTGAGGCTATTTGGAGAAGTCACCGTTCCACCGGGCGGTGGTGGTGGATTAGTAATCCAATCCCAAAGCTTCACTCCTCGGTAGCCAATGATAGGCAAACCAAAGTTGTCAGATACCGGAGTTGCTGGGTTCGTAGGTTGAATCTGACCCCAATATCCCTCCATTGCGAGCGTCATTGAGATAGTGCCTGATGTTCCTGCTGTTGAGTACAGCACTTGCTTTGCCGTGACATCGTAGATCATGAGCTGTTGATCGCTCATACCGAATCGAATTAGGTTCGGATCTGGTCGGGTTGATTTGGTAGAGAAAAAACACTGTCCGCCTCCCTGGTCTTGCTGAACTTGCCCCGACGAATCCGCTGTGTTTAGATAGGTCTGCTTTGAACCAATAATCTTTGTGTGATCGTCAATCTCATTGAATGACAGCGATAGCCGAATCGCGAAGATGAGATGACCATTTCTATCCAGCGCGTAGTCGTCCAGCAAAGAACCGGCTAATTGAATCTGTTTTGCATAGTTGACTGAGATACTGTGTGGTTGGTTGCCAATGCCCTGCGCACTGAATTGGAATAGACCTGTTCCCTCGTCAAAGTGTGTGATAGCACTCTGCCAAATACTAAAACCGGATCCATTAACCAGAATTTGTAGATTGAACAGCACGTCTGGCTGAGAGAATGGTTGATAGGACGTCTCGAAGATAGCGGTCGGTCGGTTGCCGACAGGGAAGATAGTTGCGGAGTCGCGGTCGAAGCGGAATACCCACCACTTGCTTTGGAAGTCCCGTACGACGAAGCGGTCCTTGCCAGCTCCCCACTTCACTTCCATAGGCTCCCGCTGTCCCATAGTTGCTCGTACATTGAGCGGGAAGACTACATCGAAGTTGCGGAACCAGACGTCAATCTGATCACCGGTATCGGGGTCGGGTGCGATGAACAGTTCCTCCAGAATGGCGCCTCCCCGACCGACCGGAGTATCACCCTTGAAGCGTTTGATCGAATGTTTGATGATAACAAGAGGAGCGCTGTCGCGCCAGGCAACAACCACGCGCTCGCCTGTCTGAACCGTCGAGGTTCCCGAGATTGGTACGCGAACACCGCGAACCTGCGCTGTCCCGTCTCCGAAGACAGCTTCGACGCGCTCGTAGGAGCAAGGGTCACCAGACGGTGAGAGACGTCTGGACTTCTTCAGTAGAGTAACGAAGGCTTGGCCGATAGTTGGATCAGGCACGACCATGAACGGCTACGGACCCAGCCCGACCAGCGACCGGCTGAACCCAAACCGTATCTCCTTGGAAGATTGCCTCGTCTGTCGTTCCTTCTCCACCGACGACCTGGCTCCCTGTTTGAACTGCTGCATTGTCCCCGACCTTAGCGATGACACGGGCTCTACGCACACCACCACTTGTCTTCCGCGCTAGGTCTCGCACAGCCTGAATGAAGGTCGGATCCATTATGAACTCCAGTATACTGCGCGGACTTGAGACAGCATTGACGGTGTTGCGCTACTCTCGTCATAGTTCGTATTGACTTCGACGACCACAGCAGGTTTCAAGACAATGGGTGTCCCGTCTGCGGCCTCAAGACCGTACAAGAAAATCACTGAACCCCTGCGCAGCCATGGCATCGAAACCGCCATGAAGGACAGTTCAGTTTCCCAAAGACTTGAGCCTTCCTCCAATTGCACCATGATGACCTCGAGGTCTTCGAGCGTCAAGTTCGGATTGCTGTATGTAAAGTCGACGGCCTTCGGGTCGGTAGAAATGACCTTCTCGAGCTGGACAGGAACCAGCATGCCGGTATCGGGAGCACCAGGATTCGGGTTGCCATTGGCATTCTTGGGGATGAAGATGATCTTCGACCGTCCTGGTCCTCCTGGTCGAACACCTCCGTTAGTCACGACCTCATGCTGGCCAGCATCGAAGCGATTAGCCTTGCTGTTGAAACGGAATGTCGAAGTAGTCAATTCAACGAAACCAGGACCGGTATCCCGATAATTGCGGGTGACCAGCTCCCTTTTCTCAAGCAGCCGACTCTTGAGGTTCAGCTCCTTCTTCAGCACAGCAGTCATTTTGAGATAACCGTCGCTGTCGTAGTCGAAGCCCTGGTCCTCGGTACGCAGAACCTGGAAGGTTCCACTTTTGTCAGAAGGGTGAATACCCTCAATGGTTGTTTGTCCTGAGAGTTGATTTGGTTGCTTCAGCGGACGACCTCCCTGATCATACTCGACTGTCTCCCAGGTATTGGTGACAGTCTCGCGCTGTGTCAGATCCAGACCATTACCTCGCTGGGTGTGCGTACTCTTGACTTGGAACAGTAGCACACCATCTGGCATTCGGTAGCGCATAGTTGAGGAAGTCGTCGCGATGATTAAACCGTCCGGTCCACGAATGATACCTTCCTCAGAATTCTCGACTTCCCGAATATTTCTCTCTTCGATATCAAGTGTTGGGTTGCTTGGTTCGCCTGTCGCGACACCAAGCGTGCCGACCTTCTGAATGAGCATTCCCTCGAGAATGACCCTGCCAAGTCGTCTTGGTGGTCTTCTGATCCACGTGAAATCTTTGATGCGCGCGTCGCGGACATGAAAGCGATAGCCTGCGTCAGCCGGAGGAACCGGAGGTCGATTCAAGACAATGATCGAATCGCCCTGTACGAAGACGTCAACAGGCGACTGCTCTGCCTGGTTCCACGGATCAGCAAGCTGACGCAAGATGTCTAGTGGCCGACCAGAAGCGTTGAAGTCACCATCTCGCCATTCGTAGTCCCGAACTTGCCACGAGAGTTGTAGCGTCGAGCTGACTTCCGCCAGGACGTCAGCAGCGATCTCCGAAGCGCGATACCGACCGACAGGCGCCAGTTCAGGCGCAAGGGTCTTGATAGAGGCATCAGCATTGGTCCTCGTCGCGAAGCCGCCCTGTGTAGCAGCCCGCACATAGGTCTTATTGACGTTGCGATCGAGCAGGACGGCCATCGGGTCTCGACCGCGAACGCTGACGATCAAGCCGTTCGGTGTCAGTTTGAGAATATACTCGTCGACAACACCATCCTTGATGTGCCCGATTGTGACCTCGGTACCGTCAGACTTGCGCAGTCCCATTGATAGGGAGATGCGGTCTGTCTCTTTGGCGCCAATGAAGTCAGTATGCGACGTCAGGTCTGCATCGAACTGATCAGCTGGTAGACCAAGGTTCGACTGGATGCGAAAGCTCTTGGTTGGCAGATTGGGGCTGCCAGTCTCGAAGGGGATAACAGTCAGACTTGAGGTAATATCAGGCACTGGTCTTCGACGCCTTCCCGACCGGCATCAGTATGTCCTTGCCGATCCCAGCCGCACCGCCACCGTCGATCCAGCTCGAGTCCGGATTCGTCGGTGCGCCGGAGGTTGGTCCGCCGGTTCCCGAATTGGCGTTGAATAGGTCGATGATGTCTGGCTTCAGGATGCGGAATTCGTGGATCAATTGTAGCAGTGTCTGAACAATGTCGAACTTGTGCTCCAGCTCCGACCCGAAAATAATCTCCCTGACGATGTCGAATTGGTGCAAGAGCGGAATATCTGCAAGATGGATGATATTGAACCGGTGCGAAAGCTCGAAGACCGAGAGACCTGCTGCTTCGAAGGGGATGAGCAGCCTTGTCTGAAGCGTTCCACGCACCTCAATTGGGATGTCGAAGCCCACTTCAAGACGAGTGAGACCACCCCATTCAATTGGGATCTTGGTGCCCCCTCGCAAGGTCTGCAATGCCTCAAAAGGAATCTCAGTCCCAGACCGTATGACTGTGGTACCACCCCACTCAATTGGGATACTGAGTACAGACTTGGGGACCTGTTGCAATGCTTCAAACGGAATGGTGCTGACCAGAACCAGAAAGCCCCTGAATTCGTAGGGAATCCCCGTACCAGTTCGGAGAGACTGCAAAGACTCGAAGGGAATCCCAGTTCCCGATTGCAGCAGAATAGCACCGGTGTTCTCATGAGGAATCCCCGTACCAGCTGCCAGCGTCGCTTTAGCTTCAATGGGAATCGATAGTTTCGGACCGATCTGTTGTAGCACTTCGAAAGGAAAAGAGATAGCTCCAGACTTGACGAAGGAGGTTGTCTCGAAGGGAATTGGTATGCCTTCAGGCAGACCAATAGCTTCGGTCTGAAGGATAGGTTGATTGTTACGCCAGAAGTTGAAGTTGCCGCTGTCGGCAACCTCGACAACCGGCTGTCCTCCTCGCCAAAAGTCGAAGCCGGCTGAAGCTGCCATGGGATTAAACTACTCTAAGATTGTCCCAGAGAGAAGAGGAGTCCGCCTTCTTGTTCATGTGTTCCAGAAAGAGCAAATGAACTGCTGATCCCAGAGTAGTGAAAGTCGCTGTGAGAGTTTGAAAACCCATACCAGCAACAGCATTCACAATGATCTCACCGGACAAACCGCTTTCGATAGGCGGTCTGATGACAATGCGAGCGCGCGGTGTTTCATCGTGAGAGGGGCTATGGTCGATCCTGACAGTCCGGTTTCCCTGAGCAAGAGGTAGCATGAAGGGTCCAATGCTACCGAATCGAGTCTGCTTCATGGCAGTACCTGGATTCCCCGACAGATCGTCACGGACCCGTAGCACTTGGAGGAAGTCGTCTGGTCCGCCGAGGTAACTGGACCCTCGAAAGATAGGAGTTGTAAGTTGTGAGACAATTGCCGGTGTATCCAGCCCTACTAGGACTTTACCGATATTGCCAAGATCGGCCACGGCTCACTCCTAGTTGGTGTTCCAGGTATCAGACGTCTCAAGCACGTAAAGACCAGCGTTCTGACTCTGCTTGAGAATCACGAATGTCCGAGACCCGATCTGGAAGATGTCTCCATCGGCGACGCCGGTAATGGCATGCATGAAGTGATGGAAGCCTCGCAACCGACCGCGTAGTGTCGTCACAGTTCCTTCGTGCAGATATAGAGGAGCAATATACAGTCCACCATCGGCCGGATTAGGATATGTCACAATACCACGTAGGAACGTTGCATCAGCAACGTTCGTAACACCTCCGTCCTTACCATAGGTCTTCGACGTGCCGGTGCCATCTGTTTGCCGTGCCATGAAATGCCCGGCTGTAATTGCGGTACCGAAACCAGACTTGCGATCAAGGTTCTCAGCGCCGGCAGAAGAGCTGTTCTCAGTAGTTCGAGCGATGATCATAGTGCGGAAGCTGTCACCGGGTACGAAGGATTCGACATCACCAAACATCCAGCCAAGATAGGCATTGGCAGTGTCGGTTGTCAGCACGAACATATAGAACGTGCGATCGTCAGCGATGACGGCCCAGGTCCGGGTCGTCGCATCGGCCGAGGCGCTCTTGCGAACGAAGATACCGTTCGCATGCTGCGCCGCGGTCGGAAACATGTTGCCAAGAGTATCGACATCAGTCGCAGTCTCGCCACCAACCACACGGGCCTCGCGTGCACCTCCAGCACCTGGAGCATCATCTTGTACCCGAAGGAAGAAACTGTTGCCTCCTCCCTGCTTATAGACGCGCTTGTTGGTGCCGGTGAAAGCCTCAGTCCAGCCTGTGACTGTAGCGAAGTTGACCGTGGGATTGGTCGACGGTGTGACCGTCGGCCGGACCCGGATCCAGTATTGTGTGACGCTGTTGACCGCAAACGTTACCCAGTCCGACGGCGGTGTGAACGTAATTGTGCCGTCTTGAGTCAGTCCAGCAGCGCCATCCGAAATGGATAGGGTAGCCCAGGTCGAATCACTCTTCCGATACTCCCAAACATACGTACCGCCAACGCCGAGCGTGGCTAGGTCCAACTTGAGCCTGTTGAACTTCTCGGTCATACCGAAGTATGCCCGGTCGCCAGTCGCTGGTGTGGGGAAGAGAGTGAAGGCAGTGCCACCCTCAAGACGCGCCTCTGTCGTATGGTCATTGAACGATGAGTCGTTTGTCGTCGTAAACAGATGGTTGATGATCAGGCACGAACTGAGGACCGAAATGAGGTCCCCAGACGTACCCGACAGCGTGCGCGCGCCGGACTGCGTGCTACGGAAAAGGAATGGCGCTGCCATGGCCTACACCTCCAGCCAAGAGTACGAGACGCCTTCGATGATGTCCTGGATCGAGCCAGCCGATACGTTGAACATCTTGGCCAAGACGTCTTGCGTGTATTGAGACCGTCTGCCTCGGCTACCTCCCTGGCCAGTCATGCCGTATGGCAAAGCGGATCTGTTCGCCTTGCTAGGTTTCAGTTTCGCGCCGGGCCATATACGGCAAGGAATGTCTTTCCAAGGCTCCATCTATTTTCCTTCCCTATTTATTTTAATCTCAGGTCGTGTTCCCTTGGAGAATCGGAGTATACGTGCTCTTGATGGCGACGTCTCCGTCCAGCAGTGAGAGCTTGATCCATGTACCGATTGCCTGGGTTGCCGTGAGCTGACCCGTCGGAACGTTTGCGTCTGTGCTGGCGAACGTGACACCAGCCGGCGCAACCTTGCGATTGTTGCCGCCTCCATTGCCACCAGTATCATTGACCGTCGCCGCCAGACCGAATGTGACTTTCGCGGTCGGGTCAGCCGATTCGATGACTTTGGCGCTAGTGAGCGTCAGCGTGCCGTGCGTGTTCTTGGCGAACAGCTTCTCGTAATAGTCAACCGCGCCACCGCCCGGCGCGTTGGCAGCAGCGTTGTACCAGGGGCGCCGGACTTCCAGAATCTCGGCTGGAGACAGATCGAAATATATCCCCTTGACCACGCGGAAGACCGACGTTGCGTCGGGGTTGGTTCCCCATGGGCGAGAAACTGTGGCAACTTTGGTCGCCCCCACATAGCCGACAATCTCCCGGATCTGACCCGAGCCAGTGCCACCGGTCAGCCGGACGATCATCCCGTTGTAGAAGTTGTCGACAGCCGAGGCGCCAGCGTCCAGCGTGATGGTATCGGCAGCGCCCGCTTGCGCTGTCCCCGTGCGCTCCACGGTCGTCGCCTCGAGTACGACATCGCCTGCTGTTGTTGCCGACTTGATGGCCTTCAGCAGACGCTCAGGAGTGGCGGTATAGACGACCGGCGTTGTTCCGCTGAGAGTTTTGGTCTCGTTCAGCAGCGACCCTCCAGCGTCCCGGTAGAACAGCTGAACGGTCTGCGTCGTATCGCCGGCGCTGCTCGAGAGAATCTGTACTCCGCCATTGACATCGGTGAACATGACCTTCTTCGATGTCGCAATTGCGCCACCGATGTTCAGGACGGTGTCATCATCCGGCATCGTCGCAGACCCGTACCACTTCAATTCCGAGAGCTTGATGGGCATGTCATCCTCCCTAGATTTCTACAACCTTGGTCAGCGCGAGCCGCTTGTTTCCAGCCTCTGACGTTGCTCCTGGTACCACTCTGTTCACCCAAAAGAACTTCTGTTGTCCAATCGCAATCGACGACAGCGTAAGCGCCGTCTGGACGAAAGACCCGCTGGCTGGCGGGACACCATAGCTTGGCTCAGTCGTCAGATCACCCGCAGTCGTCGCAGCGCCGTTATCAATGTAGCTGGTCGCTGGCGCGGAGATTGACGCGCGTAGTGCCGTGAGATAAGTTCCGCTCGAGGTCGAGCGATAAATACGGTAACTGCTAGCGGCAGCAACACCAGTCCAGGTCAGTGTAACGCGCTTTGTCACGTCGTCAACGTTGATAGATGCCTCAAGTGAATTGGCAATCTCTACGCCGGTTGAATCCAGCGCAACGACTCGCCAGAAGCGGACTCCCGTGCTTCCCCAGATACCGCCATCTGCCGTCGGGCCGAGTGTCGGCGCCACTTTCCAACCAGCCGTGGTATTGACAGATGGTAGTGAGCCGGACGAAGTCGCCGAACCATCATCGATGAAAGATGTCGAGCCTCCTCCAGCAATCGTCGCCCGGAGAGCTGTCGGTGTGTAGACCCCCGACGTCGTCGACCGATAAACCTTGTAGCCCGTCGCTCCGGTCGGTTGAGTCCAGCTCAGAGAGACCCGCTTCGTCACGTCGTCAACGTTGATGGTAATCTCGACCGAACCAATAGACTCGCCTTCGGTGTTGGTTGCTGTGATGCGATAGAACTGGTTGCCCGTCGCAGACCACACACCGCTACCAGCAAGTAGAACCGCAGCCACGCCGTATGGAGCGCCGACGGTCGCGGAGTCAAGAGCGTGCCGCATGAAGTTCACACCGTCATTCCCTGGAACCGCGGTGAGCTGAAGCTCAACACCAGCAGGACCCCCACCACTACCAAGAATGCGATCGCCGTTGTTCTCGACTCCAAACTTCTGAGGAATCTGGTTCTTGCCAGCGAATGCATCGACCCAGTCCTCAGACGTGATCTGCGTCCCTCCATCGCGGTCATAGAACTTGACTGAAGGCGGCATGACTTAGCCTCCGGTGTACACAATGCCGCGGAGCTTGGTCAGCGTCACAACCTGAAGCTCCATACGGTAGTTGAAGATATCCCGGATGAAAGTCGGCTGAGGATCGAAGACCTGCATGAAGACAAAGGCCTCGGTACCGACCCAGTCCTTGAAGACGAAGGTCACGCCGCGCTGTACGAACCGAGCATTCAGCGCGTCGACTGTTGCCTGGTCAAGCCATTGCTGGTCCGCGGACTCGAGACGGAGAGTCATGTCTCGACCAAAGAGACCGAAGTCCTGAATGGTCTTCCCACCTCCAATGGTCTCGTGCTTCGAGTTGCGCTTCTGCCAGTTCAGCTCATAGATCTTGGGATCAGTAGAGAACTGAACCCCGTCTAGGAAGACCGAGCTGAGTGGAGTCAGCGCCATTACAATCTTCGCGCTTCAGCCGCGAGCTGGCGGCCGAGGTCTTGAACAATTCGCTGCCGGAGGTCAGTTGCCAGTGCGGCGATCTGCGGGTCAGCGCCCGCGCGGATCCCTTCTGCGATTGACATTCCCAAAGACTTGGCAGCGGCGAATACGTCACCCTGGCCCGTCTGCAACGCCGACGATAGGACGTTGCCGACCGAGCCGAACTTCTTGGTCATCTCTTCGAAGGACTCCAGCTTGCCGGCTGCCTCGAAGGACTTGTCCAGGTTGTCAAGGCTGACCACCCCTCCTGTCTCGAAGGCGAGCTGAACGTCGTTGACCAACTTCTTGCGCTCTTCCTGAATCTGTCTGATCTCCTGCTCAACGCCTTCCTTCGTGACGGCGGTAATACCTCTTGCCTCGAGGCGCTGGCGAGCTTCCCCCAGCAAGCCCTGAGCAGCCGAACGCGCTTCGTCTCGAAGGCGCTTCTGCCCCTCGAATACGGCGCGCTCGGCAGCCAGGCGCTCGTCCTTGGTCCGAGAGGCGGAGCGCGAGATTTCCTGATTGCGACGAATTTCATCTTGAAGAGTAACCTCCCCTAGGGCGCGACGGAGCTGAAAGAGTTGATCTTCGTCAATCAGTCGCTGCCGGTTAATAGCGAACTCGTTTTGACGAAGCTGCGACGCTGCTGTGGTTTCAAAGATGGTGCGCTGAGACGCCAGCGTGGCGAGCTGGTTGCTTAGCTCCTCTTCCTTGGCCAGACGTTCGCGAACACCAAGACCGACGCTCCGGCGCGTCTCTTCCAGCTCAAGCTCCAAGTTGCCGCGCCTCTGGTCAAGCTTGGCTCGGTCGACTTCCTGTGTCTGCCTGAGACCTTCTTGCTCAATACGCAATGCATCGAGCTGACTATCAGCACGCTGCTTGCGCTCCTGCGTCGTCGTCTCGACAATAGCTTTCTGTTCCTCGAGCTGGTTGGCTGCTTGCTCTGCCGCGAACGCCCGCTGCTTTGCAGCAAGCTCCTCGAATACCCGCGTCTGCTCTCGTCGAGCCTCGGCATTGCGTCGTAGCTCCACAGTGTTCTTCTGGTCCAGTTCATTTAGCTCGCGCTGGAGGACCCTCCGTCGTTCGTTGGCCTCGAGGATACGACCATCGACTGCCAGGCGGGTGATCTCCCGCTGCGCTTCCAGCGTCGCAAGCTTCTTCTGCTCAGCAGTGATCTTGTTGATCTCTTCTGCTTGTTTGGCGAACAGCGCGTTTGCCTGCGTGAGCGTAGTGGTTTGCTGGATAGCCAGCTCGTTGAACTGCTTGCGCAATTCGGCAGCAGCGATGTTGAGCTTCGACTCCCGAAGGGGTCGCTCGAACTGAACGAAAACCTGCTCCAGACCAGAGCGCGCCTGCGCGAGCTGCGTCTCAAGCTGCTCGCTCGATTGGCCGAAAGCTTGGAAGCGCGCGATGAGGCCTCCGAATCCACCTCCAGCGATCTCGTCCTGCAATTGTCTGAACTTGGCCAGCTCCTCAGACGCCTTGGCGACCTGCCCCTCAAGAGCACCAAAGTCTGCTCGCTCGATAGCTCGGTTGACCTGAAGCTGCGATTCTCGCATTGAATTGAGACGTTCAAGCAGCGATCCCATGACACTAGAGAACGTAAGGGCGGCAGCACCGCCGATTCCAAACGCTAATCCCAATCCTTTGAGTGAGATTGCAGCTCCCAGAGATTGCGAAACAGCCCCGCCCAGTGCTGGGTTCAGATTACCAATCAAGCCGGATGCAAGCTGCTTGATATTTCTGTCGCCAAGTTGAAAACTTCTACTCGCGATCTGCGCAGCTCCGCCAGTTCGACCAAGCGCACCAGTCGTTCGGTTGGCAGCCTCGGTAACTAGCGAGAAACCAGTATCAGCCGTCTCCTTCAGCTGACGAGGTAGTTTGGTGAAGTCCTTTGCGAAGTCTGACAGCTTGATCTTTTCGAAGTTCTGCGCGAAGCCTACGACAGCCCGAGTCCCCGCAGTCCGGCTCATCTCGACAGCGCGCTCCAGGTCGCCAACTAGAGCTGAGGTATCCGCCCCGATCAGTGCGAGGACTTGCGCTAGCGGGGTCTCAGGCATCTCTTATGCTCGTCTTGCTGCGAACCAGTTCTTGACCTGGTCAGCAGAAACGCGCGGAATGCCGTCATTGGGTTTCTGTCCAGTTCGATACTGAACCGCTCCCAGATAACGCATTCGCGCCTTGTGATCGGTATAAGGCAGCATGACGATAGTTGCAGCATCCAGCTCCTCGAGCGCCTCGAGGCTGGCAATCTGCTTCACATACCGTCGAACCTGTCGCTGCGTCATTCTCATCATGTCCTTGTGTGTCCAGCCGTAGAACCTTGCGAGCCTGGCGAAGACGAAGGCTATACTGCGCTGCCGTTCGTCTCCGCCTCCGGAGGGCGCAGCTTGCCACCCGCCGAAATGAGCGAGACCTGCAACATCTGCCGACGCGACATCGCTCCCAGAATCTCGTCTGGGATTGCCGGTGCCATGAACTTGGTCTGTTGTCGCATCAGCTCCATCTGTTCCAGCCAGGACTTTGACGTCTTGATGCGCTCTTCCAACCGTGTCATTTCGAAGGTCTCATCATACGTCAGGTCCGCAAAAGCTCGGACCTCGTAGACCTTCCCCTTGAAACGAAAGGGAATCGGTTTGGGCGCGAAGGCGTCCAGGTCTTCCATCAGTTCGTCGGTAACGGCCGACGCCGCCACCGTCTTCTCATCTGCCATCTAATTTGCCCCCCTTAGATGATCTGGTCGCCGAAAGCTCCCCAGACTCCATTGGTGTCTGGCCACGCCTCGAACGTTGCGTTGAGGATGCGCTGCTCGGTCGGCGAGAACGGGAACACGACCTCAGCGTCAACCGGCGACACTTCGTTGAGCACCAGGATATCCCTGGTCAGCGTCGACTCGACTCCTCCGACGATCTTGCGAATCTCGAGCTTCGTCGCACGAGACCGCATGGACAGACCGACCCGGCTCCTGAACTCGACCTTCTGCAGCGCGCCGGTGTCGTTCTGGAAGAAGATTGCGTTCGGAATTGCCCGCTGAAGGTTCTCCAGCTTGATTTCCTTCAAGGGCATCTGGATTTGCAGCGAGCCGCCCGTGACGACCTTGTCGTGGGGAATGGTCCCCGTCTGTGCTGCCGTCAGCGGTCCCGCCTCAGTCGCGAAGGTGACCTGAAGGTCGTCACCTAGCGCACCGATATCGGTAGGCACTGCGGTGTCTGAACCTCCCGTCAAAGGAGTAGCTGCAAGAGCCGTCACGACACCAGCACCGGAATCACCAGCCTTCACGACTGCCTTGATGAGCGAGAAAGCTCCGGGATGCGCATTGAGCGCATCGACGAGCTGACGCGCTGTGGTCGTGATGGCGGAAGCACCATCGACCGCCAGCGTCACAGCGATAGCCGTGCCAGTGACGACGATTGAAATCGGCGTGTTCATCGTCGTCGGGTCGATCAACTCCAGAGTAATGGAGTTACCCGCCGCACCCGGCTTCTGTGCCTGCACGAAGATATCGTTGTTGGTACCCGCCATTGCGGTTGTCAACGACGCCGTCGGCTTGATGTGTAGATAGACGTTCGCTGGTCCCAGTTCCAGCTTGGTTGCGTCCACGCTCATGGCGATACCCTCCTATCTCTTGTAGGCCAGAACTCGGAACTCGAGCGTCTTGCGCGTCGTGTCCCCGTCGTCAAGAACGTCATTGCGATCCGTTGTCAACAGCGATTGCTCCACTCGCAGTCCCATGCCGACCGACCATGGCGCGACTCCACGCCGGCGTGCTTCGGGGAAGTCGAACAACTGCTCGAGACGCTCAGCGATCCTCTCAGCCTGGTCGAGCGTCTGTCCCCAGACATCGAACTGAATTGTCCGGTCCATGAGAGGGACCTGCGCGTCTGGTCTGGTCCCGAAGTCGAAGAAGCTCACGACCGGATATCTCTCGGGAATCTTGGCTGGTCGGTAGACCACTCGGAAATTGTCAGTGCCGAGCAGCGACGTCAATACGGAGTCGTTGCGGATGGTCTGGACAATCGCCTCCCGCATGTAGAATAGCGGCGACTGCCAGGCAAGTGCCTCGAAGGGGATCGGGGTCGGTCCGCTTTCGATGATAGCCATGGGTTACCGACGACCTCTACGGGGCTGGGGTCGAGGCCGCGAGAGTAGACCTCGAGCGACGCGCAGAGCTGGGCGCCAGGCAGGACGAGGAGCCATTCGCTTCGTCCCGAACTCCAGCCAGCTCGCATATTTGACGCTGGACCCTACCAAAGCCTGTATTCCCTTGGCAATCGGAGCGATCTTGAAGCTGATAGATTTGAGAAGCTGCGCAGTATTGACCGCTGGGGGTTCACCCGGCGCTGACGCCTTGTGAAACCTTGGTCGCCTCACACCAGCCTTCGACACCCTGTAGATTCGCCCGCCACGCGGCGAACTCAGCATCAGCCGCTTGACTTCTGTCTGGTAGGCGATAGCCGTTCGGGTGATCAGCTGCTCGACCTCCCGACTCATTTGCCGTTTGACTCTCGGAACGAAAGACTTGACGATCACGCCAGGCATTACGACGCTCCGACTTCTACCTCGAGATCAACCTCGAGGTGGTGGCGCGTCCCTGGATAGACTGCCGGATGCACGTGCACAACATCGTAGCGAACACCGTCAACCACAACCTGGTCTCTTTCCTTGAGATCCTGCTCTGGCAGAAAGAAACCTCGGTATGTTGAGATGCGTCTGGCACCGGAGTCGGTCTGCTCGAAGCGACCCCGCCCTCCCTGAACATTGCAGGCGATCCCCGAGTACAGCGCGGTCGAGGGATACACCCAGGCAGTCTCCCCGGACGGCGACCGAGTGCTGATCGGCCTGAAGATGTTGGCCGACTGCCTGAGCAGGTTGCGCCAAGCGTTCATCTTATCCCTTCTGCGGCGGAGCGTCGACCCACGCGCGAACCGTCGTCGCGCCACCGCCACCAGCGTCACACTCGAATCGCAACACCTCGACCGCATCCGTGATGGCCAGCGCCTTGATCGCGCCAGCCGCCAGCGAGGCGAAGGTCGTCGTGTCGTGGTCAAAGACATCATCCGCACCAGACGCCAGGTTGACGAAGGAGAAGGCCGAAACGATTCCAGTGCCATCATTGCCGGTCTTGAGGCTGGCGACGACCATCGCTCCAGCATTGACGTCGGCGTTGACAGCCGCCATGACTTGCGCGGCAGTTGAGATCGCTGAACCTCCACCGTTGGTCGCCACATTGATCGTGATATCGGCAAAGCGACCTTGGCCGTCAATAGCAGCCATACTGACGCTCAGCGGTGTGTTATTACCTGAGACCACGTACCGGATGCGGATGCTGTTGCCGGCGAGTCCTGGGTTCTTCGCCTCAAACCGCAGGTCGTCGTTGGCTGCCCCGAGGTTGGTCTCGTGGGAGGCCTTGACGCCAGCGCTCATCGACGGACCGAGCTGGACCCGCGCCGTCGCAGCACCGCCGATGGCCTGACCTCCTGAGTTCTTGATGAACAGCCTGGCGCCCTTGCGACCGTCGAGACTCCGCTTGAAGATTTCGACGTTGGTGGCTCCCGCACCGACCGCGACGTCCCCGGTGTCGAAAAGGATCATGACAGCCTCTCCTTATGAAACCACTTGCGCATGGGTGCGCTGATGGCGTGCAAGCATGGCGCGGGTTGCGATTGGCAGGGAACCTTGAAGCTGAGCGTCCGAGTAGGACTCAGAGATCGCCTCGACCGTCACAGACTTCAATGCTCCAGCAGCAGGTAGACTGTGCAGGAAGGCGACCATCTCGATGGCGCCACCTCTGAGATCCGCGGGGATAGGGCTCAACGCCGAGACGTCATACGTGAGTTTGATGACAGGCCAAATCCGTTCGCGCCACCGGAAGTGGAGAGCCTGTCCTTGCCGCGGAGGAATCTCAGATCCAGAGAAGCCGCTGAGGTCGTCTCCGACAGCGATGACCAATCCCTGAGTGGGATCAATCAAGTCGCCGTTGAGATTGGTGAAGCTGGTTGCTCCAGCTCCCCAGGTCCTACCTTCGACTTTGGTCACCGCTGAGACAGGTCGCTTGCGGGTCTTGAATTGCAACCCCAAGCGGATATTCTGATGAAACTCGACGACCCCCGTCTCAGCAGTCAGAACGTAGCCGGTGAGGTCAAGTACCCAGGCCTCAACCGCGGCGCGAAGCGCTTCGAGCGCGTCGTCCTGGTCGGTCGTCGTGATTCGCAGCCGGTCCTTCACGTCCTGCAACGTCAGTAGAGGCATCGCCGTCTCCAGGAGCAGGAGGTTTGCTCACTCCACCGTCCCCTTCGTCGGTCGTGGTCGTTACTGCCGTGACATCTCCAGCCGGTGCTGGTGGCCACAGCGTGCACAACGTCTTGAGCATGCGGAAGTAACAGCCATTGACCGCGATACCGGCTTCCGCATTGCGCACTAACCCCTCGAGATCTTCCGTTGTCAGCGGCTCACACACGTACCATGCCGGAGGTGCGGGTTCATCTTCCGGTGCCGTATAAATGTCGTCCGAGAGACGTTTGGCACCTGCCTTCATGAGCGCCTGGCTCCAATACTTGTCGTCTTCGACCTTCACCCCGGCGGGGAATTCCATACCATCGATGAGCAATCCGCCGTCTGGAATCAGTAGCCTCATGCCTCGTCTCCTTCTTTTTGGAGGCGGGGGAGCTAGCGAGCTGGCCAAACTGCACCAACCCGCCAGCGAGAATCCCCCGCAGTGTTACGCCCGCGTGAAATACCAAACGTCGAGCTGATTGCCGGTCGTCGCCTGGCCGGCAACTTGGATGTTGCCGTCCGACGTGATCGACGTGATCGCCGTCCGGTCTGCCACGATGGCGTCGCCTGAACCTGCCGTCGGAGGCTGAAGCTCGAAGACCGAGACCAGCAGATCGACCACCTTGATACCAGTGATCGCAATGTTGGTATCGGCCGCAGCACCCGCCGCGAATGCCCGCTTGAGGATCCAGCCGCGCCCCGTCAGCGACGCGCGCCGGTGAGCCTGATTACCTGCCGCCATGGCTGTTCCTCCTCTACCTGTTCAGGCTTACAGGTTGACGGTGGAGGCCAGGACACCCAGCTCTGGATCGGCCTGCTTCGTGTCAACCCGACAGGTCGGCAGGAAGGAAGTCGCGCCGTCACGAGGATCCCGCCAGCGCTCGATGCGGATGCGCCGGTGCCAACCAACATACGTGTTCATTGGGTGGACCAGCGTAGCGAACTTGCTGTAGTCCGTGGACACCGTATTGATCAGCGACGTGCCAGACATCAGCGGCACGGCGATAACCGGGATGCCCCTGAACGCCAGGCGAGTCCGCATGTTCTCGGTCGTGTTGGTGTCACCGAGCGGCGTGCCACGACCAGCAAGCTCCCTCTGGTAGCCGTCGTGATGCTTGACGGGGATCCAGAAGCGCAGCGCCGAGTAGTCCCGGCGGTAGCGGTGAGGCAGGGCCTCGACCATCTTGCTGAACAGCTCGTCGTAGGACGTGAACGCGGCCGCGTTGAGCTTCTGCGCGGTCGGCAGACCGGACTGAAGGTTCTTGATGAAAC